>Ga0118677_10013225_pt1 | contig 11921 bp, 8 predicted proteins | sample AliMusrvi5mmetaG_FD_86154 | JGI IMG/M metagenome (GOLD analysis project Ga0118677, IMG submission 86154) | reverse complement strand
GGTGCTGTGTGGCTGGAAGCGATTTCCAGTCTGTTTTATTACCCGCTTTTAGCGGAAACTAAAGTAATATGAAAGTGGGGATATAACCTCTGATGGAAGAAAGGTGCGGTCATTCATCGATCGCAATCTGCGAACCTGGCCTGTCATGATAACTGAACCAGACGATCCACTCATCTCATTCGCCTATTCCGAAGCAGGTCACGCGGTCATGTCATATTTAATCCGGCAGGGATTTGTGGAAAGGTTTGTCCCGGTCGACCGGTCTCGAATCCTGGCAGGATTCGAGTTCGTTTCCATCGAAAAACAGAGGGTGGACTGGGCCAGAAGGACCCCGGGGTTGGGAAGCCTGATGACCGTTCCGCAGGTTCTGCTCGCCGGCGACCTGGCAGTGCAGTTAAGGTTCCACCCTGGCAAGCCGCTTGAAGCCAACCCGGACACACCTTCAGGGAAGAAAGCGCTCCACTTAATCGCGGCCTATATCGAAGAATACGGCGGCGACCAGATGTCCCTGACGAAAAGGGACGAGATTGCGCATAAGCTGTACCTCGATATGCACGGGCACGTTGTTGAAACCATGCGGATATTTTGGAGTTCAGTCGCGGCGCTGGCGGATGCGCTGGCAGCGGAAAAGACGCTTTCCGAGGCCAGGGCCTTCCAGATTATTGAGGCAGTCATTCCGGAAGAACGCAGGGCACGAGCCCGGACCTTTGTCCAGCGTGACCCGCGAGCGGCGATGCGCGAGATGCTGGACAAGCGACGTAAAAAAACAGAGTAACGCCTTTGGAAGCAATACAACGGCGTATCACGCAGGTCGAGAGCGAACCCACCCTGCGCCGGCAAATTATTGCCCGGGCTGCTGCAGCGGCAGCCAGACATCAAACCGGCTGCCTTTTCCCGCTTCACTGTGCGCCCTGATGCTGCCGTTGTGCCGGTCGACAATCGATTTGACAATGAACAGGCCGATGCCTGTGCCGGGGATTTCATTTTCAATCGCGTTGCTCCCGCGGAAGAAACGCGTGAAGAGCAGGGGCAGGTCTTCACTCAAAATTCCCATGCCGCTGTCGCTGACAGAAACTTCAAAACCCGGGGCTTTTTCCTTCAGCAGAAGGTTAACCCGGCCGTCCGCCGGGGTAAACTTAACCGCATTCCCCAATAAATTCACAAAAACCTGCGTCAGCGCAGTTTCATCCGCCTGGGCGACGGCATCCCTGCCAGGCGCCAGGCTGGCCTGCAGTGTCAGGCTGATATTCTTTTCGCGCGCAGGGATGGCAAACTGGTCCATTACCTTATTCAGCAGTTTGTTGAGGTTGACCGCGCCAAAATGCAGTCGAATCTGGCCGCTCTCCATGCGCCCCACATTGAGCAGGTTTTCGACCAGCATGTGTTCATTATGGATCTCGGTCTTCAAAACATCCCAATACTGCCGGTACTCATCCGGCGTCGGGTCGCTTTCGATCAGGTTGATCATCAGGAGCATGGTGGCAATCGGGGTGCGCAGCTCGTGCGAGGCGCGGTTGATAAAATCGGATTTCATCTGTTCCAGGCGCGCCCAGGCGCTGATGTCGCGGATGATCACGGTGACTTCATTCGTGCCGCTGTCCTTGAAGCGCGCTTCAAAAATACGCGAGGAATCATCGCGCTTGAGCTTGTATTCCATGGTCTGCATTTCCTTGCTGTCGAGCACATGCTCGATGCAGTCGATGAACTGGTTGGCCAGGGGCTCTTCGAGCAAGTTCTTCAACGAAGCGCCCACCACCTGGTCCGGGGGGGCAAAAAGCAGCTCGTTTGAACTCGTTTTAAAATCCAGGAAAACCCCGTCGCGGCGGATGCGGTACATCGTGTCGGGCACCGCGCTGAGCAGGGCTTGCAGGCGCGATTCGCTTTCGCGCAGGTCGCCTTCAGCGCGCCGTCGTTCGACAATTTCAACCTGGGCCTGTTTGTAGAGCGAGCGGTTTGAAATATGGGTGCGGACCCGCGCCAATACTTCCATTTCCTGGAAGGGCTTGGTGACATAATCGATGCCGCCGGCCTGGAAGCCGCGTACCTTGCTCTCAGTATCATCCAGCGCGCTCATGAAGACAATCGGGATATCGCGGGTGAGCCTGTCGGCCTTAAGCTGGGCGGCGACTTCATAACCATTCATGCCGGGCATCATGATATCGAGCAAAATCAGGTCTGGAGGGATGGAATGAGCGGCAACCAGGCCAATCGTGCCGCTTGGAGCAAGGCGCACCTTGTAATGCTGGCTCAAGATCTGGTTGAGCAGGCGCAGGTTTTCCGGGGTGTCATCCACAATCAGGATGTCTGCTTTCGATTCAGTCGGCGGATTATTTGTCATAGCCTCTTCTCCCAAATTTCCACTTGCCTGCCAGGTGTTTATAACGCGTCAATCAACGCGCTGATGCCAGTGTAATCGAAGTTGTACACCAGTTGGTCCAGTTTCCGGCTTAAATCCGGCGCACTGCCTTCGATCTCCTGGATCAGGGTCTGCATCACAATCACATCCGCATCCATCACAGCCTGGCGCATTCTCTGCTTCCAGGCCTCTGGAAGGTCGACGGCTTCCCGGGTATCAAAAAGCGGCGATTTTGCCTGCCCGCTGGTCCCGGGTGTTTCGGATATGGTTTCGAAGTGCGCGCCGAGGTGGTTTTGCAAAGCCAGGACAATCTGGCTTTCGCGCACGGGTTTGCTGATAAAATCGTCAGCGCCCAGCGCCAGGATCGCCGTGCGGTCCTCATCGAACGCGTTTGCCGTCAAAATGATGATGATTGTCTTCTGCTCTGAAGCGGCCGCCTTGATGCGCCGGGTCACTTCAAAACCGTCCATCACGGGCATGCGCAGGTCGAGGAAAATGAGGTGCGGCTTCCAGGATTTCCAGGCCTCGATTGCCTCCTGCCCGTTGACCGCCTCGCGCGCTTCAAAACCCAGCACGCGCAGCAAATTGACCAAAAAGCGCCGGTTTTCTTCGACGTCTTCCACAATCAGCAGGCGGAACGGCCCCCCATCGGGGGCAGCCTGCCCGTGCGCCAGCCGGACCACCTTGGCATTCGAAGGCGAAACCTGGCTCACAATCCCGTTTGTGACCGGTATTTCAAAGCTGAAAGTCGAGCCAACCCCCAGCTCGCTCCTGACTTCTAATTTGCCGCCCAACAAATCCACCTGCTGCTTGCTGATCGCCAGCCCCAGCCCGGTGCCGTGCTGCAGGCGTTTTCCTTCTTCCAGCTGGACAAACGGTTCGAAGATATGGTTCAATTCTTCGGCTGAAATGCCCACGCCGCTGTCCGTCACTGCGAAACAGAGCCAGTAGTTCTGCGGTTGCGCCTGGTCCTGCACGGTGTCGGCTGTGTCCCCATTCTCCCCGCCGCCCAGGTCGACCCTGAGCACGATCGAACCGCTGCGGGTAAATTTGATCGCATTTCCGAGCAGGTTAATCAAAACCTGGCGAACTTTGCCTTCGTCGGTGTTGATAAACTGGGGCACATTAGAAGCACACTCAACGCGCAGCGCCAGGCCGTTCTGGCGGGCGCGAAATCCAAACATTTCGCCAATGCCTTCCACCATCAGGTAGAGGTCAAAGGTGTGCATCTGTAGATTCACCCGCCCGGACTCGATTTTGCTCAGGTCGAGAATGTCGTTAATCAAACCCAGCAGGTGCTCGCCGCTGCGGTTGATGGTTTCAATATTTTCACGCTGCGAAGGGTTGAGGGCGCCATCGCGGGCCATCAATTCGCTGAACCCGAGGATGGCATTCAGCGGCGTGCGCAGTTCGTGGCTCATGTTGGCCAGGAAGGCGCTCTTGGCGAGGTTGGCCGATTCGGCCGATTCCTTGGCCTCCACCAGCTCCTGCTCCGCCCGGTTTTTAGCCTCCATGCTGTTGAGGAAGACATTAAACCAGCGCATCATCTCGCCAATTTCATCCGGGCGCTTTTCGTCCAGGCGGATATGCCAGTCAAACGTTCCGGCCTGAATGCGCTGGAACAATTCTGTGATCTGGGTCAGCGGGCTGATGACAATTCGGTTAACCCATAAAAAGATGAGCGCAATGAAGATAAAACTGATTACCAGCACCAGGATCGAAATTCCGCGGATCGTATCGGCGCTGGAGGTGAGGTTTTTATAGGGCGTCAGGCTGGCCAGGAGCCAGCCGTTGACCTTGGAATGGGTATAGGTCACCAGCATCGGCTGACCGTCGATGTCGATCACCGTGCTGCCGCCCACCAGTTTGGAGAGGAGCGCGGGAGAAACCTGCGAGCCGATATAAGCGCGGTTGGGGTGATAAACCAGGTGCCCCACGCTGTCGACGACGATAAAATAAGCGCCGGGCCCCAGGTCAACCCCCGAAAAATGGTCGTACAAATAATCGGTGTCGTAGTTGACCAGCAGCAGGGCTCCGGGTTGTTCCTTGAGGGATGCGGGGTCGACCACCTGGAAGAGGCGCGCGGCCGTGATCACCTTTTTATGGGTTGAATTGACATTCACGTTGTCTTCAACCCCAACCCAGGTCACCAGGCTTTCTGAATTTTTTGTATAATCCTTGATCTGCGCCAGCAGGGGCTGGTTAATATCCTGGACATTTAAGGTGTCGCCCACGTGATAATGGGCTTCGCCGGGGGTAAAAATATCCAGCGAAACCAGGCCTTTGATGCCGCTGTAACCGCTGAGGATATAACCGATGCGGGCGTGCGTCGCCAGGCGCGTATATTCATCGGGCGAGTTGGCTGCATCGTCAATTGCCGTCTTGATTTCTTCGACACCCGAGACATTCACGATCAGGCTTTCAATTTCCTGGAAGAGCACATCGACATAATCGGCCTGGGCGCTGACGATCGTCTCAGCGTAATGGGTCACATCCTGTTGAATCACCAGGCGCGAAACATTATCGGAAATCAGCCCCTGGGCGAGCAAAGGCAGGACACTTGCCAGCCCGAGCGCCAGGATCAGGTTCAAGGCCAGGCTGCGGCTCGGCCAGAGCAGTCGAAATTTAGCGCGCATTCTCACGTGTGACCAGGAGCACATCCAACAGGCTGAGGGCGGGCAGTTTTTCGCCGTGAATGCCGCGGATGGCCAACTTCACGCCGTTATAAGCCTGGTTGGCTGCCTGCTGGTCAATTGTGGCTTTGAGGCTGCCGTCTTTCAGCATCGGCATGACTTCATCGAGGGCATCAAATGACGCCACCTGGACGTCGGTAATTTTATTTTCCTTCAAGTACTGCAGCGTCCCGAGGGCCATCATATCATTGGCGCAAAAAATCAGCTTGATATCGGGGTACTGCTTGAACAACTGGGTGGTCACCTGGTAAGCTTCGTCCACCTTCCAATGCGCGGTCTCAGAGGCGACCACCTTGATGTTGGTATTTTCAGCAAAAGCCTGCATCGCGCCGTTCTTGCGGTCCTGCGCGTTTTTGGCCGTGGGAATCCCTTCGAGGATCGCCGCCTGGGTGGGCGTCTTCACCGTGCCGGCAATAAATTTGGCCGAAAGGTAGCTCGCCTTGATATTATCGACGCTGATATAGGGCACGTTCAGCAGGCCGACTTTATCCATCGACTGGGGGTCGAGCTGGTTATCGAGGTTGATAATTACAATCCCGGCGTCCTGGGCCTTTTTCAGGACCGGGATTAACTGCACCGAATCTGCCGGGGCGATGAGGATGGCATCGACTTTTTCTTTGATCAACTCTTCAATGATGGTAATCTGCTGGTCCACCGAAGTTTCCTGCGCGCCTGTTTTGACAATCAGGTTGATCCCCATTTCCTTCTCGGCCTTGCGCGCACCCTTCTCCATCTCGACAAAAAACGGGTTGGTCAGGGTTTTCATCACCAGGGCGATGTTATATTTGGGAACCTGGGCTGATGGCGTGGTCTGGGGCGGGATGGTGCTGGCCTGGGTGGCGAGCAGGGAAGTATCCTGCGGGGTCTGGGCACAGGCAGTCAGCAAGAGGGCAAAAATCAGGCAGGTGTTTAAAAACAGCTGTTTAACCATAATATTTCTCCCGGATTGGTAAAAAGTGGTTGGTATTCCCTGAATTTTTTTGATTAACGTGAAAGTTTGAGCAGATTGTCTTTTTTCTATTATCACACACTTGCGCGGTCGAGACAATATTAATCGACTTCATTACCAGGGTTTTCTTAATCTCGCTCCGATGTCATTCCCGTGAGACACCGGGGCTGCTTCGTCCCTCGCAGCGGCACGCTTCTGTCGTTCCCGAAAGAACCCGGGACGATGTGCGAGGCGCACTTGACTGATTATTAAGTTTGTTGTATATTCAATATTGCTTAACTATTCAGAAAGGTGAACCAATGATATCAAGTGATCCACTGGTACTCACGCTCCAGGAGTGGATCGGGGTGTTTATGCGCCGCAACATGCGCACCTTAATCCATTATCTCAAAGAAAACGACCTTTCCATGTCGCAGATTGGCGCTTTGTTTCAAATCAACCATGGAAAAAGTAATGTTTCCGACCTCGGGGAAAGGCTGGGGATCAGCAAAGCGGCGGTCAGCCAGATGCTCGACCGCCTGGTGGAGGAAGAATTAATCCTGCGCTCGGAAGACCCGCACGACCGGCGCTTCAAAGAAATTATTCTGACCGACAAAGGCTGCCGCATCATCCAGGACAGCGTCAGAGTGCGCCAGGGGCTGCTGGAAAAGCTGGTTGCGATCATGTCTGATGACGAAAAAGAGCAGATCCATGCAGCCATCCGGATTTTGATCGAAAAAACCAACCAGCTGGATATCCACCCTGAAGCAGATTAAAAGGCAACATTCCCGGCTAAAGGAGCCCGCATACCGATGCTACGTTTAACCAAGTATTTAAAACCTTATTTTCCCCTGATCGTGTTCGCGATCGCCCTGTTGTTCCTGCAGGCGAACGCCGACCTGGCCCTGCCGGACTACATGTCTGACATTGTGAATTACGGCATCCAGCAGGGCGGCGTTCAAACCGCAGTGCCCGCGGCCGTGCGCCAGAGTGAAATGAACCGGCTGGTGCTCTTCATGAGCCCCGCCGATAAAAGCCTGGTTCTGGGGAATTACACCCTGGTCGACCGGAATTCCGCTGATTATGCCCTCGATCTGAAGACTTACCCGGCCCTGGCAAATGAGCCGGTTTACGTATTCAAGCCCACAGACGCTTCGCAGGCCGCGCGGTTGAACCCGGTGATGGGCAAATCCTTCCTGGTGGTCACCTTCCTGCAGCAGGCCATGGCCGACCCGATCAAGGCTAAAGTCATGGCCCAGACCATGGGTTTCGACCTGGCCCAGATTCCCGCCGGAGCGGATATTTTTGGTACGCTCTCCACACTGCCGCCCGCCGCGCTGGCCAAAATTACGGATGCGGTCAACCAGAAGTTTTCCCTGCTGGGCGACAGCATGGTCGTGCAGATGGCGGTCGGGCCGGTCAAGGCCGAATACAGCGCCCTGGGCATGGACACCACCAGTTTGCAGACCAGCTACATTGTTAACATGGGCCTGCTGATGCTGCTCTGGGCGCTGGTTTCCGGCGCCTGTTCGATCGCAGTCGGCTTTTTGTCTGCGCGCATCGCCGCCGGTCTGGCGCGCGACCTGCGCCGGCTGGTGTTCAAAAAAGTGGAGAGTTTCTCGAGCACCGAATTTGACAAATTCTCCACCGCTTCGCTGATCACGCGCACCACCAACGACATCACCCAGATCCAGGTGGTGATCTTCATCATGATCCGCATGATGATCTACGCGCCGATCATCGGCATCGGCGGCGTCTTCCGCGCCCTGGGAAAAAGCACTTCGATGTGGTGGGTCATCGCCCTGGCGGTGATTGTGCTGCTCGGCATGATCCTGACGATCTTCTCCATCACCCTGCCGCGCTTCAAGGTGATCCAGACCCTGATCGACCGTCTCAACCTGGTCAGCCGCGAAAATCTGTCGGGGATGATGGTCATCCGCGCCTTCAACATGCAGCCTTTTGAAGCCAACCGTTTCGACAGGGCCAACCAGGACCTGACCAGCAACAACCTGTTCATCAACCGCGTGATGGTGATCATGATGCCGGCGATGATGCTGATCATGAACGGGGTCTCCCTGCTGATCATCTGGGTCGGCGCGCACCAGGTGGCGCAGTCCACGATGCAGGTCGGCGACATGATCGCCTTCATGCAGTACGCGATGCAGATTGTGATGTCCTTCCTGATGCTTTCGATGATGTTTATCATGCTGCCGCGCGCCGCCGTATCGGGCGACCGGGTGGCCGACGTGCTCGAGATCGAGCCGTTGATCAATGACCCGCAGGAACCGCAGCGCTTCCCTGGCCCGTTCAGGGGCACGGTCGAGTTTAACAACGTCAGTTTCCGCTATCCCGGCGCCGAGGAGGACGTGCTGCACGATATCAGCTTCACCGCCCAGCCGGGCGAAACCACGGCCTTCATCGGCACCACCGGGTCCGGCAAATCGACGATCGTCAACCTGATCCCGCGATTTTACGAGGTCAGCGCAGGCTCGGTCCTGATCGACGGCATCGACATCCGCCAGGTGTCGCAGTACGACCTGCGCGAAAAAATCGGCTATGTTCCCCAAAAAGGCCTGCTCTTTTCCGGCACCATTGCCAGCAACCTGGCCTACGCCGACCCGAATGCCTCGCCCGAGGCACTGGCCCAGGCCGCCGAAATCGCCCAGGCGAATGAATTTATCACTTCCAAACCGGAAGGGATGGAGACCGAGGTCGCCCAGGGCGGCACGAATGTTTCCGGAGGCCAGAAACAGCGCCTTTCGATTGCGCGGGCGCTGGTGAAAAAAGCCCCGATTTATATCTTTGACGACAGTTTCTCTGCCCTCGATTTTAAAACTGATGCGGCCTTGCGCAAATCGCTCAAGGAAAATACCGGGACCAGCACGATGATCATCGTCACCCAGCGCATTGCCACGGTTAAGAACGCCGAGCAAATCATCGTCCTCGATGAGGGGCGAATTTTAGGAAAAGGAAACCACGCCGAACTGATGCAAACCTGCGAGGTTTACCGTGAAATAGCCCTGTCCCAGCTGAGCAAAGAGGAGTTGGCATGAACATGCAAAATAACAATAACGCACAAACACGGCGCGGCCCGATGGGCGGACACGGCCCGATGGGCGGGGGAGGCCCCATGGCCATCCTGCGCCGCGGCGAAAAACCGCGCGATTTTAAAGGCACGATGAAAAAACTGATCGGCTACCTCGGTTCTTACCGCATCCCGATTCTGGTCATGATGGTTTTTTCGATCGCTTCGACCATCTTTTCAATCATCGGCCCCAAGATTATGGGCAGCGCCACCACCAAGCTGTTTGAAGGCGTCATGGCCAAAATCAGCGGGACGGGCGACATCGACTTTGTCTACATCGGCAATATCATCCTGATCACCATCGGCTTGTACCTCGTCTCGGCCGGTTTTTCCTATGTCCAGGGCTGGATCATGACCGGCATCTCGATGAACATCACCTACCGCTTCCGCAAGGACATTGCCGACAAAATCAACCGCCTGCCGCTCAAATATTTTGACAGCACCAACCACGGCGAAGTGCTCTCGCGCATCACCAACGATGTGGACACCGTCGGCCAGACGCTCAACCAGAGCCTGACGCAGATCATCACCTCGCTGACGACGGTGATCGGCATCGTGATCATGATGTTCACCATCAGCTGGCAGATGACCCTGGTGGCCCTCGTCACTCTGCCGGTTTCCTTCGGAGTGATCGCCCTGGTGATCAGCCAGTCGCAAAAATACTTCAAGCAGCAGCAGGATTACCTGGGGCACGTCAACGGGCACGTCGAGGAAATGTACGGCGGGCACATCGTGATGAAGGCCTTCAACGGCGAGGAAGAGAGCGTGCGCGAGTTTGACGAACTGAACCACACCCTTTACAGCTCGGCCTGGATCTCGCAGTTTCTGACCGGCCTGCTTTTCCCGGTGATCAATTTTGTCGGCAACCTGGGCTATGTCGCCATCTGCATCCTGGGCGGTTACCTGGCCGTCAGGAACGCCATCACCATCGGCGACATCCAGGCTTTTATCATGTATGTGCGCACTTTCAGCCAGCCGATCACGCAAATTGCCAACATCACCAACATCTTCCAGCAGACCGCCGCGGCTGCCGAAAGGGTCTTCCAGTTCCTGGCCGAACCCGAAGAAGTGGCCGAAACCAGCAACCCGACCATGCCCGAAAAGGTGGAGGGCCGCGTGGATTTCAAAAATGTGCACTTTGGCTACAACCCCGAGAAGATCATCATCCACGACTTTTCATTTTATGCCGAACCGGGCCAGAAGATTGCCATCGTCGGCCCGACCGGCGCCGGCAAAACCACGATGGTCAAACTCTTGATGCGTTTTTACGACGTTGACAGCGGCGCCATCCTGGTGGACGGGCACGACATCCGCGATTTCGCCCGCTCAGACCTGCGCTGCCTCTTTGGCATGGTGCTGCAGGATACCTGGCTCTTTAACGGCTCGATCCTCGAGAACATCCGTTACGGGCGTTCGAACGCCACCGACGCGGAAGTCTTCGAAGCCGCCAAAGCTGCCCACGCGGACCACTTTATTCACACCCTGCCTGACGGCTACAAGATGGTGCTCAACGAAGAAACCAGCAACATCTCGCAGGGCCAGATGCAGCTGCTGACGATTGCGCGCGCCATTCTGGCCGACCCGCGCATCCTGATCCTCGACGAAGCCACCAGCTCGGTCGATACGCACACCGAGGTGCTGATCCAGAAAGCGATGGACATTTTAATGCAGGGCCGCACGAGCTTCATCATCGCCCACCGTCTGTCCACCATCCGCGACGCCGACTGGATCCTGGTGATGAAAGACGGCGATATCGTCGAGCAGGGCAAACACGAGAAACTGCTGGCGAAAAAAGGCGTTTACGCTGAACTGTATAACAGCCAGTTTGAAGGCAAGGAAATTTAGCAATGGAGGATAACGTATGTCTGCAAAAGTGATCGTGATCACCGGCGCCAGCGCCGGAATCGGCGCGGCCCTTGCCAGACAGCTGGCTGCGCGCGGGGATAAACTGGTGCTGGCTGCCCGGCGTGAAAAGGAATTAAATGAAGTGGCCCAATCCTGCGGGGCAGATGCCCTGGCGGTGGCGGCGGATGTCACCCGGCGCGCAGATGTGGATCACGTGCGCGACGAAGCCCTGCGCGTCTTCGGGCGCGTGGATGTGTGGATTAACAACGCCGGGCGCGGCATCGGCCGCCGCCGACGACAAACTGTCGCCGGATGAGCGTTTCTCCGCCAAGGTCGGCAACTCCAACGTGGATGTGGCCCATTCCTCGCGGCTGCGCCATCTCACGCACACCGCGCCGCAAGGCACCATCATTCCCGCCGTGCTGGAAACCGCGATCAATTCCGACCTGCCCGGCTTTGTCCGCGCGGTGGTCAGCCGCGACGTGCGCGGCTTTGACGGCACCACGGTATTGATCCCGCGCGGCTCCAAGCTTATGGGCCAGTATCGCAGCGGCGTGGCGCTGAGCCAGACCCGCGCCTTTGTGGTGTGGTCGCGGGTGCTGACGCCCGACGGCGTTTCCGTCGACATCGGCTCCCCCGGCACCGACCAGTTGGGCCGCGCCGGCATTGAAGGCGAAACCGACACCCATTTCTTCCAGCGCTTTGGCAGCGCCATCCTGCTGTCGGTGATGGGCGCCGGGTTGAATGCGCTGAGCGACAACAATGCCAACACCGCGATCATCATCGGTTCGTCGCAGCAGGCCAGCCAGGTCGCCAGCATCGCGCTGCAGAAGCAGATCGACATTCCCCCCACAATCAAGGTGGCCCAAGGCACGCCGCTGCAGGTGTTCGTGACCCGCGACCTCGACTTTGCGGGCACCTCGAAATGACGGCAGGCGTCTATCTCGACACGTCTTTGTCGGCGCTGGCGCCCTGGCTGGCGCGCGCCGACGTCACCGACCTGTTGCGCAACCG
>Ga0118677_10013224_pt1 | contig 11921 bp, 10 predicted proteins | sample AliMusrvi5mmetaG_FD_86154 | JGI IMG/M metagenome (GOLD analysis project Ga0118677, IMG submission 86154) | reverse complement strand
CGGACGGGCGCACGGTGATCCGGTTCTTGAGCGAGAGATTCACCAGATCCTCGAACTTCTGCCCGGGTTTCGAAGGCGCCAGCAGGACGCGGTCCTGGATGCGGTACTTGACCCCGCTGTTGCCGGCGGGAGAGATCTTCCAGTCGAACTCCATCTCGAAGTCCGCGTACGTCTCCACGGTGAAGAGATCTTCGTTCATCTTGGCGTCCTTGACCGCCTTGAGGCAGCCGTTCTCGACGACGTAAGACCCTCCCGGCGGCGTCTTCTTCGACTGGTCCTCCCAACCGGCCAAGGTTGCGCCGTCGAACATCAGCTTCCAGCCTTCGGCCTTCTCTTTGGGCGTCAGCTGGTTGTCCGCCGCCCACATGCCGGCGGCCAATGCCGCCAGCGTTCCGATCCGTAGCAGAGTACGCATTCCTCTATTTTCACCACGTTCGACTACAATGTCCAAGTGCACCGCCCGATTCTGACCCTGCTGCTGCTCTCCGCCCCGCTCGCGGGCCAGGATACGCGCGTGATCCTGCTCGGCACCGGGACGCCCAACCCCGAAGCGGACCGCATGGGACCCTCGGTGGCGGTGGTGAGCGGGGAGCGCGTCTACATCGTGGACTGCGGACCGGGGCTGGTGCGCCTTTCGCATTCGCGCAGCAAGGTCTCATGGCTCACGTACTTGCGACTGCGAATTACGGCCTCCCGCGCGGGATCGGCCCATTCCACGGTGCTCCAATACGCCGCAATCTGTTCCGCCGTCTTCCTGCCCCGCAACTCGGTCAGCGCCGGGATCGACGGTGGGGCGCCCAGCAGCGCGTCGCCATGGCAATTGGCGCAACTCGTCAGATACACGCTGCGCCCCGAATTCCCGGTCTGCGTCGCCGCCAGACTCGAAGTCCACGCGATATCATTCGCGTTCACATAAAGGATGCCGGTCTGCGGATCGTAAGCCGACCCGCCCCATTCCGCGCCGCCGTCGAAACCCGGCATGATCACGGTCTCTTTACCGGTCGTGAAAGGGATGAACTGCCCTTCGCTGCGCATGGCGCGAAACTGTTCCAGAGCCCATTGGTGCGCCTCCGGAGTGCGCGTCGTCAGCATGTTTTCCGTCAACAGCTGCCGCGAAAACGGGGCGGGTTTCGTGGGCAGCGGCTGGGTATCCGCCGCGCTTTCTCCCGGCACGGAACTGCCCGGATACTTGCGATACTCCACCGGAAACAGCGGCTTGCCCGTGGTCCGTTCGAACAGATAAACGAACCCCTGCTTCGTGGTCTGCGCCACCGCGTCGATCAGGCGGCCATTCTGCCGCACCTGCACCAGCGTGGGCGGGGAAGGGAAGTCGCGATCCCAGATGTCGTGCTTCACCGCCTGAAAGTGCCAGATGCGCTCTCCGGTCTCGGCGTTCAGCGCGAGCAGCGTATCGGCGAACAGGTTGTTCCCCGCGCGATCCGCGCCGTAGAAATCGGTCGCGGCCGAACCGGTTGGCGCGAAGACGATGCCGCGCGCCGTATCCACCGCGAACCCGGGCCAGGTATTCGCGCCGCCCGTGTACGTCCACGCATCCTTCGGCCACGTCTCATAACCGAACTCGCCGGGATGCGGAATCGTGTGGAACTGCCAGCGCAGCTTCCCCGTGCGCACGTCATAGGCGCGGATGTCGCCGGGCGGCGCGGGCAGCGCTTCCGGCAGCCGTCCGCCCATGATGAGCAGATCTTTATAGATCACCCCCGGACTCGTGAGCACCACGGACTGCTTCTCGGGATCGCGCCCCAGCCCCTCCCGCAGATCGATGCGGCCAGCCTTGCCGAAGCTGCCGATCGGCTTTCCGCTGCGGGCGTCCACGGCGTAAACAAAGCTCTGAATCGACGTGAAAATCCGCCGGTCCTCCCCTTCGCCCCAATACACCACCGACCGGTTCGCGCCGCGCCCCGCGATCCCCGAATCGAACTGCCACAGCAGTTTGCCGGTGCGGGCATCGAGCGCAATCAGTTTGTGTTTCGGCGTCAGCCCGTAAAGCACGCCGTCGACCATGATCGGCTGTGTCTGCGGATCGCCCGGGCCATCGGCCGTGTCGTACGTCCACGCGACTTCGAGCTTCGAAACATTCGTGCGGTCGATCTGCTTCAGCGCCGAGTACCGCGTGCCCGCCGGGCCTCCACCGTAGCCGGGCCAGTCGGTCTGCTGGGCCATGCCCAGGCCAGTGCACACCAAAGCCGCCGCAAAGATTCGCGAATTCATTCGATTTCAAGATTAAACGATTTTTCGCCCCCGCGACTCACCGCAGCTTCATCTGCGCTTCCAGAAACTTCGCGATAGCCAGCGTCAAAGCGCGCGGATGTTCGGTCGCCACCATGGCAAGCGCCTGGATCCGCGAGATCTTCCTGCCCGGAATCCGGAACACCCGGAAATTCCCGGGCTGGTCCCGCAGCGCGTACTCGGGCAGTATCGAATAGCCGAACCCGGATTCCACCATGCGCCGGATAGCCGCCGTGTCGTCGGCCTCCATAATCACCCGCGGCCGCGCCCCGATCTCCGCCAGAAAGCCGTCGATAATCGACCGCATGTTGCTGCGCTTCGGATACAGCAGGAACGGCGCATCGTTCAGCTGCTCGGGCCGGATCGCCCCCACCTTCCACGCCCGCGAAGGCTTCTCCGCATGCTGCACGATCAGCAGTTCCTCCTCGAACAGAGGCCGCACGATCAGCTTCTCAGTGGGAAACGGCAGGGTAATAAGCGCCAGGTCGAAACGCCGATCCAGCAGCCCCGCCACCATCTCTTCCGTGGCCGAAACTGTAATGTGAATCGGCGTATCCGGGTAGCGCTGGCGCAGCAACTGCAACGGCCGCCCCACGTGGTGGATCAGCGTGGTGGCGCCGGTCGCAAGATGGAAGAGCCGGGAATCGGCGGCCGGACTGGCATCGAATTCGTACTCGATATCCCGCATCTGCCGGACCACCACGCGCGCATGCTCCGCCAGCCGCAGAGCCGCCGGCGTGGGCACAATGTGCTTGCCGGACCGCACGAAAAGATCGGTATGCAGTTCCCCGGCCAGGCTGCGCAACTGCATGCTGATCGCGCCAGGCGACACGCAGAGCTTCTCCGCGGCCTTGGTCACGCTGGCGCAATCGATCACCGCAAGGAACAGCTCGAGCTGGCGGAATTCCACAGACCGAGCATCGCACAATAGTGTGATATTTGTTTGTAAGCACATATGATCTCCCGACGCGATTTCGCCCTGTCCCTCGCGGCTCCGCTCGCCATCCCGGTTGGACTACACGCGCAAGCCAAAGCCATTCAGGCCCGCATCAAAATCGATGCCGACCGCAGGATCGGCGACATCGACCCCAAGCTCTACGGCAACTTCGCCGAGCACCTGGGCCGCTGTATCGAAGGCGGCATCTTCGAAGAAGGCTCCCCTCTGGCCGATAAGAACGGCTATCGCAAAGACGTAATGAAGGCCGTGAAAGACCTCGACGTCACGTTCCTGCGCTGGCCCGGCGGCAACTTCTCGTCGAACTACAACTGGAAAGACGGCATTGGCCCGCGCGACCAGCGCCCCGCGCGTCTCGAAATGGCGTGGGGCACCGTCGAGAGCAACCGCTTCGGCACCCATGAGTTTCTCGACTACACCGAAGCTCTCGGCATCGAGCCTTATGTCTGCGCGAATCTGGGCACCGGCACCTGGACCGAGGCGCAGCAGTGGGTGGAATACTGCAACGTGGCCGACGGCACCGCCATGACCAAACTGCGCCGGCAGAACGGCCGCGAAAAGCCCTGGAAAGTGCAGTACTGGGGCCTGGGCAATGAGATGGACGGACCCTGGCAGATGGGTCACCGCACCGCCGAGGATTACGGCAAGTTCGCGCTCGAAGCGGCCAAGCTGATGAAGTGGACCGACCCGAACGTGAAGCTGATCGCCGCCGGCTCCTCCAACTTCCGCGAAGGCTCCGACTGGGTGGGCTGGAACCGCGAGGTGCTGGCTTATCTCAAGGACCACATCGAATACCTGTCGCTCCACACCTACGTCGGGAACGCCGCCAACGACTATCACGATTTCGTGGCGGTATCGAATCAGCTCGACGACCGGATTCGCACCGCGGCCGGCATCATCCGCGCGGCCCAGGGCGGACTCAGTCCGAAGAATCCCATTTACATCGCGTTCGACGAATACAACGTCTGGTATCGCGCCCGCGGCAACAGCCAGCGCGGCCGGAAAATTCTGGAAGAGCATTACAACCTCGAAGACGCGCTGGTTATCGCGACCATGCTCAACACGTTCGTGAACAACGCGGATACCGTGAAGATCGCGAACATGGCCCAGATCGTGAACGTGATCGCGCCGATCTTTACCAATGAGAAGGGGATGTTCCTGCAGACGATTTTTCATCCGCTGCAGTTGTTCGCGAAGAACACCCGCGGCGCGGCTCTGCAGACGTTTCTCGATTGCCCCACGTACGAGAGCAAGAGCTTCGGCAAGGCGACCTGGCTGGACGTCTCCACGTCTCTCAACAACGGCGTCGTCACCATGAACGTGGTGAACCGCCACCTCGATCAGGACGTGGAAGCCGAAATCGAAATTCAGGACGGGGCGTTCAAAGGCAAGTTCGAAGTGGCCGTCGTGACCGGTCCGGATATCAAGGCCGAGAACGATTTCGGAAAGACTACCGTGCAGACCGCCACCACCAGCGTCACGGCCAGCGGCAGCAAACTGCGCCACCGCTTTCCGCCGCACTCTTACACAATGCTGAAAGGCTCGATCGCCTGACGTAGCGCGGTTTGGTGTCGAATACCAGGAAATTCGACAGGGACTTTGCGATGTACAATCTGCATCGTGAGAAGAACGCAGCTTTACCTGGATGACCAGTTGTGGGTTGTGTTGCACGCTCGGGCCCGGACTGAAAAGACTACCGTTTCGGAACTCGTTCGGCAGGCAGCGCGGGATCGTTATATCCGCAGCGTGCAGACGCGTCTGGCGGCCATGCAGGTGTTCACAGGTACGCGAAGATCCCGCGGCGCCGCGGTTGACAGCAGCGAAGAAGTCCGTCAGCTTCGAACGGGATCACGGCTGGACCGGCTGGGAGGCCGTTGACCGTCCGCATCGATTCCGACATCCTGATCGAAGTCTCACGGGGCCGTGACAAGGCCGTGGTGGAGCGGTGGATCGAACGGGGCCGGTCCGATGCACGGATCCTGATCTCCCCGGTCAGCGTCGCCGAACTCTGGGCAGGCGCCCGTCCATCGGAATATAAGACGCTGGAAGACGTGTTCGGGGTGCTGAACTGCGTTGCCTCTGATTAGAAGACGGGCCGCCTTGCCGGAGAATACCTGCGGCGATACCAAGAAAGCCATGCTGGACACAAAATCGCAAGCTTTATCCCATGCAGGAAATCGCATTCTGCGAATGAGATCCTCACGCTGAGAGCCGGCCCGTCGCGCGTGATCCGACCGGAGCCAGCTTCAAATCAACTGGACGCTGACGACATGACGGCCTGGTGATTTCAGTCTTTTGCCAAAACGCACCCGGGTTCGGCAACGGCACCGCATTCTCGGGAGCGGTCCGGTGTTCGCCCGTGACCCGGAGCCGACAAAGCCGTTTTTAATGAAGCTGGTCGATGCCGTGGGCGTTATGATTGCCACATGCGGATACGAGCAATCTCGATTCTGTTCTGCCTGGCCGCTCTCGCGCCGGCGCAGAGTTCCCCGCCTGGCATGCGATGTCCTCAACGAACGCTGATCCTTTCCGAACTTGGGGAGAATGCACCGAACACAGCGCATTTTCAGGCGGAGCATTTCGCCTATATGCGAGAGTTAATGAAATCCGGCAAGGTGATTGCGGCCGGCCCCGTGACGGACAACCGTACATCAGTGATCGTCCTTGCCACGAAGGATTGGGCTGAGGCCGAGGAGATCCTCAGGAAGGAACCGTTTCACCGGGAAGGAGTCCTCAGGATGGTGAAGCACATCGTGTGGAACGCCTGCGAACTGGAGCCGTAAAGAGCGTCGGCGGTCTCTGGCTCCCACCGAGGGCGGCGGACGGGCGCGAAGAAGCATCCGCCGATGTTTCTGCACCTAATGGTGGGTGTGGTTCCTGATACCTTGGGATAACACCTGCATGTCGGGCCAGATTACGCTACGCCACAGACCGGACACGGAAGAGCTTGCCGCGAGGCGCGAAGAATTCGCTGAGCTTCTGACGAAGCTTTCCGAACGGGAGCTCGATGTGTCCACGCTCCGGGAGGATTTGGCGGCGCTGGAGGTGCGTTACGTCCGCGACGTGGGGTCGCTCTACGAGCAATTGGATGCGATCCACAAAAGGATTTTCGAGCTTCGGACACTGATAAACCCGTCGCTGGCAGAGGAACAGGAGCAGTGCGGTGATCAGGCGCAGGGCGGGTGCGGTGGTTCCGCTGCGCCGCCTTCGAGCGAGCTGAAATCGCTGTATCGGGATGCGGCGCGTCGGCTGCACCCGGATCTGGCTGAAAGTCCGGAGGAGCAGGGGCGCCGCACCAGGTTCATGGCGGAGGCGAACCGTGCGTATCACGCAGGGGATGCGGAGGCGCTGCAGCGGATTCTGGAAGATTTCCACTATGCCGATGGCAGAGAGCCCGGCTGCATGACCGGGGCGGAACTGGTGCGAGTCATGGAGCAATTGCGCGACGGCAGGGAGCGCCTGGCGGCGCTCGATCGGGAACAGGAGCGGCTGCGGAGCACGGAGATTTTCCGGTTGCGGCAGGAGATTGCCGACGCGGAAGCGCAGGGGCGCGACATGCTTGCAGATATTGCGAAGATGATTCGCGGCCAGATTCAAAGGGCGGAGCGAATTCTGACCAGCGTTGAAGGCAGGTTTCCGAATGAGATACCGTTGCCACCGCGCCAGCGTGTGGGGCGATTTTACGGTAAGGAATAGACGCACGAGAGTATGCAGAATACCGGGATAGCACGGCGGAGTTTGCTGAAGGTCAACTCTGGGCAGGGCAAGTGCCGTCGGCCTCACGTCGTTTGAATCCCTGCTAAAGAGGCCCGCGAGTAACGGCAAAGGGTTTACCGGAACTGCGGGCGGATCGTCCGGCACTCGGAGATAGCTTGACTGTATGCTTTACGGTACGATGCTCCCGGTGGCGCTGTGCTCGGCGGACGGGGCCGCGCTCCCCTCCCACGTACGAGATCAAGAGCTTCTGCAGGGCGACCTGGCTGGATGTCTCCACGTCTCTCAACAACGGCGTCGTCACCATGAATGTGGTGAACCGCCACCTCGATCAGGACGTGGAAGCCGAGATCGAAATCCAGGACGGCGCTTTCAAAGGCAAGTTCGAAGTGGCCGTCGTGACCGGGCCGGATATCAAGGCCGAGAACGATTTCGGAAAGACCACCGTGCAGACCGCCACCAGCAGCGTCACGGCCAGCGGCAGCAAACTGATCCACCGCTTCCCGCCGCACTCTTACACGATGCTGAAAGGCTCCCTCGCTTAACTCAACGTGGCTGCTGAGGAGTATGGTGATGATGACGCCTTTGATCGCTTGCTTTAGAGGGCACCACGGGCAAGAGGTCTAATTAGTGTCAGGGGCGGCGAGAAGCGATACCAATTCGGGCGGCGCGGGGCGGAGCCAGCGGAGCCGGTTCCTGGCGCCCATGGGCGGTCAGGCGTTAAACGGGCAGTGCTTGTGGTACACCTTCATGCTCCTGTCGGATCGTCGGGCGCCCGGAGAAAGCTGACGGTTGGCGGTGATTAGGAACGAAAAGTCCGGATCGCGACGCGAATCCGGCACGCTCTACTCGCCGACTGGCAAAGAGCAACGGAGCGGCGTCGGCGTTAGCGGATGAACTGGACTCGGAACTCCGTCTGCCCCGCCAAAGCATCGAATTCATGATGATCAGCCGTTAGGATGGTGCCCTGCACACGCTCCGCCAACTCAATGGCGAAGCAGTCCGCCAGTGAAACACGCCTGAGTCTGGCTTTCAGTGTTCCAGCCGCTTGCCAAACGCGCGGCACCAGGCTTGCATCCTCCATTACGCCCAACCGTGTCAGGTCCGATACCGCCCGCAGTGCCTCGTGCCGGTTGGCAGCCCGCTCAAAATCATAGAAGACCTCGCAGAGATTCAGGGCGTGCGCATAACATTGCGATTCTGGATCGAGAAGAGCATTGGCTACCGCGTCGGCGCCAGGTTCACCCCGAAGGAACGCGATCATCGCGCTCGCATCGAGTACGAAGATCACGGTCGGGATTCCAGGGTTACCTCGTCCCTTTTCCGGCTCAGGAACGACTCGCTCGAAGTCGGGATATGCCGGTACTTGCCTTTGATCGAATCGATCAATTGCTTCCTGCCGGTAGTAACGTGGCGAGGCGCTTCAATGGTTGCCAGTGCCTCCATGAGTTCCCGTCGCTGCTCGGCGCTCAGACCGCGAACAGCCTCCACGATAGTTTGAACCTGCTCTGACATGGCATGCTCTGACATGGCACTGTCCTGGTTCCATCATAGCCAATCGAAATGCCGCCGGGCAGGTCACTGTACTTGACGCCCAAACACGTTCCAAACCTAATGTGGAAATATTTGGAGCGTTTCGAGGATACAACCCACGATCAACGGCGCAGATTTTAATGGGGCCTCCGGGTGGATCGTCCGCGCATGCATCGAGACTCGGTGCCGGCTGTGTCCTATTGCGTTCGGCTGTAGTTCTCCGCACACACCGCGCGGACCCCATGCCATGGCCCCTTTCTCTTCGCCGCCCCGGCCGCGCCGGACTGCTGCGCCGGACGCCCCCTGCTCCGGCCGGCATTTTTCAATACGATATACTCGGCGAATCGTAAACGGTATGACTTACACAAGACGCGACATCGGAAAACTTGCGCTGGCCGTGCTGCCGGCCTCCGCGCTGCTGGCCAAACCGGACTCGAAATGGGGCGGCGTCCAGATCGGACTGAACGTCCCCTACAGTTTTCGGGGAATGTCCGGAACCGCGGACAAGATCCTCGAATACATGACGAAACTCAATCTGAGCGCCTGTGAGTTGCGGCTGCAACCCGTGGAGGCGGAACTCGGGGCGCCCGGCGTGTTTGCTTCAGGGTTCGATGCTCCCGGCGGCGCCGCGCGCGGCGGACGGGGCCGCGCTCCCCTCACGCCCGAGCAAACAGCGGCCGCCGAAGAGACTGCCCGCAAGCTGGAGGCGTGGCGCCTCGCGCTTTCCATGGACCGGATCCGGGACTTCCGCGCGAAATTCGAAAACGCCGGCGTCCGGATCCAGATCCTCAAAATCGACAACTTCAACTCGTTCAGCGATGCCGCCACGGACTATTTCTTCAACGTGGCGAAAAACCTCGGTTGCCAGGCGATGTCGACCGAAGGACGGCTGGGCGACGTCGAGCGGCTCGGGAAATTCGCGGCGAAACACCGGATCATGGTGGGCTATCACGGTCATACGGCGGGGCCGGGCGGCGAAGCGTTCGGCGCGCCGGAGAACTGGGACAAGGCCATGCAGGTCTCTTCTTACAACGGCATCAATCTTGACCTCGGTCATTTTCTGGTCGGTAACAAAACCTCGCCCGTTCCCTATCTGATGGCCCATCACGACAAGATCACCCATATCCACGTGAAGGACCGGAAACTGGACGGCGCGACGGTTCCGTTCGGAACGGGCGACGTGCCAATCGCCGAAGTGCTTCAGCTGATGAAGAAGAACAAGTGGAATTTCCAGGCCACCATCGAGTTCGAGTACCCCACCCCCCAGGGCTCGGACGTGATGACGGAACTTGCCCGCTGCGTGGAGTACTGCCGCAACGCGCTGGTCTGAACTCCGGGGGCCGACCCGGTGAAACCGCCCTCTCGATGTAGGGCAGGATGTCATCCTGCGGCGGGTTGGAAACCCGCCAACAGCGCCGGTAGCCAACCGGAGTGCCGGGGAACAATCTGCCCAACTTCGCACCAGATGCTGGCGCGGCTTGCGAATCCGCCACCGGCGCCGGAAATGATGACGGTTACTGAATCAGAAGTCCGACTTACGGCAGGAACGCCGCTTCCGCCGCATTCGGCGCGGACATTCTCACAGGCGTTCGCAGATACCCGCGGATCCAGCGGAGCGGCGGCTGACCGAGGCGAAGAAGTCCGGCAACTTCGAACGCGATCGCGGCTGAACCGACATCGCGTCCCGACACCGGAAACGGCCGGTCAGATCCGGATCACCCGGTTCGCGCATTTCCGCTCAAATTAAACAGCAAAGAGCCCGATCCCCCTGCCGGCGCACCGCATCAGCCGAACTCTGCCCGCTATGAAGCCACCTGAAGCACGATCTTGCCGGGAGCATGGTTTCCGCGTCCATATTCGAATGCTTCCCGTGCACGGGAAAGCGGAAACACTTCGGCTATCACCGGCCTCAGATTCCCGCCCTCAACCAATGCGCTGATTTGATCAAGCTGTCCTCGATTGCCACTCACGATGAAAAATATCCCGCGCGCGCCGTTCTGCTCAGCTTCGCCGGTCGGAATCGGCGAAACCAGTGTCACCAGTACGCCTCCCTTCCGAAGCACGCGCCACGAAAGCCTCCGCGTTTCACCGCCGATCGTGTCCAGCACCAGATCGATGTCTCGCAGCGTGTCTTCGAAGGGCGTAGCGGGGTGATCGAAGGGCGTAGCGTGATAATCGATAACAACATCCGCTCCCAGGCTCTGCACGAACGCCATGTCGCGCGACGACGCCGTGGCCAGTACGCGCGCCCCTCGCCAACGCGCCAGTTGCACCGCCAGTGACCCGACACCGCCCGCGCCGCCGTGGACCAGTACGTTTTGCCCCGCGGCAAGGTGCGCATGTTCAAAGAGTGCCTGCCAGGCTGTGAGCGCCGAAAGCGGCAGCGCCGCGGCCTGGGTGTGCGGGATGCCGCGCGGCTTTAGCGCCAGGTTGACCGCCCGCACTGCCGCGAACTCAGCAGCCGCGCCGTCACGCGGAAAATCGGCAAGTCCATAGACCTCGTCGCCGATCCGAAAATCGGTTACATCGTCCGCCATCCGCTCCACGATCCCCGAAATTTCATGCCCCGGAATGCCAGGGATTCGGGGCGTCCCATCCGCGTTCTGATAGGTCTCGTCCCAGGTCAATTCCGCGGGCGTGATGCCGGTGGCACGCACCTGCACCAGTACATCTCCGCTTCGGACCTCCGGCAGAGGTGCATCCTCGAAGAATATCTGTTCCGGCCCGCCCCGGCCGTGCGTTCTGACGGCTTTCACAAAAGTCCTGCTTTTCGATAATATTTTGACGCGGGAACAGATACAAGCAGGTGTGCGTTATGACATAACCTCCGATGCGACGGCGCAGATCCGGTACGAATCCATCCCGGCGACTGCTCGACGTTCTGAACCATACAGACTCGAATCGCTGACAGGCCGTTCCCCGCTATTTACCGACTTTTTTCCCCACAAAATCAACCACTTAACCCACTCCCCTCGCCATCTCCTCCCCGCCCGTGCGCCATTCTCACGCCAGGAAGGAACCACCATGTCATCCACCGCGCAAACCGAATCCAATCGCCGTAACGCCCAGGCCTCCACCGGCCCCCGCACCGAAGCCGGAAAAGCAGCCTCCTCCCAAAACGCCTGCAAACTCCACCTCTTCTCCACCCGCAACTTCGTCCTCCCGCAGGACGAACCCGAGTACAACGAACTCACCACCGCTCTCTGGGACCGCCTCAACCCACAGGACGCCCTCGAAGGAGCCTACGCCATCGAGATCCTCCGCGCTACCTGGCGTCTCCGCCGCTGCGCCAACGTCGAATCCGATCTGGTCGAAAAATCCTTCGCGATTGCCGAAAAAAGACAGGAAGACCCCGCCGACGCCACCCTCTACGCCAGCCTCGCCGAAATCCAGACCTCCGTCGACCGCGCCCGCACCCAGGCCCTCGGCATCCTCAACCGGGCCACCGCCGAACTCCGCCGCCTGCAAACCG
>Ga0118677_10013223_pt1 | contig 11922 bp, 6 predicted proteins | sample AliMusrvi5mmetaG_FD_86154 | JGI IMG/M metagenome (GOLD analysis project Ga0118677, IMG submission 86154) | reverse complement strand
CTGCTGCAGGGCGATCGCGCGGCGCAATACGTCGGTCTCGATATCGATTTCGCGCAGGTTGAAATAGTTGGTCGCAAGATCCGCGTTGAGCACGAGGCGCGTGTTTTCGAGGTCGGCGGTCGACTGTTCGAGCGAGGCCAGGGCGCCGTTGATCGATTGCTGGATGCGTCCGGAGAGATCGACTTCGTAATTGACCGACATCCCCAGCGTGGTCTCGTTCTGAATCGTCGAATAGTTGGGGCTCTTGTAATTGGTCAGCGGCCGGTTCGCCGAAATCTGCAGGCGCTGGACGCGGTCGGTCGTGCCGATCTGCGGGAACATGCTCGCCGAAGTCACGGCCAGCGTCGCGCGGGCCTGCTTGAGGCGCGCGCTGGCAATGGCCAGCGTCGCGTTGTCGGCGTTTGCGCGCTCTTCGAGCGCATTGAGTTCGGGGTCGCCGAAAGCCTGCCACCACGGACCCTTGGCTGCGGCATCTTCAGGCCTGGCCTGGCGCCAGGGCGAGTCGACCTTCCAGGCGGCCGGCAGGTCGAGCGCCGGCTTCTTGTACTCGGGTCCGGCCACGCAGCCGGAGAGCAAAGCGCAGGCGGCGAGCAATGCCGCGCGCGCGCTCATTTGCCTTGTCACGAGCCCGCCTTGGCCCGCGCCAGCACGACCGTTTGGCCATCGGCGAGCCAGTCCGGCGGGTTGAGAATCAGGCGGTCGGCATCGCCGATGCCGTCGAGTACTTCGAACTCGGTGCCGAAATTGCGGCCGACCAGCACGCGGCGCAAGCTCACGCGACCCTCACCATCGACGACGGCGACCATCGTCCCGGTGCCGCGAAAGAGCAGGGTGTTGCTCGGCGCCACCAGCGACTGGCTGGCCTGCAAGGGCAGCGCGACCTGCACGTAGGCGCCGGGCAGCAGACGGCCGTCGCGGTTGGGCAGCGAGACCTCGACCTGCATCGTGCGCGTCGCCGAATCGATCGACGCCGAAGTGCGCGCCACCTGGCCGCTAAAGCGCTGGCCGCGCAGCTCGGCCTGGGTGACGACGACTTCCTGTCCGGGTTTCACGAGCTGCGCATAGGACTGCGGCACGCTGATGTACACGCGCAGCGGGTCGGTCTGCGAGAGGGTGAACAAGAGGCGCGAGCTGTCAATGAGGTCGCCGACGTCGACGTTGCGCCGCGTGATGACGCCGGCAAACGGCGCCACGACGCGCTTGAAATCCTCGAGCTGGCGCAGGCGCTGCATATTGGCGTCGGCTGCCGCGAGGATGGCCTGGTTCTGGGCGACGGCACTGCGCTTCTCGTCAAGATCCTGCTGCGAGACTACGTCTTTCTTGCGCAGGCCCTCCCAACGCTCGACAGTGGTGCGCGCCAGAGCGAAGTTGGACGCCGCCTGTTCGCGGGCGGCCACCGCCTGGCTCAGTTGCTGGTCGATTTCCGGCGTCTCGATCTCGGCCAGCAATTCACCCTTGGCCACCTTGCTGCCGATATCCTTGGTCCAGCGCTTGACGTAGCCGCTGGCGCGCGCGGCGATCGGCGCCTGCACGAAACCCTGCAGGGTACCGGGCAGCGCCAGCGTCTGGCCGTCGCCGGCGCGCTTGGCCAGCGTCGTCTCCACGTATTGCCGCGATTGCTCGGCGCTCGTCGCATCGAGCGCGCGCGCGTTGGCCGTGCGGGAAAACACCGTGCGGCCGGCGCCGACGACGAGCAGGAGCACGACGACGAGGGCGGCGATCTTGGTCCGGCGCACGATCTCCCTGCGCTTGAGCAGTTCGGCGCGGTCTTCGCCGGGATTGAATTCGATGGGGTGCAAACCCAGGGCCGAATGGCGTTTCTCGGTCATCGATCAGGTCTCCTGGGGACGAGGAAGGATAGGGGGCGAGGCGAGGGCGGCCTTGCGCTGTTCGCGGCGCTGGTGAATGCCGGCGTACACCACAGGGACGAAGAAGAGGGTGGAGACGGTGGCGAAAAGCAGGCCGCCGATCACCGCGCGGCCGAGCGGTGCGTTCTGTTCGGCGCCTTCGCCGAGGCCGAGCGCCATCGGGATCATGCCGATGATCATCGCCAGCGCCGTCATCAGCACCGGGCGGATGCGCGTTGCGCCGGCTTCGAGCGCCGCCGCCAGCGGCGGTACGCCGGCGTCGCGGCGCTGGCGCGCGAAGGAAATGAGCAGGATGCTGTTGGCGGTGGCGACGCCCATGGTCATGATGGCGCCGGTCAGCGCCGGCACGCTCAGCGTCGTTCCGGTGATGAACAGCGTCCAGGCAATGCCGGCCAGCGCGGCGGGCAGTGCCGCGATGATGACGAGCGCGTCGGTCCATGACTGAAAATTGACGACGATCAGGAGATAGACGAGGACGATGGCCATCACCAGGCCGACGGAAAGTCCGATGAACGAGGCCTGCATGGTCTCGACCTGCCCGCGCAGCACGACTTCGCTGCCGCGCGGCAGCCTGGCGCGGACCTCGTCGACCAGGCGCTCGACCCGCGATGCGACGCTGGCGAGGTCGGTGCCCTGGACGCTGACAAAGACATCGACGACCGGCAGGATGTTGTAGCGCGATGCGACGACGAGCATCCGGGCCGGCGTCGCCTCGATCAGGTTGCCGAGCAGCTGCGTGCTGCCCGCACCTGCGGCGCTGCCTGCCGCCGCGCCGACGCCGCTGCCGACCGGCATGTTGAGCAGGGCATCGAGCGTATCGACCTGGTATTGCGGCATCTGCACGGCGACGTTGTAGACGATGCCGTTTTGCGGATTGAGCCAGAAAGCCGGCGAAGTTTGCGAGCTGCCGGACAGCGAGATGAGCACGTTCTGGCCGACGTTGGCCGCCGACAGGCCGAGCTGCTGCAGGCGCGTGCGGTCCATCTGCAGGTTGAGCGCCGGGCCGTTGAGGCGCTGGTGCACATGCGCGTCGACGGCGCCGGGGATGTGTTTGATCGCTTCAGTGAGTTCGGCGGCGAGCAGCGCGTTGCCGGCCAGGTCGGTGCCGGTGAATTGCACGTCGATTGCCGCCGGCAGGCCGAAGTTGAGAATCTGGGTAACGATGTCGGCCGGCTGGAAGAAGAATTCGACGCCGGGGAATCGCCGTGGCAGTTCGCTGCGCAGGCGGCTGACGAAGGTCTCGGTCGGCGCGTGGCCCTCGCGCAGCGAGAGCAGGATCTCGCCGTCGAGCGTGCCGATGGTGCCGGCGTTGCTGTACGAGAGGTTGATGCCGCTGTTGGGGACGCCGAGGTTGTCGAGGATGGTTTCGAGCTGGTCGCCGGGAACGATCTCGCGGATCACCGCTTCGACGGCGTCGGCGAGGCGCGCCGTTTCCTCGATGCGGGTGCCGGTCGGCGCGCGCATGTGCAGGCGGATCTGGCCGGCATCGACGCTCGGGAAGAAGTCGCGCCCGAGTACCGGGTAGAGGAGGCAGGAGAGCAGGCAAAACCCCATGAAGAGCAGCGCGAAGCTGCGCTTGTGGGCAAGCAGCGCCGAGAGCGCCAGCGTGTACGTGCGACGGGTGCGCTCGAAACTGCGGTCGAAGGCGCGATACAGGCGTTGCAGCAGGTTGTGGCGGGCCGGCGCTGCGTTCGTCTGCTGGCGGCTCATGAGCAGCAGCACCAGGGTCGGTACCAGGGTGCGCGAGAGAAAATAGGAGGCGACCATGGCCAGCACGACGGCTTCGGCCATCGGCACGAAAAGAAAGCGCGAGACGCCGGAGAGGAAGAACATCGGCACGAAGACAATACAGATGCACAGCGTCGACACGAAAGCGGCGACGCCGATCTCGCCGGCGCCGGTGTCGATCGCTTCGTAAATCGGCGTTCCCATGTGCAGATGGCGCTCGATGTTCTCGATGGTGACGATCGACTGGTCGACGAGGATGCCGACCGAGAGCGCGAGGCCGCCGAGGGTCATCAGGTTGAGCGTCTCGCCGAGCATCTTGAGGACGAGGATGGAAGCCAGGATCGAGAGCGGAATGGTCAGCGCGATGATCAGCGTGCTGCGCCAGTTGCCGAGGAAAAGCAGGACCATCACCGCGGTCAGCGCGGCGGCGATCAGCGCTTCGAAGACGACGCCCTTGACCGCTGCCTTGACGAACACCGATTGGTCGAAGAGCGGCGTCACCTTGACGTCCGGCGGCAGCACCGGCGCCACGCGCGGCACCATCGCCTTGATGTTGGCGACGATGTCGAGCGTCGATGCGCCGCCGTTTTTCAGCACCGAGAGCAGCACGCCGCGCGCGCCGTCCTGGCGGACGATGTTGGTCTGCGGTGAAAAACCGTCGCGCACCTGCGCCACGTCGCGCAGATAGGTCGTCGCATTGCCGGCCGTGCGTACCGGCAGATCGCCGAGGCCGCTCAAGACGTCGGGCGAACCGTTCATCTTGACGATGTACTCGGTGGTCCCGAGCTTGGCAGTTCCCGACGGCAGGATCAGGTTCTGCAGATTGATCGCGTTGACCACGTCGGCCGGGGCCAGCCCGCGCGCCTGCAGCGCGGCGCTGTCGAGGTCGATCGAGACAATGCGGTTCTTGCCGCCGTAGGGGAAGGGAATGGCCGTGCCGGGGATGGTGATCAGGCGCGGGCGCAGGGTGTTGACCGCGGCGTCGAAGACCGCATTCTCGGGCAATGTCGGGCTCGACAGGGCGAGCTGGACGACCGGGATGCTCGAGGCAGAGTACTTGATTACCAGAGGCGGCGTGATGCCTGGCGGCAACTGGCGCACCTGCGTCTGCATCGACGCGACGACCTGGGCAATGGCCGTCTGGATGTTGGCGGTCGGCTGGAAGAAAACCTTGATGATGGTGACGCCGGCGAGCGACTGCGATTCGATGTGTTCGATGTCGCTGACCGTCGTCGTCAGGCCGCGCTCGCTCTGGCCGGCGATGCGCTGACCCATTTCCTGCGCGGGCAGCCCGTTGTAGTTCCAGATGATGCTGATCACCGGAATGTTGATTTCCGGAAAGATGTCGGTCGCCATGTTGAGCAGCGCGAACGGCGTCGCCAGGACGATCAGCATCGCCATCACGATGAAGGTGTATGGCCGGCGCAACGCCAACTGGACCATGGACAAAGGCGATACTCCCTAGGGGGTGTTATCAGTTGATCGGCGTGATGCTCAATTGAGGACACACCCTGCTCAAAACGCCAATGATAGCAATGTGCGCGGGGCTGTGGCTAATCTTACTTGCAGGTCGGCCGGCGCGCGGCGCGGCTCGCCGGGCAAGGGGCGAGCGCGGCGGCGGGCTCGACGGGGCCGGACACGGCGAGATCAGCGGCACAGGCCGGCTGCACTTCACCCTTGACGGCACCGGATTCGTCAGGGCGGGCGACGAAAGCCGTGCGCAGCCCGATGGCCGCCGCTGCCGCGAGGTCGGCCGAATGGGCGGCGACCATCATCCGTTGCGCGGGTGCGAGGTCAAAGACCTCGGCAGCGGCGAGCCGATCGATCGCGATACCGGGCAGGGCGAGGACGATTTGCGCTTCGCGGGCAATCGATCTGCGCCAATCGACGAGGGTGCCGAAGACGTCGAAAACCATCGCTTCGATCTCTGGCCGGGAAACGTCAGCAGCGCTGTATCGCACGTCTGTCAGGCGCCCCTCTTGCTAGTGCTCGTGGTCGCGGTGGTGCGTGTCGGGAAAATGCGCATGGCTGTGCGTCTGTGCGTCGTGCCGGTGGTGGTGGCTGTGCGTCAGCGCGGTGTCCGCCGGACGCTCATGCAGGTGGCGATGGTGCTCGTCGTGGTGATGCGCATGCTCGTGTTCGATCGGCACGTGCCGATGCGCGTGCACATGGTGCTCGGAGATATGCAGCCAGATGCCGGCGGCCATCAGCAGCGCCGAGAAAAAGACCATGCGCAGCCCGGGGATGCCGCTGGTGGTGAAAAAAACCAGGTCGAGCGGCCCGTCAAGGAAGCGCAGCGCTTCCATCCGGTTGCGGTTCACGGCGACTCGATTGCCGAGGCCATTGAAGAAGAACGGGGGAACCTGTGAGCTGCTACTTTCTGGAGTCCACCGCTTTCGCAAAGCTCTTTGTTCAGGAGCAGGGCACAGACGCGCTGATCAGCTTGATGGAGGCGGTGGAAGACAACCGCAAGCTGATTTCGGCCTCGACGCCGCTGGAGGTTTACGCCGCCGTGCGCCGTCGCGAACGGGCAGGCGGCATTTCAGCCGCAGATGCGGCGGCAGCGCTGGATATTTTGCGGCTTGAGGCTGCGCGCATGGTGCAGCAGCCGTTGAATCCTGCCGTGCTTGAGGCGGCGCGCCAACTGCTTGACCGCACCACTTTGCGCTGGCCCGATACTCTGCAACTGGGCGCGGCGCTGGTGGCTCGCGACATGTTCCAGGGCACCGAAATCATCTTTGTTTCCGCCTCGCCCCAGTTGCTTGAGGCTGCCAAGGCGGAAGGCTTTCACGCCATCGATCCGGCCAAGGAAGCGGTGCAGGGATCCAGCGCCGTTGAAGCGGTCGCGGATTTACCGTAGCGCTTCAATCGGATCGACCCTGGTCGCGCGCCGTGCGGGCAGGTAACAGGCCAGCATGGCCACACAAAGGAACAGCAACGGCGCAAAGACAAAAGTCGCCAGGTCGCGCGCGCCTACTTTATAGAGCAACCCCGCGGCCAGCCTGGTCAGCAACAACGCGGCGGCCAGGCCAACTCCAATTCCCATCGCGGCCAGCGTAAGTCCCTGGCGCAAGACGAGGCGCATGATGTCTTTGCGTTCAGCGCCTAGCGCCATGCGGATGCCGAATTCCTGCCGCCGCTGAGCCACGGAATACGAAATCACGCCATAAATTCCGATAATCGCCAGCGCCAGCGCCGTGAATGAAAAAGCGCTCACCAGGAGCAGCATGAAGCGCGGCTGCGCGCGGGAATTGTCAACTAGATCGTCGACCGTCTGGATCTTCGTCAGCGGCTGGTCGCTGTCGACGGCGGCAACCTGCGTCCGCAACCCCGATGTGATGGTGAGCGGCGGAACACTGGTTCGCACCAGCAGATTCATATCGCTCCAAGGCAGTTGCGGAAAGGGGAGATAAAGCTGGGGCTGCGGCTCCGCCCCCAGGCCCCGATTCTTCACGTCGGCCGCCACGGCAATTACCTCGGCGTGCTCAGGCCTGCGGCCAACAATTACGTGCATCGTGAGAGGATCCTGGTTGGGCCAATATTGGCGCGCAAAGGTCTCGTTCACGATGACAACCTTCGGAGCCTGCGCGTTATCCGCGGCTGTAAATGCACGCCCCGCGCGCAAGGGAACACGCATGGTCTGGAACCACTGCGGGCTGATGGCTTCAATGTCGACGAACGGGCGCTCAGCCAACGCCACCTCAGGCTGGCCTTCAGGGAGCACCGGCGTAATGCGCTTCCAACTCAGCGGCAATGCGGCCGAGATGGCGGCGCTCTGCACCCCCGGCTGCATCTCGATGCGGCGAAGCACTTCGTCGAAGAACGCAATTTGCTGGTCCGGCTTTGCGTATTTGACGGTGGAGAGAGATAGATCCAAGGAAAGTACGTTGTGAGCGTCAAAGCCGGGATCGACGTGCATGAGTTTCTCAAAGCTGCGCAGCAGCAGTCCCGCGCCGATCAACAAGAGCAGGGAGAGCGAGACCTGGCTGATTACGAGCAGGCTGGCTGACCGCGTGCGCGAACGCCCTGCCGACGAACTCCGGCCCTCATCGCGCAGGGTCGTATTGAGATCGACCCGCGCAAGCTGCAAGGCGGGGAGGGTTCCAAAAAGAACTCCAGCCAGGATTGAAGCCAGCAATGTAAACAAGAGCACGCAGGAGTCGATGGCAAGGGGAACCCCCTGCGGAAGCTGGGCTGCTCCCCAGGCAGACAGTGCGCGGGTGGCGCCCCAACCAAGCCCTATCCCGAGTACGCCCGCAATGAGCGACAACATCAGGCTTTCAGTCAGCAGTTGGCGAAAGATGGTGGCGCGGCTCGCGCCCAGCGCCGTCCGCACGGCAATCTCTTTTTTGCGGGCCAGCGCGCGCGAAAGCAGCAGGCTGGCCACGTTGGCACAGGCAATCAGAAGGACCAGGCCAACGGCGATGGAGAGCATCAGCACTTTGCCCCGCATGTCGCCCACAACCAGGGTGCGCAGGTCTTCGGCATTCATCACCGCGCCGGGGCCGGCGTCGGGCGCATTGGGGTTCTGTTCGCGATAACGCTGGTTCAGAACGGTTAACTCGGAGTTGGCGCTCGACAGGCTCACTCCGGGCTTAAGCCGGGCCACCATGGCGAGGTAGCCTACCCCCATGCGCAGCCGCGCGGCGGGCATCAGCGACAATTCAAAGTAGCGCGGCGTATAGATGTCTGCCGGGCCGACAAAGGGATATTGAATGCTCGCGGGCAAGACACCGACAACCGTTTGCGCCGTTGAGTCGAGCGTGATTGCCTGGCCGACAATCTTCGGATCGGCGTGGTAACGGCTGCGCCAGATTGCATCGGTGAGCATCACCACGGGCCTGCCTTGCGGGCTGCCTTCTTCGGCCGTGAAGGTGCGGCCCACTTGAGGCTGCACGCCGAGCATGGTAAAGAAGTTGGGCGAAACGCGAGCCACGGGCACTTGCACAGGCTCGCCGTTTCCGGTCAGGTTCAGGTTGTCGTTAGCCCAGACGGCTACTGACTGGAACGACCGATTCAGGTCGCGCACCAACTCATAGCGCAGTAAAGTGCCGGTGAAGCCCTTGCTCTCATCCTTATCGCCGATGGTGACCAGTTGACCAGGGTCATGAAAAGGAAACGGCCGAAGCAGCAGCGCATTCGGCACGGTGAAAATGGCGGTATTTAAGCCAATGCCCAGGGCCAGGGTGAGGATCACGGTTGCCGTGAATCCGGGGCTTTTGCCCAACACGCGCGCGCCGAAGCGGAGATTGCGAAGAAGAGACTGCATGGTGAAGTGAATTATAGGCGAGCGAAGATTGAGAGCGCGGCGGCTTGCGGCTGTGGCTTTTTTCCGGCTGCCGCGCTACCGCGCCCTCTCAGTGAACCCCTAATTTCGATAAGGCTTGCCTTCGGTGTAAAGGTTGATGCGGTATTGGATGGCCTTGGCCTTTGCAGCATCCCCCTTGGAAACAGCCAGGTCGAGCGCGCGTTTGGCGGTGTCGAGCGCATCCTGGAATTGTCCGGCCTCGGCATAGGCCGCGCCGAGTGCATCGAGCACGTTGACATCTGTTCCCTGCGTGAGATCGTCAGCACGTTTGGCGAGAGCCACCGCTTGTGCCCCGTTCCTGATCGTGAAGTCCGGCGTGCTGGATAGAATCCGGGCCTCGCCGATAAGAGCGCTCACGCGCTGGGGCTCAAGAGCGACAGCCTTCTGCCAGTGAACCAGCGCGTCCGCGGGCCTGCCGAGCGCGCTGTAGGCGCTGGCCAGGGTTACCTCTCCCGATGGGAATTTCGGATTGAGAACAAGCGCCCTTTCCAGTTCGGGCATGGCATCCACCGGATGCCCTTGCTTGAGCAGAAACGAGCCCAGGTAGTAATGGTTCTGCGCATTGCTCGGATTGAGGCGGACAGCTTCGCGAATGTGCTCGATGGCTTCATCCGTATTGCCGCTCAGGTAAAGGTTGGCGGCAATGTCGCTCTGCACTTCGGCATCGTCCGGCTCAAGCGCCACGGCCTTTTTCCAGACCTCGAGGGCCTCAGAATATTTCTCGGCTCCCTCAAGCCTCAATGCCTCGTCCATCAAACGGTAACCGTCAATGGCGGGGGTTGCGATATCATCGATGCCGTCCCCGGCGATGTTGACGAATTCCGGCAGGTTGACGGCGCGGTTGGAGGCGGTTGAGTTGTCCACCAGAATTGCGGGGCTGTCATTGCCGTCCGCGTCAATGTGCGTCAGGTACATCTGCGTGTACGGTGACCGCGACTTGGATGAGAAGACCAGCCAATGACCATTGGGCGAAAAGCTGTGCCACGAGTTCATCAGCGGCGTGTTGGCGCGCAATCGGCGCGCGGCGCCTCCGGCGAACGGAACGATGTAGAGCTGGCTGTCAGGGCGCATGACCTCTCCGTTGCGGCACTGAACGAAGACGATCCATTTTCCGTCAGGCGACACCTTGGGGAAGTTGTTGCTCATGCCGTTCTGGCTGGCTCCCTCAATGCGCTCGGGCGTGCCGCCTTTGCCTTCGTTGAACGGAATCCGGTAAAGGTCGAACTGAATCTGGGTTTCGTTGGGGTCGTTTGCCTTGAGCGCTTTCTGCTGGCCGCGCTCGATCGGATTCCGCGCCACGGCGCGCGCAAACACGATCCACTTGCCATCGGGACTCCACACGCCGCCGGTTTGCACATAGTGCGGGTCGTCCGCGCCGGGCAGCGGCTGGCGCCGGCCCTCAGCCGCGCTGTACCAGTCCAGTACGCCCTTGGTGGGATAGAAGACCTGGAGGAAGTGATAGTCCTTGAAGTTGATGGTGTAGTAGTTCCGGGGGAAATCAGGCGAAGGGCCGAAGGTGCTGATGACGTACTTGCCGTCCGGCGAGACCTGCGACATGAATCCCACCCGGGTGCTGGCTCTTTGCCCATCCAGGTTCCAGTGCACAACGTTCTTGGCCTGGATAGACATGTGTTTTTCGATAGGCACAATGGCGTACATGCCCTTGTCGTTGGCCGGGCCGTCCACATCGATGCCCATGGTTTTGCCGTCCATTGAGAAGGAGTGGCAATTGAGGCAGGTGGGCACGCTGTTGATGAGGATGCGGCTCTCCGGCTTGGTGATATCGCGAAGCCGCCAGTGAACCAGCCGGCCCGCCGAAGGTGCGAGTGGCTGGATGGTCCCGTCTGTGCCCGGGAACGGCATCAGGGGCACATCACGGTAAAAAATGGGAGCTCCGACCGGGTCCTTCGACGTGGTGAAGGTGGAGTGGGACTCGGAAACGGCGACGTCGCCGCTGTTATAGCCGGTGACGGTAATGGTGGCCGGCTGCCCTACGGAGTGGCGCTGGATGGCCGTCCATGTTGCCGCATCGGGAGTCCAGACCCAAGACTGCGCGATCTGCGGATTCAACTTGGGCAACTCGTTGGTTTCGGAAACGGCATCCGGCTCGATGGGGGGGATCTTCATTCGCTCGCCCTTTGAAACGGCCTGAACGGGCTTTGACTTGTCGGCAAAGGAGATTTTGATATGCCAGGAGGTTGCGGATGCGTCTCTCCATATAAATGTGGGCGGCGTAATGCCGGGGGGGAAGATGGAGCCGTCTTCGGGGTAGTCGATGGAAGCGGGAGTCGGGGCCTGCGCCGCATCCTGCGCTGCCGGAGCGGCCGCGCTTGCAGACACGCTTCCCGGGATGGGCAGCAGCCAGATGCCGGCCAGCAAAACAACCAAAAGCGTCGCCGCAGACAAGACGAGGCGCAGCCGTTGTTGCGTCACAGGGTAATTTTCGTCGGGCATTGGTGACCTCACCGACTGCGATCGATCACTATGCTGACGCTATCTTGTTTGTTTTCAAAAGTGTTTACTTCCAGCTTCAGAAAAGCAAAGAGCCAAGAGCGTCGCGTGCGCAGTTTTCCCGCAGGGTCTTCTTTAGGATTTTGACGTGCTTCGGACAGGATAAGTCTACTCTTAACCCGCTAGTATTGTGGACTGATCATATCCAGGAGCGAGTGGTCGAGGCGAGCTGCGTCCGACGGGGCCCTCCGACGGCTGCGCCCTATTTTAGATTTGCCGCGGGCTTCACCCCTGGGAGGCAAAGCCCGCATGCGAAATGAGTCGTTGAGAGAATCCTAGAGTTTATGGTGGCTGCCATCGCACATCACCGGAGTGGCGGTGTGCTTGCACCCACAGAAGAACACCTTCTTGGATTCCGTTGCTTCGTACTTCACCGGGGTAAAGTCGGTGCCCTTGTGGCTGCCGTCGCCGACTGACCTTGCCCGCGCAAAACGTATCCCTTAGTTCGCTGGTTTAATAGCGAAAGGGACACGAAGATGACGAAGGCGAAGCGGGGACGTTACACGC
>Ga0118677_10013222_pt1 | contig 11924 bp, 7 predicted proteins | sample AliMusrvi5mmetaG_FD_86154 | JGI IMG/M metagenome (GOLD analysis project Ga0118677, IMG submission 86154) | reverse complement strand
ATTATTGAAGATGCCTGTGCGCTTCATAATTTCAAATTGTCGCACCACTCCCTTTACCTCTATGGAGAATCAGAAGAGTCGAAGTGAGTGACCGAAAATATAAGTAAGAAAGCCTCTGTTCAAGGAGGTTTTTTTATGACCATCGGTCGTCAGATTGCCAAAAAGGAAGCAGTATGAAGTTTATTTTAATTCTGACTTAGATTGACGGAAATTTGATCATTTCTCCTAAAATTGGCTTAATTTTGTATGTTTTTGTCTAATCAATAAATAAAAATCAGATGCAAGTTGATGTATTGCTGGGTCTTCAATGGGGAGACGAAGGAAAAGGAAAAGTGGTGGATGTTTTGACTCCCAGATACGATGTCATTACCCGCTTTCAGGGTGGACCCAATGCAGGGCATACGCTTGAGTTCAACAACATCAAACACGTCCTTCACACCATCCCCTCCGGAATCTTCCGCGGCGACAAGATCAACATCATCGGCAACGGTGTAGTCATAGATCCATCCATTTTTAAAAAAGAGATTGAATCGCTAAAAAATATTGGCTTTGATCTAACCAAGACACTCTACATATCAAAGAAAGCACACCTGATTCTTCCTACCCACCGGTTGCTGGATGCGGCTTCCGAAAAAGCCAAGGGCGCTTCCAAAATCGGATCCACCCTCAAGGGTATCGGCCCTACCTATCGGGATAAGATCGGCCGGGATGGCCTTCGGGTAGGCGACATCCTGAACAACTTCAGGGAAAAATACCAGGCACGGGTGGATCAACACACCGAAATGCTAACCAAATTCTACCACTTCGACTATGAACAGGCACTCCACGACTATGAAAAAGAGTGGTTCGAAGGGATTGAAGTAATCAAGCAATTTCAGCTGATCGATAGTGAACACTTTATCAACGACCTGCTACTGGCTGGCAAGAGCATCATTGCAGAAGGCGCCCAGGGAACCATGCTCGACATCGATTTCGGGTCCTACCCTTTTGTGACCTCTTCGAATACGATCACTGCAGGTGCCTGTACCGGACTTGGGATCGCTCCCAATAAAATTGGCAAGGTTTACGGTATTTTCAAAGCCTATTGCACCCGGGTGGGCAGTGGCCCCTTCCCTACCGAATTGTTGGATGAAACAGGCGAAACGCTGCGCAGAATTGGCAACGAATATGGTTCCACCACCGGCAGACCACGTCGTTGCGGCTGGCTGGACCTGGTCGCCCTTCGTTATGCCATTATGATCAACGGTGTCACAGACCTGATTATGATGAAGGCAGATGTAATGGACCAATTTGAATCCATAAAGATTTGCACCTCCTACTCGATCGATGGCCTGCTAACAAAAGATTTTCCCAACGAAATTGACGACAACGTTGTTCCGTTATACGAAGTGCTCAAAGGATGGAAGACCGATTTAACGGAAGTAAATGACACCTCCAAATTTCCTGAAGCCCTCCGCAATTACATCCAATTCATTGAGGAGTACCTACAGGTTCCGATCACCATCGTCTCTGTCGGCCCCAACAGATCTCAAACCATAGAAAGATAAAATGGCTGATCAACCTGTGAGGATCAACGGCTTATACACCGATTTCTATGAGCTATCCATGGTGCAGGGCTATTTTTATGCCGGAAAGCAGCAGGAAAACGCTGTATTTGACTATTTTTTCAGGACGAATCCCTTCCAGGGAGGTTTCCTTGTTTTCGCAGGACTCGCTGATTTTCTGAGCCAACTACCATCCTTTACTTTTGATGAAGAGGCCATTGCCTACCTTGGAAAACTTGGCATGAAACCTGAATTCCTCCAGTACCTTCGTAATTTTCGCTTTAATGGTCGGATCCTGGCTGTTAGAGAAGGGGAATTGGTTTTTCCCAATGAACCAATTGTCAGAATAGAGGCCAACCTAATAGAGGCGCAGCTGATCGAGACATTACTCCTAAACTTGCTCAATTTTCAATCGCTGATCGCCACGAAAGCCTTTCGGGTAAAACTGGCCGCCAATGGAAAATCCTTCTCCGATTTTGGTTTGCGCAGGTCGCACGGTTTCGGTGGATTGCAGGCCAGTCGGGCTGCCATTATCGGTGGAGCCTCCTCAACTTCCAATGTGCAGGCAGGATTTCTGTATGATCTTCCGGTATCCGGAACGATGGCCCACAGCTGGGTCCAGAGTTTCGGGAGTGAACTGGACGCCTTCCGAAGCTATGCGGCGATCAATCCCAAAAGTTCCATCCTGTTGGTCGACACCTACGATACCCTTCGAAGCGGCGTTCCCAACGCAATTCTGGTAGCAAAAGAGATGGCCTTGTTTGGAGAAAAACTGGTAGGAATCCGGCTGGATAGCGGTGACCTGGCCTACCTCAGCAAAAAGGCGCGCAAATTACTGGACAAGGAGGGCTTAAATGAGGTACGTATCTTTGTTTCCAACCAGTTGAACGAACATGTCATCAAGAGCCTCGAAGATCAGGGAGCCCCCATCGATGGCTTCGGTATAGGAACAGAACTGGTTACCGGAAAACCTGACGCCTCCCTCGATGGCGTATACAAATTGTGCGAGAGCGACGGAAAACCAAGTATGAAGATCTCCGAGAACATCGAAAAGAACACCCTGCCGGGAAAGAAAATGTTGTGGCGATATTTTGACGAGGAGGGAAATATTTTCCGTGACGGAATCTTGCTGGAAGAGGAAAATCCTACGGATAGCACCTGGCTTTACCATCCAACCCAACCCGACAAAAAGAGCGAGGTTTGCGGACTCAAAAGGGAGCAATTGTTGCAACCTGTCTATGATAAAGGAGTCCTCCTCGTTCAGATGCCAACTCCGACAGAATGCCATCAATACCTTCAAATAAGAGCCAATCAGTTGCCTGAGGAGCACAAGCGGTTTATCATGCCCCATATCTTCAAAGTTGGTATTTCTGCAGGATTGCTCGAATTGCGCAACAATCTGGTAGCTAAATACAAGCGCAGTTATGAGAAGTGATGTAAGAATATTTTCTCCTGTTTATCGGTAATTTTTCTCTGGTTTGAAAGAATTTACCAAACATATGTTCCCACGGCACCCTTTTCCAATTCAGCCTGAAAGGCTTTGCCCGAAAAGGAAATGTTGAATTTTCTCTTCTCCTGACTGTCGTTGATCACCACTACCACTATTTTTCCTTCTTCCGTCCTAAAGGCAACATTGGGCAAGGCTTCCAGATAGTTTGAGGCAATCCTGACAGAGCCGGGTCTTACAAATTTAGCGGCGTGTGCCAAAATATAATAGGCTGGATTCCGGGTAACCTGATCTCCCTCCAGGGTAATGGTACCCAAACAGCTTGTACAACCACCTACGGTATGCGGATTACTGGCAGGATCTGCAGCCAGGTTCCATTCCAGTACGTTCCTGCACCAATTACGGGTTGCCCCGATGATCAGCACCTTCGTATGCCAGGCCAGATCAGCCGCCAGATTCCCGGGAGCACCGACCCACTGTTCCGTAAAATAGAGATTCTTCTGGGGAAACTCCGCATGAACTTCCGATAACGCCTCAATTCGTCCGCCATAGAGATGAAAAGCCGATCCATCCACATATTTGGCTGCGTCGGGATCCCGGAGAATGGTTAATGGATAACTGATCTTGTCGGCATTGTGGTCGTAGACAATGATTTTTGTATTTAATCCTGCTGCTTGAAACGCAGGTCCCAGATTTTGTTTGACAAAGAGGGACTGTTCTTCGGCAAGCATCAGCATACTGGGTACGTTTCCGGGGTGCAACGGTTCGTTCTGAATGGTAATCGCATCGATGGAAATTCCTTCCCGCTTCATTTCGTTGATATACCGTACAAAATAGTCACCATATACACCATAACACTCGCTTTTCAGGCTGCCTCCCTTGAAACTGTTATTAGATTTCATCCAGGTGGGGGGTGACCACGGAGAGGCCATAATTTTAATGGATGGATTGATTTTGAGAATCTCCTTCAAAACTGGAATCAAATCTATTTTGGCAGGGGCAATGGAAAACTTATCCAGGTGAAAATCGGTCTGTCCATCGGCGACATCATCGTAAGAATAGGGCCGTTCACTTAAATCCGAAGCTCCCAGCGATATGCGGAGATAGCTGATGCCTATACCAATACCCAGGGTTCCAAAGAGCTCGTTCAGTAATGCCCTTCTGGCTTCCGCACTCATCCGGTTCAGCAGCATGGCACTTCCATCGGTCAGGCAATTGCCAAAGCCATCCATCGTTTGAAAGGAGTGGCCGGCATCGACTGTCAGAATGGGTTCAGTTTTGTCTTCTTCCCTGAAGACAGGATTTACTGCCTGTTTTTGAAAAAGGATGCCTGAGTCTGGGGAAGTCAGCCAGAATTGAACAGATGAAGGCAATGGCCTTTTTTTTAAACGGAAGCCGGAAGCAGAATCAGCGTTTGAATTAAAAATTACCGTAAAAATCAGCAGGATGAACAAAAACTTCAGATGCATCATTGGTGTATATTTTGTTTTTTATCTGTCAACAGGAACCAAATCCAAACAGTCCTTATCAAGCCTTTAATTGTCTGTGAGCGTGAACATTCACGCAGTTGTATTTCAGTGATGGCATGTATCAAAACCAATGTTTCCCTTATCGGGCAGGGACAATCCTGCCAAGTCTATTCAAATTTTTGATACACCCTGACATAATCCACTACCATGGAACGGGGAAAGATCGTATCATCGATGCCTTTTGAACCACCCCAGTTGCCACCAACGGCCAGATTGAGCAAAAGGTGGAATTTCTGATCGAACGGCCAGACTTTATATCCGGTGCCTTCGTTTTTAAAAGTGAAGTAGAGTTGGTCATCCACAAAAATCCGGTATTCCGATGCCTCCCATTCCAGCGCATATACATGGAAATTGGAGTAGCAATCCATTACCTTCAATTTGCTATTTTTCTGAGTTCCCTGAACGTGGTTGTAGTTTTGGGTATGGGCCGATGCGACAATCCAGAAAGGGTCATAACCTACATTCTCCATGATGTCAATCTCTCCGGAAGCCGGCCATTCACCATAGTGCCAATCTGTTGAAAGCATCCAGATGGCAGGCCACATTCCCGTGCCATCTGGCAATTTGGCCCGGATCTCCATCCGGCCATACAGCCAATCGCCCTTTGAGGCCGTCCTCAATCTGGCAGAGGTATATTGCTTACCCTGGAAATTCTCCTTCAGTGCCGTAATGGTTAGAAATCCATCTTTCACTTCCGCATTTTGAAGTCGGTCTTTGGTGTAAAACTGTGCTTCATTGTTCCCCCATCCTCCTGAATTTCCATCCACATCAAAACTCCATTTTTTGGCATCCGGCAGACCGGAATAATCAAACTCGTCGCTCCATACCAACTTGTATTTCCCGGCCGGCGGATTGCCCGCAGAACAGGGTGAAGCAATGATCATTGCTCCGCAGGATATAAATGCCACTACCACAAAATTCCGCAAATTCATAAGCTTAAATTTAAATTTTTTTTCGCAGTTTTCAATTCAATGTATCAAACATGCTTACCAGGTTATAGCCAAACCTATTTGATCTGGCGGTAAAAACGGAAGACAAATACCCATCGTTCAAGCGTCAGCAAGGCTTTCTATTGAATGGAAAATTCACCATGAAGTCCTTCTGCCGAGTTTGGTCCGATCCATACATCGAATTCCCCTGGTTCAACAACCTGTTCTTTCCCATTGAAGAATCCGAGATCTGCTGCCTGAAGGTTGAAGGTAACCTGTGTGCTTTTGCCCTGCTGGATGGTCAATCTTTGATATCCTTTCAATTCCTTTACAGGTCGGGTAATAGAACCTACGCGGTCGCGGATGTACAACTGAACAATTTCGTCTGCATCAACCGCACCAGCGTTGGTTACAGTTGCCTTTACCTCCATGGATCCAGATCCTGACATCGATAGTGAGGACAACTTCAGATCTGCGTATTTAAATGTTGTGTAACTCAATCCATAACCAAAGGGGAACAGTGGAGTAAATCCGTAATCGAGCTGGAAAGACTTGTAGCCGAGTGAACTTTGTGGATTTACCACCGGGATACTGTCCATGGGTGTCCAAAATTTTGCCGATGCGGGTCTGCCCGTATTGTTGTGGTAATAGTAAAAGGGAATCTGGCCCGAACCTTTTACAAAAGTAACAGGCAACTTCCCGGAAGGGGATTCCTTCCCAAAAATCAGATCCGCCAGCGCAGGTCCTGCCATGGAGCCTCCGTGCCAGGCATAAAGCAGGGCATCTGCTTTCCCCAGCGTTTCACCAATCGCCAGTGGCCGACCTGCCATGATGACAACGATCAAAGGCTTGCCTGTTTTTGCCAGTTCTGTTAGTAACTCTTCCTGTGCTCCCGGGAGATTGATTTCACCACGGCACTGACCCTCTCCGGAAAGAATCCACTCTTCTCCGCCGAAGAAAAGTATCGCATCCGATTTTTTTGCAAGAGCAACAGTTTTCTCAAAATCTCGTTTGTTCTTGTCTCTGCTGTAACTCAATCCTTTGATAAAATTCACCTTTTCGGCTCCGAGCACCTCTTTGATGGCCGTCAATGGTGTTATTGAATTTTCTTCCTTACCATCAAAAACCCAGGTACCCAGCTGGTCGCGCGGTGAATCTGCCAATGGGCCGATGACTGCCACTGAACCAATCCTGGCCGACAGGGGCAATGTTTTGTTATGGTTCTTCAACAAGACGGCACTCTCACGTGCCACCTTGCGCGCATGATCCATAAAATCAGGATTTAACAACTGTTTCTGGGCATCCAGTTTTATATATGGATTTTCAAACAATCCCAGTTTCAATTTTACACGAAGAATATTTTTTACAGCTTCGTCGACTGCTTTTTGTTCAATTTTGCCCTCCGACAACAAGGTTTTGATATTACCAGCATAGGTTTGGCTTGACATTTCCATATCTACTCCAGCCGTGATTCCTTTGAGGGCGGCCTCCTTTTCATTGGCGCAAAAACCGTGAGAAATCATTTCTGAAATAGATGACCAGTCGCTGACGACCATCCCATCGAAGCCCCACTCCTTGCGAAGAATCTGTTTCAGCGTAAACTCATTCCCGGAAGCAGGAATGCCATTCAGGTCATTGAAGCCCGACATAAAAGTCAAGGCCCCGGCATCTTTAGCGGCCTTGAATGGTTTCAAAACAACATTTCTAAGCATCGGCTCAGAAATATAGGTGGTATTGTAATCACGTCCTCCTTCGGAGAATCCGTATCCCACAAAGTGTTTGGCACATGCGGCTACAGCCGTGGGATCTGTCAGATTGTCTCCCTGAATACCTTCCACCATCGCCTTCGACAAGGCGGAAGCAAGGAAAGGGTCCTCTCCGCAGCCTTCAGCAATACGGCCCCATCTTGGATCCCAGGTGATGTCAATCATGGGTGCAAATGTCCATTTGATGCCCTGCGAAGAACATTCAATGGCAGAGATTCTGAATGCCTTGCGGATGGCTTCTGCATCCCAGGAAGCAGCCATGCCCAAAGGAATGGGAAAAATAGTGCGGTAACCATGAATTACATCCCTTCCTATCAACAGGGGGATGCCAAGACGACTCTCTTCCACAGCAATCTTTTGGATCTCATTTACTTTTTCAACGCCAAATAGATTCAAGATTGATCCATACCGGCCATCCCTGACAGATTTTTTCAATTGTTCTTCGCTTCCTGCAAATCCCGGATCGATCTGCGTCATCTGCCCAATTTTATCATCCAGCGTCATTTTAGCCAGCAATTGATCTATCTTGTTTTCAATTTTATCCTTTTGTTTGGCTGGATGATCGCAAGCAACCGATCCCAGAAGGAGCAAAAGGATACCTGCCACGGCAGACAATTTGTATGCATTCATTTTACAATAATTTATTTTACCTGTTGACCAAGTCATTTATCAAAAAGTTTAACAAACATAAGCTATCCGCAAAACCTGTTTGGGAGTCAAATACTTTCACTCCTTTCCCGGAAACCAAACCGAGGATTATACTACCGGCGGCTACCAGACATAGGTTCCTACTGCTCCAGCGGCCAGCTGGGTAGTTGCAATCATCCCATTGAACTGAATGTTGAAATTGGAGGATACACTACCTTCATTGAGTACAATCAGCACTTTTTTACCCTCTGGCGTCTTGAATGCCACATTTGACAAGGTGCCGACATTGCCGGAATCTATTCTTACTGAACCCGATTTTACAAATTTTGCAGCGTGTGCAATTATGTAATAGGAAACATTTCTGCTAACCGCGGTCCCGATGGTAATTGCACCCAAACAAGTGGTACATCCACCCACTGTGTGCGGGTAGTAATTTGGATCTGAAGCCAGGTTCCATTCGATGACATTCCTACTCCAATTCCTGGTAGCTCCGATGATCAGATTTTTGACGTGCCACTTCAGGTCTCCTGCAAAATTGCTTGGACCACCTACCCATTGCTCCGTGAAATAGACATTTTTATCGGGATAGGCATTGTGTACTTGCGTCAAGGCAGCAATGTCACCAGAATACAGATGAAATGCCGATCCATCGACATATTTTTTCGCAGCGGCATCGGCTAGGATGGCCAAAGGGTAACCGGGCACATCGCAATTATGGTCGTAAACAATAATTTTCGTGGCAATACCGGCGGTCTGAAAGGCAGGGCCCAGGAAATTTTTCACGAACTCCGCCTCTTCTGCTGCCGACATCGTCATGCTTGGGTTGTTGTAGGCATTAAGTGGCTCATTTTGTGGAGTTATCGCATCAATTTTTATTCCTTGCGCAGCCATCGATTTGATGTATTTTACAAAATAGTTGGCATATGTTGCATAGTATTCTGGTTTTAAACTTCCTCCATAGGCACTTTGGTTGGTTTTCATCCAGGCAGGCGCCGACCAGGGAGTTCCAAGAATCTTGACAGTAGGATTCAGGGCCACTACCGCCTTTAGAATCGGAATCAAATTGTAGGTATCCGGCAGCAGACTGAAATGCTGAAGATCCGCATCTGTCTGGCCCGCCGGCAGGTCATCGTAGGAAAACACGCTGGCATCCAAATCGGAGGAACCCATGCTGATACGCAGGTAACTGATTCCGATATAAGTGCTGTCCGAGGTAAAAAGTTCCTTTAGCAAGGCATCCTTCTCGGCCGAAGTCAACTGATTGATCAGGGATGCGCTTCCGCCCGTCAGGGCAAATCCAAACCCATCGATCGTTTGATATGTCAGTGTAGTATCCACCACTATGCTGGGATTGTAATTGGACGAATTACTGAAATTCATCCCTGTCCCCTGCTTTTTAAAATAGACCTGCATATCCGGATTCGTTAACCAACAGGTAACATCAGATTTGGTCGTAGTAACTGGAACAGGGGTAACAGGTATTACCGGAACCGGAGAAAGCTCGCTTTTTTTACTGGAACAACCCATCACAAAAAGAAGGGCAAAAATCAGGTTTATCCATACGATAAAGCTGTAAAGGCGAAAAAAATGCATGGGTCGTACCTGATGAATTGAAAAGGACATGAAATTTGAATAAGATTTGAATGGCAAGTGCTGATTATTGAAATACTCTTACATAATCCACAAACATTCTTTGCGGAAACTGTGTCGAAGCATCCGGTGGTCCCGGCCAGTCACCACCCACGGCAACATTGAAGATGAAGAACTGATCTGCATTAAATGGGTAGGTTGCTCCTGCATCCGTGGCATTAACCGTCAGGTAAAGGTTGTCGTCTACATAGAATTTCATGATATCTTTTGCCCAAACAACGCTAAAGACGTGAAATTGCTGGGAGAAATCGCCGTTCGTTGAGCTGTAATTGGCTCCCTTGGAGGCATGGGCACCGGCCCCATCTTTCCAGTGCAAGGTGGCACTCACCCTGGAGGGATAGGCACCAACCAATTCCATGATATCCGTTTCGCCGCAGGCAGGCCATCCAGCGGAGTTAATATTGGCCCCCAGCATCCACAGGGCTGGCCACATTCCTTTGCTAACAGGCAATTTGGCACGAATGTCAATCCGGCCGAATTTAAATGTTTTTTTGTTTTGGGTGGTCATCCTGCCGGAAGAGTAATTGAACCCGCCAACGGCCTCTTTTCGTGCTTCGATGACCAAATTACCATTGGAAAGAAATACATTTTTCAAGCTGTTGGTATAATACTCTAGTTCATTGTTTCCCCAGCCACCAGAACCATTTCCAAGCTCCTGGTTCCAGGTATTCAAATCCAGGTTGGCGGCAGAAAATTCATCGCTCCAAACGAGGTTATATCCTGGATAGGACAATGGAGTAGAATATCCAGTGTTGTCGGTTGGCAGATAGGTTCCATCTTCCGTCAAAATAATGCCGGTGGCGGTCGCAGTGCCCAGTGTGCAAGATTGTGGTTTGCTCAGTTGAGCAGTAAACTGAACATTGGCTCTTCTCAGGTTGGTTGGATCACCCTTGATCTGTACATCAATGGTCGCCTGAGCCTTCCCGGCAGGGATGGTCAATGTACCGGAGGAGGCAACATAATCTTTGGGGGAGACTGCAGTACCATCGACCAGAGAATAATCTACGAATACATCCTTTGTGGTAGATTTATCCAGATTCACATAAAACTGCATCGTAGTGTTGGCTGCAGTAATCGGCTGATTGGTACCCATAATGGTCACTACGGGAATTGTTGCAGTCGGGGTAATTGGTGTCGGTGCAGAGGTATCGCTGCCTTTGCTGCAAGCAAACAGGAGCGAGCAAACGAAGAGACAGACAATAATTTTGAAATTCATACGTTTAAATTTAGGATCGTCCTTTACCCTTGCAAAATACTGAAAGTGAAAATCACTTTTTTATTGAAAGTCAATAAAATGAAAAAGACGAATTTAAGGAATCTGTTTGATTGAATAAACAAGCAATGTAATTGGTCTCAAAAGGCCATGGTTCAATGGCAGTTTGGAAACTTAAAAGGAATAAAAATGGAGGAGTAATTCCTCCTCCATTTTTATTTTATTGAAAGCAGTATTTATTCGTTAGATTCAAAAATACTGCTTTCATGGATTTAATACTAAAGTGCTTTCAGTTTAAGATACCAGGCATTACCAGTTTCGGTACCCTGTACCCTGAGGTACAAATAGGTAGAAGAAATGACCATGATCTCATATTCTTTTTGCACTGCTCCATAACCGATGAAAGTATTGTTACCTGCCAGCAAAATTGCTGTTTTTGTGGAAGGAGCCGAGGCTGCAATTCCGGAGCTGGATGGAACAAATGTAAATGCTGAAGTTCCCCCGGAATAGCTGTAGCAACCTTCGTCACCGGAACCAGGAATACCCGGTAGTGTGGTGAGTGAACCGGTTTTTGTAAAGGCACCGTCGGGGCTAGCAACCTGAAGTGTATAGCTTCCGGTAGTCACATTTTTAGCAAAAGTGAAGGTCGAAGTGTAGAAACAGTTGCAACAAGAGACCTTTTCATTCACACCGGCAGCCCACCACTCGGGAGTTACGGAAGTTGCTGACCATGGACCTACGCCCATCTGACCTGCTACGCTCTTGTCGACTACCCAGGTTTTTGACCCTGCACCAACCAAACTGGAGGCAATGGCAGGATCAACAGTAAAATCACTTCTAACGGTCACATCCTTGGTCAAGCTAGAAGATGTACCACCTTTGCCATAAGCAACTGCAGTGATCTTGTAGGTATTGACACCAAGATTGGTGTACTTTTTAGTTACCGTACCATCCGGCAAATAAACCAGATCAAGTGGTGTACTTGCGTCAAAGTCGATCTTGTAGGAAAGTGCATTGGTGGCAGTGATGGCAATTTTTACATCACCCGAACCATCCCCGTTTGGATTGGCGGTGGTGGCCCCAACAATGGTCGTATTGATCACAATGTTTGAAGGAGCCGTCAGATCCCCAAGGGTATAATTCGTCTCAGTGCAACTGTAGCTGGCAAAAAATACTGCGAATACACCCAAAAGGTATT
>Ga0118677_10013221_pt1 | contig 11924 bp, 8 predicted proteins | sample AliMusrvi5mmetaG_FD_86154 | JGI IMG/M metagenome (GOLD analysis project Ga0118677, IMG submission 86154) | reverse complement strand
TTGTCCGCCAGGCCACTCGCAAAAACCGCCAAGACCGCCAGCTTCCGCTTCCCGGACGCTCCGGCTCCGCGCAACCCATACCCCGATCCACTCCATGCTCTCACCGCTGCAGCTTAAAGGCCATCGCTTCACCACCCTCGAAGTCAAATCCCTTCCGCAGGGACTCTCCAACGGTCGTGTCGAGGTCTCCACCCGCGCCGCTTGGTCCCGCCATGCCGAACACCCCGGCGAGTGGCACGTCACCCTCCACGTCGCCTTTGGCCCGGCTGATGCCCAATCGCCCGCGCCTTATCAAGGCAGCGCCGAAATCGTCGGCATCTTCACCGTCGATCCCGCCTGGCCCGCCGACAAGACCGAGGAACTCGTCCATATCAACGGCTCTTCCATCCTCTATGGAGCCGCCCGCGAGATGATCCTCGCCGTCACCGCCCGCTCCACCCACGGCGAATTTCTCCTGCCCACCCTCAATTTCATTGAGCCGCCAGACCAAGCCGCGCCCACACGAAAGCGCACCCCGACAAGCGCCAAACGAACAAGCCGATGAACCAGAATGAATGCGCCTTGGCGGTGCAGTGTCACGCCATGGAACCTGCACTCGAAATGCTGCTCGGGTAAGGATTCTCTTGCGGACGGGAAAGAAGCGCTGCTCCTCAAGGCACCTTTTGCATCGCCATCCGGCCCCCGGTCGCGATCTGGCCCTGTGCTGGTTCCTCGCCAACCGGGGCTCGCAGGACATCCCGCCTCAATTCATTCTCGATGCCTGTGATGCCCTCCTCGATAGCGAACGCAAGGGGTTCTGTAAGATTCGATCCTGGTTCGTCCTACCTCCCCAGCGACAGCCGTTGCGCTAGGAACTTCGGGAGGCCGCAATCAATGAACTTCTTCTGGGTAGCCCTGAAATCGTAGCGAACCATCCGAAACTCGATGCTCGGTTCCTCCGGGCGATACACAACGTAACAAGCCTTCGTTTGTTGGTTCCGAGGCTGCCCAACAGATCCCGCATTCACCAGGTAACGGTCGCCGGTCTCCAACCGCATGCGGCCGCCGGGTTTCATTTCGCGAATTCCCCTATGGTCAAGGTGCCATAACGCGGGCCGATGGGTATGACCTATGAAAATCCTTTTCGCCGGATGGTGCATGAACTGCCTTCCGCCGACCGCGTCTGTGGTCACGTATTCCCACCGGTCCGAGGGATTCACCGATGCGTGCGCGAAGACGGACTGTCCTTGCTCCGCTGTCATTGGCAGTGTGTCTAGCCAGTCCATAGTCTCCTTATCGAGCTGTTGACGCGCATGAAGAATGCCGACACGGACGTCTTCGTTCCACCAATCCTCCGTGCCGGACTGCAAGGTGGCCCACTCATGGTTGCCCAGCAGTACCGGGCATCCGAGACCGCGCACTACCTGAACACACGCCGCCGGGTCTGGCCCGTAGCCCACGATGTCGCCCAAGCACAAGTGGGCCGAAACGTCCTGCGCTTCCGCGTCGGCCAAGACCGCCTGCAAGCCTTCCAGATTGCCATGCACGTCGGAAAACACCGCCACTGTCCCAAGGTCCATGATATTGGATTACGGTCGGCGGAAGAATCCGTCAACCGCTGACTGTCTCAACATCAATTGCTGGGCGGCCTTGACAGGCTCCGGCGGTTTCGATAGTGTCGGCCAGCCATGGAAAACCGGGTGGAAGATCTTCTGCCCCTTGCGGCAAGGATCGCCAGGGAGTTCGGAAATATCCCGGGCCTGCCGTTTCCCGAAATCGAGGTGGCCGCCCAAGAGGCATTGGCGAATGCGGCGCGGCATTTCGACCCCGCCAAGGGCGACTTTGCCGCCTATGCCGCATGCGCCATGCGCAACGCGCTGCGGGATCTCCACGAACGCCAAGTCCGGCATCACCGGCACCACGTTTACGATCTGGACGTTACGACGAACTCGGCCATCACTTCCCAACAGCCGCGGATCCAGAGGGTTCCTGCTGCCGGCGAACCCCTTGCCGACCATAGTGTCGCCGCCGGGGAATCCAGGCAACGGCTCCAGCATGCCGTGGCGAACCTGCCCCCGAGAATGAGGGTTGTCGCCGAGGGCATTCGCGACGGGAAGAGTTTCAGCGAAATCGGGGCTGCCTTGGGCGTCTCGAAACAGGCCGCCCATAAACTGGCGGGCGCGGTCATTACCACCCTCAAGGAGCGGCTCCAGCTCATGGGGTTTGGCGGCGTGGATACGATGGGTTTCCTCAAGTCCATCGGCCCCGACCATGCCAACCGCCCGCCGGTTGACGATTCCCCGCCTCAACCGTAATCCCCAATATGCCATCGAAAGTGATCCTCAACGTTCGCAAGATCGACGGCTCCGACACCGCCTTCGAACTGACCGGGCACGACACCTTCCTGCTGGGCCGGATGTCGGATTGCCACCTGTGCATTCCCGACGACCAGCAGGTCTCCCGCCACCACTTCCTGCTTGAAGCCTGCCCGCCCGACGCATCCCTGCGTGACCTCGGCAGCCTCAACGCCACCGTCGTCAACGGTCAAAAATGCGGTGGCCGTTTGAAAGGCGAGACCCCTGAAGAAGGGGCGAAACGCAACTACCCCGCCATCGATCTGAAGGACGGTGACACCATCGTGGTCGGCCAATCGACGATCCGGGTGCGCATCGAGAAAGAGCCTGACTCCGGATCGGTGCCGCCAGCCTTGCCGGAGGGCGACCTATCTCGCCTTAGCCCTGGCGAGCTTTACCGGCTCATTTTTCGCAAGCCCGGTGGCCAGGGCCAACCGGCGATCACCGTTCCCGGCTATACCGTCGGCAGGGAACTCGGTCGCGGCGGTTGTGGTGCCGTCTATCTGGCCAATCCAAAGGCCGGCGGTGCTCCGGTTGCGGTCAAGGTCATGCTGTCACGCGCCCAGGCCACGGAAGATGCCGTGGAAAAATTCAAGCGCGAGATGGAAGTGATCGGCAACCTCCAACACCCGAACATCGTCCGCTTTCTTGCCAACGGTGCCCATCAAGGTGCCTTTTATTTCGTCATGGAATATTGCGATGGTGGATCGCTCGCCGATGCCGCCAAAACCAACGGCGGCACCCTGTCGTGGAATGTCCTGCGGCCGTGGGCCATTGAGGCCTTGGAGGGCTTGGCCGCAGCCCACAAGGAAGGCTTCGTTCACCGCGACATCAAGCCGCAGAACATCCTGCTCCACCAAGGCCACGCCAAGATCTCCGACTTCGGCCTCGCCAAGAATTTCCAACGCGCCGGCCTCAGCGGCATGAGCATGACCGGCCAATACGCCGGCACCCCCGTCTTCATGCCGCCCGAACAGATCATCAACTTCAAATACGTCAAGCCGGTTTCCGATGTTTGGAGCTTTGCTGCAACTCTCTATCACCTTCTTACCGGGCATTTTCCTTACCCCTTCGACGGCAAGCGCGATCCCATCGATGTTATTCTCAACGACCCGATAGTCCCGATTAGAGATCGGATGCCAGTTCTACTGAAGAACCTCGGGTCGGTCATCGACCGAGCGCTGGAAAAGCGCCCAGCCAAGCGGGCGCCGACCGCTGCCGAGATACTTTATGAATTGCTGAAATGTCAATCATAAACCTATTTACATCTCACACTGCCGATGAACTATCCCATTGTCGAAAGCGTCCCGTTTGAATGGGCACCTGGAGATGTGATTCTGGACCTATACGAGGTCAAGCCAGTCAATGACGGCCAGCCTAAACGCCCCTATCATGAAGGAGGCTTCGGAAGAGTTTACAAGGTTTGGCATCGTTCGTGGAATTGTCACATGGCTGTTAAAACGCCGAGGCCGGGTCTCTTTGAAACCCAAGACCAAAAAGACGTGTTCACAAGGGAATGTGAAACGTGGATCGACCTGAGCCTGCACCCCAATATTGCGGCATGCCACTATGTGCGCGATCTTGGCGGAGTCCCGCGCATCTTCTCTGAATATGCGGACGCTGGCACGCTTGCAGAATGGATTTCCTCGGGAAAACTCTATGAAGGCGACGTAACTAGCGTTCTATGCAGAATGCTCGATTTTGCCGTACAGTTCGCCTGGGGCTTGCATCACGCGCATGAAAGCGGCGTGATTCATCAAGATGTCAAACCCGCAAATTCGCTAATCTTCGGCAAGGACGTTCTCAAGGTCTGCGATTTCGGCATTGCAGGCATGAAAGCGAAGTCGATTGCCGAAGGACCATCGATCTGCAAGACAATCATGGTCAAGGGTAGCAACGCCATGACCTTGGCGTACTGTTCTCCGGAACAATACGCGGCAGGGCCGCTCAGCCGCAGAAGCGATATCTGGTCATGGGGCCTAAGTGTTCTTGAGATGTTTGCCGGTGGGGTGACCTGGCATTCGGGAACGGTAGCAAGGGAAATCTTGGACCAGCACATATCGCTTGAAACCCAAGACCAGGCAATCCCCAAGCTGCCAAGTGATCTGTTCAAGCTTCTCCGGTCATGCTTTGAGGTTGATCCGAACCAGCGGCCAAGAAGCGCTCTTGAATGTGCATGCGTGCTCCAAGAAATCATACAAGACTGTTCCGACAATAAGCACTCCCGCGCCACTCCCACAGCGACAAATAGTACAGCCGGAGAACTTAATAACAAGGCACTTTCACTACTCGATATAGAAAATTCAGCAGAGGCGTTGGAACTATTGCGCAAAGCGCACCAGATCGATCCATCCGACCTCGCAATTGCCTATAATCTCGGCCTGCTTCAGTGGCGTAGCCATCTGATTTCGGACAACTGCTTAATCGATGCAATTGCATCACGGGTTTCGGCGAATGATTCGCCCTGTTTGGAAATGGGACTAGCCTATCACGAATTGGGCTATTTCCAAGAGGCAATTGATTGTTTGGCGAATGCGAAAGAAACCGGATACCGTGATTTACTCTTAAAGGCGTGCTATTACAAATCAGCCTTCCAACAAACCGCCAAGAGTAATCTAAGGCTAGATCGTTTGACCCACGAAGACACCCGAGAAATCATATTTACAAGGGACTCAGAAAAGGTGATTGTCCTTGCGGATTGTCTTTACTCGTGGAATCTTAAGGACGGTCGAGTGAGGCATTTCGAGAAATTTGAAAAAGCTATCAAATCGATTAGGCTTCAACACAATGGCAGCGCGATTCTTGGCACATACGAAAACGGAATTGTCATATGGGATTTGGTCACCGGGAGAATTTTGAGCACAGTAGAGTTAAAGACGCCGCTATGGAATTTTGTTCCCCTCCCAGACAACAAGACGATCATCGGAGAATGTTATCATGGTACTTACAATAAGTGGGATCATGTGTATCTTCGCTTTGTGCTGTCCAGAATTGATTTGGAAACTGGTAGAGTGCTGCACGAATACGACAAGGAAACATATGGAGATCAATTTGCGGGCATGTCTTCAGACGGTACCGTGATAGCCACATTAGGCAAAGAAGACTCAACTTTTATAACACCTTGGAAGATCCACATTTGGCGGCTTAGTGACGGCCGCGGCGCGTGCGAACTAAAAAGTTTGCCTAGTCCGGCAAATCTTCAAATACATTTCTTCAAATCCCACGACTTCACTCGTCTGTTTTGCACGGACCAAGGCCTCCACACAGAGGGAGGCTGGGACACTTTCGATCTCACAACTCGTGATTTTATCAAAATGTTACCGGCCGTTCTCGGAGGAGTAGAATGTTTCGTGCCTTCTGAAAATGAGGAACTGGCCGTTACATATGGCACAATTCGGCAATCGGGTGAATACTTGGGCCAGTGGTCACTATTTGATGTGAAAAACATAAAACTTCTTCGTATCCTTTATCGTGGCGTCCCCGGAATCAACTCGCCCTATTCTCTAGAAAAGAAGGAAGAGAAGAACCTTGCCCGAATATCACCCGATGGGCGCTGCGTTGTTTGGATACGCGAGGACAATTCCCTGCAGTCGATGTGGATTGGAAACTGTGGAAAATCGCCATACATCTTGCAACAACCTGAGGACTATTGGACGGTGCGGATGCGTGATGAAGAGCATCGCAAACTTATTGATCAAGTGGATAACGTCATTGCTACTGGCAAATACGGGGAGGCTGCGGCCTTGATTCGAGAGAATCAGGGGCATTTGAGATCCGGGGTTGGTTGTGAGTTGTCTAAGCGATGGGATCAACTTGCGTCTGGGCTCAAGACATCCGGAATTTTGGCTTTAGAGAAAATTCATTCTCTTGATGATGATCGATGCCTTTTCCCCTATTACTCTTTCCATTCATTGTGTTGCGATAGATCTTCCCCTGAAGTCTTTATCGGAATCAGCATTTTTGATCGGAAAATGGGTGGGGATAGCGCGGGTATTTTGCGGTGGAATGCGGAAACGAAGAATTGCGAAGTAGTGGCCGGCTATTTGCGCGATGCTGATTGCATAGAGGCACTCGCTATATGGGATGCTCCTGGGTGGGTTATAGGCACGGACGGCAGGTTCGTCTTATGCGTGGACAGTTACGGAAAGGTCGTGTGGCGACTTGATCGCACAAAAGGACGTGGAAGCGGGGGAAAATTCGCGGGAAATATCACCTCAATACACGTTTCGGACTGCGAGACGCGTGTGGTGTTTAGTCTGAGATCATGGGAAGGGCTCTCGCCTCGTCAGTTACGCATCGAGGTGTGGGACCTCGACCTTATGTCCATGTCCTTGATTTCTGTTCCAATTTCCGTACATGCTGAGACGGAGTTTTCATGCGGGGCCAAGTTTCTTGACTCGTGGACCATTATTTTTGGTTGTAACCTCGGGATACAAATTTGTCGGTTTGAGGATGAGCCCGGGTATATGATTTTTGGCGGGTCCCATGGAAGTGTATTTCGATTGGAAGTATCGTCTTGCTATAAGTACGTTGCGGCAGCTTATGAATCGGGAAACATATTGAATTTAATAGTTGTGTGGGAACTTGGCGACGCTCCTCGCGAGGTGGTCACGTTGGTTGTCGAGGACAGAGTGCGCAAAATGGCATTCGGTCCTGGTGCGGACATGCTTTTGGTTCATTTGGCGAATGGTGTACTTTGCGTATATTCGATCACAACTTCCGAGTGTTTTCATGTTGGGGACCTACCTGACAGTAAGATTGAACTTTCTGACGATGGTTCAACGGTCTTTGTCATCAGAAGTCATACAGTGGACGTACTAAGAATAGTATGGGATTTGAGCGGTTCGTTACGCATTGCTGAAAGGGGTGTCGCATGATCTCCCCTTCCATCGACATCTGTTGGACGCTCGCCGAAGCCGAGGCCTCGCAGGCTTGTTTTGCCGCAATCGAGCCGGCGCATTTTTGGATCGGCTTGTGCAAGGTGGTGGACCTGCCTCTCCCGGATTTGCTCGATGCTGCAACACCTCAAATGCAGGCGCTTTCGGGAAAGATAGAGGCGGACGTGGCCGAAGTGCGCAACGTGTTCTTGGCTGCCGCGGTCGAGGCGAAAGCCCTGCGGCGGGCGATTCGTGCGGGACTCGGCCGGCAGAATCATCAGGCAGAACGTCCATTGCACCGGACGCAGCGCCTGCGTGAAGTGTTCAAGCGCGCCGGAAAGCTGGCTCGGGGTCGAGGCGGTGGGGTGCGGCCCGCGCACCTGTTGCAGATTCTGGGACAGGACCGCGACACTGTGGTGGTCGCCGCGATGGTACGCCTGGGGCTGGATGCGGACGGGGTGTTCTTCAGACTCAACGACCACTTCGGTGCCGCCGCGGCTTCTCCCGCCGCCAAGCCGGAAGATCAGCAGGCCAACGCGGGTCAGCCAGCGGAAGCTCCCGAAGCCGGGGGAAAGCCGTCCGCCTTGAAACGGTTCGGACGCGATCTCACGGAATTGGCGAAGGCCGGTGCCTTGCCTCCGCTGATCGGTCGCCGGAAAGAGTTGCTCAGGATCACCCAAGTCCTGCGGCAAAGCCGGAAGAACAACTTGATCTTGGTCGGCGAGCCGGGAGTGGGCAAGACTGGCATTGTTGAGGGCTTCGCCCAACTCATGGCAGCCGGCGAGTTGCCCGAGGCGCTCGGCCGGCCTGCGATCATCGAGATTTCCTTGCCTGCCTTGGTGGCGGGTACGCGTTACCGGGGGGAGTTTGAGCAACGTCTGGAGTCGGTCATCCGCGAAGCGTCCCAAGATTCGAAGCCGATCCTGTTCATCGACGAGATTCACCTGCTGCTTGGTGCGGGCCAAGCCGGCGGCAGCATGGACGCGGCCAACATCCTCAAACCCGCCCTCGCCCGTGGTACCATCCGCGTGATCGGTGCCACGACCATTCAGGATTACCGGCAAACCATCGAAAAAGACGGGGCTTTGGAACGCCGATTCCAAATGCTGCATGTCGAGGAGCCGACCCCGGCGGAGGCCGAGGTCATCTTGCTCGCCCTGCGTCCACGCTTGGAGGAACACCATGGCGTATGTCTCGATGAGGCAGCCCTGAAGGCTGCCGTGGAATGGTCCGTCCGATACTTGCCGGATTTCAGGCTGCCCGACAAGGCGCTCGACTTGGTGGACCAAGCTTGTGCCGCGGCCCGCTTCCAAACGCTGACGCCACAAGGAAAGCTGAAACACAAGGGGGGAACGGGCGGCCTGCCAGTTCTTGAAAAGGAATCACCGGCGGGCCGCCCGTGCCCTTCTTCCAGCACTTTGAATATCGGCCGCGAAGAGATCGCCCGTGCCGTGGCCGCGCGCTGCGGCATTCCGGTCGGCGATCTCACATCCGGCGAGGAAGCCCGCCTTGTGGCGATGGATGAACACTTGGCTGCCCGCGTGAAGGGACAGCCCGAAGCGATTGCCGCCGTCGCCGCCGCGGTGCGACTCGCCCGTGCCGGACTGAAGAAGCCGGAGCGGCCGGTCGGAGTCTTTCTGTTCGTCGGGCCATCCGGTACCGGAAAAACCGAACTGGCCAAGGCGCTTGCCGAATTCCTCTTCCGCGACGAACGCCGACTGATCCGCTTCGACATGTCGGAGTTCATGGAAGAGCACAGCGTGGCAAAGTTGATCGGCTCGCCACCGGGATACGTCGGGCATGACGAAGGCGGTCAGCTCACCGACGCCATCCGCACCAATCCATACAGCGTGGTGCTCTTCGATGAAGTCGAGAAAGCCCATCCGCGGATCCTCGACCTCTTCCTGCAAATCTTCGACGAGGGGACGCTGACCGACGGCAAGGGCCGAAACTGCAGCTTCCGCGAAGCCGTGATCATTCTGACCAGCAACCTTGGTACCGCGGCTCCGGGCGCGAAGATCGGTTTCGGCCCGTCCGCTGGCTCCGCTCCGGATGACGACAAGAACGACCACATCCTGAATGCCGTGCGTCGCCACCTGCGGCCGGAGCTGTTGAACCGGCTCACCAAGGTCATTGCGTTCAAACCCTTGGCGGCTTCCACCGTGCGGGAAATCATCGACAAGATTCTCGCCGGACTCAACCAACGCCTCGCCGACAAACAGGTGACCGTCACCCTCGATGCCTCGGCCTACGACCTCCTGATGGCGGAAGGCTTCAGCGAGGAATTCGGTGCCCGGCACATGGAGCGGGTGGTCGATCATCTGCTGGCGATGCCGATGGCCGAGGACTTGCTGAGTGGCAAGATCAAGGCAGGCCAAATGATCCGAGCCGAAGTAAACGGAAATCAATTTCAATTTCACTCCACTCCATAACGGAAATCAACAACTCATCCTCTCATCTCATGGCAACTTTGCAAAGAGCCCTCGAAATCGCCGTCGAATCCCACAAGGAACAAAAACAGAAAGACGGGTCGCCATACGCGTTTCATCCGATCAGGCTCGCATTGTCCCTGGCTGGCGAGGACCAAAAGATCGTGGCGCTGCTTCACGACGTGGTCGAGGACACCAGTTGGACCTTCGACGACCTAATTGGTGAAGGGTTCAGCGACTCCGTCATCGTGGCGCTGCGCCAGTTGACGCACACCGATGGTTCGCCGTATGAGGATTACGTCGAGCGAATTGCGCCCAATCCCCTGGCCCGGGCTGTGAAGATGGCGGATCTGACCGACAACATGGATCTCAAGCGCATCCCCGCGCCGACCTCCAAGGACTTCGCGCGGATTGAGAAATACCACCGGGCATGGCGGCGCTTGGAAAGGGAGTGAATCGACATGAAAAAGATCAACGAAGACGCCAAGCAAGAAGACGCCTGCCCCGCTGTTGGATGCGACTGGAATCCGGGATTTGAATTGCTGGACGACTTCGTCGTCGAACGCACACTCGGCGAAGGGGGCATGGGCAAGGTCTATTTGGTCCGTAGCAGGTCCTCTGGCTCGCGGTTCGCGGTCAAACGAGCCAAGGGCATTGACGACACAACCCGTCGGAACTTCCTCGCCGAACTTCAGACGTGGATTGATCTCCCCGAACACGAGAATCTGGTGCCCTGCCGGTTCTTTCGCACGTTAGGTGATGAAATTCTGATCTTCGCCGAGTATGTTGAAGGCGGCAGCCTCAAGGAATGGATCGACTCAGGTAGGCTCTACGAAGGCGGCCCGGATCAGGCGTTGGAGCGGATGCTGGACATCGCCATCCAGTTAGCGTGGGGACTGCATTGCGTGCATGAGTTGCGGATAGTCCATCAGGACGTAAAGCCGGGCAATGTGCTCATGGACACAGACGGCAGGTCATCTGTGCAAGGCGTTAGGCCGCGGGTGACGGATTACGGTCTGGCCCGCGCCAGGGCTGTGGCCGGAGACATGTTTGCTACCGATCCGACCCGCAGCATCTTGGTCAGCAGCGGCGGCGGCACGCCTGCCTACTGGTCGCCGGAGCAGGCCCAGGGGCTGCCTTTGACGCGCAAGACGGACATCTGGTCGTGGGGTGTGTCGGTGTTGGAGATGTTCACCGGCGGCGTGACGTGGATGTCGGGACGCGGGGTGGCCGAGGTTCTCGATCAATATTTGGAACAGGACGAGAACGACGATGTGATTCCGGCAATGCCTAACGAAGTGGCGGTTTTACTAGACAAGTGTTTCCGCCACGAGCCGATTGAGCGGCCGGTGAGTCTGTCTGAGGCTGTGGAGAAATTGAAGGCTGTTTACCAAGAGACGGCCGGCACCGGCTACGCCCGCGATTTGGTCGCCGTCGGGCGGAATGTGGAACCTCGGGCTGGAATTCGCCGCGACGTATTGGGCGGTAAATGGGTGGACCCGCAAATATGGTTGGGAAAGGCGTTGCGTGCCGCAGGACGTGATCCTGCGGAGGTGGCGGCGATGTTGGCACAGCGGGGAGTGACACGGCGAGGCGAATTAGTGGCGGAACTGGCGGTCTTTGATGAGGTGAAGCGGCTGTATGTGGAGTTGATCCAATCGGGGCGAAAGGAGTTGGAGACCGATCTGGTCGCGCTGTGCATGGATAAAGCGTTGGTTCACTTGACGGCCGCTGACGGGCACGGCGCATTGCAGGAGTATGATCAGGCGATCAAGATTTGGGAGCGACTTGTCAATCTGGAAGACCGTCCTGAATTTGCCAATAACTTGGCGGGAGCTTGCAGGAACAAGGCAGTCGCACTCAGCGATCTGGGCGACAATCGCGGGGCTATGGCGGCCTACGATCAAGCGATTGCGAATCTGGACCGGCTGGTCGATCAAGAAGACCGCCCTGAATTTGCCGGTAACTTGGCGGGAGCTTGCATGAACAAGGCAGTCGCACTCGGCGATCTGGCCGACCATCACGGAGCGATGGTGCTTTGCGATCAGGCGCTGGCCATTTTGGAGCGGCTGGTCAACGAGGAAGGCAACCACGAGATGGTAGGTGAGTTGGGAAACGCCTATGCGAACAAGGCGAACGCGGTCAATGCTCTCGGCGACAAACGCGGGGCTTTGGTGCTCTACGATCAGGCGATTGCGATCTGGGAGCGGATGGTCAATCAAGAAGGCTGCTGCGAACTAGCCCATGCCTTGGCGATGGCCTACATGAATAAGTCCATAGCGTGC
>Ga0118677_10013218_pt1 | contig 11928 bp, 11 predicted proteins | sample AliMusrvi5mmetaG_FD_86154 | JGI IMG/M metagenome (GOLD analysis project Ga0118677, IMG submission 86154) | reverse complement strand
CGGGCCTTGAATTCATCTGTGTGCTGTTTCCGTTTTCCACTCACAGTTCGCCTCCGTTTTCCGGGTCAGAGCTTACCAAATCTTGGCTTAGCTACCGGTCCAAAAAACGGGGGGAACCGCAGTTGGAGCAGTTGTGTTCACTACGCAACTTTTTCTTTGGGCAGCAGCAATGGCGTGGTCTTCGTATATCTTTTACAAGAGTGATCGCCCCGATCTTGCCTCAGCTCAGATTCTTGATATTGTAAAAAGAATGATATCGAATATTACTACGAAGAAGTGAATCCTCTGCTCATGTTGCACATCCAAGTTCCACTATAATTCGATTTTGGACTCTATGGAAGATACAGCTATCAACCACCGCCATCGCTATTCTTTCCCAGCTCAAACCAAATGTGTCGGCCCATAAATAAAGGAAAACTCAATGAGTGATAGCACTATTAGTTGTCCATTCTGTGGGGAAGAGATTCTCGCTGTCGCCAAGAAATGTAAGCACTGTAAATCTGACATAGAGAATACTGTTCAACCAGAATCAGTTTCTTTAGTAAAGAGTTGCCCATTCTGTGGGGAAGAGATTCTCGCTGTCGCCAAGAAATGTAAACACTGTAAATCTGACATAGATGTTCGTCAAGCGGCGGAACCAGCCATTTTGTCAAAGAGTTGCCCATTCTGTGGGGAAGAGATTCTCGCTGCTGCTATGAAATGTAAACACTGTAACTCTAATCTTGTCGAAGCAACATTAACTAGTATGCCTATCTCAGGCCTCGCAATGCCCGGAACTGAAGATCCACCAGCACCAGCAATCTCTGCTACTCCTCCCCCGTTGCCGAAGATGCCAATTGGTAACGTATCCATTGTGGCGGCCCCTGCAGTAAAATCAAATATCGTAAGTGGCACAACTGGAATAAATGCATTGATCGAGATACTTAAAGACCACCATTCTTCTTTTTCTGTAACAAAAGGCTTTATGGAAGATGGGCATATGGATATATGGATCCTCGATCAGATACCAGCAAATGAATTGGAGGATGCTAGAAAAAGCTACGCCGCTTACAGCAGCAGTAACGAAAAACCCTTGTTACTCGTCAACAAGCAACATCTGTCAAATAGTCTATCAGTATTGACGAAAGCTGTTGGTGTGGACTTTACCGGTCTTTTGATAACGGATAAAACTATATGGTATGCGGTCAAGAAGAACGGCTTTTTAGCGAGCTTTCAGATTGGGACAGAAAAAGGGGCTGTTCGGCTTAGTGACATCAGAACACTAGCAATTCAAGATCACGACCACGCCTATGGCACCTCATATGTTGGACATGAAATAGCAATTAACGGGAATGTGATTGGTTTATTGAGAATGGGAAGGGGCATGATGTTCAACGAAAACATGCTTAATTATCTCGAAAGTCTGTTTTCGAGTCTGACGCAATCTGGCGTCTTCTCCAATATCAAATAGTCATTTGATTCATTCAAAAACAATTCGGCATGAGGGTTAAGCTTCCTGCCGATGCGTTGCAACGCCTTGGTGGATCACAGCAAGCCAAGCTTAACGATTTTGCGACAGGCAAAGATGGGAGATGTCCTGCGAGAATAGGAACTTCAATCATGAAACGGTAGTCCCATGACAGCACATACACAAATCAAGAAATGCCCGTTCTGCTGCGAAGATATCCTAGCCGTAGCAATCAAATGCAAGCATTGTCAGTCTAATTTAACACAAGTTGCGCCGCCTCCTATCCAAGCAGGAGCTGTTCAAGCACCAGCCTTACAATCAGGGCAGGTGATAAACCCGATGGCCATCCCCCCATCAAAGAAAAACCAAAAAGGGATTGCATCAGGTATTGTAGAGCGACTTGGGCAGGGAGTAACAGGTTGTCTATTTCTGATTATTGTTTTGGTTTTAATCTCCATTATTTCTTGTGTATTCGGCCTATAAGAATTCAAGTGTCCGAAGCCATTGGGAGGCTGAAAAGGGTGAGGGTGGTTAGGTAGTCAGTCAACCCTACACGATGCCAAACTCCAGTTTGGAAAATCCGACCCTCTCCCAGGTTTCCAACAACCGCACAGATTATCCCCCCGAACCATGACAATCTGTCGTCGGCCCCGATTTCCCGCTACAGGGAATCCCTTCCTCATTGCAGGGGAGGGAGTTTTGCGATCCGGATACAGCGAAAATATGGAGGGTCCCCGTGGTGGCAAAGACGCGATAGAGTCCGGTATTGATTTGTCGTCGATAACCGAGGACCAGCGAGCGGATTACACTGAGAGTTTTTTGATCAGCTTCGATTCCTGAGGCGAGATGTCGGGCGGCGCGGCGCCGTTGATCGTAGCAGAAGGCGGCGATAGGGTTTCCGAACCCCGTCTGAATGAGGGTCCGGGTTGCGGCCGAATCCTGGGCGCGCAGTTCCAGGCGGAGATGCCCGGTGGGCGCCAGTTTTTGCGTCAAGTTGCCGGTGATCCGGATCCGGTCGCCATAGTTGGGGTAGGCTGGGGCGATGAGACGATCCGGGCGGGAGAGAAAAACGGTGACCGGCAAGCGGGGTGAACCCTGGTTGGGTGCGGGGTCCGTTCCGATTTGCTCCACCTCTAGATCGAACCAACAGACCGGGGGTTGATTGTGGGGATGGGCGATGAGGAGCGGATCGGAGATGATGACCCCTTGAAGAGTGACGGGGTGCCCCGGGGGCTCCGCGAAGACTTGGAGTGGGGAGTGGACGGGCGGTGCGCAGAGGGAGGCATATAGCCAAGCCCAGAGGAGCAGGCCGGTCCAAAGAGACAGGGGCCGACAAGCCGACCACCGCAATCCTGCGCCAACGATGGCAAGCCAACAGAACCCGGCGGAGGTGACCGTGCATCGGGATAAATTAGGCCAGCCCGCCAAACCGGCATAGGTGCCCAGGCAGATGATCACGCCAATTCCGACCAGAGGCCGGCGGCGGAGAGTGGTGGGACTCAACGGCGGGCGGCGAAATTAAGGGGATGATGCGACCCGGCGGGACGGGATTGCGCCAAGGCGGCATGTACGAATCGCTTGGCTTCCCGTGCCGCCTGGAACAGGGGCAGACCCAGCGCCAGGAAAGCGGTCAATGCCGCCGAAAAAGTACAGCCGGTTCCATGGGTTTCAGCCACGGCCACACGCCGTGACACCAGCGTGTGGGTTTCTCCATCAATCCCGATGATATCCATGACGCGGTCCCCTTTTAGGTGTCCCCCTTTGACCACCGCCGCACAGCCCCAGCGGGACTGAATAATGCAGGCGGCTTTATGCAGATCGGCTTCGGAGCGCAGTGTGCAACCGGTTAATACCTCGGCTTCGGGCACATTAGGAGTAACCACCGTGGCGCGGGGCAGGAGCTGGTCGCACAGGGCGCGGACCGCGGATGGTTTGAGGAGACAGGCGCCCGAGGTGGCGATCATGACCGGGTCGACGACGCGGTGAGGTATTTTGGATGACTTAAAAAAGAGCGCGACGGTTTGAATGATGGGGGCGGAGAAGAGCATGCCGGTTTTGACGGCGGCGATGGGAAACCCCCGGCGCACGGCGTCAATTTGGGCGGCGACCATGCGCGGGGGGATCGGATGGATGGCGGAGACTTTGTCGGGATTCTGGGCCGTGAGACAGGTCAATGCCGTCGTGCCGAAGACTCCGAGGCTGGCCCACGTTTTGAGGTCAGCCTGAATTCCGGCCCCCCCGCCGCTATCGGAGCCGGCGATGGACAGGACCACCGGTAGTTGTCCCTGGGGTTTCATGACGGGAGGCGGCTCCGGATTTGACCGGCACGGGCGAGCGCGAGAGCCTCGACACTTTGAATTTCGGCAAAACCCTGGGAACTGACGGGATTAAGACCGGCGCTGGCCTCCATGGAGGAATCCGCTTCGTTATAGAGCGAGGCCGGGCAATCGGTCAGGCTCATGAAATGGATATTGCCCTTATAGAGACCAACCTTGACCTCAGCGGAGGCATACTCGGCCAGAGAATCGATGGCGGCATAGGCGGCCGTGGTGACCGGGTCGAAGAACCGGCCGTCATAAATTTGATCGGCGACCAACTTGGACAGGTACTGAAAGAGCAGCGTGGCGCGGCGGTCCATGACGGACTGATACACCTGGCGGATGCAGAAGCCGAGCAGTTCCATGCCGGGGGCCTCGTAGACGCCGCGACTCTTGGTGCCGACGATTCTGTTTTCGAGGGCGTTTTTCATGCCCACACCGTTGCGCCCGGCGATCTGATTGGCGAGCCGAATGGCGGCAAGGGGCGTGACCGCGCGGCCATTAATGGCGCTGACGCGCCCCCGTTTGATGCGGGCGGAAAAGATTTCGGTTTTATCAGGGGCTTGGTGGGGCCACACGCCCATGGTGGGCACGACGATCGTGCAGGGGGTTTCGAGGCTTTCGAGATCCTCGGCCTCATGGGAGAGCCCGGCGAGATTGGCATCAGTCGAATATTTCTTTTTGCCGCCAACAACCGCGGGGATACCGCGTTTATTCAGGAAGTCGGCCATCTGGGTCCGGCCTGGGAATTCGGCCAATAAGGCGGGATCCCGCCACGGGGCATAGACCTTCATGTCAGGCGCTAGGACATTGGTGTAGCGTTCGAAACGCATCTGGTCATTACCGCGTCCGGTGGCGCCATGGGCAAGGACGGTGCACCCCCGTTTTTTCATGGCGGGAATGAGGCCGCGGACGGTGACGGCGCGGGCGATACCGGTGGAGTTCCAGTATCCGCCATCGTACATGGCCTGGGCGCGAAGGACGTCAAAGCAGGCCTCGGCCATTTCTTTTTTAAGATCTACGATGACGGTGGGCGCGCCGCAGGGAGCCATTTTGATCTTTATATTATTGATATCGGTTTCATCGGGCTGGCCGAGATCGGCGGAGAAACAAGCGACCCGGATTTTGAGGTCGACCATTTTGCGGGTGATGGTTTTGCTGTCGAGACCACCCGAGACACAGACACCGACTTTTTCGTTTTTGAGTTCCGCGAGTTTCATGGGAGTTCCGTTGTTGGGGTTAATGTTCAGGTTGAAGATTGGGATTGGGGTTTACAGATAACGCAGTGGCGGCAGTCCAATTCGCGAGGCTGATACGCGTGGCCGGGAGTGCGTTGGGATCGGCGCCATTCAATGCGATTCATGATGGCCAGTAGACAGCCCAGGGTGATGAACCCGCCTGGCGCGAGAACCATGAGCAAGGTGGGAGTATAGGAGGAGGGGAAGCGCCATTGCCAGCCGGTGGCGCTCCAGATGGTCAGCGAGCCATTTCCGGCGAGCTCGCGGATCAGGCCGACGAGGCAGATGGCGAAGGTAAACCCGAGGCCCATGCCGAGGGCGTCGGCGATCGAGAGTCGGACGGGATGACGGGAGGCGAACGCTTCGGCGCGACCGAGGATGATGCAGTTGACGACGATCAGGGGAATGAAAATGCCGAGATTACGGTGGACTTCATGAGCGTAGGCATTCATCGTCAGATCGATGATGGTGGTGAAGGTGGCCGCAATGACGATGAAACAGGGGATGCGCACCTTGTCCGGGATAAAATTGCGGAGGGCCGAAACGGTGATATTTGAACACAGCAGGACAAACGTGGCGGCGATGCCCATGCCGATGCCGTTCTCGACCGAGGTGGTGATGGCAAGCGTCGGGCACATTCCGAGCACCACCCGGAAAACGGGGATTTCGTCCCACAGCCCTTTTTTCATTTCTTTCCAAAAACCCATGGTCGGCTCCTGTCAGGGGGTTGTGGGTAATCCGGTTCGGCGGATTTCGTCGGCATGCCGAGAATAAACCTCGGCGGCAATGCGGATGGCTTCCGTGACGGCGCGGGAAGAAATGGTGGCGCCGGTGATAGCCTCAATTTCGCCTCCGTCTTTCTTTAACCGCCAGGTTTCGGGAACGAAAGGGCGATTTTCGAAATGGGAGTGGAAAGTCGCGTCGACGATTTTGGATCCCAACCCCGGAGTTTCCTGCTGCTCAAGGATTTTGAAATGGCGCAGGGAATTGTCGGGATTGATGCCAATCATGATTTTGATGAGGCCGCCATAGCCTTTGAGGCTGGAGGATTCGACGGCGGCCCCGGCGAAGGCTCCCTTCTGCCGGGCGACAAAAAAGGTCCAGTGCTGTCCATTTTCTTCGACCGTAAAGACTGTTTCATTGGGCTGATTATCGAACGCGGGAAGGACTTCGGCCAAAGCGCGGAGACTTTCGGCATTGCGGGCTTGGGCAATGTGGGCGAAGGTCCGGTTATTAGTAAAGGCCAGCAGGAGACCCGCGGCGGCACTGATGAGGGTTAAAACCCCGATCAGCTTAAAAATTTCTTTCATAGATTGAACTCCTTTTGTGGGGCCTCAGGCGGGTTTGGATTGTGGTGCATGGCCGAAGACTCTGGGTCGGACCAATCGATTGATCAAGGGGGTGAGAGAATTCATGATCAGAATGGAGAAACTGACCCCCTCAGGATACCCGCCCCATTTGCGGATGACGAGCGTAATGATGCCGCACCCGATTCCGAATACGACCATGCCTCCGCGGGTGACCGGAGTGGTGACCATGTCGGTGGCCATGAAAAAAGCCCCGAGCAGAAATCCGCCAGTCAACAGGTGATAGTGAGGGGGGAGATTTTGGGTGGGATCCATTTTGTACAGGATCGTGGCGCCGAGGGCTACAGTGAAGAGCATGCTGAAGGGGATATGCCAGGTGATGCAGCGGGTGGCGAGGAGGTAGGCAGCGCCGATCAACAGGGCCAGAGAACAGGTTTCACCGATACACCCCGGCCGATGTCCCGTGAGCAAATCGCTCAACGGAAATTGTTTGAAGAAATCGGGAGGAGCCTGTTGGGTGGCATTCAGCGTGGTTTTCCAGATGCCGAGAGGGGTGGCCGTAGTAATCGCGTCGGCCCAGGGAAAGACCGACGGGGCGAGCCAGGTGGTCATGGCGACCGGGAAAGAAACCAGCAGGAAGGTGCGGCCAATAAGAGCAGGGTTGAACAGATTATACCCGATCCCTCCATACAGTTGCTTGGCGATGACGATGGCGACGAGTGAGCCGAGGATGGCCATCCAGGTGGGGAGTTGGGGCGGCAGGTTCAACGCCAGGAGGAGACCGGTGACGACAGCGCTGAGATCATTGATGCCGCGATCGCGCTTCATCAGAGACCGGCTGGCCCATTCGGCGACGACACAGGTTATCGTACAGGCCAGAGTCAATCGCAAGGCATTCCAGCCAAAAAACCAGATGGCGGCGCCAAGGGCGGGGACGAGCGCGATGAGGACGCGCCCCATGATGCGGGAGACCGAATCGTCCGTCCGGACATGCGGTGAAGAATTGATCAACCATTCGGAAGCGGGAGTGATGTTCATGACGTCTGCTTCTTTTTCTGGGCATCGCGTTGTTTGCGAAGGGACTGGACCCGGACCTTGGCTCGCCGCATGTGCTGGACCATGGGGCGGTGGGCCGGGCAGACATAAGCACAGCACCCGCACTCGATACAATCCAAAACGTTGAATTCTTCGGCGATGGCGTCCTGTTCGGTTTCCGAAGCTTCGCTCAGGGTTGAAGGCAGGAGTCGCATGGGACAGGCTTTAACGCAACGGCCGCAGGAGATACAAGGCATTGAGGAAAAGAGCGCTTCGCGTTCCGGCGGGAGGACCAGCAGTCCCGAGGTGGTTTTGGTTACGGCACCCGCCAGGCTGGATTGGGCGATACCCATCAGGGGGCCCCCGCAAATGAGGCGCCCGATGGGGCCCCGGGGGCCGCCGCAAAAGGCGATCAGATCACTGAAAGGCGTGCCGATGAGGGCGCGGATATTTCGAGGCTGGGCAAGAGCGGGACCGGTTACGGTGAGTAAACGTTCAATCAGCGGGAGTCCGCGAATAACGGCCTCGCCGATGGCCTGTGCGGTAGCGACATTTTCAACCAGCGCCTGGACATCCATGGGGAGGCCGCCCGAGGGCACTTCGTATCCGGTGATGGAATAAATAAGTTGTTTTTCAGCGCCCTGGGGATAGGCGGTACGCAGACGGACGATTTGAACATCGCCGGTCAGTTTATCAGCCGCCCGGGCGAGGGCGGCGAGGGCGTCGGGTTTGTTGTCTTCGATGGCGATCCGAACCTGGGCATCCTTAAAAATGTGCTGGAGGACGCCAATGCCTGCGATGATGGATTCGGCCTGCTCGAGCATCAGGCGGTGGTCTGCGGTTAAAAAAGGTTCGCACTCAGCACCGTTCACAATCAAGGTTTGAATGGTTTTTCCGGGCGGAGGGCTCAACTTGACATGGGTGGGGAATCCCGCTCCGCCCATACCGATGATGCCCGCCTGATGAATTCGTTCGATCAATTCCCGGGGGGGGAGGGTGGTCCAGTCGCCAGCAGGCGGCTCGGAGATAAAGGGCTGATCGAGTCCATCGGTTTCGATTTCGACCACCGTCGCGACTTTGCCAGAGGCGGTCATGCGCGGTCCGACGAAGACCACCTTGCCCGAGGTGGGGGCGTGAACCCGGGATGAGACAAATCCATTGGAATCGGCGATGGATTGGCCCTTGAGTACGGCATCGCCTTTTTTGACGAGGGGTTTGGAGGGGGCTCCGAGGTGTTGGCTGAGCGATACGGCTAGGAGAGGCGGAATGGGGGGGGTAACGGTGGCCTGGGTGGCGGTGCCTTTTTTGGAGTCATTCGGATGGATGCCGCCGGATCCGGAAAATAGGGAGGAGATGATATTCATGCCGGTTTTTCCGGTTTACGCCCGGTTCGCCTGTGGATCGTATGGGCGGGGCATTTTTCGATGACCTCATCATTATCAAGGGGTACCGAATAATCAACTTCAGCCAGTTGACCATTCATGGTTATCCCTTGCCCGTTGCAGATCTTGACGCAGAGTGTACAGGCGATGCATCCGACCGAGCAGACTTTTTTTACATCCGGGCCGCGGTCCTGCGAATGGCAGAGAACATGAATGGAACGGGATTCGGGAATGAGCTTGATGAGCGTTCGCGGGCAGGCTGGGACGCATTTGCCGCAGGCGATGCAGATAGCGGGATCGACGATAGCGAGTCCCTGCTCAATCCGGATGGCCGAGACGGGGCAGATTCGGGCGCAGGTGCCAAGCCCCATACATCCGTATCGGCAGGCTTTTCCACTTCCACCGACGAATTCGGCTGCCAGGCAATCGGCGATGCCGTTGTAAACCACTGAGCGGGCGGCCCGAGAATCATCTCCATTACAGAGGACGATGGCCACCAGGCGTTCGGCGGCGACCGCTTGGACCCCGAGCTCGGCGGCGAGGATGGCGACGGTTTCAACGCCGCCCGGTTGACATAAATTCACGGGTGCCGCCTGGGTGACGATGGCCTTGGCATAATCGGCACAGCCGGCGAATCCACACGCTCCGCAATTCAGACCGGGCAGGAGCCCCGTCACTTTTTCAATCCGGGGGTTCTCTTGAACCGCAAGAAAATGGGCGGCAATCGCCAGAATGGCGCCACAGATGAGACCGGTGAGGCCGATAATAATTGTTTGAGTCAGGACCGGGTCCATAGTAGTGCGCGATTCCCTTTAAAATTTGACCAGGCCGGAAAACCCCATAAAGGCCAGGCTGAGCAGGCCTGCGGTAACCAGGGCGAGGGCGGTGCCCTGAAAGGCCACCGGGGGGTTGGCGCGCGAAATCTTCTCGCGCATACCGGTGAAAATGATCAATGCCAGTGCGAACCCGGCCGCCGCGCCAAATCCAAAGGCACAGCTTTTCAAGAAAGGGAGTTCTTTTTTGATATTCAACACGGCCACCCCGAGTACGGCGCAATTGGTGGTGATCAACGGCAGATAGATGCCGAGTGAACGGTGCAGACCAGGGCTGGATTTTTTGAGGACCAGTTCAACGAATTGGACAAAGGTGGCGATGACGAGAATGAAGGCGATGGTTTGTAAATAGTCGGCATGAAGCGGGACCAGGATCCAATATTGAAAGACCCAGGTTACGGCCGAGGCACAGGTGATCACGAAAATAACAGCCCCCCCCATTCCGACGGCCGTTGGCAAATCTTTGGAGACCCCTAAAAAAGGGCAAATTCCCAAGAAACGGGTCAGGACAAAATTGTTGACCAAGACCGCCCCGACAATGAGAAGAATGTATTCCATACGTCAATGAGGGGATTCGAGGGATTTAATCCGATCCTCTAATTTTTGGATTCGATCGCGGTATTTCCGGTCGATTTCCTCAATGGCTGAAAGCAGGAGGCCATTGATTTGGTTCTGCTGGGACCAGAGACGGTAGGTGTAGAACTTGAGAAGTTTCCAAATGACTTTTTTGAGTGCGATCAAACTCCACCCAATCGGGCCCTGCCGGCGCTCGCGAATGGTGTAATCGTTGATATCGACATGCGAGATGTCACGGAGGCAGTCGACATAGAACTGGAAAAAGTCGGCGTCATCGGTTAGATGAATGAGATTATTCTTTTCCGCGCGAGCAATACGCCCGTCGGAATAAGCGCCTTCGCTCATCTTGCGGGCAACCGTGTCCCGGATGGATTGGACAATGGCAGCGACATCGACGCCGGTGGCGCCGATGGTGATAGATTGCGAAGGGGTATTATCCATATCAATGAGGAGTCCCAATCCAGCGGACTCAATTAGCAGACTTTACGGTATTGGTCGCAGGTGAAAGAATTTGAGCGGTGGTGAGGAGATTGGATTCGCTGGTTTTGTTAATTTTTGCGGTGTCTTTCTTGGCGTTTTTCTTGGCCGCTTTTTCTTCTTCCAAGGCTTTTTTCTTGGCTTCTTTTTCAGCTTTTATTTTGGCGGCTTTGACGGCCGGGGTATCGTCGGCGATTTGACTGTCGGACCAACCCTTTGTCCATTTCCCGTCTTCGCCCATAGCCGCTTTTCGACGGAGAGCTTCGGCCTGGATTTCGGCGGGGGAATTCAGTACATAAGGAGTGATAAAGACCAAAATTTCGCCTCCCGTCTTTTCCCTGGTGTTGCTCCGGAAAAGGTTGCCGAGGAGCGGAATATCACCAAAGAAGGGGATCTTGGTGTCACTGTCTTTTCCGGTGTTTTCCATCAGACCACCCATGACGATGGTTTCCCGATTTTGGACGGCGACCGAAGCGGACAAATCGCGCGAGAGGACAGTCGGCCAAAGTTGACCTTCGATTTCCTGATCATCTCCTAAATTGTCAATTTTCTGTTTGATGTCCATGACCACAAAGCCTTTTTCATTGATGCGCGGGGTGACCACGAGGCTCAGACCGACCTTGCGGGATTCGACATCCGGAGCGAATTGCTGGCCGCCGGTAACGGTATCGCCGATGGATCGTATCCCTTTGTAGAAATACTTTTCGGTGGTGACTTCGATTTTGGCTTCCTTGTTATCCTGGGCGAGAATAATGGGACTGGAAAGCACCTTGGCATTCGAATCCGCCGCGGTTAGTTTAACAACGATATCAAGGTTCAGGTCGAAATAAGTCAGAAAGTAGGTCAAACCCCCGCCGGTCGAAGTGCTGTCGATCGTCCGGGTGGCATCGATGGGAATGCCCTTGCCGCCACCGCCACCGCCGGTATAAGCGGCGATCGGATGTGCCTTGCCTTCAGCGGATTTGTTATAGGCGATCATCGATCGTTGGAGCCAGTCAACCCCGCGTTCTGAAGTTTTACTGCGTGTCAATTGGACGATAACGGCTTCGATGAGCACTTGAGAAAGCATGATGTCCATGCCCTTCAAAATTTCGGTGACGGTTCCCATATCGCGTTTGCTGGCCATAATAATGACACCATTGATCCGTTTATCGGCCATGATTTTGATATTTTCGGCGGAGAGCTCTCCGATTTTTGATTTTCCGACCACGGTAGAGGCCGCGGCGGATTGGGCGGAGGCATCGCGTTGTTGGAGATAGTCTTGCAGAGCCGTGCTTCGGGTTTCCCTGGGGGTGGTTCCGCCGTAGGGGTAGGG
>Ga0118677_10013217_pt1 | contig 11929 bp, 10 predicted proteins | sample AliMusrvi5mmetaG_FD_86154 | JGI IMG/M metagenome (GOLD analysis project Ga0118677, IMG submission 86154) | reverse complement strand
GGACTACTGTTACCGCAGTGGTTAGAACTTTCACAATAGGACAAACACCCACGACAGGCATGAGCAATATGTGGAGTTTTCCATGTGAAATTCAAGCTAAATCAGTTAATGGAGTAAAACTAGCTAGTTGCTATGGTCCGATTATGGAAAGCCCTTGGAATAATGGTCATGTTCAGCAAGGTGAAAAGGCGTTTACTCAAGCTCCAGCAGAAGCAACTTATCCTGTTGGTGGAAATATACCTAAATAAAGAAAAAGTGATTAGTGATGAACTATTCAAAAAACGGACTTCATTTAACAGAGCAATTTGAAGGATGCAAGCTTAATGCTTATCCTGATCCCGGCACTGGCGGGGCTCCTTGGACGATTGGTTATGGACATACTGGACCTGACGTTCACCCCGGTCTTACAATCACCCAAGAGCAAGCTGAAGAATTGCTCATGCAAGACACTCAAAAAGCTGCTGCAGCCGTTAACGCAAAGGTGACGGGGGATATTACTCAAGAAGAATTTGATGCGCTTGTGGACTTCGTATTTAACGTTGGCGCAGGTAACTTTGCTGCTTCAACCCTTCTTAAAAAGGTTAACGCTGGTGATTTTCAAGGTGCGTCTCACGAATTTGAAAAGTGGGACATGGCGGCTGGAAAACACATGGCTGGACTTCTAAGACGTAGACAAGCCGAAGAACTAGAGTTCCTTAAAAACATCGTCGCATAGCGACCTTGTGATAAGTTGAACCTAGTGGGAAAATAGGCTAAAAATGGGGAAATATGAGATATTCCAAAAAGCTATAAAAAATGCTCAAAAGGAAATGGTATGAATACACCAAGTTTTGTTTTAACTTACGATAGTTTAACTACAACTGTACTTCAATATTTAGAGCGCAGTGATCAAGCAACTATAAATGCAATACCTACTTTTATAACTTTGGCAGAGTTTGAAATAGCTTCTGAAATTAAAACCCTAGGTCAGTTGCAAATTGCTGAATCGAATTTGACAGCAGGTAACCCAGTGATTGCAAAGCCTGCACGCTGGCGCAAAACCACGTCTATGAACTACATCGATGCGGCTGGCGTAAGACATCCTATTTTTCTTCGTAAGTATGAGTACTTAACTAATTTTTGGCCTAACAATACTGAGACAGCGGCTCCTCAGTTTTATGCAGATACTGATTGGGAGCACTGGTATTTAGCCCCTACGCCTGACCAAAATTATGCGTTTGAAGTGCTTTACTATGAACGTATTCAGCCATTGAGCTCAACCAATCAAACTAATTGGTTGACTCAGAATGCTCCAACAGCTATGTTATTTGGCACGCTGTTGCAAGCAATGCCGTTCCTTAAAAACGACCAACGCCAAATTTTTCAACAAAAGTACACCGAGGCAGTCCAATCTTTGAAAACAGAAGATGTGGCTCGTGTTGGTGATCGTCAAGCCGTTGCCGTGGATAGCTAAAAATGACAAGTTACGTTTCCCCTTACACAGGACAAACAATTTCTCCAAGTCAAGTTGGCTATGAGAGTTTGTCTATCACTCAAGATACCGTCTTGGAATGGCCTATCAATGGAACCACTACAGACGTAGTCGCAAACATTATTGAAGTTACTGCTTCTACTAATGGTTTGAATTTGATCATGCCTCCGGCAACAGAGGTATCTGAAGGCCAATCTGTGTTGATCAGAAACATTGGATCTTACACAGTCACGATATTAAATTCAGGTCTTGGGACAATTACTACTGTCCCTTCGGGAATTGCAATTTATATTTACTTGACTGATAACACCACAATCAATGGCACATGGAACAATGTCACTTTTGGTGCTGGAACTTCTACCGCTGATGCCGCAACATTAGCTGGATTTGGATTAACTGCTATTGGAAACACTCTAAATGAGTCAACTCCAGTATCTGTTTTTTCATCTAATTACACATTGACATCTGCAGATCGTTCATCTTTGTATGCATGGACTGGCGGAGCTGGAACAGTGACTTTGCCATTGGCTCAAACCGTTGGTGCTGGGTGGTACATTGTTTTAAAAAATGATGGTTCAGGAATTTTGAATATTGCCACACAAGGCACAAACAATATTGACGTGACATTTACGTCATGGCAATTGCAAATTCAAGAATCGCTTGTATTGGCTACTGATGGATTGAATTGGTATACCTATGCTTATGGTCAATCTTCCGTGTTTGCTTTTACTCAGTTGTACCTTGTCATTACTGGCGGCACAACTACTTTGACTGATGCACAAGCATCAAGCATCATTCAAGAGTATGCAGGCACTTTGACAAGTAATGCCATCATTATTCTTCCGCCAACGGTTCAGATCTATTCGTTTAGAAACTTGACAACTGGCCCATACACTTTGACCTTTAAAACGTCAGCAGTGGGTGGATCAACTATCGTATTGCCACAAAATCAAACGATTATTGCTATTTGCGATGGAACAAACGTATACAACGCTCAGACTTCAACATCAAGCTTTATTAATTCATTAACTTTAGGCAATGGTTCAGCATCTGCACCTTCTTTGTCATTCCAAGGTGATGCATTAACTGGTTTATATTTAGCGGCATCTGGTCAACTTGGTTTTGCCATTGCAGGTGTGGCGGCAGGACAATTGACTGCAAACGGATTACTTTTGCCTGTTGGTATTAATGGCGGAGCGTTTTAATGACTATCAAAGTCGCTGTATTACTAGTTGGTGCAGGTATCCAACGGGATGGTACTGTCTTTGCGGCACCATCTTATGTTGATGGTCAATGGGCACGATTTCAATATGGACGTCCACGCAAGATTGGTGGTTATACTGGGGTGTTTTTAAACGCTCAAGGAATTAGTCGTGGCATGATTTTGCAGTCTCAGAATGGTGAGACATGGGTAGTATCAGGATTTAGCGATGGCCTTCAACAATGGATTATTGATAACGATGACGCAATAGGTACTGGCCCAATACCCATTACTCCTCTTGGGGCGGTAACTAAAGTAACCATTGTTTCTCAAGGATCTTCCTATACTAATGGCACATACACCAATGTCCCATTAGTCACAACTACTGGCACAGGAGCATTGGCAACTGTAGTAGTTTCAAGCAATTTGGTTTTTAGCGTAACGATTACCAATGGCGGAACAAATACTTATCCGTTTAATGAGTCATTCACTATTGCAAATTCAAGTATTGGCGGAACAGGATCAGGATTTGCTGGTTATATTTCTGCTGTATCGAGCTATTACACAAGCGATGCAACATTGTGGCAATTTGATATTGGTTACGACCCATACGGTACAGGCCAAAATAATCTGATTACCCATCCCGGTCAAAACTTAATTGACATTGACTCAACCGTCAATACAAGACCTTTGATTGGCCCATTTACAGGGACTACATTAAGCCCTGTGGGTGTTTTTACTGATACGGCTACCCTGACATCAGGATCTACTCTTATCACATTTGCAACCACTATTGCGGCGATTGGTGCAGGAGTTACTGTTACAGGCACAGGTATTCCAGCCAATACAACTGTGAATTCTTCCAATTTGGAAGAATATGGCCCAGTCGGAACCGTTTCAATCAATACTGGTGGATCAGGATATACCAATGGCACGCACACTGGCGTGTCAATCGTCGGTAATTACATTGGATCAGGTGCGCAGGCGACTGTAGTCGTTACTGGCGGTGCTGTGACATCTGTCACCGTAACCGCTGGTGGTTCAAATTATTTATTCGCTGACATTTATACATTAAGCGGTGGTGGTATCGGTGCAGGTACAGGATTTCAAGGATCTATTTCAACCCTATCGACTATTACTGCCAACTTGTGGACTGCATTCCTAAACAATGCGGCTACAACATCAGGCTCACAAACACTAACTTTTGACAACAACATCGATGTATCAGGTGGTGTTGTCATGTTGTTCCCATATCTTTTTGTTTATGGAAACTATGGACTGATTCAAAACTGTGCCGCAGGTGACTTTAATAATTGGACATCTGCCGACTCAAATGCCAATAACGTGGCATCTACTAAGGTAGTCAAAGGATTGCCACTAAGGGGCGGTACAACGTCTCCAGCAGGTTTATTTTGGACTTTAGACTCCGTAGTAAGGGTAACCTATGCTCCGGAGACTGTGGGCACATCTACGCTTTATTGGAGGTATGACCTCATTACTCAGCAATCATCCATCATATCTAGCTCATGCGTCATCGAATATGACGGAATTTTCTATTGGATTGGTGTTGATCGTTTCTTGATGTACAACGGTGTAGTTCAAGAAGTTCAAAATACTCAAAATTTGAATTGGTTCTTTGACAACGTCAACACTGATCAGCGTCAAAAAATATGGGTATCAAAAATTCCACGTTGGGGTGAAATTTGGTGGTTCTATCCTCGTGGCGATTCTGAAGAGTGCAATGACGCTATTATTTACAACGTGCGTGAAAAGTGCTGGTATGACGCAGGCTCTGCCGCAGGTGCCGCTCGTTCTGCAGGTACATTTTCTGAAGTCTTTAAAAAGCCTATTTGGGCAGGTAATGTGCAAAACATTGCAGATGGGTACACTTTGTGGGTTCATGAACAAGGAACTGATGAAATATTCCTTAGAAACGTCAATGCTATTCCATCGTATTTTGAGACTAACGTCTTGGGTCAAAGCGTTGGATTAGTGGGTAATGCTCAACAGCCGGGTGATAATAACTGGACTCGTGTAGAAAGAATAGAGCCGGACTTCCAGCAAGTCGGAAACATGGAAGTCACGATTACTGGTAAAGGCTATGCCGATGATACCGATCAAGTATCAGAACCATATATCTTTAGCCCAAGTACGCTTAAAATAGACATGAAAGAACAGCGTCGTGAGATGCGAATCAGATTTTCAAGCAATACGCAAAACGGCACCTACTTCATGGGGCGAGTAGTATTGAGCGTAGAATCTGGAGATGTTCGTGGTACCGGGAATCCGTAATGATTAGTTACGATCCCCGTGGGATGACTTGGGATCAGTACTGCAAACTGATGGCTGAGTTATTTGCCCCCAATCAATTGGGATATGTGGATGAACAAAACTGGAGAACTTGGGTGGACGGACTCAATGGAATCGGATATTTTGTGCAATCAGGGGTGCCTGACTCCCGTGGTTTTGACAATTGGCAAGAGTGGGCGACACAGATGGTTAACATCATGTCGATAAGCCCACAATGAACTACCTAGACTTATTCAATGCAGTTGCAAGAGTAGCTCGACCAGCTCATCACGATTTTGTGCCAATTGACACTATGGATCTGCGATTTGTGGATTCATGCTTTGACAGTTTGGACATGATCATGATCGGCATGTTTATGGCGATGATCTACGATATCGAAGATGAGATTGCCAAGGAAATGAATCCTACAAGCATGCAAGAAATGTACGATCAGATCCAACAGCATAAGCGGAGTGATCCTGAATCTTTGGAGTGGGCTTTGGAGCAAATTCAATGATCTACTTAACCGACTACAGAACAGCATCAACCACTCATGTCGAATTAATTGAGAATCTTAGCTACCCTCAAAAGGTAAATTGGTTCCCTGAAACCTACAATAAAGCCAAATTGGGAATGATTTATCCACCCCATAAACTGGCTGAAAAAGTCCTTGATCCGCAATTAATCACAAAAATTCGTGAAAAACCTGCGAAGACGGCTTTTATTTTGGCGGCTGGCAATGGTCACCTTGCTGGAATTAATCCACGCAACATCCCCGAAAATGCTCTTAATTACTCCTATAAATTCCTGCCTTTTACACTGACTCAAGTTTATGCAGGACGCACAGCTCAGGCATTCGGTGTAGTCGACTACATATCAACTGATGCCACAGCATGCGCAAGCAGTCTAAAGTCCATGATGGATGTGCAGACCCTAATTAATTACTATGGCTTTGATAGGGTGATTGTTTTGTCATTTGAGGATGCTATATCAAACTCGGTACTTGAATTCTTCGGTGAGGCACAGGCAAGTCTTAGTTTAAAAGACGAAATGAAGGGCATCACGCCATCAGCCTTTGATGAGGTTAATGGAGGATTCCATGTAGGTCAAGGTGCAGTCCTAGCTATCTTTGAAAGCGACCGTATTGCTGTTGATCCTATGGCCCAATTAATGGGTGCCTATACCGCCAGCGAAAATCATACAAATGCTATTGGACAAAAGGAAGATGGAGAAGGGTACCGCAAAGCGATCAATGAAGCCATAGCCATTAGCAAAATTGACCCAACTCAAATTAAAATAGTCAAAACGCATGGAACTGGCACAAAGTCTAACAATGTGGCAGAAAAGTTCGCTCTTGAAAGTACATTTAAAGATTTTGTAGCCACATCTTATAAACCGAAGATTGGGCACACAATGGGAGCGAGCGGCTTGCTAGAGACATGCCTTTTGCTGGATGATTTGAACTATGGCGTAGTGCCTAAAATTTTGAACAGAACGGCTAGTGATTCACGCTACCTGTCTGAAGATGCACTGAGTCCCGATGGGATGATTTTGAGTGTGGCTTCAGGAATGGGAAACGTTTATTCTGCCGCTGTGCTTTCAACGGAGTTATAAATGATTGTTGATTCTAAACAGCGTAAATTAAACATTGGGCAGATAGTCATGGGCTATTTGGAGAGTACTCCCCAAAAAATGCCTTTAAAACTTATGTTACCAGCAATACTTGCTGAGTTGTCAAACAAAAATGTAAAAACAAAACAGTTTGGTAATACGCTGTTTGAAGTTATCCCCGGAAAAGATAATGCCGCTTTTTTCAAAGCATTTAATGCTGATACTGGGGCAAATTTTGTCGATAATGGAAAATTATTTGTAGTCTACGCTCGTCGAGTATTGGGATTAAAAAATTTAGTTACCCAATTTGAAGATCCAGCAATTTTGCATATTTTTAAAATTATCTCAATGAATCCTCCAATGCCGGGAATGGGATACAAAACTCAACAACTCAAGTCAGGTGAGACTAGAGTAATTTTAAATTTAGGAGCCTGATATGGGTGGAGTAGCTTCAGCAGTTTCGGATGCATTTTGTTCGGTAGCTTCTGCAGTAAGTAGTGCAGTTTGTACTGTTGTTAGCGATGTAGGTTCTGTTGTTTGTAGCGTTATTCAAAATCCTACAACTGCAATTTCAGACATAGCCGCATTTGCAACTGGCAACCCTGAATTAATTCCATTGATTAATGGAACAATTACTTATGCAAGCACTGGTTGTGCTACAAAAGCTTTAGAGGGTGCCGCAATATCTTCCGTTACTCAAGGCGTAGGTTCAATGGGTTGCTTTGGAGGTTTTTGCGGTGCAGGAAAAGGTTGCGTTGGTGCTGGTGTTTGCGTAAGCAGTGCTCCTTCTTCCTTTAACGGTGCCCAATGCTTTGGATGTGGATCAGTATCCAATGGTTTTCATTGCTCAACACCTACAGGCGGTGCTTGTACTTCATATGCAAGCAATGTTTGTGCTCCTACAGGCGGTGCTTGCACGGCCTCTGCAGGTGCTCAAGTATGCGCCCCAACAGATACTGGAGGATTGTCATCTACTGGTAGCGTATGCACTCCATGTGCTGGAGCATTGCCATCAACAACTTCATGCGTAGCTACTGGCACTTGTTTTCCTGAGTCTACATCTACTGCCAATACATGTGCCGCACAAACTCAATGCTTGGCATCAGATAACGCTTCGACAAATTCTTGCATTTCCAATGAAACATGCATTGCAAATCAAGAATGTGCAACCATGAAAGAATTTTGCATTGCATGCAATGCTTGTGCTTCTTGCACTGATTCATGCTTATCTGCTTGTAGTTGTGCAGGATGTTGTTCTTCTTGCTGTTCTTGCTGTATTAAAGGTGCAAAAAAAGCAAGCCATAAAAAAGTTAAAACTGCAGGTCTTGGTAAATTAAAAAATGCAAGTATTGGAGCTTCTCCATCTGGACTAAACGGATCTTCTGCCGTCGCTCCTGCCGCCAGTACCGTTTCCAGTGCTTTGGGCACGCTTAGTGGAGGATCAGGCACATCTAATCCAAACCTTTGCACTGCTAAAGACGTTATCAAATATAGCAATAATTCAGGTGCTGACGTATTAACACCATTGCAAGAAGGAAAAATTACTTGCTCACCATTGCCTACTAATACAGGCATATCTAATTTGAGCCCACAAATGTTGCAAGACGCAATGGGAAGCAATATCAGCGGTGCGGTGGTTGACCCAACGATTATGCAAGATGCACTTCAAACAGCTCAATCTGAAAACATTGCACCATCCACTACTTTTGCAGGAGGTGGTTCAGCTAAGTGCGAAGATGACAGTTTCGGCATTTACCATCCTAAATCTGGTTGCTTTAAAAACCCATTCTGCCAAGCAAAAATGACTCCTCAATTTTCTAATACTGGGCCTGAAGTATTGCATGGCACAGGAAATCAAAATTCACAATATTCTGGATTGACTGCCCTTAAGCATATTTACCCATCTATTGGATCATCCATGGGCCTAGCGGCTGGTGGTTTGCCTGCTAAGTATCATGAAGCGGCTCCTGAAGGCCATCATCCTGAATTCATTACTGGAGTTACTGGCTACTATTCTTGTGGCGGCGGCACAGGTCAATCTGACGATATCCCAGCCATGCTTCACGATGGAGACTACGTGATGGATGCCGAGACTGTATCAGCACTGGGAGACGGTTCTAGCAAGGCTGGTATGCATGTTTTAGAAGGTTTCCGTAAACAAGTTCCCCATAAGGACGTTGCCGGAGGTAATCCAGTTCCTGCAAAGATCGCTGATGGCGAGTACGTTTTCCCAGCGGCATTTGTCACAGCTCTTGGTAAGGGAGACAATAGGAAAGGTTCTGAGATTTTGGATGGGTTACGTGAGAAACTTAGGGAGCAAAAGCGTAAAGCTCCAGTAGACAAAATTCCTTCAAAAGCAAAGTCACCATTGGATTACATTAAAAAGAGTAAAGGCTAAAAATGGCTAATTTATTGCAATCATCATCGAATAAATCGACGTGTGCACCGTCGTACTATACAAATTACTTATGTACCTTAGCGACTAAAGCTTTAGCCGCTCAGTGTGCGGCTCAATACGTTGGTGCCCAGCCCTTACAGAATCAAGCGTTTTGTACTGCTGCATCTGAAGCTGGAAACTATAATGGAAACTTTCAGACTGGTGCTGGTCTTATAGGCTGTGCCGCCAATCAAAACATTGCAGGATCTGCGACCCCTTATTTGCAAGCGGCGACTACAGCAAGCCCATTATGTGCCGCCAAGCCATTGATTTGCAAAACAGCAAATATGAGTTTAGGACAAGTAGCTCAGTGTTACATGAGCCCATATTTGAACAATCAAGTACAAAATGTTTCAAATATTGGAATGCGTAACATTCAGCAGAATTTGGCTCCTCAAGCCACAGCCGCTACTGTTGGATCAGGTCAATTTGGGTCTCAGCGTGGTGCTCAAGTTTTAGGGCAGGTTGAAAACAATGCCATGACCTGCTTGAACAATACCATTGCTAATATGGAAAATGCAGGATACACAACTGCTATGTGCGCCGCTAAAGCTAAAGAAAGTGCTTTGGGTGCATTGGCAAATACAACCTCTACCGCTCAACAAGCTCAGAACCAAGTTCAACTTGAAGCTGGTACAGAGGCCGCTACATCTGCTACTCAACAAGCCAATGCCCTTCAACAGGCTGGTCTTGGTATGGGTACGCTAGGTACAGAAGGCACGAACGCCAAATTGGCATGTATCAATGCGTTGGCTACCCTTGGCGGTCAACAGCAAACTATCGCTCAGAACAAGCAATGCTATCCATTGACTACATTGGCGAAGGCTGCAGGCATTCTTTCAGGTGCAAACATTCCAATGTCAACCAAACAGACTTTGTGCATGTCTCCATTATCAGCAATTGGTGCCGCTGGATCTGCAGCACTTGGATTACTTACACCTTGCAAAACTACAGGACAAACACTGCTGTCTAGCCTTAAGTGCGGTATTTCAAAAACATTTTGTTGGTGTTATGCCGCTCCACCGGCGGCGGTTCAACCGGGGGCGGTTCAACCGGCGGCGGATCAATCGGCGGCGGCTCAAGGCGGATTAATTACAGCAAAAGCTTTGGGAGGCACCGTTGGCTGTGCATCCACAATTTATTTCGGCGGATTGCCTTTTAGGAGAAAATAATGGCTGACAAAGAGAATTACGGAGGTCTAGCCAACGCTGGAGATTTATCTAAGGTCAACACCTATGGACTTGACGATGAACGCTTACAAGATCTTCACCAAGCCCAACAGGACGCATATGACGCACTCCAACAACGCTATCAGCAACCTAACTGGTTCAAGGTAGCGGCAGGCTTCGCAAAGCCTCAATTAGGCGGTTTTACTGCGTCTTTGGGTAGTGCCGCTGATGCATTAGGCGACACTGTAGAAGAGCAACGTGCTCAACAGTTGCCTCTGGCTGAAATGAAGATGCGTATGGCCCAGTCCAATTTGCTATTGGGTCAAAACAAAAAAGCTTCAGACATGGTTGCAGAGCGTCGAAATAATGGTCTTCCAATCACTCCTGAGTTTGCCGCTGAAATAGCTCGTATTGCCCCTGACTCTGCAGTAGCGAAAGCCCTGTCTACTGAAATCGGAACTCAACAGAAAGAACAAGAGCTGGCAGGACAACGTATTTCAGTCGCAAGATCTATGGGCAACGAGCCTAATCCTGCTGATATGGCATTATTTGCAAAATCTACAGCTCCCGGTAGCCCTCCTAATCCTCCCGGAGGAGGTCAAAATGTTCAGCCACCTGCAGGAGGTAATCAGCAACCTGCAGGAGGTAATCAGCAACCTGCAGGAGGTAATCAGCAACCTGCAGGAGGTAATCAGCAACCTGTGGAACAAGCTCCTACTGGTGGAAAAACAGGTTCCGTATCCAACGAAGACTTTTTAAATGCCACTCATGGTTTAGAAAACATTCCTCCCGGTCAAAAAGCGAAGCCATCTTCAGCAATGGGCCCCGGAGGTATGCTCGATTCAACTCGTGCGAATCTTCAAAAGAAATACAACTTGCCTGATGGATATGGCACTGATCCTGCTGTCACATCTCAATACGAAAATGCATTGCTTAAAGAAAATGCAGAGACTATTCTCAAGCCAAACAACATGGATGAGACAACTCTTAATCATCGTATGGCTTGGTGGTTCGGAAATGATGCTCCTAAGTTAACAAGTTCAGATCCATCGTCAAAAATTGGAGAAGTTCTTAGTCCACAGGTTATTAAATCGAATGGTCTTGATCCTAATATGCGAGTTGGCAAATTGGTTTCTCGTATCGAAGGTAATCTTTGGGATCAAGGAATCAACCCTAAAAATATGGTTGGTGGTGCCCAATCCCAAGAAAAGCCTACACAATTGCCATTAGATCCATCAGATCCTAAGCCCAATCAAAATCTCGGTTTTAATGACTGGGGATTTGCTAACGTCCCTGCGAATGCAACTTATAACGACTTCACTAAGAAGCAATATGGAGACCTTGAAGCTAAGGCTCAAAAGCGTCTTGACATTGTTCAAGAGTTGGGATCCCCTGAGGGTAACATACAGACTAATGCGGCAAAGAACGTCAGTGCATTCTTGAGCTTTGCTCAGGAAAGTCCTGAGAATAGAGCGGCTATCAAGCGTGTTATTAACACCATGAATAAAAACCCTGCAATTGTCAATGCTCTTTTATCAAGTGCAGACGCTGGATTGCACGCTAACATAGGTGATTTTAGTGGCTCTGTTGGTTTTCCCGTCAGAACTTTTTTACAAAACTTAAATGATCCAAAAGATCAAAAAGCCGCACAGATGGTTGCATTGGCTATTGATAATGCCAACTTCGTAAACGCCAAGATTAAAGGTATGTCTCCGACTGCCAATATTCCTGCGGCTGAAGCCAATTTGATG
>Ga0118677_10013215_pt1 | contig 11930 bp, 9 predicted proteins | sample AliMusrvi5mmetaG_FD_86154 | JGI IMG/M metagenome (GOLD analysis project Ga0118677, IMG submission 86154) | reverse complement strand
GACCGTTATATTTGCATTTAATTAATGAACTTCCACATTATCAAAATCAACCCGGTTAAAGCTACTTCCAAGCCCAATCATGCCGTGAGTATAGGTTGAATCAATGATTTCGGCAACTGTTTGACCATTAATTTCAGCCGTAATTTTATCCCCCTTTGCATCCAGTTGAAGTGAATACCAGCTATCTTTGGGAAGAGCAATCAATCCTGACACCATTCTTTTGGTCCCTGCCATTAGGTCCCATTTGCCCGAAGATTGGAGCTTCAGCTGATAGGCTTCGGCCAATTGATGCGACCGGTGCATTTCTGTGGCCCGGGATAAAACAAAAGCATAACTGTAAGGTTCGGCAAAGAACACCTCGCATTTGACGGAATAATCACGCCATAACGTGTCACCAACTACAGTCTGATTAAATACCGGAGAATCTTCCCATTCGATAATTCTTCGGGTAATTAGCTGACGCAGGCAATTGCCTTTTCCGTCGTTCCGACTTGCAACCTCAAATGCACCACCCTGATCCATGAAATATTTAGGTGTGCTTTTTACCTTTTCATCTTCGAAGCCGGCCACAAACGGGAACGGGAATGGCTTATTTTCCGCTGGAGTGGCCCATCCTTTTTGCTGACCTGTCGTAGTTGTAAACGTGTAAAGTGCTTTAGGTTCAAGAGTTATTGCAAATCGGCCACTTCGTATTGGAACTGATTTGAGTTGTTCGAAGATTTTGCCTTTCACAACAGTCTCCCAGACAAACACTTTCTCCATTGGACTATTGTTGTCAATTTTAAAGGTTAATGTTTGAGGTTTATCTGAATCCATTGTCTCAATAACAATGCTGAAGTCGTTCTTTCCTAAGGGTGAAACCATTGTGACGTAACTCCCTCTCTGTTCGAGGTATCCACAAGCCGAATCAACATATCTCCATCCTGGTTCGGCAAACTGTGTGGTGTGGGCAACAGACCAAATAGCCGGTTCAACATCATAATAACCTGACCAGGGAGAATTTGCGGTCATGAGTCCGGAGTTAGGCAGAGAAAGATTATTGAAATAGGAGGTGATCAGGCTCCAGGTAATATTCTTGGTCATTCGCCCCTCGATATAATCGCGGTTGTACATTTTGGCAAGGTATTCAAAACCTGCCCAGTCTCCTTTCCATGGACCACCTTCATTATTCCAGACAGGTAGCCCGAAACTTTTAGCATTTTCGCTGCTGTCATAAGCACGATCCCGTTCGGTGTAATGATCGCCGATCACATCAACAGCCTGCCCGAGCGCATCATCCTTTTTCATATCATCGGCGATCTGCCACTGGTTATGACAGCAAAGGTCAGCTGCAACCAGTTTTACTTCATTCAATCCATTGTCATTTAATGCTTTTCGCAGATTTTTTACAAATTCGATATCATACATCCGCTCGTTCCAGATACCCGTATAGTCAATTTTCAGGTTGTGATAAGTCTTTGCACCCGTGATAAAGGCAATGATATAATTGATATTATCCTGAGAATAGTATTTCCCATCGCCGATCCAGCCGGGTGCGCCCCATTCAAGGCAATCGAGAAGGATTGTTGGATTTCGTTTTTTGGCCTCTTTCATCAGCCACCACTCGTAACCACGGTCGAAATACTCCGGTTTGGGATGGTCAAATTCTTCACGTGTCCGGGCATGACTCGGTTCCGTGCCGCAGGTTGAATTGGCATCGCCGCCAATCTCAACCTTCAGATGCTGAAGGCTGGCCCCGAATTTGGGTTTAAACAGAAAATCGAGAACCTGACTCCGGTAAGGCTCAGGATAATCGATCAAAAGCCGCGTGGATGCTCCGGCACTCAGGGCGCCGATCCCTTCGAAAACGCGTCCTTTGCCTGAAGGATCTATAACGATTTGTTGCTGGGCAAATCCCAAATACCCTGAGCCGATTAAAAGAATCAGCATTCCAATTAATACCTTAATATTCATATCACCTATTTTAACTACTTAATATCCAATACCTTTCCGTGGCGGTGGATTTACCTGTTTGTTGATTAGTTCATCGAGATAATTGAAAACAAGTTCAATATTTTTATCCTGGTTTTGAAGCTTCTTTTTAATCTCTTCGATTTCAAGTTTTAATTCAAGGGTGTCGGTAACCATAAGTCTCAGCTTTGTGAAAATCCGCATAATCTGAATATTTACCGCGATTGCGCGATCACTATTTAAAATCCCGGACAACATTGCAACTCCTTGTTCTGTAAATGCATATGGTATACTCCGGGTCCCTCCCCATCTTGCTCTTCCAAATTGGAATAGCAAGATTTCGAATTCTTCACTACTCAGTTGAAACATAAAGTCTTCCGGAAAACGTTTGATGTTTCGTTTAACTGCCTTGTTTAGATTTCCGGTTGAAACCCCATACAATTCGGCAAGATCTTTATCAAGCATAACCTTTAGACCCCTGATTAATAGTATCTTGCTTCCAATAATTTCATCGGGGACCAAAACACTCGTTTTTTCTGTGTCCATCAGATTCACATTTAGTGGTATATTACCAAACTAAAATAAGTGTCTATTTTAATCCTAAGATACAAAATTTCAGCTTATCAAGGTGTTCATCCTTAATTTTAGTATAATTTAAAACTATCTGTTAACTTCAATGTTATTAATGTATTGTTTTAAGACTATTTGCATTCAAACAATTATTTAACATACGTTTGGTTTATCGTTACAGGAAATGCACTATGCTTTAGAAGATTACATTATTTAAAATGAACTGACATGCGAAAAATTATCTCTCTTTTTATAGCAGCCTTTTGCTATGTTACAGCCTTTGCTCAGGAGGCAAAAGTAAATAAGCAGTTGAACGGCTTGGACCAATATATGACGCAAACGCTTAAAGACTGGAATACACCTGGTGCATGTATTGGTATTGTTTATAAAAACAAGCTTGTATTTACAAAAGGATATGGCTACCGTGATTATGAAAAGAAACTGCCTGTTACCCCAAATACGTTATATCAGATTGCTTCAAACACAAAGCTATTCACAACAATCGCAACCGGAATGGTTATCGAAAAGGGAAAGCTTGATTGGGACAAACCAATAAAAACTTATGTTCCTTCCATTCAGTTTTATAATGACGAACTTAACAATACGGTTACAATTCATGACATGCTTTCGCACCGGACTGGCATCTCACGCCACGATCTGATCTGGTATAAAGCAGATTTTTCAAGAAAAGAATTATTTGAAAAGTTAAAATATCTCGAGCCAAGCCAGCCATTAAGACAGGGATTTTTATACAACAATCTGATGTATGCTGCAAGCGGATATATTATTGAACTTTTAACCGGAAAAACATGGGAAAATTACGTGCGTGAAAATATTTTCAGCCCGCTGCAAATGAACAGCACTGTTTTCAGCATAAGTGATATGACGAAGCAAGCTGACTATGGTGTCCCGTTTAACGAGAAAAGAGATACAACTATACTTTACCGCATTCCGTTTTATGAAGAGACGGGTGGTCTGGGTCCTGCAGGTTCAATCATTTCAAATGTAAATGATATGTCGCACTGGCTCATGGCCATGATGAACGATGGAAAATATGAAGGCGAACAAGTGCTTCCTTCATCAGCAGTCAAGACCAGTTTAACGCCCTCGGTTGCATTGCCAAATACAAATCTTGAAAAAGGATTTACTGAAATTTTAAATCCGGTTTATGCAATGGGGCGGCAACAATCATCATACCGCGGGCACCTTTTGGCTTATCATGGAGGAGATTTGCCAGGGTTTCATTCGCAGATCTCTTATATGCCAATGGACAGTGTTGGTGTGATTGTGTTCGTAATTGGCGACCAAAGTGCACCGCTTTATAATATCATCTCTTTTAATGTTTATGAACGTTTGTTAGGGCTTTCGCTGACACCCTGGAGTGAACGGATTTTGAAAGAGGTAAATGAAGGCAAAAAAATCAGCAGAGAAGCCAGGGGGAAATCAGCGGTAGGGAAAATTGAGGGAACAAAACCTTCGCATCATATGGAAGATTACGCAGGAGCGTATGAAAATGGTGCTTATGGAATAATTAATATAACTCAAAAAGATACAGCCATGCAGTTCACGCTGCATCATATCTCCCTTCCGCTTTATCATTTTCACTATGACCGTTTTGACACACCAAATGATGAACAGGACGGGTTATACTCATTAAACTTTGGCACAAATCCACAGGGTGACATTGACCGATTTGTAGTTTCATTGGATGAAGGTGAAGCTACATTTAAAAAGAAACCGGATATGTCACTAAGTGATGTAAAAACGCTTTCACAATACACCGGAAAATATGAAATAGCGGGAACGATTATAACAGTTGTGTTAAAAAATGAAAACCAGCTATACCTTACTGTTCCGGGACAACCTGCAATTGAGCTAATTCCTTATAAGACAAGATTATTCCATACAAAAGAATTATCAGATATGACAATAGAATTCATTCAACAAAATGGACAAATAACTGCAATGAAGCAAAAAGATCCTTCCGGTGAATATGAAATAAAGAAGAAATAAAGAACGTTATGGCTCGGCAATCAGGGATCTGATTGCTTCTGCCCAAATCTGATACCCCTTTTCGGTCGGATGGCAGAAGTCGCCCATGATCTCTTTTGAAATGGTTCCATCTGGTGAAAGCATCCTCGGACCAATATCAACCAATGTGATTTTTTCTGCTTTGGCAAACTGTGTAAGATTTCTGTTTATTTCGTTGATCAGAACCCTGCGCGGATTGTCGGCAGTTTGTTCACGTGGGAAAACGGCCATTAGGATGATTTTTGCCCCCGGCACTTTGGAACGTACCCTGAGACAAACTGCACGAATCCCCTCAACGATCTCCTCAGCACTGTTCATCCGGGCATTATTGGTCTGACTTGTATTGTTTGTCCCGATATCGATGATCACCTTACCGGGGTGAAGTCCGTCAAGCTCACCATGATCAAGACGCCATAAGGCATTTTGTGTGCGGTCCCATCCAAAACCAAGATTTAAAACCCGGTAATTTCCGAAAAGCGATGCCCACGTTTTAGGGCCGTTAGGAACCCTTGGGCTTCCGTCTGCATGCCTGATCCGAGGCTCACCGCCCCAGAAATGGGTAATCGAATTGCCAATCAATACAATTTCAGGGTTTATAGAGTCTTTGATCTGCAAAACCTCGGCGTGGCGACCCCACCAGTTGTAACTGTCCTCCTCAAGTTTTGATGCAGGAACAATGGCTGAATTTGCCGGGATTTCGGCATCGTGCGATTTGTCATCCATAAGCTCAGACAACAAAGGCTCCATGGCCTGCGCCCACCGTTTAGCCCCCTCCGGACTCGGATGCAACCAGTCGGGCATCATCTCGTGATTGATCGATCCGTCCATATTCAGAAAGACATGGTTTACATCACAATAGAAAATATGTTTTCTGTCGGCAAGTCCGGAGACCAGGTCTGAGGCCCGCTCAAGAATTGCGCGGTGAGATGTGGGATTCGGTCCGCCATAACATCCCGGGAAACATCGCATTACAACAACCTTAGAATCGGGACATTTTTCACGCAGCAGTTTCACAATAGCCTCGATGCCGCCTGCAAGCTGGCCGGCGGTATGTCGTGTCGGGTAATTCTTCTCATCGATGTTATTGGTTCCTATCTCCACGATTATAACTTTGGGCGATTGACCTTCGAGTTCACCATGCTGAATATTCCAGAGCAGATTCTCGGTGCGATAACCGGAATAACCCAGATTAATCGATTTTCTGGGTTCAAAAAACTGCTTCCAGACCGGCTGATATTCGGGTTTCTCAAAATTATTGGTAATTGAATTCCCGATCAGGATCAGGTCGAACTTCTCTTTGGCGACAAGTGCCAGTTTCTCCGCATGACGGTCAGAACTATAACCGGCCACCGGAATCGCAGCCGGATTTACAACCGTTGATTTTAGTTCTCCCTTCGTCTCCAAAAAGTTTTTAAGGACCTCTGCCAGTTTAGGGCAAATTGCATTCAGCGTTTTACCACCTGCCAAAACTTTGGTAGTATCGGTAATCAGCTTAAAGGAGGCCTGCCCATCATATCCGATCCAGGTTTTGGTATATTCACCGGCACTTCTGATCCACTCTTTATTACCATCCGACGAGAAGGTGCAAAGCAACCTCCCTTTTAGTCTCAATGGTGGCATAACAGCACAAAATACTGTTCCAGGGACAGTTTCATCCAGGTTGGAAGGATTCACAAGAATCAAATCGTCGGGCTGTTCCTCATTTACAAGTTTTTGAACCGTACGTGCTGCGAGGTATCCTCGCGATCCAAGACCTAAAATACCAAAATGATCACCTCCTATTCCAAGCTCCTTAGCGTTTGCACGCAGAGTTCTGTATGCCTGAAGTGAATTTAGAAGCGCTAGATTTGATATGAGGGAATCTTCCTGTTTCCCGTTGCATTCCCAGTTCGCTACATCAAAACCTTCATCTAAAAGAAAATGAAGAACTTTTTCATTGATATCTCCTGTTTTTGGAAGTTCTGCAGAATTCCCGGAAAGCAGCAAAATGGTCCCTCTTTTAAGTTTTGTTTTTGTAAAATTCAGATGTAAGATTAGAGCACCGCCATTTACTTCAGCCTTAATTTGATTTTTATCAGATAGTAATTGACCAGCTAGGGAAATGTATGATTCCTTGGCTGGATTTTGCTTTATGTCACTTATTGTTTGTCCAAATGAAGGAACAGTTAATAACAGTAAAATAAAGGTTGCAATTATTAGCGTCGAGAATTTCATTATGGTTGGTTAATAAAAAAGGTGATTAACTAAATAAAAAGTGGAAAATTTAACCCCAACGAACCGCTGAGGAAAATCTCAGAGATTTCGCAAAGTATTAAACAAAAAAACAATAACTCTGCGGCCCTTTGCGCTTTCTTTGCGTAATATCTCTGCGGTAAAAATATTTTTGATTCAACATTATTTTGTTCAAGGCCAATTTAAAATTCACTTTAAACTTCCCGAACATTCCCCCATTAATTTCGGAATAACAATCCACCGACCTTCAATGGTGATTCCATTACCCGGTATTCCCTTATTCATTAAAACCTTCCCGTTCATTGTCAGGGTAGTTTTCGTTGTAAGTATTGGAAGATGAAGGGTCGCATGAATTCCTTTAGGAATAGTTATTTTATATTGAAGTGATTTTCCGTCTGATGATTTTTTCCATGAAACAGGTACAGCACCATGAGGCGTGACCACCACCCCTTCTGCAAAAGAGAGATCCCCCAGACGGGGTTCGATCACCAGTTTTTTATCCCACACAGCTCCGTCCAATTGCACCCCAAGAATATTTGTACTCAGGAAATAGGCGGGAACAGAACCGTAGTTGTGACACGACTCGCTCGCCCCCTCCCCTTTTTCATCGGTAAACGATTCGCACAACGTTCCGGCATCCTGCATAAAATTGACCATCGAAGTCCAGCGACGACGCATCTCCCCGATAGCCTCCCTGTCAAGATCCTCTCTGTCCATCCTGTAAAGTTGACTGAAAACCCAGAAGTAAACGACAGGCATTTCGACCCCCGACTTTTGATTGACCATCACCTCCAGATCCGGATTCAGACAGCTATGTTTCATCCCCTGGTTTTTATAATTTGTAAGGAACCATTTTTCAACTGATGCCTTACGGTTTTCAGGGACCAGGTCATAGTGCAGGGCAATCAGCTGGGCATGCACGGTGGGTGGATAAAGCTTATTTTGATAAAATGCCGAGTTGTAGGCTAACTCTGAATCGTTCCAAAATTGGTGATTAAATGCAATTTTCAGTTCCTCTGCTGCAATTTTATATTCCATTGATTTTTGGGCTTCCCCGGCAATCAGGGCAAGCTCCTCGCAATTTTTTAAAGCCGAATAGAAAAAGGCGTTGATCGTCGCCCCCTCGCATGTATAATAAGCAAATGGGTTATCAAAGGAGGTGTATTCGCGTGCCAGTAGCAGTCCACGCGCTGTTCTGTGGCTAAGGAACCAGTTGATCTGCGCAACGAGGGTGGGCCACATCTCCCGCACAAACTCCTTATCTCCGGTAACATTGTAATAAGTTTTAAGCCCCTCGAACCACTGGCACGAATAATCATCGATGATATAATGGCAGTCTTCGGGACCACGATCGGTCGGAAAAGTAGCGAGTAACTGTCCATTTAGCAATTGTGACTGGGCAGCATGGCATAGCATATTTTTAAGCAGGCGGGGGTCTGAATAAACTGGCTTTCCGTCTTTTCCCGGTCCTGCAGAACCAACCCTCGTTGTTGAAAAGCTTGCCTTACCTGCATCCTGAATCCACTCATTCCGCTCACGGGCATCGGAGCCATAGCCATCATCGCTCGTGATTTCAATTGTGTTTTGGGCCATTGTCCAAAGATTGGTCAGCACCTCATCGCTGCATCTGAAGTTTCCAATCCGGTCGAAGGGATAACTTCGATCGGTAATTTTCAAACCAAGCAGCTTCACATGTCCGGAAGTGCATTTCACCAACATATAATGAGATCCCCACTGATCGGTAGTCATAAAACTCTGAACACCCTGGCGACAGGTATAGTGATTGCCATCGCCATACATCTCATCCGGAATTCCATTTTTATAGCGCAGTGCATATTGCATGGATATCTGACTGCCCGATTCTGCCTCAAGGTCCATTGAGGTATAAGCCTGTACCATGCGGCCAAAATCGACAAGTAGCTCTTCTCCTGCCTTAAGTTCCAGGGGTAATTCAGTACTCAAAAGTTTTCCTGTGGGCAATATCCGAAGCCGGTTAAGCTCTGTTTCCCGGGCAAGGGGAATCTGACGCGGGTACATCCTCCCCCACTGATTTCCATCAATCGGTTTGGCAGACTGCCAGGCAGAATCATCAAAGCTGGAGGTTATCCACGCTGCGTTATCAATCCGGCCATCGATTACATCCGGAACGGTATTCCACGATTCCGGAGAAGGGAGGTACCGGGTATGATCGTTGCATCGCCACGATGGATCTGTGCGAAGAATCTCCTTTCCCGCTATTTCCAGCACGGCGGTTAATCCCGGCACATGTTTCATGATATGGCCGTTGACTGCATTTCCATAATTATGAGCAAGAACAACGATCACATTATTTCCCTTTTTCAGATAAGCGTGCACATCAACTACGTCATATTCAGGTCGTTTCGGATTAAACCGGCAGGGACCGCGTAAAACATATTTCCCGTTTATCCACAGCAGGTAGCGCGAGTCGGCAAACAGTTGCAGTTTTGCCGATGCTGAAGTTTCACTCAGTTCAAAACTCTTTCGGAATGCGATATAAGCCTGCTTTCCGTCAGGTGTTGAAGTGGACCAGATCATGGAAGACTGGATGCTGGTTACTGAATCCGGATTCTGCTGGTTTGCATGGCAGATTGGGGATAAAAAGAGGAAAAAAAGGAGGAATAAGTAACGAGATTTCATTGAGGTTTCATTAACGGTTAACCAAAAAGTCTTTTTGAGATTGTTGGGATAAAAGTAGTGATTTAAGATTTTTATTCACATGAAACTAAACTTTATTCAAAAAAATATGGTTTTATTACCCATTCCATACTTAATTAAATGGTGGAATCTTCAAAGGTTACAAGGTCACGTTATCTCCATAATCTGGAATAATGAGCACAATAATTGCGAATTTGAGCTATGCTTTGTAACCAGCTGGGTAGGAATGTATGGTTTACTGCACCAAATTCCTCGGCAATTATTGACTTCGATTTAACTGTGTTTTTCAGATTTCCATATAGCTTTGATAAAGCACCTAAGCTTTTCTGCTCAAGTGATTTCCATGCCGGAGGAAATCTTAAATCATCGCTATGTTTCTTAAAATGATTTTTTATTGTAACATCTTTAGATCTTGATAGTTCCTCCTCAAGATTAAATAAAGTGACAACCAAAGCCCTACTATTAATAAAAATATCAAAGTTTTGGAACCACCATGGATCAAATTCCTGGGAAAGGTGGTATATAAGCTTAGTTCGGAGGCTAATTTCAATTTTTTCAATAACTTCGAATATGAGGGATCTTAATTCACTATCAAATCGGTACAATCTGATCCTTCCGGGAAGGTGATATTAAAAATCGCACAACGAAGCGTGGAGGCCATCTCGGTTTTGATGATACCTCCGGCTTTATTCTGCATTTCAACCGAATAGGAATAAGGTGTTGCCTTTTCATTTTTATGGAGAAATCTCAACGCCCGTTCGGCAGGAGATATTTTCACGGCGCCCGAAGATGGGAGAATGGAGATAAAACCGTAGTCGCCCATCCAGATTGCAGGCTGATGGGTTCCCAGAAACCCAATAATGGTGGTATCCCTGTAATTATAGGGATTGTTGCTGATGAAGTTCTCGCGGGTCATTGCGACCCATTGCGTCATCGCGAACGGGGGAGCTACTGCAGGGATTGTTCCCCCATAGTCAGAATCTGTCGCCCCGGTTGAGCCGATATAGGAATTGATAAATTTTAAGGAGTCCTCCTTTTTGTCTGTTGCACATGAGAAGAGGGAGGCGAAAAGCAAGAGCAGTAAAAGCGGATTTAATTGCATACTTAAAGTAATTAGTTTTTTAGGGTCAAAGTAATGGGATACTGATAGGAAATTGGGACTCCTCGTACTCAATCACGATCTCGGACATTATTTTAAGTTCAATGGCTTTACGCTCATAAATTGCCGTCTCATCTGAAACCAGTGGTAGGAGCCCCTCTATTCTTAGAAGCGCTGTCTTATAAATGGTTTCTGTGATAGTCTTTTCCATAGCTTTTCTGGTATTAAATCAATTAACAGTCAGTTTTAACAAAAATACTATTTGTCAGCCGGATGAAAAAATATTACGGTACGCTGTACCTATTAAAAAGCACTTAAATCCCTATTCTACAAATATAAACGGTGCTCCGCACCTTAAAGTAATTATCACTATTCATTTTTTTAATTATGAAGAGTATTTTTCTATGAGAATAGTAATTGGGATTTGTGAAAAATAAAATATTGGGATATTTAATTCGAACTAATGATTATCGTTTCAAATGATATAAATAAGAGTTGCCAATATTGGAGATCTTAAAAACAACAGGAGTGAAGATTCCATATGTAATCGGTGAAGATCTAATACAATCACAAAAAAAAACTTTGGCAAAATGATTCCTTAAGAAAAAGGTACGGAGTACCGCAAGATTTGTAGAAAAGATGAATAATTGTTGTTTGAAGGTACAGAGTACCGTAATATCATTCCCAGTTAAATACCTGATCAAAAAAATGAAAAACGTATTCATCCTTAAATTCAATCTCATTCTTTCGAAGTAACTCTAAATACTCTTCACGAAATGTCCTTTTTTCATGGTGAATTTCCTGGTTCTTTATGTACTGGATGACTGTATTTAACTGAGAATGAGAATGGGTAAAAGCTCCATATCCTTTTTGCCATTCAAATTTGAACCTAGAGAGATTATTATTCTTTATCCAAGAATTGCTGGATGTTTTAATTTCTTCAACTAAATTAGGAATCAAATGATTAACATTATAACCTACAAAAATATGCAGGTGATCAGGCATGGCAAAAATGTATAAAAGTTTGTGTTTATGATTTTGAATGATTTGAGTAATATACATCTCTAATTCATTTTTCCATACCTTCTTAATTAATGCATCACGGTTCTTAACCGCAAATACCAGATGGAAATAGCATTGAGTATATGTATCGGCCATATGAACAGATATTACGGTACGCTGTACCTATTAAAAAGCACTTAAATCCCTATTCTACAAATATAAACGGTGCTCCGCACCTTAAAGTAATTATCACTATTCATTTTTTTAATTATGGAGGATACAATTTTATAAAATTACTTCCATAGGTTATCGGGATTTATGGCAATTAAGTATATATACAAAGATAATCATTTAATATCGAAGTAGGAGG
>Ga0118677_10013213_pt1 | contig 11930 bp, 7 predicted proteins | sample AliMusrvi5mmetaG_FD_86154 | JGI IMG/M metagenome (GOLD analysis project Ga0118677, IMG submission 86154) | reverse complement strand
TGGTGGGCGAGACTCCAGAGGTGTTGGCTGCCGTGATAGAAGTCCAGGGTTTTGGTGGCTTGGGAGAAGCGGTCCTCATATCCGATATTCTGTCCCACCACGCGCAGCCCCAGATAATGATGGCGCGACAAGTAATACGCCCATCGCCGCGACACCTCCGTGCCGGCCTTCACCACCTCCAGGCACGCCGGGCCAACCTCCCCGAAACCCGCCTCCAAGGGCTCCTCCGGCGGAACGTGCGCGGGCAAGCACACGCAAGGACCAACTCATCGACCAACAGATGGTGCGGATGAGCCATTTTGTTATAATGAAAAATCCTTGCACACAATACACTAAAGATAATCTGGAGCATGCCATGGCCCATTACAAAGCCACCGGAGAGATTCCAGATGTCCTTTGTCTATCAGCAGAAATTACAATTTTGAAGGACCGACCCTAAATGGGACCGACCCTAAATGACAAGCATCTGCGCCTGGTCAAGGATGGCGGAATCGTCAAAGGCTGGCTTCCCAAAAGAAACGACTGGAAGAGTCCTAAATACCATTGCTGAAATTACTCGATTTCCGTGCACTGCCAAACCGAGATCGCGTCCAGCAAGAGCATCGACCACTGCCATCTGATCAAGACACTTGTCGATTAGTCTCTGAGATTGCACCGCTCTCCAGAGCGACAGACTGTCCAGCGAAGGGTTGAAAAGTTTATGCCTGTATAAACCACCACTACATTGTAAGTCGATTGAGGATCGTTGAGGATTCCTTCGGATCACACATTCACATCTCCATCCAGTCCCAGTTCACGGAGGGCAGCGCGGGTTTCTTCAAGTTTCTGTTTGGAGACGCCGCCTTCGGGGGTTGCTTCGAAGGTGACTTTGAGTTTTACGCCCTGGCCTGCGGCGAATTTGGAGACGATCTTGGTGTAGAAGTTCATCCACTTCTGCGCGGGGACCTCTCCAGACCATTCGATATGGGGGAACAGTTCCGGTTGGAGGGGTTTGGGGCCAGACTGCGGTGTGGTGTTGGTTGATGGGGGCGTCGGGTCCGGGGGGGGCGTGGTGGTACCTCCGGTGCCGTCTGGTATCGCCGGGTCGGGTGAAGGAGTCGCTGGCGTCGGTGCTGCTTGCGCGGCCTTATAGGCCTCGGCTACCTCCTTGCGTATCACAAACACGTCATCGGAAATTTCCACATCATCGGGATGGATGCTCTCCATGAAAACGAACGGCGCATACTTGCCGTCGGATGTTTTGCTGACATAGGCGATCTCGCCGCCGCTGACTCCCTTGGCGATGGTATCCTGCACGGCGGCGGTGCCGCGGATGATGCGCGGGAATTGCGGTGAGGCATACATGGCATCCCGCACCGACTTGGTCGGCCATTCGGTGAAGGCGCTGGACCAGTTTTTGAGAAGCAGGCGCACGGAAATCCCTTTGTCGAAATCACCATCGACCGTGAGTCGGTTGATGATGTTCTCGATGGGACCGCCGGAGGTGGAACTGGAATGCACGAGACCTAGATCCACTTCGCGGAGCGCATTGTTTTTGTCGAGCAAGAGCACATGATTGAACGAGCGCCAGACAGCTTCCTTGACGTCCCTGCGGGATCTTTGGAGGTTTTCGGTCAGTTGGCGCTTTTGTGTCTCATCCAGTTTGAGTTCAGCGGAATCGTCGTCGATGGCCTGCCATGCCAGCACTTTCCTTGCTTCTTCCAGCAACGGTTGCCCGCTTTCCGCGATCACCCAGATCAGGGCGCTTTTGTAGGTGCGTGAGGACGAGCCGCATTCCCTAGTCATCTTGTCCGCCCATTGGAGCGTCGTTGTGCGATCATCCATGGTGTGATTGAGGTCGCCAATGATGAAGGTGATCACCGGGCGATCCGAAATCTGAAGACTCTTCTCGGGGAAAAAGACCCGGTCGAGCCCCTCGCGTGGAGTGAACAACTTCTGGATTTCCTGTTTTACCAACTCCTCGGCCTGCGGCGTCTTCACGCTCGCCTTCTTGTCGGTGAACCGCTTGTTCAGGTTTTCCTTGAGGCTGAATTTGTAGTTCTTCTTTTCAACATCAATGTAGTAGCCCCTGTCGACCAGGGCATCGAGCGCCGTTTCGATATTCCCGAGATCCAGGTCCGGGTGTCCCACGGCGAGCCGAATCTCCGGCACCGTGGCTTCAGCACGCACCATGCCGCCATTGGATTCAAAGAAAACCACGGTCGCCACCTTCTGGTGGAGGCGCTCGGCTCGCACGGCAGCCGTGGATTCCTCGTCGAGCATCACGGCATGTGATTCCTTGAGGCCGGCGACATCGGTGGTGACCGCCGCTTCCAGTGCCCGACTTCCAAGTTGATCGAAAACGGCACCACGAAAGATGGGATCAGAGAAAGGAGCGGTTCCCAATGACAGCAATGGATCGGGATGCGCCTTGCGATAGGCGGCGGTGTATGCGTGGGAGATCCAGATTGCCAGCATCCGCAAGACGCCGCGCGTTTGTTGGAATTTGGGCACCGACTGCCATTTCCGCTCAAATACGGAAAGCACCGAGGGATGAAACGGATAGCACGCTTCGAATTGAGCTCGGGCATGTTCCGGCTGGATGGAGCCGGGCAACTGCTGGGCATGCTCACCCAGCCATCTGGCATATTCATGGCAGGCATCTTTCGCCTTTTCCGGCAGGATCACCTTGCCGTCCGCACCCAGAGCACGGGTATCCCAGTCGAAGAGACGACGGCGGATGATCTCGCTTGTCTCGGAGCCGGCCGTCATCGGCATCGCTTTGCCCACACGTCCAAGCATCTTGGTCAGTCGGTTGTAGTCCGCCTCATCGGCCGGCGTCATTTCCAAGTCCAGCGAGGCTGGCACGGAAACCACGAGCACGGACCTAGGGTTCAAGGCCCCGGTCAGGTTCATGATGAAGTCGTAGAGTTGTTCATTGAGACCTTCCCGGCGAAAGCGGCTCATGTAGTTCATCAACTCGTCCATCAGGATCAGACAGGGTTCGTCCTGGGGAACGATCTTGCGGATCACGTCGCCACCGGGAGCAATCCTCTTGGCGTCGTGTTCCTTCACCAGATCAAACCCGGCCGCGCCACCGAGCTGCCATGCAATCTCACCCCACGGAGTGAAACGCCGTGGCTCACCCTCGCCGCCACGTCCGGAAATGGAGTCGAACTCCGTGCCGACAAACACCGCCACATGGGCTTTCGGCACCGATTGGACCTCCGCCTTGGCGCGGATCTGTTGCACTCCAACCCATCCGTGTGAGGCGGGACCGTGTATGGCCAGATGATAGAGCAGGGTCAGTGAGTGGGTTTTCCCGCCGCCGAAGTTGGTTGCTAGGTTGAATACCGGGGATGTATTGCTGGTTTCCCCGGACATGCGCCGCACGACCTGCGATGCAAGTTCCAGTAGGTTGGTCGCCAGAAACGTCTTGGCAAAAAACAGAGCCGGATCGGTGTAATCCGCCCGGCCGGTGCCATCGCGCACCAGTTCCAAATGCACCGCAACTCGGATGCATCCTGTGACTTGCCTTCCCGCAGGTCCTCGCGGGGTTTCACGACATCATACCATGGTTTCAGTTTCATAAGAGTAGTTAGAGCCCCAGTCCTTTCTTCCTTGCCAGCACGCCGTCTACCCAGCGTTTTTCCTCACACTTTGGCGGGTAGAGAGCCGAGAGGGCTTGAGCGAGGCGCCAGAACCGGTGGTCGCGCCCGGCACCGTCTTCCACGAGGAAGCGTTTGAGGGCCTCGCTGCGGCTGGCGGCGAAGAGGATCATGCTCTGGTGGATGCGGTCGAGCGTGGTCTCGCCGATCTTGGAAACGGTTTTTTCGATCCACACTTTTTCGGACACGCCTTCCTGGGCCAGTTCGGCGAATAGATCGGGCTGCACGTCCTGTTTCTTTTTGCGCTTTGCGGCCAATGGCTCCTCGGCCTGTTCCTTGCCGAAGAGATAAGCGGTGCGTTCGGCCACGGGCAGGAGGCGGGCGGTTTCTCCTGAAACTTCGACCATATTGCGCAAGTCTTCCAAATGCGCTCCCAAACCTTGGGCAATCTTCCGGGCTGCGTCATATTCCAAACTGAATCCACCCTTCTTTTTGCCAGTCTTCGTCGATCCATCATCCTCCTCCGAATCATCAGCATCGTCGCCAGCCCCTGCGTCCTTGGCTGCCCCACCCAGGGTCCACAACCACATGGCGGTGAGCCGGGCATCCGGCTCGAAGCCTTCTGTGTCGGCACCTTCAAAGATCACAGATAGCGCTTCCTTGGAAACGGCGGCCCACACATGTTCCAGATATTCTTTCAGTGTCACGGCATCGCCACTGGCTTTTTCCACACGCGAGTAGCGGGAGTAAATCTCCAACGCCGGCCCGAGACATGCGAAGATGGCATCCGCGCCAACGACACCTTCCTCCGCCAAACGCGGCATCCATTCGTGAATGCGACGGGGCAGTTCCTGCAACACATCGCGCCAATCGCCGATTTCATCCGTGCGCACTTTTCCGTGTTCATCTTCACGCGGGCGGCATACGATGTGCACGGACGATGCCAATGAAGCAGTTCCGACGGAATTCGTGCGCCCAGCCCGTTCGGTATCTAGCGGCCAGGAACCTGTCGCTATCCATCCTGCGGATATAAGCGCCTCCAGAATGGCTTCCCAACCAGCAGTGCTTTTGTGTGCAAAAACGACCACTCCAATTCCACCCGGTTTGGTTACCCTTCTTGCTTCACGGAACGCAAGGGTCATTTGTTCTTCGTAAAACTGCTTATCTTTGGAGCGATCACCAACATTCCTACTCGGGTTCCATATGATTTCCTCATCCTTTGGCGACGAACTATCAATAAGTGCGTTTGCCCCAGATAACGATCTGCGAAGCCATACGTAAAAAAAGTCCGAAAGATCGGCGTAAGGCACTGAATCGTAGTAAGGCGGGTCGGTAATCAGAGCGTCAATGGAATCGTCAGGTAGCACATGCTTAGTTGCAGATCCCATTATCACAGTTCCTGTGGAAATATCAGATTTGACCAAGTGCCCCAAGAACTCGTCGATGTATATACATGCCTCTCCCCAGTCACCGGCGCTTCCTGCGAATGGATACATTTCGCCGAAATCCCAAGTGTTTGATAAAGCTTGGCGTGCAAATGTGCCTCTAACGCATGAAGCGCCGAGTCGCCACGAGCAAAGTGAGCTTCCAAAATCTGCGCGCTTACTAACTGCCGTCGCCAGAAGCACGTTAACAACCTCTGCTAGTGATGAATTACTGGATGATCGCAAATCCTCACTGATCTCGCGAACGCACTTCGCTAACACGACCAAGACAAGCAACTGCCGCCGATTATAGAGATCACCAAAGGTAGCCATTCCTGTCCGCGTAACAGCAGAAAGTCCGCGAGCATTTGGTGAAGGACGTTCTTTTGGAATGATTTCGTTGGGTATGACGCTCAAGGAATCATTAGAATTAAGTTCCAACTTTTGCAGAAGGCGATTCGCGTGTTCCACGGCAGCAAGGTCGTTGTCATCAGCTGCTCGAAAACACTTTTCACCGGATGCTTTGCGTTCAAGCACAGCCAGAAGGCGAGCATCGTTGGAGCCGCCTTTGCGGCGTGCTAGTTGTGCACGCGCCGCATCTCCTCGAATTGTGTAACCGCAATTTGGACAAACAACTGATCCTGCCTTTACTGTGCCGACCCCAGTCGAGGCATCTTGTTGTATCACATTGATCGCGAACGAAGGAACGCCAGCGACTTTTGCTAGTTTCAGTTCTAGCCATGCAGATTCCTTCCCCTTCTGTGATAGTCGAAGAGTTCGAAGCATAGGCACTTCAACCCCGCAGGAAGGACCTTCGCATTGCACGGTGCGTGCCCACAAATAGGCAATTGGAGACGCTCCGATGGTCGTCATGAATGCCGGAGCCAACATCTCGCGGGCACGACGCTCGACTTCCTTCGATGCATCAGCAAAAACTTTCCTGACCTCTGCTATTCGATCAGAGCCATGTTCAAGGATAAGGCGATTGAGTAGCACGGGGATTGGATTGATGTCGCTGGCGATTCCATCAGCTCCGACCCTAAGCAATTCAAGCGGTATTGATCCTCCGCCAGCAAATGGATCGAGTACCACTGGAAGTGCTCCCACATCCATTCCACCGCCTAACGCCTCGTGCGCGGACTGGGTGAGCGCACGGCTGGTGTCGAGGAATTCGCGGACCGTGGAGCTATCCCAATTCGCAAAATCGGCGATGAAATCAAGTAGCGCAGCACGCAGCTCAATCAAGTCATCAAAGGCTTTTTTCTTTGTTCTCGCGGGGGCAAATCGTTGGCGGCTTTCCTCGCTGAGCAACGACTGACGTTCATGGGTGGTCCACTCCCGCATTTCCTTCTTCGCCACATCAATGAAAGCTGCGGGACACAATGGATCGGCCGGGTCCGGCCACAGGGACGCACAGATCACCGCCCGGCAGGCCGCGAGTGGCCGCCGCGCCCACCAGATGTGGAGTGTGGAAATGTGCCCATGGCGGATGGATTTCTCCCGCCGCGCATGCGCCGAGATGCGGCGGATGGGCAGGTCAACTTCGATGAGGCGTTTCGGGTAGGTGGCGGGCATGGAGAACGGGTTAACGATTACGGGAAAAGGCTTTGCGAGTGCTTTACGATTGGGGATATGGCAATCACCAATATACCTTTCGCAAAAAAATCGGGGTCTTCTTGATTCTTAAAAACTTTGCGCCTTTGCGGCTTTGCGCGAGATAACTCTTAATCTGAATGAATGGATTGGAAGCATGGTCGTCCGCTGTCAATGATGCCGGAGTGTGAAGATTGCCTCGCGCAAAGTACGCAAAGACGCAAAGGAAGATGGAACTCATGGTAGATTTATTTATTCCTGATTTTGAATGGTTGGATGAGCCTGAAATATTAAGATTTCCAATCTCTGAAAACTTTGCGTCTTTGCGTACTTTGCGCGAGAAAACTCTTAACCAAAATGGATGGATCATCAGAGATTCATGACTCAGGAAGATTGTTGACGATGCGGACGATTCCGTCACGCATCAGCGGCGCGCCGAAATTCAAGAGCAAACCCAGTTTCTTGCCTGAGAGGCGGAGGTAGGTTTGGAGTTGCTTGCGGTGAACTTGGGCGATGTTTTCGACGGATTTGAGTTCGAGAATGACGAGGTCGTTGACGACGATATCCGCACGGAAGCCTTCGTCAAACTCAAGGCCATCATAGGAGATCGGAACGGGAAGCTGGCGGACGCATGACAAGCCGCGCTTCATCAGAAGATATGCGAGAGCAACTTCATAGACGGATTCCAACAGGCCGGGGCCGAGGTCCTGATGGAGTTTTACAGCGGCATCGACGACGATTTTACTGATTTCGTTTTCAGTCATTGTATTGGGGTGTAAAGATTGCCTCGCGCAAAGGCGCAGAGGCGCAAAGGAAGATGGGATTCATGGTAGATTCCTGGGGGCACCAGGGGGCACATCTGGGTGGAGAGTTGTCTTCATGTTGATGATTTCCAGAAATCGGTTGATGGTTACGTTGATAATTCCGGCAATTCCGGCACAAGTGAGGCGTGCGATTCTCCCCGGATCGGAAGATTTCGCCAAAACATCGGAAGATTAGGCATGGGCTGGATCAAGGGGATGGTGGTTGATCGGTTGATTGGGATGGCTCGTCGGTCGATGCGCAAGACGGGGCTGGGGAGGTGGTAGATTCTGTAGGTTTTTCATGGTTCGCTTTAGTTTACGATTACGGGGAAACGCTTTACGATTGCTTTACGATTGATTGTCGGCTGTTTCTAAATCGGTCATTTCTCCAATTTCGTCGGTCGATTATCGGTCGATTTCACTGAAACGTCGGACGATTATCGGACGATTGCGGGTTTTGATCGGACGAGTGGAATTTGAAGGGATGAGCGTCCAATCGGTAGATTTCGGCGAAAAATCGGTAGATTGTCGGTAGATTCTCATTGGGCTGTTTTGAGGACGTAGTTGGTGCTGCGCCCTTTGCCACGTATTTCGAGAATACCGGACTCCACAAGCGCCAGCAGGTCTCGACGGATCGTGTCGTAGGCAAAAGGAAGATGGTCCCGGCACCAACCGCTCGTGACAGTCCCCGCCACTTGAACTTGGACGAGGATTTGTTTCTGGCGTTCGTTCATTTGTGACTCCATGGCCGTAGTAATCGGGCCGGCAGTGCCTTGTGGAACCGTGATCCGGTCATAATCGCCGTTCGGTCCTGGCAGGGTGACGATGAAATACCCGTCCTGCTCGGTGAAAGTCGGGGCATCAAGGCCGTGGTTGAGCATGGCGTCACGCATGCGGGCGAACCCAGTGCCGCGTTGTTCCATCTGCCCGAGCAGGGCAAGAGTCTGGGTGATGAGTGGATTGCGCGAGCAGGGACGATAGTTGCCCCGGCGAAGTTTGGCGAGGGTCAGCGGCCTGAGTGGGTATCCCGGACTGGCGATTTCGATCCGGTCGCTGAACACGCGGAGAATGATCTTGCGGGTGGCATCGTCGTAATTCCGGTGGGCCACGGCATTGACCAGAGCCTCGCGCAATGCCTTGGCTGGATACTCGGTGAGCCGCAGGTTATTGATGCCGACGACACGCCGGGGGTGGAAGGTGTGATCGTCGATGAATTTCAAGGCCCGTTCGACTGAAAATAACAATGGCGCGTCGATAGTTTCCTGGCCTTTGGGGCGGCCGGAAATTTTCGGTTCTTCGTAGGCGTCAGCCAGGATTTCACATTGAGGGAAACGGGTGGCGGGCTTGGGGGCGAACAGCAAGAATGCGGCGCGGTTGATTTCAGCAAGCTTGTCGCTGCGGGGAGTGGCCAAGCCGCGAGTCACCAACGCATGCTCGGGAGCATCGCGCCAGATTCTCATTCCCGGTTTTTCGATGGCCGCATGCACCAGGGCGGCAACAGCCTGCTCGTCCAAGGCATGGCATGAGACATCCGGCATCAGCATGGTTTCGAAGGGCGATGCGACTTCGATCTGGTGATCGGCATCCTCGGTTTCAGCGGAGCTGGCGGAAATCCGGAAGGTCTTTTTCAAGATTTGATAGAGGGCATCGCGCAACGCGGGTTTCAAATCCTCACGGTCATGGAAGCGGGCATACTTGTGACCGGCTGTCTTGATCTCGGAAATGAACGCTTTCGTCTTCGGCTCGCGGGACGCATCTTTTTTGCCATCCAGCCCTTTGATGAAAACCAAGGTGGGCATCTGCAAGTCCTGGGCGAGTCGGTATTCCTCGTGGGTTGCTGAGAGTTCACCCGCCGCTTTGCCGTATTCCACGTCAAGCAGCAGCGCATAGATCTGGCAGGGTTTCAGCTCGTCCAAATAGGCTTTCTTATTCGGTCTCCCGGAGGATGGCTGTTTCTCGTAAAGCACCACCTCGCAGTGTTGCAGTAGGAAAGGATCAATTGCCACCATTTGTGCCACGGCAGTCCGCTCGGGAGCGAGTTCCTTCTGCACGGAACTGACAAAAATGCGGATTTTGCTGATGCTGCTCATATGGATCCTCCCGTCCGGTATGTGGCTGGATCTTCTTTCAGGGTCGGCGTGGTTGGCGACTCCAATTTGAGACGGTAGTGTTCAACTTTGACAATTGGCTGCCAATCGAGTTTAGACGGATCCTGGAGAATGTTCAAGGACGGCTCGGGCGTGGCGCAATGGAACACGACGTAGAGGAAGTAGTCTTTGCCGAGGCGCTGGGCGGTGCGGTATTCGTTCGAGGTGAGGGCGATTTCACCAAAGTGCGCCCGGCCTTTGACCTCGATGAAACGGACATCCACTGCGGTTTTCGGATCTTCAGGATGTGGTCGGCGTGAGATGAGATCAAATCCGCGGTTGTCCGCCTCGACGCTTTCGACCACGCGGCCCTCGGCTTCTTCGTGCGCGATGACGAAGTTGACCGCGATGCGCTCGATTTCCGGGTCGGCCACCATCGGCGCAATGGACGGGGTCGCACGGTCGGGGTGCGGTACCACCCACGCCCTGCCGATGTGGTGGATGTCACCGATGGAACACTGGCGTTCCTGCTCCAGTTCAAGACGGCGGGATTGCAGGCGGTGGTCGAGGTCTAGCAGCTTATCCTCGGCAATTTTGATGCGGCCGTCCAATCCCGACTCGGCGGAACCCGCTTCCTTTTGAGCGATGAGTTCGGCCAGAATGAGATTCTCCCGGTTCATGATTTCCCCAAGACTGATCTCGATGTGGCGGGAGATAATGGACACCTCGCGTTCGCGTTCTTTCTGGCATTCCTCCAGCATCGGTTGGAAGGCATGGGTGATGAGGTAGTCCTCCACGGCCGCACGCTCGGGAAGCCCGGGAATCGTTGGTGCCTCGGACGCAGCCTCTGGCGCGGTGAGATCGAGGAAAATGGTGGGCTGACGGATGACCAACTGGCCGTCATGCATGGCCTGCACCACAAAGAGCCGTTTGTTCATCGCATTGCCCCGACCGTCACTTACAGACGCATTGAAAACATCGAGCCGATAGGGGGCGCGAGCCTGAATGTCGAAAAACACGGCCCCTCGGTCGAGGTCACGCCGGACATGATCCAGCACATCCTCACGGACAGCCTCAAACAGCGGGTGTCCCGGTGTGACCCACTCCAGCGTGCCATCCTGCTTGAGAACCTCCTTGTCGAAAATTACGGTGGCGTATTCACGCCCGAGTTTGCCAAACCGGGGTTCATTGCGTTCGCCGATGGGCCAGAGATTGCGCGGCACCCGGCCAATCTTGTAACGCTTCTCGCCGGGCTTGGTGGTCTTCGGCGTCAGGCCCGCCAGTGGGGCCGCTTGGATGAAGAAGTCTTCGATGACTTCCGGCACCAGGCGCCGCTCGCGTGCCTCGGCTGATTTGCCGATGATCGCGGCAAGGTTGAGTTCACGTTTGGCCAACCCTTCGAGGGTGGACTCGGTGATGGCGCGGAAGCGCGAGCCGTCCACTTGCTCGATGATGCGGGCCTTGATGACATCCTCGGTTTGATTCCGCGCATACATGTCGCGGAGCATTTTTTCCAGTTGATTCGAGGGGAACACATCACCCAACACATTGAAGATTTTCCCGGTGCGGCGGGGATCGAGATCGTCCTGAATGGCCTCGATGCGCTCGAAGAGTTTATGGAGCACGCGGCCTTCGCGGGTGTTGGTGGAAACAAAATTGAAGATGAGGCAGTCCTTCTCTTGGCCGTAACGATGGATGCGGCCCATACGTTGCTCCAAGCGCACGGGATTCCACGGAATGTCGTAATTGATCATCAACCAGCAGAACTGGAGATTGATGCCTTCCCCAGCGGCCTCGGTCGCAACGAGCACCTGGGCGGACTCGCGGAACTCGCGTTCGGCAAAGATGCGGCTGCCTGGCGTGTCACGGTCACCGATTTTCATTCCGCCATGAATCATGGTGAGTGAAAGGCCCCAATCGCGGAGCCGTCCTAACGGTCTGCCATCCCGGCCATCGCCCGCCAGGAAATCCAGGGTGTCCTTGTGCTCGGTGAAGATGAGCAACTTCATCTTGGGATCACCAAACAGTCCTTGTTTTTTCAGCAGGTTGCGCAACGCGGTGAGCTTGGTCTCGATTTCCTTGGCTTCGAGTTCCTTGGCATGGGAGACCAGTTTTTCCAATTCGGCGATTTCCTCGCGCAAGGCAATGGGGTCGATTGAGGCGACCACATCTTCTAGCTGGGAGATGATCTCCTGTTGCTCCTCATCCGTCAGGTCATCAAAATCGTCTGGATAGCGCTTGGCCATCTGGTCCTGGCGGTAACCAGCGGGATCTGCGAGGATTTTTTGGCGCTTGTCCCGCATACGCTCCAAGCTGCGCCGCACGGCATACATGCTGGAGGCAAAGCGGCGCTGAAGCATCGCCATGGTAAAAGCGAGCGCGCGACCCCGCGCCGAGTCGTCTGCCGCCGCCTTGATCGACTGGTCTTCTACGTAA
>Ga0118677_10013212_pt1 | contig 11931 bp, 10 predicted proteins | sample AliMusrvi5mmetaG_FD_86154 | JGI IMG/M metagenome (GOLD analysis project Ga0118677, IMG submission 86154) | reverse complement strand
GACGCCCACCAGACCTGAGCCGACACCGGCACCCCGCCGGCCCGAGGTGACCCCGACGCCCACCAGACCTGAGCCGACACCGGCACCCCGCCGGCCCGAGGTGACCCCGGCACCCGCCAGGCCCGAGGCGGCACCAGTGCCCCGCAAGCCGGAAGCGGGCCCGGACAAGAAGGACAAGAAGGAGCCTTAGTATGCGTTTCGATGCCTTGCGGGTGACATAGCATTTTCATCTAACTGAAATGCCAGTCGGGCGCGGCAATACGCCTGCCCCATGCAACCGGAGGTGGTCAGCAACGCTTCGGGTCATTGTCCAGGTGCAGCATGGCGCTTGTCCACAAGCCTAAGTTAGTTGAGTACGTTCCCGACGGTGCACAGCGCTGCCGCGGCACGCCAACGAAGTCGGCCCCGCAACTTCCGTTAGGTGCGGCATGGACGCGGGGGCCTCCGCCCCTCCTCGCTGATCCCGCCAGACCCGGATGCAACCCCACCGGATAGAAAAAGCCTTGACCCCACGCCTACGATACTCGACTAATCAGGTGTTCCCTTCGCTCCAGCCACCGCAATCCAACCGCCGCAACACCCCGCAACCCTGAGTGCCCCATGTATCTAACCGGCATCGCCACGGCAGTACCACCCCGGCGGTTCACCCAGGCGGAAGGCTGGGCGGCGGTGCAACTCGCTCCCCAGTTTGCACAACTCAACTCGCGCTCCCACGCGCTGCTGCGCAAGGTGTTGCTTGGCGATAACGGCATCGACTCCCGCCATCTGGCCATAGCGGAGTTGCAAGAGGCGTTCGTCATCACACCCGACGCGTTGCATGCCCGCTTCGCCGAGCACGCCCCCACCCTCGCCGGGCAAGCCGCCGCGCGCGCCCTCGACCAGGCCCGGCTCAGCGCCGCACATATCGACGCGGTCATCATCAGCACCTGCACCGGCTATCTGTGCCCCGGTCTAACCAGCTACGTGAGCGAACGGCTCGGCCTGCGCACCGACGTGCATGCGCTCGATTTGGTCGGTCAGGGCTGCGGCGCGGCGTTGCCGAATTGGCGCACGGCGGAAGCGCTGCTGGCCGCGGGTCGGGCCCAACACGTCCTGTCGGTGTGCGTCGAGATTTGCAGCGCGGCGTTCTATCTCGACAACGACCCCGGCGTGCTCATCAGCTCCTGCCTGTTCGGCGATGGCGCGGCCGCCGCCGTGCTCTCGGCTCGGCCCGCCGCCCACCAGCGGCGGGTGGAGTGGAAGTTGGCTAACAGTATTATGGATCCGCGGCAACGCGACGCCCTGCGCTTTGAGCAACGCGACGGCATGTTGCGCAATATCCTGACCCGCCGGGTGCCCGCGCTGGTGGCCACCCACGCCGGCAATCTGCTCGCCGGCATGTTGCGCGACTTTTCCCTGACGCGCACCGATCTAACCGGCTGGCTACTGCATGCCGGCGGCCGCGAGGTGTTGACCGCCCTGCAGAATCAACTCGGCCTGGAGGCTGACGATGTGGGCCGGAGTGCCGCGGTGTTGCGCGACTTCGGCAACGTCAGCAGCCCGTTCGTGCTATTTGTGCTGGAAAAGGCGCTGGCGGACGATGCGCCCGGCGGTTGGTGGTGGCTGGCGTCGTTCGGCGCGGGGTTCAGTTGTCATGCGGCGCTCTTGCAAGTGGATTGAACCATGCAACGTGACGTCCAACCCGAGCTGCTAGACAGCCTGCCCCCCGCCGCACCACAGGCGCTGGCGTCGCGGGCGGATTTGCGCCGCTTGAATCGCCTCATGGGCCACGCGGGCATCCTGGCGCAAGCTCTGCGCCGCCGTCACGCTGCGCCGGGCCATTCCCCGCGACCGCTGCGACTCGTCGAACTGGGCGCTGGCGATGGTACCTTGTTGCTGCGGCTGGCACACCCATTAGCGGCTGCGGGAGTGAACGCCGATGTCACTTTGGTCGACACTCAGGATCTGGTGTCGGCGCAAACCCGCGCCGCCTTCGCACGCCTCGATTGGTCGGTGAACTGCGTGGCGGCGGACGTGTTCTGCTGGTTGGATCAAGCGGCGCCAGCGGTGGACGTGATGCTCGCCAATTTGTTTCTGCACCATTTCACCGACATTCAGTTGGTTCGGTTATTGCGCCTGGCTGCGGCGCGCACGAACCTGTTCCTCGCCTGCGAGCCCCGCCGCTCGCCTCTGGCACTCACGGCCTCAAGCCTGCTTGGGTTCATCGGCTGCAATGACATCACGCGCCACGATGCCCGCGTCAGCGTCCGAGCCGGGTTTGCCGGTCACGACCTCTCCGCGCTCTGGCCCGCGGATGGCGCGTGGGAGTTGGGCGAACATCCGGCAGGCTGTTTCAGTCATTGTTTCAGCGCGCAAAGACATGTCTAACACCATCACCATTGTCGGCGGCGGGCTGGCCGGCTTGTCCCTGGGCATTGGCCTGCGTCAACGCGGCGTGCCCGTCACCGTGTGGGAGGCTGGACACTACCCGCGGCACCGCGTCTGTGGTGAATTCATCAGCGGCGAAGGTCAAGCCGCGCTGGCCCGGCTCGGATTGTTAGACAAGCTGCGAGCCGCCGGTGGGCGCGCCGCGCTGAGTGCGGCATTTTTTTCCGGCCCGGCGGCACTCGGCGCACGCGCCCTGCCCGCAGCCGCGGTGTGCATCTCGCGCTTGGTCTTGGACGCGTGGCTCGCGCGGGAATTTGAGCGCCTCGGCGGCACCCTGCTGTTAGGCTCGCGCTGGACCCACCCATTCGGCGGCGGCACGGTGCGCGCCAGCGGACGGCGTGCCCAACCGGTGGCAGACGGATGGCGTTTGTTCGGGCTCAAAGTCCACGCGACCGGCGTTGCTTTGGATGCCGACCTTGAAATGCACTTTTTGCCTGCGGGTTACGTCGGCCTGTGTCGGCTCCCCGGTGACGAAGTGAACATCTGCGGGCTGTTTCACAGCAAAACAACCGTGCCCGGACTGGCCCGCTGCTGGCGTGAGTGGCTGGGCGGCACCGCGGATTCGGTGCTGCATGCGCGGGTGGCCAGCGCCGACTTCGATGAAGCCTCGTTCTGCAGCGTGGCCGGCCTGAACCTGTGGCCGCGGCACGCTACGCGCAATCAGGAGTGTTGCATCGGCGATTCTCTAGCTTGCATCCCGCCGGTCACCGGCAACGGCATGTCGATGGCATTCGAATCCGCGGAACTGGCGGTTGAGCCGATGGCTGGATTCAGCGCCGGAGATCTAACATGGGATGAGGCGCGCCAGCAACTCGCCGCCGCCTGCGCCCGCCGCTTCGCCGCGCGCTTGCGCTGGGCGGGGTGGCTGCAGCGGGCGTTGTTCCAAGCGCCCGCGCGGGGCGCGCTGCTGCGCCTGGCCGCGCACTCGGACTGGCTGTGGCGCGGGATATTCACCCGCACCCGCTGAGGGCGGGCGCATGACCCCGCAGGGGGCCGCCTCAATGCTCCAGCTTGAGCTTCTTGAGTTTGGGCTCGATGACATACTTGCAGTAGCCGTTCTTCGACTTGTTCTCGAAGTAATAGTTTTGATGATAGTTCTCGGCCGGATAGAAATCGGTGGCCTTGGTGATCTGGGTGACCACCGGATCCTTGAGGATCTTGGCGATGGCGGCCTTGGAGGCCTCGGCGGTCTTGCGCTGGGCGTCGGAATGATAGAAAATGACCGAGCGGTATTGCGGCCCCGCGTCGTTGCCCTGGCGGTTGAGAGTGGTCGGATCGTGCAAATCCCAGAACCAGGCGAGGATGCGTTCGTAGGAGATTTTCTTGGGATCGAACACCACCTGCACCACCTCGGCATGGCCGGTGGCTTTGTCGCAGACCTGTTCGTAGGTGGGGTTCCTCACGTTGCCGCCACTATAGCCGGAGGTGGCCGAGATCACACCGTCGAGTTGGCGATAGGCGGCCTCGATGCACCAGAAGCAGCCGCCGCCAAGCGTGGCGGTTTCGGCTCCATCGGGCACGGCGGGCATCTTGGCGGGGGCTTTGGCATCGGGGGACATGGCTTTCTCGGGTTCGCAGGACGCTAGCGTGGGCAGGAATAACAACAAGGAAAGTACAAAGCGCCGGTTCATGCAATTGGGAGGGTAAGTCACGCACATTATTCCAATCCACGGATTTTACCACTCGATTCCCACGCCTTCCTCCAGAATGAGCACCTGATCGCTGATGCCCAAGCGGTCGGCCTCCGCCAGCAGGCGCTCCAACGGCTCGGCGAGCGGCTCGTTGCCTAACACAAATGTGGCGTAATGCATCGGAATGAGCACCTTGGCCCCGAGATCGGCGAACGCGCGCACGGCTTCCTCGGGGTTCATGTGGACATCGCGGCCACTCGGCGCGTCATAGGCACCGATGGGCATGAGGGCCACATCGATTTGGTGGCGGCGGCCGATTTCCGCAAAGCCGTCGAAATAGGCGCTATCGCCGCAGTGAAACACGCTCTTGCCACCGGCCCGCACGATATAGCCGCCGAAGTCGCGATGGGTGTCGTGCAGGAAACGCGCGCCCCAATGATGGCTCGGGGTATGGATCACCTCAAGTTGTCCGAACCTGAGGTGCTCCCACACGGTCATCTCGTGAATCGCCGGAAAGCCGAGGCGTTTGACCAGTTTGCCACTGCCCCGCGGCACCACAATCCCCTCCCGCGCCTGCAAAATCCTCAAACTTGGCTTGTGCAGGTGGTCGAAATGGGCGTGCGTCACCAACACCAAGTCCACGATGGGCACCCCGCTGAGGCGCAGTCCCGGCAGGCGCTGGCGTTTGACCGGTCCATGCCAGTTCGCCCAGTTCGGATCGACCATCACCGAGTGACCGGCGAATTGCAGAAAAAACGAGGCGTGCCCGATCCAGGTGATGCGGACATGGCCATCGGTCGGCGCCTCCAGCACCGGCTCAAAGACCGCCCCAGCGGCTTGGCGGAACATGCCGGGCACGATCCGATGGCGGAAAAACCGCAGATTGCGCTTGGGCCAGCCCTTGTGCGGCAACAATCCCGTGTGCCGCGCCGGAGTCCATTTGCCGGGCTGATTGCCAGTGTCCTTCATGCGTGGCCGACACTAAGGGGGTACCGGAAGATTGCCACCGATTTTTGCGCAATTAGCGGGCATAGGCCGCAGTAATCTTTTCCGCCCAATCCATGGCACGCGAGCCGAAATTGCGGTCATCCGCGGCATACAGAATGCCGCGCGACACATTGATCACGTCCGGCGCCTGGCGTTTGGCCGCGGCCAGCGCCGCCAGATCGCCGCCCTGCGCCCCCAATCCGGGCACCAACAACGGCGCGTCGGGCATGTGCTCGAGCACCCCCGTGGCATTCGTCAAGCCCACCACATAGCCGACATCGGTCGCGCGGCCTTCCGCTTTGGCGCGCTCGCCCAAGGCGGCGACGAGTTCGTACACCGCCCTCCCGTCTAACAAAGTCTGGCGCTGAAAATCCGCCGAGCCGGGATTCGAGGTGACGGCCAGCAAATAAATCCCCTTGCCTTCCCACTCGAGGAACGGCTCGATCGAGTCGTAACCGAGGAACGGGTTGAGCGTGACGGCATCGACATTCCAGCGGCCGAAATAGCCCTGCGCATAGTATTTCTGGGTCTCGCCGATATCGCTGCGCTTGGCGTCGAGGATCACCGGCACATCATCCGGCATGCCGGCGAGCAAGTCCTCCAGCAACCGAATCCCGTCAATGCCCATCGCTTCGAAATAGGCCATGTTTGGCTTGTAGGCAGCCGCCCACGGCGCGGTTTCTTCCACCACCTGGCGGAGGAAATTGCGCACAAACTCGGTCCCACCGTCTCCCGGCCGCGGATCCAGCCCGACACAAAGGCGCGACCCGGTTTTCTTGATCCGTTGCTGCAATCGTTCAATGTAGCGCATGAGCCATTCTGGACCGCCGCAACCCATTTCTCAAACAAAAAGAACCACCCGCTGAAATCGAATCCGAATCCCCGCCGACCAAGTTTCCTCCGGCTGGACCTCGCCGTCACCATCGCCCCTCGTGACACTCGCTGGTTGCCAAAGGCAGCCGCCGCGGCTAGATCAGTGGCATGAAAAAATCATTCTCAATCATTCTTCCGCTGGTGCTGTTAGCGGCCGGCCTGCGCGCCGCCGACCCGCCGCAAGCGGCGTCTTTCACCGCCACCGTCACGCTGGATGGCACCCTTCAAATGCCGGTGGACGTCTACCTGCCGGCTGCCAAAACCCCGGCCCCGGTGGTGCTGCTGGCCCACGGCTTCACCCAAACCAAACGCTTCCATGCCAACCAAGGCCGCCATCTGGCGGCGGCGGGCTATGTGGTGCTGGTGCCGTCGCTGCAACGCTTCGCCGATCACGCGGGCCACGGCCGCGACTTGCTCACCCTGCTGGACTGGGCGGCGCGGCAGAATGCCGACAAGGCCAGCCCGCTCTTCGGCCGCGCCGATACCGATCGAGCGGCGGCCTGCGGACACTCGGCGGGCGGCTTGAGCGCGTTGTTGGCGGCCGCGGCGGACAAGCGCATCCGCACGCTGGTTTTGCTAGACGCGGTGGATAACAATGGCCTCGGGGAAAAGGCGGCGGCGAAGCTGAAAATCCCGTCGCTCTCGGTGTGTGCGGAGCCCTCGGCATGGAATGCCAACGGCAGCCCGGAAAAACTGGCGGCGGCGTTGCCGGAGCCGAAAAAGCTCGTCAAAATTGCCGGGGCCAATCATCTGGAGGCACAGGACCCAGCCAATAAACGGGGCGAGCCCATCGTGGGCCGGGTCAATCCGCAGCGCCAGCAGCGATTCACCGACGAAATGACCGACTGGCTCAAAAATCACCTGCCCGCAGCGGGGTGAAACTCCGGCCCCGCGTCGCCACCCCGTGGACCCCGGCCAGCGGGCCTACCTGCCGGCGCGGCAGCCGCCCCGGCCACAGCAAACCCTTGCTCAATCCGCAAAATCCACGTACGCAGTGGCCGGACGCTTTTCCAACGCACATGACCACGGATTCCCCTCGCCCTGCCGTTCCCTCCTCGCCGGATCCCGCCTGCGCTTGTGCCACCTCGCCAGCGCTGCCGGACTGGGTGCCGGCGGGCTCCGAACAGGACCCGAAATTCGCTTGTCGCGTGATGGCCGGCGTTTCACCAGACGCCACGCCCGCATCCCTCCAGCAGCCCGCCAGACGCCGCAAACTCACCCTCGACGACTACGCCCACGGCGTGCTGGCCGCCGACATCGGCATTCTTGCGCGCGCCATCACCCTGGTGGAAAGCAACCACCCCACCCATCAGGCACTCGCCCAACAACTCCTCACCCGACTTTTGCCCCACACCGGCAACTCGATCCGCGTCGGCATCACCGGCGTGCCGGGTGCCGGCAAAAGCACGCTCATCGAAACCCTCGGCTGCCTGCTCTGCGATCGAGGCCACCGCCTCGCCGTGCTCGCCGTCGATCCGTCCAGCTCCGTCACCGGCGGCAGCATCCTCGGCGACAAGACCCGCATGGAAAATCTCGTCCGCCACCCCCACGCCTATAGCCGCCCTTCGCCCTCCGGCGGCTCGTTAGGCGGCGTCGCCCGCAAGAGCCGCGAGACCATGTTGCTGTGCGAGGCCGCCGGTTTCGACATCATCCTGGTGGAAACCGTCGGCGTCGGCCAAAACGAAATCACCGTCCGTTCGATGGTCGATTGCTTCCTGCTCATCATGCTCGCCGGTGCCGGCGACGAACTCCAGGGCATGAAAAAAGGCGTCATCGAAATCGCCGACCTGTTAGCTGTGAACAAGGCCGACGGCGACAACGTCCAGCGGGCCAACCTCGCCGCGGCCGAATCCAACCGCGTGCTCAATTTTCTGCAACCGGCCACCCCGGGCTGGAAAACCCGCTGCACCACTTGCTCGGCGCACGTGCCCGCCACTCTAGCGGAATTGTGGCGCACCATCGACAAGTTTGTCTCCGCCACACGCCAGTCCGGCGCGTTTGCCGCGCGCCGCGAACGCCAGGCCGTCGAATGGATGCACGCCATGATCGAGGAGGAATTGCGCAACCGCTTCTTCCGCAACCCCCATATCCAACAACTGCTCCCCGGGCTCGAACAACAGGTCGCCTGCCATCAAATCCCCGCCGCCACCGCCGCCCAGCAACTGCTCCATTGCCTGGCTTAAGCGGCCCAGCGGCCCGTCACACGTATGACGGGTATTCCGGCACAAACATGCGTTGCTTGATGTCGGCCGCAATGTCGGCCGGCCGCGGCACCCGGGCATAGCCGGACTCATGCGCAATTTCCGCCACCGCCGTGGCGATGCGCAGCGACACCGCCCGGATGTTGGTGAGGGCCGGAAACACCCGCCCCATCGCCAACTCCTCGTCGGTAACCATCGACGCCAGCGCCCTGGCCGCCGCCAAAAACATGTCATCGGTGACCACGCGACTCGCACTGGCCAGCACCCCCATGCCCACCCCGGGAAAAATATACACATTGTTGCCCTGCCCCGGCACCATCGTGCGGCCTTCATATTCCACTGCCGCAAAGGGGCTGCCACTGGCGAAAATCGCCGTCCCCTTGGTCCAGGTGTACGCCTGCTCCGCGGTGCATTCCGCTTTGGAGGTCGGATTGGACAAGGCAAACACCACGGGCTTGGCGTTGTACTCCGCCATCGCCTCCACCACCTGCTGCGTGAACACCGCCGCCACCCCGGCCGCTCCGATCAACGCGGTCGGCCGAATCTGCCGCACCGCCGCCAGAAAATCATCCAACGGCTCGGCGTCCTGCGCAAACGCGAGCTTGTTGGCCGGCAGGCTGCCGCGGGATTTGACAATGAGCCCCTTGCTGTCAAAGAACCAGCACTTGGCGCGCGCCTCAGCTTCGGATAGACCCGCATCGCACAGCGCCGCCACATACAACTCACCGATGCCGGTGGCCGCCTCGCCCGCCCCGAAAAACAACAAGCGCTGGTCGGCCAGGTCCACGCCTTGCAGACGCGACGCGGCGATCAAGCCCGCCAGCGCCACACTCGCAGTGCCCTGGATGTCGTCGTTGAACGAGCATACCCGGTTGCGATAGCGGGCCAACAAATCAAACGCGTTGTGATTGCCGAAATCCTCGAACTGCAGCAGGCACCGCGGATAGCGCGCCTGCACCGCCTGCACGAATTCCTCGATGAAATCCTGATACTCCACGCCGCGGGTGCGCCGTTGATCGATGCCGATGTACATTTCATCATCTAACAAAGATTGGTTGTCGGTGCCCACGTCCAGCGTGATCGGCAGGCAGTAATAGGGATTGACTCCGGCGCAGGCGGTGTAGAGCGAGAGTTTCCCGATGGGAATGCCCATGCCCAGAGCGCCCAGATCGCCCAATCCGAGGATCCGCTCGCCATCCGTCACCACGATCAAGCGCACATCCTGGATCGGCCAGTTGGCCAGCACCTCGGCCACCCGGCCGCGATCCTTCATGGTGATCCACAAGCCGCGCGGACGCCGGAAAATGGCCCCGTATTCCAAGCACGCCTGCCCCACCGTGGGGGTGTAGACAATCGGCATCATCTCCTCGAGATGATCGAGTACGACCCGATAATACAACGTCTCATTGCGATTTTGCAGGGCGTTGAGAAAGATGTATTTGTTCAGGTCACTGTTCTTGGCGCGCAGGTTTCTGAGCGCGCGCTTGACCTGTTGTTCGATAGGAAAAATCCGCGCCGGCAACAAGCCGCGCAGCCCCAGCGCATCGCGCTCCGCGTCCGAGTAGGCCGTGCCTTTGTTGAGCAAGCCGTTGTTCATGAGCGAGTAACCGGTAGGATAGTCTCTGCCGCTGTGGGCGGTAATGGGGGTAAATGTAGGTTGCATGGGATCAGGATGGGAAGTTCAACGGCGTTTGCGCCCGGCGGCTCAAACCACGGCTGTTTACGCCCATCCATCCGGTTGCACAACTGAAAATCATGAAAAATCCACGCGGCGGCGCCGCGGCAGCCCCTGCCCGCAAATATTCCGTGGTCTGGCGGCAAAGCCGTCGTTTGCATCGCCACTTGGTGGGTTCAACGGCCGCTTTCGGATTGAATTCCGCGCACCGCTGCGGCAGCATCCCGCCATGCCGCGCCTTGCCCTGCTTCAGTCCCGCACCTTCCCCTCCAAGGCCCAATCGTTCGATCATCACGAACACCTCGTCCGCACGGCCGCGGCAGCCGGAGCGAACATTGTCGTCACCCAGGAGTTGTTCTTAACCCCCTATTTCTGCGCGGTCGAGGACCCCGCAGCGTTTGATCTGGCCGATTCGCTGCCCGGCCCGGTGACCGATCGGCTTGGCGCGCTGGCCGGCGAATTGGGCATCGTGCTGGTAGCCTCGTTGTTTGAACATCGCGGCCCCGGCCTCTATCACAACACCGCCGCCATCCACGACGCCGACGGAAAATTGCTAGGCCTGTATCGCAAAGCGCATATCCCGCAGGACCCGGGGTTTGAGGAGAAATTCTTCTTCGCCCCCGGCGACAGTGGCTGGCCGGTCTGGAACACCCGCTTCGGCAAACTCGGCGTGCTGATCTGTTGGGACCAATGGTATCCCGAAGCCGCCCGCCTGATGGCCCTCGGCGGCGCCGAGTTGCTGATCTATCCGACCGCCATCGGCTGGCTCGATGCGGAAAAAGCCGCGCTCGGGGAAGCCCAACATTGCGCCTGGGAAACCGTCCAGCGCGGCCATGCGGTGGCCAACGGTTGTTTCCTTGCCGCCGTCAACCGCTGCGGCCGCAGCGGCGGCACCGAGTTCTGGGGCCGTTCGTTTGTGGCCGATCCTTACGGCCGAGTCCTTGCCAAAGCCTCCACCGAGCGCGAGGAAATTCTCTATCAGGACCTGGATTTCGAGGCGGTGGAAGAGTTCCGGCGGATTTGGCCGTTTTTCCGCGATCGCCGCATCGATGCCTACGGCGCACTCACCCAACGCTGGCGCACCTAATGCCCTTGAAACTCCAACGGTGTTGTCGTTAGGTCGAGTCTTTCGTCTTTCGTCTTTCGTCTTTCGTCTTGGGTCTTGGGTCTGAGCCGAAGCCTCGCTCGGGGCGGTGCTCAAGCTCACTGCACCGGGGCGACCGCGGGCGGGTGCGCCTTGCGCTTCCATTGCATGAGCACGTTGGCCGCCACAATCAGCGAGCCGCCGGTGACCAAGGCCGGTGTCATGGTTTCGTTCGGATAGATATGGTGAATGAACGTGCCGAGCAGGGCCGGCAGAAACAACACATAGATCGCGGTGAACACCGGCTCGGTGGTATAGATCAACCCGGCCTCAGTCGCGGGCACCCGCGGTTGCCAGATGTTCATCAGCAGATAGGCACCCACCGAACAGAACGACGCTAGCACCAGGACCATGGCACACGCCGGCAGCGACGCGCCAACGGTCAGACAATCCAACGGATGCTTTGCCAACAATACGGTAATGGGCACAAACAACGCCGTGATGGCCACAAACATCACCAGGGTCACCGGCACGCCGCGGGTGGCGGCATATTTCCGATCCTCCAGAATCAAAATCTGAAAGGTGAAAAGAAACGCCGCGATGATGGTCTCCAGCTCGCCCCTCCCGAGGCGCAGGTGATCCAACCGCACCCCGGAAAGAACCGCGCCACCCGTTACAACCAACAGGGTCGCCAGGATCACCCGCGTGCCGGGTGCCTTGCGGTGCTTCAGGCAGGCCCACAACGGCAGGAAAATGCAATATCCCTGGGTCAGGAACGCCGAGATCGAGGCATCGGTGTACGCCAGCCCGTCGGCTTGAATGCCCATCCCCAGCCCACCCCACAAGGCAATCCACAGCCCTTGCCGCAATTCCAAGCGGGTCGGCCGCGCAGTCCGCACCACAAAAGGCAACAGAATCACCGCCGCGGTCCCAAACCGCGCAACCTGCATCCATGCTGATAGAAATTGGCTGGAGGCATCCGGCAGCCGCGCCGCCTGCTCCAGATGCAAGGCCTTCATCACTGGAAAGGACAGGCCCCAGAACGCGCAGGTG
>Ga0118677_10013210_pt1 | contig 11932 bp, 11 predicted proteins | sample AliMusrvi5mmetaG_FD_86154 | JGI IMG/M metagenome (GOLD analysis project Ga0118677, IMG submission 86154) | reverse complement strand
CGGCAGCCCCCGCAGCGCCCGCCACACCGACCGCCGCCGAAGAGGTGGACAAGATGTTGGCCGACGCTGAGGCGATGGCTGAGAATGATGGCATTCAGGCTGTCAAACTCAGCACCCAAGCGACCCGTAGGCTTCTCGCCCAACAGCGGGAGTCCGACAAGGCCTCGCAGGCGCGGATCGAGGCGGCGGAGAAGCGGTCCCAACAGTTGGAAAGCCAACTCGCCGCCCAATCCCGGCAAGACGCCGAACGTCGCGAAGCGGACTATATCGCCAGTGTTGCCGCCGATACCGGCAGCGACTCCAAGGCGGTAAAGGCATTGATGCAGGAATGTTGGAATCTCTCTGGTGACGTGCAGGATGGTTCTGCCGGCCACCAAGAGCGTTACAACGCCCTGCTCAATAGCCGTCGTGCGAGCCTCAAAAAAGCCCCAGTCGATGATCCTACCACCACCCCTACGACCGCGCCGGTAGTGCGGGCACCCGTTCAGCCGCACCGTTCCGGCCCACCTGTTACTGAACCAACCACCCCGGCTAAGCGAGAGCCGGAAACGCCGCCGAACGATGCGCGGCGAATCTGGAGTGCTTTCGCCCGAAGCCGCATAAGGAACGCTGGCTAAACGCCGCGTCAATTAGTGTTTTATGGCAAACTCTGCCGACTTTCAGAACCTCAATTACGATGTCAACAGCGCCGTAACCAGCCTCGCCCGCAAGGAAATCTCCGGCGTACTGGTTTCCACCATCTTCAACGCCGCTATCATCCTGGCCCTCATGGCCGGGTACAGCAACCAGAAATCCGATGAGCTTATCGGTGCCGGCGACCCGGACACCCGCCTCATCCTCTCCGGCACCGATCTGCCGGAAACCAAGCTCCGCGAAATCGAAGAGTGCAACGCCTTCACCCTCGAAGAGTTCGCCGTGGGCCAGGCCGACAGCCAGGACCAAGCGTATCGCGGCGCGAATCCCGTTATGGCTACCGGCACCCCCGGCGCTATGACCTTCACCGTCACCGTGGCCAACGGTGCCATTACCGCCGCGACCCCCTCCGGACCCACCGGAACCGACAACATCAATTTCGCCGGTTCCGCTCCGACGCTCTATGCCGTCGATATGGCGGGGCACATCGGCCATGGTGCCGTGCTCACGGCCGTGGTTAGCGGCGGGTCCATTACTTCCGTCAATGTGGCTTCGGGCGGGTTCGGCTACACCAACGGTTCCGTTACCGTGGTCGTGTGGGCGGGCGCGTCGGAAGGCGAACGCTACCGGCGTCCGCTTTGGAAATGGTACGAATCCAAGGCCGATGCCTTGCTCTATGATCGCGACATCGAAGCCAAGTTGGACGTGAACCGCAACGACAACAAATACTTCGGCGATGCCGTCAGTACGCTTTTCCAGAGCGCGATGAAGTCCAAGATCGCCAGTGAAGCCCAGAAACTCAATTATCTTTTCCTCACCGGCAATCCCACCAACCAGGACGCCGCGATTTGGTCGCAGCCCGCCGGCATACTCAGTGCCGTGGACGATGGCCGCCGCACCGCCAATTACGCCGGCGTGGACCGGACCATTGCCAACAACTTCTACATGGCGTCCCCGACCGACACCACGGCGCACCAGTGGGGTGCGCAAGAACTCGTCAGCGACATGCTGGTGGGCAAAGGGCTGGGGTTCAAGGGTGCCAACATCGACGTGTTCCTGTGCGATGTCGCATTCTTCATGAAGATTCAAGCCGAGGCCAACTCGCGCAATCTGCGGGTCAATCCAGGTGGCATCGTTGAGAAGCTCGCCAAGTGGGGCTTCCACATCCAGGCGGTCGAATACGGGTCCACCACTTTCGTGCCCATCGCGGAAATGCCGCGCGGTACGGGCGTCGGCCTGAACCTCAAGAGCTGGGTGGTGGCCTTCAAGAAAGGCAAGAAGTTCACCCCCTCGAAGTATTACGACTTGAACGGCGGAACCGCGACGATTGCCGGCACCCCCGGTGGCCGGTTCTACATCGACACACAGGTGATGCCGATGTGCTGGGCACCCCCGCTGAATGTGAAGTACACCAACTTGTCGTAGCTCTGTAACCCCGTGTGAACCTATCGCCGGGGGTCTAATCGGCCCCCGGCGATTGTTCATGTTTTCCAGTTCCGTTCCTCTTTCACAAGGCACGTAGTTATGATTAAGTATTTTCGTAAACCCAGCATGGGCCAAGGTCACGATCCCAATCCGAGCACGGTGCGGTTCGACGACCCCAGTGTTACCCCGGTCCGCGTCAATGGGGCGTTGACCAACCTCCTGATTACGACGGCGGGGGCTTACTACCTCGATACCCCCCCGACCGTGGCGATTGCGCCGGCCCCGGCCAGAGTGCAGGCCACGGCAACTGTGACGGTCACTGGTGGCGTGGTTACGGCGGTTACGCCCGTCGCGGGCGGCAACTTCTACACTACTGCTCCTGCCGTTACGATCACCGATACGAACGTTGCACCCGGCAGCGCGGCAGCGGTGACGGCGGTTCTCACCAACGGCCAAGTCACCAGCTACATCATCACCAATGGCGGCACGGGATATCACCAAGCCACGACCACGGCTGCGGTTGACCAGGCTGACGTGGCGGTCAGCGGCACCGTGACTGCCGTGCTCGGAAACGGCTATCTGGTTAGTGCCACGGTTGCCGACAGCAACAATTCCGGCTTCACTTCCGCCCCCACGCTCGCCTTCTCCAACGGAGCCCAAGGCTACGCGGAGGTCGATCTTGGATCGCAGAAGATTGTTCGTATCGTCATTACCGACGTTGGGCAGACGGGTTTGGCTGCGGCCCCGACCGTTACCCTCACTGGCGGCAAGACCGGCACCCAGCCGGTTGTGACCTGCCACTTTGCCGGGCAAGTGACCAGCTTCACGAGCCTGACGGGTTCGGGTTATTTGACCATTCCGTCGGTGACGTTCACCAGCCCGAATGCTTTGGTTGTCACCCCGGCCATGCGCAACATCGAAGGCGTGGATACCACGATTCTCGGCTTATCGGGCACCGATGAGCGTGTGACTGTGCTACTGCCGGTCCCCAACACGGACGGGCGTGTAGCCGTGTGCAACGCCCCCGATGCGGTGGTGGCCCTGTATCGCACCGCTACGACCCTTACGAAGGGCCTGACGGCGACGCTGCGGACCTGGGGCTACTAAGACCTGTTCTTACCCACCATGGGCGTGTGGTCGGTTCCTACCCCGCCCATGGTGGCTTTAGGGGATTTTCTATGGATACAACTCTGCGAACGGCAAGCTTGCCGTTACTGAAGTTTTCCGCTAATGGGTTGGTTGTTCCGGGATCGTTTGCGACGTTAGTTCCGCAGGCAGCGGACCCCGCCGATACGTTTGACGGAGTTATTACCAGCGACCATGCGGGCTTGAATATCGGCTCTTATGGGCGTTTGTACATCATCGGGCAAGGGGCGTTAAATGACCCATTCTCCGCGAAGTTGAAGGGTTGGAGTGCGCTGCAGGACGCCACGACGAAGTTGTGGATTCCTTCTACGGTGGGGAGCGTAACTGGCACGCTGGGGGCGGCAGTGGGCGTGGACGGGACGCCGGTGGATTCGTCGTGGCGTATCGCGGCAACGCTGGTGGTGGTGGTAGCGGACGGCGAGTTTGTGACGCTTCCGGCAGACGGCGGGATTCAGATTGCAAAGTTCGACCAATTGGGATTCCAGCGTTTGCAGTTCCAGCCGGGTCCCGGCATGGCGACGAAGTTGAATGCTGTTCTGGCACGGTTCTAAGCCTCCCCTGCCAGGACGTGAGGGTCCATGAACCAGACGCGCATAATTCTCTACTGCCTCATCCTCACACCAATCGTGTACGACGTGCTGTGCCTACTGTTTGGCTGGACGACGATCACCGCAGCGGTCCGTGACGCAAACTACGAATCCGGCCAACTGATTATGCTCGGCTGGATCGCTCTCTTAGTGCATTTTTTCATCGTGCCCCTTGTTCCCGCTTGGAGGTAATCATGCCTATCGAATCACCAAACGTCACCGTGGTCCCAACTGCTGGCCCGACCGAGTCCAAGGAGGTCTACATCGAACTGATGGAGGTCAACGCCAGCCTAACGCTCAAGACGCGGGGCTATCGCCGGGATGCTGCGGGTAGGGTCATGCGGCTGGGCGAGTTTGTTTCATACTCCAGCCAAAAATACCCCTTCACCGATCTCTACAACACCATCATCGCCCAACTCAACATCATCGCCCCCGGCACCGGGCGCGTGCTGGTCATCATCCCCTACCTCACCAACGCTGGCAAAGACTTCGACGCCCGCTTGACGGTGCAAGGCAAAAATACGGCGGGCGTCCAAGGGCCGTTGCTCGTGTCCAACTCCATGTACACCGATCCAGCATTGGCGACGGCGTTGGGGACAGTCGCCGCGGCAGTCCAGAATGTTGTCACCACCCTAAGCCTGTGAGGTCACACGAATGAGCACGAAATACTTCCAAGATTTGGAATCGACGGGGGCGTGGGATTCTGCGGGCACCGGCCAGTGGACAAGCGATTTGGCGGGGCTCAACGTCGTCGCCGATCCTGTCAACGGGGATGATTGTATTTTGGTTGCCGCATGCTATACCTCAGGCCCTGCGGTACCGATTACGCTGGCGTCATTTAACGACGGCGGCACGTTCATGTTTGATACGTCGAATCTCACGCTCGCGTCGGGTGGAGTTCTCACTCTGAGCTACATAAATAACATATGGGCGGGGCATTGTGTAGATACCGGGACTGCTACGTTTAGCGGGGGATCGATCAACTCGGCAGACCTTTCTGGGTTCACGGTCACATTCACGGGGATGGGCTCTTACAATGCCAATACCGGAAATGCGGGCGATGGCGCCGCATATTTGGATGGGGCTATCGACACTGGAGTTACCGGCAACAACGCCCATTACGATGCGGCTCTTGCCGCGGGATTGTCTGTCGGGACTGGGGCTCATATGACCAACGGCGCCGAGGCAAGAGGCGATATTTTTGGTGCAGGTGCGGTGTGTGATTCATCGTGTGCGATAGGGATTACGATCCCACCCACCGTCACCGATCTCACCGTCAACGTCCTGCCCGGCTACAGTGCATCGTTCACCTGTAACGTGAACGGTCCAGTGACCATTAACTACGCCACCCCCGTCGCCGGCAAACTCGCCAACTACAACGGGCTAGGAGCCAACTACTACAGCCCCGCCTCCGCTCAAGCGCCCAAAGCCAACGAAGTCACTACCACCGCTGGGCCTGCCCACAATGGCGTCGTGTTTGACGGAACGGTGACCGGAACGGCCATAGCGGGACGAAGCTGGGGACGACCGCGCAGCTAAACGGAGTTTTTATGGCTCTTAACCTCACCGCTCTCCGCGCCCGGACCCGTCAAGGCGGCCGTAATGCGCTGGACCCTTTGGCTTACTCCAACGCCGCTATCGACACTGCCATTATGGACGCGGGCAACGAGTGGTGCCGCATCACGCGGGCGATTCAGAAATCCGCATCCCTTACCCTCGCCGCTGGTGCATTTGTTCTGCCCACATTCCCCACCGACTTCCTGCCGGAGTTCTTAATCGACAGCGCCTTGACCCTCAATGGCAAACTCATTGAACCCGGCATTGAGTTCACCACCTGGCAGCAGGTCTTAGAATCGCAAGCCCAGTTTTCCAATCCCACCGCCCCCGGCACACCCCGGATTGCCCGCCCCCGTTTTGTCGGATTTTTGGACCAAAGCCACGCCGCCTTGGACACTGCCTGCGACTTCACCTACACCCTCACTCCTCGCTACTGGTGCCTCTTTCCCATGTGGACGCCAGGCAATGGCGACAGCACCGCCCCCGCCACCTTCCCCTTGCCCGATGACCATTTGGCCCTCATTGCTTCGATGGGAGCCCCCTATTACCTGCAACGGTTCGAGCCCGCCAACGCCACCCGCGCCCAGAAGGTCTATGAGCAGTTCATGGGTCAAGCCCGCGCTGTAGCGGGCCGTGCCGCCGGCTCTCCTGTGGCACAAACGCTCTACCGCGTCCTTCGCCCGTTGTTCGGTTATTGCGGAAGGGGCTAAACTATGGCTCGTGGGCATAATGCCGGCGTATCTGGAACCCTTGATTTCATCCCCTCCGCCGTACTGTGGGATGCCGCTACTCTTTACCAGGTTGGCGACGTGGTGGACGTGGCGGGGACGAAGTACATTTGCATCCTCACCAACTCGAACCAGACCCCACCTAACGTCACGTATTGGACGGTGGTGGGGAGCCCCGCGTTTACCGCCAATGTCACACAGTTTAGCGGCGCACTCACGATGCGTCCGATCAACCGCACTGGCCCTGGGGCTCCGTGGTTGGCCGCCACCACTTATGCGGCGGGCCAGATTGTGGGGGTTGGCGGAACGAAGTACATCGCTATCGCCGACAGCACCAATTATACTCCCCCAAACGCCACCTACTGGACTCCCTTGGCTGCTGGCGTGCCGATGTTTGCCTTGGCCGATCTGCGGGGGGGCGGCGTCGATACCGCCCGCGTAGCCACGTTGGGTTATCCACTCCCCGCCAATATGCAGTATGCCACCGGGACCATCAAGCGGTCGTACAACTCGGAAGCCGGCGACTACATTTCATACCCCATCGTGATGCACGATATCCGATTCAACCAAGTTGAGGAAAGTGGGGAAGATGGGCGAAAAGAGGACGAGCACTGGCACATGAGCTATGGATGGCTCTTGGCTGGCCCGATTACTATCGTGTGGCAGGGCACGCAAATCAGCTTCAACGCCCCGCCCTATGACCCCCAGCCGACTTACGAAGGCACGCAGAAGTACATCGACCCCAACGATATTGCTTCGTCGGCGGTGACGCGGTGGGACTTCCGGGGCGTGGTGGACACGGATTCGGCGTGGGCGGCGGCGATTGCCAACTGGATTGCGGCAGCCTTTGCCGCGCCGGTAAGCCAGACCAAGCTGATTGGGGCGAGGTTGGAGCGGTCGGAAGATGACGCCGGAGGCGGGGCGGTGGTGATGACGTGGGGGAAGATGGACTCGAAGGACCAGCATGAGGTTCCGGCGACATGGACGTTGACGGATCAAAGCGGGCTCCAATCTACTGCCAGCGTCGGGCTGATTGACGCCACGCCTTCCGCCCCGACTGGATTCGTCCTGCGGGAAATAAAGGCTCAAGCGGTGGTGGGTAAGAACCTTGCCGCACACACCCTAAACATCGGCGAATGCGGATTACGCAGCACCGCCGAAGACCAGGAGTTCCCCGGCACGTTTGTGGATGTGGACGTGTCCGACCTGCGCACCGAGGGACGGCAGACCATCATCTTCGACAACACCATCGCCGTCCCCGCCGCCGCGGTTCCCAGCGGATTGCAGACGGTAAGCACCACCATTACCAAAGAAACGGGAGACAGGACCACTCATAAATCGAAGGTGGTTTACGGGTTCAGGATCAATACTCCGGCTCAGGAGATCGTTTATCAGGCGACGCACTCGACCCGCTCGAACATCTCGCCCGATCAGGACGTGACGGCGGAAGTCTACTCCGACAGCACGAGCACGGTGGCGCAGGTCGCCAATGTCCAATATTCATCGCACCAAGCGGACCCGTACTTCTTCGGACTCTCGGCCAAGCGGATCAACGGGCGGAAGGTGAAGTGGACGTTACAGCAGGTGAATCCGGGCATCCTACAACTTTCGACGCTTATCAGCACGCCGCGCATGGTCATGGCACGCGTCAACCCCACCGCCACGCCGCCCTACATGGCCAGCGACGTTCAGGTGTACGTCGCCATGGGCGTAAGTCGTGGTATCGGCAGCACGTATCCGACTTCGGTTCACATAACCCGCACTCTGATTCATACGCCCATCCGCCTCATCACCTTGCGGCGGAACATTCAGAGCAGCGCGGGAGTTCCTGATTATCCCGGATGGGTCGATAGCGTGAACAACGCCGCCTTCCGTGGTTTGGCGGCGGGGCTCGTGTTCTATCGTGGGGCGGTGTGTGCGGTGCGTATCGACAAGATTGGGATGTCTTCATATTTTATCGACTATAATTTCACCGATGATCCAGCGGGCAATTTCCAGTTCAGCGGGTTCCGCCAAGGGAATATCCCGTGCAAACTCACCGCCAGCGCTCTCGCCGACCTGTTAACCGGGGGGTCGGGATGGGTAGCGGCAACGGACTTGGATGGCTGCGGATTGTTGGCGGCGATTCCGCCTACTAACAATTTTGACGTGTTCACCACATAAGGACGCATCGTGAGCGAAGATTTTGGCAGTGACCTCCCCGTGCAAGAGCCTTATCAGGCCGGGAGTGCCACGCCCTACGATCAGCAAATGGCGGGATACTACGCCAACCGCACCGAGCTTCCGCAGAACGAAGTCCCGGACCTCCCCGAATCGCCGCTGCTTCAAGACCAGACGCCCGACCAACCCAAGGGCAGTATCAACGTCACGCCGTCGCAAGGCGGGTACACCGTCGGCATGGACCTGGACCCCAACCGCAACGCCAGCATCCCCGATACGCCCGAAGATGAAGTGCTGGTGGACGCCCACGGCAATATCATGTCGCCGCAACGCGCCGCCGATGGGGGGCTTGGGATGCTCCCCCAGCACGACCCCAACCTCACCGCCGACTTCGATACCGACTTGGGCGAGCCGGACAAGTCTGAGCACAACCCTTGGCCTACCGTCTTCCCCGCCAAGATCATCTACCCCGCCACCGGCACCGCCGATGCTTCGCACCAATGCTGGAAAGAGCAAAGCAACGTTAATGGCGTGATGGCCGACTATCCCGATGGGCGGAAGTGTAACGATGCCACGCACGCCAGCGCGGGCCTTGACCCATTTGGAGCACCGTGGCAAGTGGGGGACAACGTGACAATCGTGGAGAGCTTTGATGGGCAGGACCATCGCTACGAGATTATCCAGACCCGCCCTTTGTCTGTAGCCGACGACCAAGGGATGCGTCCCTTGTTTGACAATGGCACTTATTCGGTCACTGGCGTAGCGACCGGCACTTACCCCACGTGGATGCTCGAATTTAATACCGCGTACCGCGATTTCGTTATGACGATCAATGATGCGGCCACCACCTATCACATTGCGTGGGCGGGCTTCACGATTGGCGTGGGGGGAAGAACCGGAACCCGCGTTACCGGCTTGCGGGAAATCTACCTCGATAATATTGATAGTTACGGGTACTCTGCGTACGGAACCCTCAGTGTTACGTGGGTGAAGGTCCCCATCGTAACTGATGCGTTCAGCATGGACCTGCAGGCCATCGTTACCCACTACACCCCGACTGGCATCACCACCAGCGTCAACTTTCTTGTACCGGGGTACAGCGATCATGGATCGTTCAACGTCGATGCGTTTGGGCACATCTTCAACGTCACCCTACCCCACGTAGTAGCAGGCACTTCCGTTGATGGAGGCGGACCGTAATGGGAACGACCAGCGTAGGCCCAGTTCAGTTCCGGCGCGGCACCACCGCAGAGTGGGCGGCGGCCGACCCCATCCTCGCCCTTGACGAGATCGGCGAAGAGGTATGCACCGGCAACGTCATTAAGATCAAGCGCGGCGACGGCGCTGCCCATTGGAGCACGCGGCCCTATGTTGACCACGCCGACTTGAGCGGGTACGTCCCGACCTCGCGCACCGTCAATGGTAAAGCCCTCTCTACTGACATTAGCCTGACCGCTTCCGATGTTGGAGCACCATCAGGATCAGGTACATGCTCAAACACCAACACCGGGGACCAAACGCTTAACGCATTACTCCCCTCGCAGACCGGCAACACCGGCAAAGTGCTCGGTACGAACGGCACTAATCCATCCTGGGGTACTATTGACCTAAGCGGATACGTCCCCACCACTCGCACGGTCAACGGACACGCCCTGGGCGCCAACGTAACTGTCTCCGCGACGGATGCCGGGGCGTTGCCTATTAGCGGAGGCACGCTGACAGGTGCAGTGACCGCTCCGCAATATGTCACCACCTCATCAATTTCCGTCCCGATGCCCACCACTGGGATGATCTGTTGGCTGAAAGCCGACGCCATTATCGGGAAAGTTGACGGGAATACGGTCACCACATGGGCGGACAGTTCGCCGGGGGCGGGCTTCCCCGCTACGGCAGGCGCTAATGCTCCCATCTACAAAACCCCCGTCCTTAATGGGCTCCCGGTTATTCGCTTCGCCACAAACACCTCAATGACGCTGCCCAGCCTGTCGGCGCTTTCTGCGGGTGAAGTTTTTATCGTAGTTAAGGCCGCCGCCGCATCCGCTCTGTGGAGTTTAGGGTCAACGGCTGGCAACTGGTATCCGTACTCGAATCTTAGTGGGCAGGTCTATGAGACGTTCGGGCAGGCTTCGACCCGCTTCAATTTCGCCCCCACTATGGCGGTCAACGTGTTTCGGTTGTATAACGTCTGGTCAGTTTCTACCGCTACCGATTGCCTCCATGCCAACCTCGACACCGTGACCCAGTACACCGCCAACACCAACACGGTAGGGTTCCCAGCATCCCCGCCGACCCTCGGTTACAATGTTAATTCTAACTCATATTTCAATGGTGATATTGCTGAAATCATCATCTACAATCAAAAACTTTCCTCTGCGGATCGCACCACCGTACAGAACTGCTTACAAGCCAAATACGCACTCTCATACTCCCCGTCGGCTGGTCCTGTAGGGGCCGTAAACACGGTCTGCAATACGGTGTATCCAGCCCTTGACTCCACAAAAGCGTGGGTCGTTTCTAAGGCCGACACCACCACCCTAATTCTGATTGTTGACTCTACTAACAGCCGAATTGGCATCAACATCCAACCCACGGCCCAACTCCATTTGGCTGGCAGCGACCATGGCTATGCCGGCACTGCGCCACTAAAAATTGCAGCGGGGGTACTGCTGTCAGGGACTGAAGCCGGAGCCATGGAGTCGGATGGTACGCACCTGTATTGGACCGATAGCGGCGGAACAAGACACACGATTATCTAAGGAGAATCATCATGGGAACGCCACTGGTAACACCATTAACCCCGACCGCCCCGCGCCCGCTCGACAAGGCGGCGGTTCTGGCAAACGACATCGCATGCATCGCTCAGAACGGGCGGGAGCAACTGGCGGCACTGGCGATGGTTGAACAACCACGGTCTGAGTGGCAACAGGCGGTTGAACCACCACATACCCAGTGGGACAACGTTGGTAATACACATTGTCGCAAGAGTAGTAGGGAGATCCGTTCACCACCACCTCGGGTCGCCTGGGCAATGTGGTCACCACCGCCCCTATTGTTAAGGCTGCGGCCACCGTCTCAAAGCCGAACCAGCCCCGCCCATAATAATGAGCTCCATGGTAGGAATATCCCCCACCCCGACCCCATCCGGCAAATACCTGACAAGTGGACAACAACACCGCAAGACCCGTTACAAACCAATCTTTTTCTTCATGAAGTTACGCATTACATTCCTTGCCTTGTTGAACCCGCATTATGCTCCTTGACGTATGTCCTCGATGCTACATCTAACGAAGAACATACGGGTTTTGTTGTATCAATCGTGCTTGCCGAAATCCTGAATACGACCGTTCACTTGTCGGTCAGAGCAGGACTTACTCCATGCAGTATGTAGGGGTAGAAGCCTCCCGTCCCGATGAGATACTCCCGCAGCAATTTTGTTCTCGCCGTCCATTCCGCTCGAAATGCTTCACCACAGTCAATGGCAGACAAGCCCTTTATCATGGAGGCGTAGAGAATCGGCCCCAGCCTGTTCACTCGGTAGATAGGCATATGGTCATAGTGGTTTGTGGCGTTGTCAACAACGGGGATCAGGAAGTCCATCACGTCCCGCAAGCTGAATTCCGTGATGTGCTGCCTATTGAAGAAGTGCGCCGTCAAGATCACCGCTGCTCTTCTCGATAGATTCAGGGCGCAGAGAAG
>Ga0118677_10013208_pt1 | contig 11933 bp, 4 predicted proteins | sample AliMusrvi5mmetaG_FD_86154 | JGI IMG/M metagenome (GOLD analysis project Ga0118677, IMG submission 86154) | reverse complement strand
ATGAAGCGCATTTTCGCCGGCTGGTGGAAACCTCACCGGTGGCGATGGGCATTACCAGCCAACGCGATGAACAAGCGATCATGATTAATGCCCGATTCACGTCCCTCTTCGGGTATACGATAGACGACATTGTGGATGGTCGGCGTTGGTGGGAGATGACGTTTCCCGATGCCGAACATCGCGACGCCATCCGGTCAACATGGCGGGCGCGTATTATCAGCTCCTTACATGATAGCTCTTCGATTGCTCCCATTGAGACGACGTTCACCTGTAAAGACGGCACGACACGCGAGATTGAAGCACATACCTCGACGATTGGTGACTGGAATTTCGTGGTCTTCATCGACCTGACGGAAAAGAAAAGCGCGCAAGCCTCGATGGAAAAATTACAGCGCGCCATTGAGCATAGTCCTGCGTCCGTCGTCATCACCAACACGAACGGCAGCATCGAATATGTCAATCCGAAATTCACCGAATCGACCGGCTATACGGCGGAGGAAGCCATCGGGCAGAATCCCAGCGTGCTGAATTCCGGTGTGCAACCAAAAGAATTTTATGCCGATATGTGGCGGACGATCAAGGCCGGCCCCTTCGCCGTCGCCGCCTACGGGCTGATCACCGCCGCTGCGCTGGCGCGGGTGGCGGGACCGGCCCTGTGGCCCGGCGGGACCGGACTCGCGCTGTCGCTGGCGGGCGGTTTCTGGCTCGCCGCCTTCGCCGCCTTTCTCGTCGATCAGGTCGGCATTCTGACCCGCCCGCGCATCGATGGCCGGCCGGGCTGAGGAGCGCTTCGTCCACACCGCCAGTGATGGCAAATAACCGTCAAAACAAGCTTGAGACCTCGCCCGGCTGAGGATGACGCAAGACTGCGTTTCCCGGAGCCTTGGAAATGACTGATGCCGCCGACATACCCACCCCCGGCCAGATCGCCAGCGTCCGACAGCGGCTTTACCTGGTCGAACAGATTGCGCCGCCGCCCAATCCGGGCGATAGTACCCTCGTCTCGCTATCCTGCGTAGACGATGATGCCCAAGGGCAACCCCTGGAGGTACTCTGGGAACGGGAAGTCGATACCGAGATCAAGACGGGCGAAGCCTGGGAATCGGTAGCCAAGCGGGGCTTCGACGAGCCGCGGCTTTTCGCCGCCTACCTGAAGACCCTCAAGTGGAACTGCGTTACTGCCACCAACCCTCGGCTGTTCCAATCCCCATTCCGCGCGGGCATCCGGTTGGACGCCTATCAGCTTGAGCCGTTGCAAAAGGCCCTGCTCCTGCCCAGGGTCACCCTGTTCATCGCCGACGATGTCGGCCTCGGCAAGACCATCGAGGCTAGCCTGATCGGCCGCGAGTTGCTGCTTCGCAAGAAGGTGCGCGAGATCGTCGTCTGCGCCCCGCCGTCCATGCTGTTGCAATGGAAGGACGAACTGGAAAGCCGCTTCGGCCTGACCTTCGAGATCCTTGACAAGGAATACGTGACCCGCGTGCGCAGCCAACGTGGCTACGGCGTCAACCCTTGGAGCACGCACACCCGGTTCCTGGTCTCCCATCGGCTGCTGATCGACGAGGCGTATGCCGCTCCCTTGCGTGACTGGCTGGGCGACTTCCGCGGCGGCACCCTGCTGATCCTGGACGAGGCGCACCATGCCGCTCCGGCCAGCGGCCAGAAATACGCCATCGACTCGCAGATCACGCGGGCCGTCCGCGACCTAGCCCCCCGGTTCGAGCATCGCCTCTTCCTGTCGGCCACGCCGCACAACGGTCACTCGAACAGCTTCTCCGCGCTGTTGGAAATCCTCGACCCGCAGCGGTTCTGCCGCGGGGTGCCGGTCAAGAAGAAGATGCTGGATGACGTAATGGTCCGGCGATTGAAGGACGACATCCGCGAGATCCAGGGCGGTTTTCCCAAGCGAGATGTCGTGCAGTTGGACATCGACAATCTGCCACCCACCGCGGCGGAACTCAAGCTCTCGGCCCTGCTGGACCAGTATCGCCAACTCCGCGAACAGCGGCTGAAGAGCGAGACCAAGCGCAAGCAGGCCGCCGGGGGGCTGCTGATCACCGGCCTCCAGCAGCGGTTGCTGTCGTCCGTCGAGGCGTTCGCCCGCACCCTGCGCGTCCATCGGAAGACCGTCCAGCGACAGTGGGAAGAGGGCCCCGCCACGAAAGAATCGGAGGCAGCCCCGCCCCGGCAGATTGATCTCCTGGCTGGGACTATCGGCTCCGACGACGATCGCGCTGCCCTTAGTGTGGAAGAGTTGCAGTTCGAGGAAGATGCCCAGATCGAGGCAGTATCGGCAGCCACGGTTGGGCCGTTTACCGATTCCGCTGCCAAGGCTTCGTTCGCCAAGGAGCAGAAGCTACTAGACGAGATGACCGACGTAGCCGAGGCGGCGCGTGGTCTTCCTGATGCTCGCATACGCTGCCTGATCGACTGGATTCGCCGCAATATGTGCCCGAATCTGCCGGTGCCCGGCAAGCCGCAACCGGGATACCCGCTTGCGGGTCCGGCACCGAAGTGGAACGACATACGGATCTTCATCTTTACCGAGTACGACGACACCAAGCGCTACCTGCAAGAGCAGCTTTCGGCGGCCATCGAAGGCACATACCGGGCTGAACAGAGGATTGCGATCTACCACGGCCCCACACCGATCGACGAGCGCGAGGAGATCAAGAAGGCGTTTAACGGCGACCCGGCCAAGTACCCCGTCCGCATCCTCATTGCGACCGACGCCGCCCGCGAGGGCTTGAACTTACAGGCTCGGTGCTGGAACCTCTTCCACTTCGACGTCCCGTGGAATCCCAGCCGCATGGAGCAGCGCAACGGCCGTATCGACCGTAAGCTCCAGCCCAACGACACAGTCTACTGCCATTACTTCGTCTACAAGCAGCGGCCGGAAGATCGCATCCTCCGGGCCCTGGTCCGCAAGACGGAGAATATCAAGAAGGAGTTGGGGAGTCTCTCGCAAGTGATCGACGCCCGCTTGGCCGATACGCTGAAGCAGGGCATCCGCCGTGACCAGATCGACGCCATGGAGCAGGACATTGAGACGGCCGATCTCGATGCCGACAAGCGGCAGACGGTCGAGGAGGAACTGGAAGCCACCCGCGAGCGGCAGGACGATTTGCGCCGCGGCATCGACCAGCTCCGTAATCGGCTTGCCGAGTCGCAGAAATACATTGGCCTCGATGAGAAACACTTCCGCTCTGCTATCTCGTGTGCCCTGGAACTCATGGGCGCCCAGCCGCTCAAGTCCGTGGATGGCGCGGGCGGCGGTCCGGCCCGTTGCTCTTTCCCGGCCATTGACCAGCAGGAAGGGGCGGACCCGACTTGGGCGGAAACCATGGACACCCTCCGCGCGCCGAAGCCCCGCGACCAGAAGTTCTGGGAGTGGCGCAAGACATCGCCCATCCGGCCCGTGGTTTTTGAAGATACAGGCACCATGGACGACCAGGTCGTGCATTTGCACCTGGAGCAGCGCGTCGTCCAACGGTTGCTCGGGCGGTTCGTCGCTCAGGGCTTCGTACATCATGATCTCGCGCGGGCGTGCCTGGCCCAGACCTCCGATGCGATCCCCCGCGTGGTGCTGTTGGGGCGTCTTTGCCTCTACGGCGCGGGCGCGGCACGGCTGCACGAGGAATTGATCCCAGTGACGGCCCGCTGGAACGATCCCAAAATCCGCAAGGGACAACTCAGTCCTTATGCCCGCGATGCCGAGTCCCGGACCATGGACCTCCTGGAGGAGGCGATCTTGCTCAAAGCGGGTCGCGCTGTGACCGACACGGTAATCAAGCAGCTCCAGGCGGGCGCTCCGCAGGATGTGCAGGAACTCCTCCCGCACCTTACGACCCGTGGTGAAGAATACGCCAAGGACGCCGAGAAGAAGCTCCGCGACCGGGGCGAGGCCGAGGCGAAGGCGATGCGGGAAATCCTTGAAACCCAGCAGAAGTACATTTCCGACACAGTCGCCAAGCACGAGAAGATGAGCGCGCAGCAAATGCGGCTCGATTTCGGCGACGATGAAAACGAGTTGCGCCAGCTTGAGGCCAACAAGCGCCACTGGGCCAAGCGCCTGGCGAACCTTCAGCACGAATTGCAGACCGAACCCGACCGGATACGCGAACTCTACAAGGTCAAGGCCCGGCGGATCGAGCCTGTGGGGTTGGTCTACTTATGGCCGGTAACAGGATGATACGATGGCAAAAGACTCGGAAGTAATCGCCCATCAGCAGTGGATCGGCTACGTCCAGCCCGTGGGGCTCGTTGTCTCCATCCCTGCGCTTGTCCAATCGCAAGCCTTCATCAATAAGAACATCGCGCCGGACCACCAACGGTTTTTGGAGTGCCTGCCCGAAGACGACAAGTGCCCGCCCGCGATCACCGACCTGCCCCGGTTCACCCAGGAAGTCCTCGGCTGGGAGGCGGCCGACCTGGTGGACTTCAGCCGCAAAGAGAATGAGCAGAAACTCCAGGCCCTGGAAGTCCCGCTGCCGGAATACCATGAAACCCTGCGCCCGACCCACGGCGTCCGAGAATTCGAGCCCAAGGACCCGGCCCGTCCTTGGATGATGCTCATCCAGAAGCTGCCGCTGGGCCACGATCTCGACGAGGCGGGCGCCGAAGATGACCGGCATTGGCAGGCCAGCCCGCATGCGAGGTTCGAGCGGCTTCTCCGCGAGACCCAAGTGCCTGCGGGCCTGTTGTTCAACGGCACGGAGTTGCGGTTGGTCTACGCCCCACGAGGAGAGAACAGCGGATACGCGACGTTCCGCGTCAAGGAAATGGCCGAGGTATCGGGCCGTCCGATCTTTGCGGCGCTGCACATGCTGCTGTGCGCGGAGAGGCTCTTCAGCCTGCCGGAGAGACAGCGATTGCCCGCCATCCTGGCCGACAGCCGGAAGTACCAGAATGTCGTTTCCACGCAGCTTGCCGAGCAGGTGATGGCCGCGCTGTTCGAGCTGCTTCGCGGCTTCCAGGCCGCCAATGCCCAGGCAAAGGGCGAGTTGCTACGCGAGGTGCTCGCGGCCGATCCCAACGAAGTCTATGCCGGTCTGCTTAGGGTCCTCATGCGGCTGGTATTCACCCTGTATGCCGAGGACCGGGGTTTGATGTCCAGCGACCCGGTATACGCCAGCTTCTACTCGGTCACAGGGCTCTTTGAGCGTCTGCGGGCCGATGCTGGCCGATATACCGACACGATGGACCAACGCTACGGGGCCTGGGCGCAACTGCTGGCCCTCTTCCGTATGATTTACGAGGGTGGCCGCCGTGGGAGCCTGCGCATCCCTGCCCGCAGAGGCTATCTCTTCGATCCCGATCGGTATCCGTTCCTGGAAGGCCGCCCCCGAGGATCGCTCTACCGCTCGGAGAACAAGCTGGAGGTCCCGCACGTCTCCGATGGCGTGCTGTTCCGCGTGCTGAGTAATCTCTTGATCCTCGACGGCGAGCGGCTCAGCTACCGCACGCTTGACGTGGAGCAGATCGGTAGCGTTTACGAGGCGGTGATGGGCTTCCAGTTGCAGGTTGCTGGAGGGCGGTCGATCGCCATCAAGCCGACCAAGTCGCACGGCGCTCCGGCCACGATCAATCTGGAGGCGCTGCTTGCGGTCAAGCCCGGCGACCGGGCGAAGTGGCTGGCCGAACAAACCGACCAGAAGCTCACCGGCCAGGCGGCCGATGGCCTCAAGAAGGCGGGCACGATTGAGGACTTGCTGGCGGCCCTGGAGAAGAAGATTGCCGAAAAGGTAACGCCCAACACCGTGCCCAAGGGGGCGATGGTCCTCCAGCCGTCCGACGAGCGGCGGCGTAGCGGTTCGCACTACACACCCCGGTCGCTCACGGCACCCATCGTCCGTACCACGCTTCGTCCGGTGTTGGAACGGCTTGGCGCGAACCCCACCCCCGAGCAAATCCTTGAGTTAAACGTGTGCGACCCGGCAATGGGCTCCGGCGCGTTCCTCGTGGAAACCTGTCGGCAGCTTGGAGACGAGTTGGTCAAGGCGTGGCACGTCCACAACCAGGTACCGAAACTCCCGCCCGACGAAGACGAATTGCTGCACGCCCGGCGTGTGATTGCCCAGCGGTGCCTGTACGGCGTGGACCGCAATCCGATGGCTGTGGATCTTGCGAAGCTCTCGCTCTGGCTGGCCACGCTCGCAAAGGACCACCCCTTTACGTTCCTCGACCACTCGCTGCGTTCCGGCGATTCGTTGGTGGGGCTGACGAAGAAGCAGATTGCTGCATTTCACTGGAGGCCGACCCACAAGCCCCCGACTCCCCGGCGAGGGAGAGGGGCAGTGGATGGCGGGGGCGGGACCTTCTCCTTCGGTGATCCCATCGCCGACGCGATCAAGCGAGCGACCGAGTTCCGATTGAGAATCCTGGCGGCCCGCGACGAGGTGCCCTACGAACACCTGCGCCAACAGCTTGACTCGGCGGACGAGGCGCTGGATAAGGCCCGGTTCGTCGGCGACCTAATCGTGGCAGCCTACTTCTCGGCCGATAAGGACAAGGTCCGAGAAGAGCGACTGCGGGAACTGGCCTTGCGGCTGGTCAAGTACCTCGGTCCCGGCGGCAGGATGGAGGATCGCCAGCCGCTTGCTGACGCTGTGCGTCAGCTTCGCTCGGGCGACCAGTTCGTGCTACCGTTCCACTGGGAGACCGAGTTCCCGGAGGTATTCGGGGTTGAAAACCCTGGCTTCGATGCCATCGTCGGCAACCCGCCCTTCCTTGGTGGGCGAAATATAACAGAGCGATGTGGCTCTAAGTATTCCGCGATCCTCCTGGAAATGCAGCCTGGGATTGTTGGCGGGGCAGACTTGGTCGCGCACTTCTTCTGCCGCGCCTTCTCACTTATGCGTACCGGTGCCACCTTTGGCCTCATCGCTACGAATACGATAGCTCAGGGGGATACAAGGAACTCTTCGCTGACTCGCATCCTCGGGCGTGGGGGGATTGTTTACCAGGCACGAACACGACAAAAGTGGCCGGGACAAGCGGCGGTCATGGTGTGTGTGGTGCATGTCGCTAAAGGAGTCTCGGTCGTTCCATGCGAACTGGATGGAAAGCCGGTCTCCGTCATCACGGCATTTCTTTTTTCATCTGGTGGAAACGAAGATCCAAAGCGACTGCAAGCGAACCAGGCGAAGTCGTTTCAAGGCTATATCGCAAATGCGCAAGGGTTCGTCTTCGACGATAACGATCGCACCGGAGCAGCGAGTTCTACTGCCGACATGCGAGCGCTGCTGGCACGAAACGGCCGCAACGCGGAAGTTATCTTTCCGTTCATCGGGGGTGAGGAGATCAACGACAGCCCCACTCATTCCCACCATCGCTATGCGGTCTTCTTTGGTGACATGACTCTTGAAGAGGCCAATAGATGGGACGACGTAATATCGTTCATAGAACCGAAGGTCAAGCACGAGCGGAAGGGCAAGTCAGCGGACGTTGCCCGTTACCCTTGGTGGAAGTTCTGGCGGACTCGCCCAGAACTGCGCGCGGCGATCCAAGGACTTCCATTTGTCTTTGCTTGTTCGCAGACAAGCAAGTACCTTGCAATCGCACGACTTTCCGCAAACATGGTGTTCACGCACAAGGTCATCGTGTTTGCCGGTGTTAGTTGGGGTTTCTTCTCTGTGCTTCAGTCTCGTGTTCATCAGGGATGGGCGGACTTCTTTGGGTCGTCTTTGGAGGACCGGCCGGTGTATACGCCTTCTGACTGCTTTGAGACTTTCCCATTTTCCGCCGGTGTTCTCGATGACGTTTCCCATGAACATCCAATACCCGTCACCTCGCGAATGAATCCATTGCGGGCTGCCGGACAAACATACTATCAATTTCGAGCGGACTTGATGGTCCGCAACAACGAGGGCCTGACAAAGACCTATAACCGCTTCCACGACCCGAACGATGCGTCCGCCGACATTCTCACGCTCCGCGAACTCCACGCGGCGATGGACCGGGCAGTGCTCGACGCCTACGGCTGGACCGACTTGAAGCCGACCTGCGAGTTTCTCTTGGACTACGAGGAAGTGGAGGAAGACGAGAACGGCGTAGCCAGCAAGAGGAAAAAACCCTGGCGCTACCGCTGGCCGGACGAGTTCCGCGACGAGGTCCTGGCGCGACTGCTGGAACTGAGCAAGCTGCGCGCCGAAGAGGAGCAACTTAGCGGTCAGGCGGCTGCGGCCGCCGACATGTCCGGGGCGTTGAAAAGGAATCGCTCGACCGAGGGAATATCCCGCTCGACTAATAGCGCACAGCGCGAACTGAGTCTTGAAGACGAATAGCCTCGAACTGGTGTGAAGCTACACGGCGAGAGTTTGATCGAAGGGTATGGAACGATGAAGTCTGAACACACGTTTGCCGACGAATTGTCGGTTTTGAGCGAAGTGCGCGGCGTACTGTACTCGGAAGACAGCGTGGCCGATCGCCATCGCGGTCGGCCGGAATTTGAGCCCGTCAACCGATTCGCGGAGCAGGCAGAAGACCAGACTGTAGGATTGTCGAAGATTCTTGACGATCGCATCGGAACGTCGCTACCCGGATCTCCCGCGGTGTTCTTGCCTGTGGAAATCTCGATAGCGGCATCTCTCCGAGACGGAGCCATTGAGGAGCTGCTTGCGGCCGAACTCGGAGTTGATGTTGTCGGGATGTTGGCGGAGGCCCGCGCGCGATTGGATGGTGCTGCCCGGATTGCGGAAGCTGTGGCTGAGTTTGGTGCAGAAGCGTTTGCCACCTATCTACCCTGGCACATTTACGCTCAGAACCATCGGACTCCGTGGGGAATGTATCTCTTTCTGGACCCACTCATCGGGTGGGCCGCCGATCTGCAACGAAGCGCCCGAGGCCACGGGCTGAAGCTGAACGACTCGCAAGCATTGCGCCTGGCATTTTTCGCTTCCTATCGGCACGAATTGTTTCATTTCCATGTCGAGGCATTTTGCATCCGGCAGGAAATCCTCCTTGCGAAACCGGTCTATCGGCCCTATGACCGCGATGTATTTCGGAAAACGGCCAACACCGACGACTGGCTGGAGGAGGCAATGGCTCAGGCTGTAGTGCTGGAAAGCAACTTGGTGTCGAATAGACTCGGGTTGCCCAAGAAAGCATATCGGACCTACATGGTAGCCGAGTTCGATCGGTTTGGTCCGGGGTATCGTGCATTTCGACGCGAAGAGTCCGGCGGCCACGAGTTGCTCACAGCCCAGATTATGTCGGCATCGACCGATCCCAAACAGGGGATAACGGAATTGTACACGCCAAAACGTGAATATCGTATTTCGGCGAATCGAACCCCCGGCTACATCGTCTGGATTCCGTCGTATGCCAGCCGGTTTCAACTGGCCACGCCCAAGAAGAATAAGGCTTATGCGTATCTGAGAGCGAAGGGATTCACGCATGTGGGGCCGGGCCCCGGCGATCACGAACGGTGGCAACATGGCAAGCAGACGGTCCAAGTCAACTTTCGCGGAAATGAAATCGACTTGGCCTCGGTCAAGGCCATCGCCAATGTGATGGATACGAACGCGCGGCAGGTGATTGATGAAATGAAAGGCCGCCGTTCCGCCTCGCGCAAAGAAAGACGCAGTTCCGCCCGTTGAAAGCTGGTGTTTGCGATCGGCGGCGGAGAGTACGAGCAGTCAGACTGAATCGGCGGCGTCGGCTGTCGGGAGAATAGACAAGGTCAGGACCCACCATGATTAAATCCGCAGACAACAAGCCCGTGTCGGAACTCTTGAGCGTCGATTCCAACTGGCGATTCAAGGTGCCCAGGTACCAGCGGGAATACGTCTGGAAAAAGGAGCAGTGGGCGGATCTCTTCGACGACCTGTACGAGAACCCAAAGGGCTACTTCCTTGGCTCAATGATCTGCATCAACCGCACCAACGATGTGACGCAGACTCAGGAATTGGAGGTCGTGGACGGTCAGCAGCGGCTTACCACGCTTTCGCTTCTCTATTCAGCCATTTTCACCGGCCTGAAGGCGTGCGTAAGCGAAGACGATGACGATGACACCAAACTGGAACTGTTAAACCTTCGCCATCGCCTGGTCTTCAAGGGGCCGAAGAAACAACTGCGATTGGAGCCGTCCTATCAAGGCTACAACTTATCTGACTACCGGGCGGTGCTTCAAGAGGCTGGCATCCTCTCGCAAGTTGAGATGCTGCCGAACGCTGGCAATCGTCGTCTGTTTCGCGCATACCGCTACTTCGTTGAACGCCTTGTTTCACTTGACGCCAAGGGAAATCGGGTCTTTGACTGGGATCGCATCCAGCAGTTCCTCGATCGAGTGAACGCCGCATCACTCGTGAAGATTGAAGTGGCATCGCACGCCGACGCCTTTACTCTGTTTGAATCACTGAATAATCGCGGCATGCCCCTCTCTGCTTTGGACCTGATCAAGAATAACCTTCTTGCCACCCTGGAAAAGAAGACCCCCGACAGCATCGACGAGAACTTCACCAAATGGACTAAATTGCTGGAGAACCTGTCGGACGACTACGCCATTCAAGAGCGATTCCTGCGGCAGTATTACAACGCTTTCAAGGACCATCCAAAGGTCAGCGTTCCAAAGGCTCCCCTTGCCACTCGTTCCAACATCATCCACATCTATGACAAACTGATTGAACGAGATGCCGACTGGTTCTTCGACGACTTGTTTGACAAGGCCAAGCTCTACAGCAAGTTGATCGCTCCGCTGAGCGATGGCGTGCCCGCTAAACTCGCCAAGCAGTTGGTTGACTTGGATCGCGTTGGAGGCGCGACCGCCTACATCTTGCTTCTGTATTTGCTGGCCGAGCGTCCCAAGGCGGATCTTGTCAAAATCACGGAGTTCCTCGTGCGCTATCTCGTGCGGCGCAATCTTACGGATGTGCCCCCAACGCGGGATTTGGCACGCATGTTTATCGAAGTCATCGGCGTGTTGCGGAAAAAGTCGAGCGCCGCACCCGATGACCTCGTGCGGCAAGAATTACTGGCGCCAGGGCGGTTTGCGCCGGACGACGTGTTCAGGGAGAAGCTCTCAGGCGCGATTTACTGGGACAACGCGGACGTAACTCGGTTCATCTTGTGCCGTATCGAGGAGGAGAACCAGACCCGCGAGAAACTGACCGACCTCTGGGAACGCGACGAACGGGGCGATTTCATTTGGACGGTTGAGCACATTTTCCCACAGGGGCCGAATATCCCACAATGTTGGGTGGATATGATTGCGGGCGGTGACGTGGAAAAGGCCAAAGCATGCCGTGAATCTAACGTCCATCACCTGGGCAATCTCACCATTAGCGGCTACAACAGCAAGCTCGGAAACAAGTCCTTTGAGGAGAAACGAGACCGCAAGGATACGAAAGGCAAAATCGTCGGTTACAAGAACGGCCTGTTCCTCAACGAGAACTTGCGGACTGCCAAGAAGTGGACGGTGGAAGCCATCGAGAGTAGAACGGCAACTCTCATCGACATGGCGATGAAGTTGTTCGCCCTGGGCGGCACTGGTAAACCGAAGAGAAATCAATAATCGTTCGATTTGGAGATCAAGCCGTGAATCCTGTGGACGTTAGATCGCAGTTGGTCGAGGCTCTGCGTCTCGACCTTGTTGGCCCCGACCCGATCAGGGAACTGGGCATACCGAATGAAATTCTGCCGCAATCGCCTTCACGGTGGTATTTGACGGGTTTCCTGGTGCCGCTGGATGCCGATGATTCCCAGCGGGCGGAGGAGACCAGCGCCGACGAGATGGACGAGGCAGGCGACGCGAAGGGCGGCGACGATGGCACCGCACCCGAACCCGTAGCGGCGCGCCTGGCGTACATGCCGTCGTCGAACGGCCTGAGCGTCCTTGTTCCAGCGTCGGCGCAGGAATTGCGGATCATCGTCCGTTGGGGCGATTACCACCTGGAGCAGTATCCCGCTGGGCAAAACGGGCCGACACGTTGGCA
>Ga0118677_10012747_pt2 | contig 11933 bp, 14 predicted proteins | sample AliMusrvi5mmetaG_FD_86154 | JGI IMG/M metagenome (GOLD analysis project Ga0118677, IMG submission 86154) | reverse complement strand
ATCTTGCGCGCGGTCGATGGAAGTGCCGCGGCGCATCTTCGGCTCCGCGCGCAAGATCGAGCACGGCGGGTCGCTCACGATCCTCGCGACGATCCTCGTCGACACCGGGAGCCGCATGGACCAGCTTATTTTTGAAGAGTTCAAGGGTACCGGCAATATGGAGATCTATCTTTCGCGCGAGATCTCGAACCAGCGCATTTACCCGGCCGTGGATATTTCCAAGAGCGGAACGCGCAAGGAGGAACTGCTTTTTTCTTCGGAGGAACTCGAACCGGCGCGGCGGATCCGGCGCGCCCTGGCAGGCCTCAAGCCGATCGAGGCGATCAGCGCTCTCATCGAACAGCTCAAGAAATACCCCGCGACCCGGGACCTGCTCGCCGCGGTGAGCAAGCTTCAATGACAGACGACAAGCCCGAAACCAACGATCTCGGGGTTCAGCCCCTTGACGTTCTGATGACCCGGCACGGGCTCACGAACCATGCCCTGGTCGCGGTATCGACCGAGCAGCTTTCACATAAAATGGTTCAAAAGGCGCGCAAGGGAAGACGCCTGACTCCCAGGGCCAAGACCAAGATCCTGAACGCCATGCACACCGCGCTTCCCGAACAAAAATTCGCCCACAGGGATCTTTTTAATTATTAACGGACCGGCGGTTTTTTCCGGAGGGCGACCAGCGGACGCGGTTGACATTCTTCAAAAGAAAATAACTTCGGCAGAAACACGGGAGGAAAAATGGAAATAGGCTCGGACGAATTTTATCTTATTTTCGAAGACGGGGACCCGCTGCGGGCCGAGGTCGTGAGATCGGCGCTGGAGGCGGGGGAGATCGATTGTTTTATCCAGAATGAAGGGGTGCAGAATTTATTTTCTCTGGGTGGATTGGGCGGTCTCAATCCTCTGATGGGTACGGTCAAAGTTTATATCCGGACCGAGGACCGGCCTCGGGCCGAAGCGCTCCTGGCGGACCTTCAGGCCCCGGAGGGGCAGGAAAAGATCCCGGAGTCGCGCGAGGGACTTTCGCCGGAATCGTTGCCGGAAGCTTTACCGCCCTCGGGCAAAGGCTTCCTTGCTTTGTTGCGTGGCTGGTTCTTCAAGTAAGTCGAAGAGTGATAGCTCTGAGGGTTTGGTACGGGCGCTTTTCATCTTAGGAGTTTTATGAAAAAGTTTTTTCACACATCCATGCTTCTGGGAGTTCTTCTGGCAATGGCTTCCTTCTCTTTCGCGGCGGAATATCCGTGGGAGTTGAAGAAAAACCAGGACGGGATCCAGGTGTCGGTTCGCAAGGTTGAGGGGTCCGCGATCCTGGAATACCGGGGGACGGTCGTGGTGAACACGGGGTTGAAAGCGGTGCTCCGTGTGTTCGGAGACAACAGCCGGATGCGGGAATGGTTCCACCAATGCGCCGAGGCCCGGCAGATCAAAGCGAATTCCCCCGAAGATGAAATCCTTTATTTTGTGATCTCGATGCCGTGGCCGGTCCAGGACAGGGATCTGGTGTTCCGCCGTGTCCGTTCCACGGATCCCGCGACCGGGGTCGTGGAGTACCGGTCCTCGTCTTTGCCCGGGATTTATCCGGAACAGAAGGGCCGGGTCCGCATGCCTTTTTCGAAGGGATTCTGGCGTTTTACGCCGCTCGCGGACGGCCGTACGGAAATCTATTACCAGCAACACGGCGAGGTGGGCGGGCATATCCCCGCATGGCTCGTGAACCAGCTTGCCGTGAATATTCCTTTTAACAGCCTGTCCCGTCTCCGGCAATTGCTGGTCAAAGTTTAGGGCGTACCGCGTTCGCGTCACAGACCGAGGAGAATCCGACCCGTGGAGCCGCATCCCATTCATAAGATCATCCGTTCGAAGCGCCGGACGGTCGGACTGCAGGTTACTCCCGAAGCTCACCTGATCGTCCGAGTTCCTCCCCGGATGTCCCTCGAGGCGATCCATGAGATCGTCCGGAAAAAGCTGCCGTGGATCGAGAGCAAGCAGCGTTTCGCGCGTGCCCACTATCTTCCCGCCGTGCCGAAGGCCTTTGTCGCGGGAGAAAAATTCCTGTATCTCGGCGAGGAACACGAACTTTTTGTGGTCCCGGGGACTCACGGCCCGCTGGCCTTTAACGAAAAAGGATTTTTCCTGAGGGAAGGATGCCTGCCTCTGGCTCGGTGGCTTTTCCGGGACTGGTATCGGGCGCGTGCGGGGGAACTTTTAGGCGACCGGGTCCGGCATTATGCCGGTAGGACCGGGGCCCGTTATTCCAGGGTCTCGCTTTCGAACGCGGGCGGGCGCTGGGGTTCCTGCAGTTCCAAAGGGGTGCTGAATTTCAGCTGGCGGCTCGTGATGGCGCCTCGGGAGGTGGTGGATTATGTGGTGGTGCATGAAGTCGTTCATCTCGAGGAATTGAATCATTCGAAGCGGTACTGGAAAAAGGTGGAAGCCCTTGCGCCGGATTTTCTCAAGGCCAAGCAGTGGCTCGAGCGCCATCGCCGGTTGCTGCAGGACAGTGTTTAGCTGCCGGCGCTCTTTCATCCGATCAACGGGCGCTTAAAATTTAGTGAAGCAAGGTCCTTCCTGGAGTAGAATGCCCGCATGCTTGAGACACCGTCCAAGAAGTCCGCCTTCCTGAAGCTGCAGTCCGTGGATAGCAGCAGCGTCCAGTTAAAGATGGGCATCGCCTTTTTCCTGATGGCGCTCGTTCCGATCACCATCATGCTCTATCTGATCTTCTTCCATTTGAATCCCCTTTCGCAGCAGGGGTACCGCGTCGATCTTCAGCTGCTCGTGGGCCTTGCCCTCTGCTCCTCTCTTATCGGTTACTGGATCATCCGGCAGATCGGGTCCTCGATCTCAGCCATGGCCCGGACGGCCAAGGCCCTTTTGGACGGTAAGGTTCTCGCGGGGGGGATTGAGGTCAAGGACCAGTCCGAAGAAATACGGAATCTCGTGAAGGTCTTTAACGGTGTGAACAAGAGCCTGGAAAGTCAGGTTGCGCAGCTTGAACAGTCCAAGGCCGTGATCCAGGAACTGATGAAGAAGATCGGTACGGTGATCACTTCCGAGGAAAAGGCGGAAGGCCTTCTGGACCTGATCACGGAAAGCGTGATCAAGGCGATGGGGGCCGAAAGCGGGGCGGTACTTCTTCTGGAGCCGGAAGGCGGGGCCAAATATTTCCGTCAGGTGGTCGCCTGTGGCAAGGCACGCGAAACATTACTGAGTCTTGCGGCGCAAAAAACTTCGCCTCTCAAGTGGATGAGCCAGGAAAAACGGCCGTTGATCATCAATCGTCTGGAAGAAGGGCCGGAGGTGGCGGTGGATCCCCCGGAGCTGCCCTACCGCTCTCTCCTCTGCGTGCCTCTTCGCTATCAGAATCATAATCAGGGGTGCGTGCTCGTTCTCAATAAGTACAACGAACAGCCTTTTGTCCAGGAAGACGTCCTGATGCTTGAGCATGTGGCCAGCCAGATCGCGATCGCGAGCGAGAACTCCCGGCTGATGGAGGATTCCGAGCGGAGCTATGTGGAGACGATCGCGGCCTTGGCGGTCGCCGTGGAACAAAGGGACGAGTGCACGGGCGGACACCTGGAGCGTGTTTCTGAATGGGCGGTGAAGATCGCGGAAGCGATGGGCATGGCTCCCGAAGCGATCCAGACTCTGAAGGATGCGGCGTATCTCCACGATATCGGAAAGATCGCGATCGAAGACAAGATTCTCCTCAAGCCCGGGAAGCTCACTCCGGAAGAACGCAAGGTCATGCAAACCCATACCGAAAAAGGGGAGAAGATCATCGCGCCGCTGCGCACGTTCAAGGATCTCCGCGAGATCATCCGGCACCATCAGGAATGGTATGACGGCTCCGGCTACCCGGACGGCCTCAAAGGGGAGTGGATCTCCCTCAGTGCCCGGATCCTTGCGGTGGTGGATGTCTACGATGCGTTAACCACAACAAGGCCCTATCGACCGGCTTTTTCTCATGAAGAGGCGCTCAAGATCATGAGGGCGGAATCGGGGACCCACTTCGATCCGAAGGTTTTGAATATTTTCCTCGAGATTATCAGCCAAAAGTCCCTGTAACGTTTTCCCGTATTCCCCACCGTCCCTTTCGAGGACTGAAATTTCAAAAGGTTCCGCGGGCTCTTTTGGGTGTAGAATAAAGCCAAAAGCCTCAAACGGAGGAAAGGGTATGGAAACTCGAGGGAAGGTCCGCAAAGCGGTCGTCTGCGGGCAATTTTATCCGGCGGAGCCGCAAATCCTCAGGGCTCAGATCCGATCCTGCCTCGCGGAATCCCGGTCCCGCTCTGATCCCCATGTGCGCGCGCTCATCGTGCCTCATGCGGGCTATGATTATTCCGGGCCGGTTGCCGCTGACGCCTATAAGTTAGTTGAGGGCCGAGAATTTGAAAGCGTGGTTCTCATCGCTTTTCTCCACCGCATGTTCCTCCAGGGTGTTCTTGTGGACGAAGCCGATGCCTATGAGACACCGCTCGGGCGCATTTCTGTGGATCTCAAGCTGGTCCGCGAGATCCAGCTGTGCCATCCTCTTTTCCGGAACGCCGTTCCGGGACGCATTGAAGAGCATTCTCTCGAGGTGCAGCTTCCGTTCCTTCAGGAGACCGTTCCGGGGCTCAAGATCGTCCCGATCTATATCGGTGTTCAGGATATCACGAACATCACCGTTCTCGCCGAGGCCCTGGCTAAGGTTCTTTCAGGCCGGAACGTGCTGGTGGTGGCGACCTCGGACCTCTCGCATTTCCATTCCCATGAAACGGCCGTCACGAAGGACCTCGCCCTAATCGCGATGTTTGAAAAGGGGAATGCCGAGGCGATCTATGACGCCTACGCCAAGGAAGAAGCCGAAGCCTGCGGCATGGGGCCGGTTCTTTCCCTGATCCTTTTAGCCCGGAAAATGGGGTGGGCTGGGCCGCGTCTCGTCCGCTACGCGAATTCGGGTGACGTGACGGGCGATAAAAGTTCCGTGGTCGGGTACGCAGCTATGGCCTTTACAACCAGTACTGAGCAATGAGTGCTGGGGCATGAGCCTTTTCCAGCGGATCTTCAGTTCGCCTCTCAGTCCCCATCCCGCAGTCCTTGGAGTTGATTATGTTAAATCCCTCTGAACAGAACAAGATACTGTTTTATGCCCGGGAACTCTTGAAGGCACGGCTCACGCACGGGCTCGAGCCGCAGCTTGATCCGGGGCCAGAATTCCTGGAGGAAAAGAGGGGGATCTTCGTGACTCTCAAATGCGGCGCGCGCCTGCGCGGCTGCATCGGGTATATTCTTGGCCATGCGCCTCTCCGGGAAAGCCTCCGCGAGATGACCCTCGCAGCGGCGTTCAAGGACCCCCGCTTTCCGCCGCTCGAGCTCCGGGAACTTGGGGATTTGAGGATCCATATTTCCCTGCTGACGGAACCCACAACCGTTCAAAGCTATCGCGACATCCGGATCGGGATTGACGGCATCATTGTGACTCATGGGTGGAAAAAAGGCGTCTATCTTCCGGAGGTCGCGACCGAGACGGGCTGGGACGCGCGGACTTTTTTTGAGAGCTGCGCGTTGGAAAAGGCCGGGCTTACGGAGCCGGAACTTCCGGAGGCCGGCCTCGAGGTCTTCCAGACCGAAGGCTTTGAGGAAGAGGAGGCCTGATCCCTTGCAGGAAAAAAGGTCAAAAATAATCCCGGAATGCCGATATCCCTAGGCGAGGTTAAACGCTTTCATAAAAGGTAAGGAGACTCCGCTGATGAAAAAGACCCTTTTAGTCCTTTGTGCGTTGCTGGTGTTTTCTTCTGTTTGCGTGCGTGCCGAGCTTGTCCAAGAAATGAACTCCAATAAGGCTCTCGAAAAGTTCAGTCGCGGCGTGACGAATGTGGCGACCAGTCCCGGCGAATTCATCAATCAGATCCCTCCCGCGATGGAGCAGAGCCCCGATTATCTGACAGGGGCGTTCATGCTTGCGGGGCGAGGGCTGGGATACATGCTTCTGCGCGCCGGAGCCGGACTTTATGACCTGGCGACCTTTCCTTTCCCCGGCAAGACCCATTATGGCCCGATCATGAAACCGGAGACTATTGTTACCCCTGTCGCTGATACCACGATCAGCTGAGCGCCGCGAGCCTCCTTCCGTCTTATTCCCGGCCACCGATTTTCTCAGGGAGATCTTTTGTTTCTCCTGCCGCGATCGCTTTCTTGAGAGGCCGGAATTCCAGTATGAAATGGGAGAATAACATACTAGATTATGGGGGCCCGTAGAACCCAGGAGGTGCTCATGAAGACGTATACCGACTACCTTTATTTTGAAACCCCCAAGAAACGCGATTACATCAATATCACTCCCCAGGTCGCGGCCGCCGTAGCGAAAAGCGGTGTGCAGGAGGGGCTTTGCCTCGTCAACCCCATGCACATCACCGCGAGCGTTTATATCAATGATGACGAGGACGGGCTCATCCAGGATTTCGACGATTTTCTGGAGAAGATCGCGCCCTATGATCTGAAAGGTTACCGCCATCACCGGACCGGAGAAGACAATGGCGACGCCCATGTCAAACGTCAGCTCTTCGGTCGTGAGGTCGTGGTGGCTATCACGAAGGGCCGCCTCGACTTTGGTACGTGGGAGCGGATCTTCTACGCCGAGTTTGACGGCCGGCGCCGCAAGCGGGTGATCGTCAAGATCCTCGGGGAATAACAGAAGCCAAATTCCAGGCTCCAAGAACAGAAACAAGCTCCAAGCAAGTTCCAATATTCAAATCCAAAAAATCGAAAGATTTTGGTTGATAGATTCTTCGAATATTTTTGGTGCTTAGGATTTGGAGCTTGGTCATTTGAGGATTTTTAATGTCCGACACCTATCGCGACAAACCCAAAAAGCGCGCAAAGAAGATCCACGCGCCACTTCCTCCGCGCCCGGCAAAAAGCGAGGAGCGCAGGATCTGGGTCGGCGACGAGGCCGTGATCGAAAAACATTTTCTTCAGCTCACGCGCCTGCTCCGGAGTGAGGAACGCGAGGAGAACGACCGCTTTAAGACGGAATTTCTGGATCGCAAACCTGAGGAACGCGAAAAAAGAGGCAAAGCCATTTTCCGGCTGGATCTTTTGGAGACCCACTATAATCCCTCCGGCCAAAAGCTTCTGACATTCGCGCTTCAGAACGGCCGTCCGCTGCCGCGCTACTCCCTCAACCCAGGAGATGTCGTGTCGCTTTCTGGTTTCCAAACCGCCCTCGCTGAATGTCCGTCCGGTACCGTTTATGAAAAAGACCGTTTCCGGATCACGGTGGCTTTCAGCGGCAGGATCCCCGGTTGGGTCGAGAGCGAAAAAAGTTATCAGCTGGGTCTTTCGGAAAACAAGACGACCTACCAACGGATGTACGAGGCGCTTCACATGGTGCGTGTTGCCGAGCACTCCCGAGTCGCGATGCTGCGGGATATCACTCTCGGTCTCAAGAAGCCCCGCTTTGGCGATCCGGTCTCGCCGGAGGTTCTCCGGGATCTGGACGCTTCCCTCAATGAAGATCAGAAACGGGCGGTGGCGATGGCGCTTGAAGCGGAAGATCTTTTGCTGATCCACGGGCCGCCGGGCACCGGAAAAACGCGCGTCCTGACCGAGATCATCCATCAGGTGTTTGGGAGGGGCGAGACAGTGCTCGTTTCCGCGCCGTCGAACGCCGCCTGCGACCATCTGGTGGAATGCCTGGTGAAAAAAAAGATCCCCGTGACGCGCCTCGGCCATCCTGCGCGCATCACGGAAAGGGTCCGGGAGCACACCCTGAGTTACAAGCTGGCCGCGCATCCTTACGCGAAAATGATCGACGCGCATGAGGCGCAGCTCGAACAATTCGCCCGGCAAAAGGAGCGGCGGCAGGACCGTCGCGTGATGTCCTGGGAAGAGCGGAACGAAATGCGCGACGAGGTGAACCGGCTCCGCGATGATATCCGTGATCTCAAGACCCAGATCTTCAAGCAAGTGTGGAACGCCTCGGATGTGGTCGTGGCCACGCACACGGTGTGCGGCGATCCTTTGATTCGCGCGAAGGCGTTTGACTGGGTGATCCTGGATGAAGCGACGCAGGGGATCGAACCCGCGACCTGGATCCCCATGCTCCACGGCGGGAAAGTGATCCTGGCCGGGGATCATTGCCAGCTGCCTCCCACCGTCTTCCGCTCTCCGCGTCCGGGCGAACGTGGTCTGGGTTTCACGCTTTTTGAAAGGCTTCACGGGATCCTAGGCCCGAAATCCAAGGTGCGCCTTGAGCGGCAATACCGGATGCACGAACACATCATGGACTTTTCATCCCGGAAATTCTATGACGGCGCGCTTGCGGCGGATCCCTCGGTCGCGGGTCATGCGCTCAGGGATCTTCCGGGGTTAAAGGCCGCGGGACTGGATGAGGCCCCCGCCATTTTTCTTGATACCGCCGGGCTGGGCTACGAAGAAGAAGCCGAAGAGGGGACCGGAAGCCGCTACAACCCGCAGGAGGCAAAGCTTGTGTCTCGGGAATTGAAGATCCTGCTCGAAGCCGGCATGGATCCCGGCGAGATCGCGATCATCAGTCCGTACAGCGCGCAGGTAAAACTTTTGACCGGCATGATCCTGGGCGATCAAGGGGACCCGGGGGCGCTGGCCTCATTGGAGATCGACAGCGTGGACGCGTTCCAGGGCCGGGAAAAAGAAGCCGTGATCGTCTCGCTCGTTCGCTCGAACCGGGAGGGTCAATTGGGATTCCTGACCGACACGCGTCGCATGAATGTCGCCATGACGCGCGCCAAGCGTAAACTTATTCTGATCGGGGACAGCGCGACGCTCTCGAACCATGTCTTTTTCGAAGACCTTCTCCGTTACATCGAATCCGTGGAGGGGTATCGCAGTGCGTGGGAATAAGGGGTCAGGCACATTTTTCTTCATTTCAGGAAAGATGCCGGAACCACTTTAATAACCGCAAGGAGGTGTTTGATGCAATGCCCGCTGAGCAGCTGTTGTTGTATGTCCCCGAAGATCATTTGTTCAGTCCTGGGGGGCGTGGGTTTCGTATTGGGGGTGTTGTCGGCCTTCGCTCCGGAGCGCTCGATCTCTTTTTACCAGTGGATCATGAAGAATTTTAACTGGAGCGTGACCCCGATCGATTTGCCCCGCGAGATCCGGAACACCCGTTGGCTCGGGCTTGTCCTGACGGTGCTGAGCGTCGCTATCTTCGCGGTTCTTGTCCGCCGCTTTTAGATAGATCGACCCTTTCAACCTACGAGGCTGGAATGGTTAAAGCCTTTGCTCAAGTCGCTGAGGACTGCTAGAATTCCGCCTCATTTCATGGAGGGGGTTTTGTGCTGAACGCTTTTCTGTCGTTATTTTTCTGGGTCGCCTGCGTGACCCTGCTGGCCGTTCTCTACCTCGTCATGCTGGTCCTTCTTGTTCTTACCTTTCCCTTCGACCGTCAGAGGAGGATCCTGCACCGGCAATGCTTCTGGTGGTCGAGCGCCATCATCGGCCTCAACCCCTTCTGGAAGGTGCGCGTGACGGGACTCGAGCATATCGATCCGAAACGCACTTACGTGATCGCGGCCAATCATCAGAGTCTCGCGGACATCGTGGTTCTTTATCAGATCCGGGCCCAGTTCAAATGGGTCGCGAAAGAAAGCCTTTTCAGCATTCCCTTCCTCGGATGGTGCCTGGGGCTTTGCAAACATATCAGCCTCAAGCGCAAGGACCGTGGAAGTATCCGGGACGTTTACCGGGAAGCGATCCTCTATATCCGCTCGGGGATGTCCGTCCTTTTTTTCCCGGAAGGAACGCGCAGCGAAACGGAAGGGATGAACCCCTTCCAGAACGGGGCCTTCAAACTTGCGATCTCGGAAAAAGTCCCAGTCCTTCCGATCGCCGTGAGCGGGACCCGGAACGCGATCCCCAAAGGCGACTGGGTCATGAAGTCCAAGATTTTCTGCCAGCTGACCGTCCTGGAGCCCGTCGAAACGGCGCAGATGGCGCACACCGATTTTTCCGCCCTGAGTGAAACCGTCCGTTCCCGCATTGCCGAAAAGTTGGCCTAAAAAAAGTTCCTGTTGTAGGGTGTATATCGTAGGTCGTTCTGAACGCGAGAGATATTTCTGACTGCCGGCGGCGAGCGACATGCGTTCTATGACATAGGGCCTGCGTATGCGGTCCTATGTTCTCCAGGAAGTATCCTCGTGTGGTCTCCCGCTGGATCTCTCGCCGGATTCCGGATTGACAGCCCTATCCTTCTCCACTACACTTGTTATTGTTAAGACTAAGTCTTAATAATATTTTCCGGAGGTTCTTTTTATGGCCAGGGACCAGAAAGAGTTCGAAGGCTTTATCCGCGGCAAGGGGTGCCGTTTGACGGGCGAGCGGCTGAGGCTCATTGCGGGGATCAAACGCCAGCGCGGGCATTTCAACGTGGACGGTCTCGTCGCCTGCCTGAAGAAACAAGGGCTTAAGGTCTCGCGGGATACGGTCTATCGGAATCTGCCAATCCTTCTTGAAGCGGGGGTGGTGGCGCAGAGCTTCCGCACAAGCCGCGATACGTACTATGAGTGTGCGCGCTCCAAGGCTCATCACGATCATCTGATCTGCCACGCGTGCGGCGGGGTCGTGGAATTCAAGGATGCGGTGATCGAGCGGGCCCAGCAACGGATCGCGGAAAAAACGCATTTTAAACTGGAATATCATTGCCATCAACTCGTGGGGCTTTGCAAAAAATGCCGGAAATGATCATGACGCTGGATCAACTCAAGGCTGGGGAGCGGGGTGTGGTCCTGGGATACGAGGGCGAAGAGGACCTCCACTTCCGGCTCAAGGAGCTCGGACTGATCCGTGGCACCGGGGTGCAGATCAAGCGTTTTGCGCCCTTGGGGGATCCCATGGAGATCCTTCTGCGAGGCTACAGTCTTTCGATCCGGAAACAGGATGCGGCGAAGATACTCGTCGCGCGACACCAAGACACCGAGTCACAAAGCCACCGGTGACATTGTGCCCTGGTGACGGGCGCCATGATTAAGTATGAAGATACCATCCTTGGAAAGTGGAAAATGAAAAACACCCATACTTCTACAGAGATCGCGCTTGTGGGGAACCCGAACACGGGGAAGACCACGCTCTTTAATGCGCTGACCGGTCTCTGGCATAGCACGGCCAATTATCCCGGAGTGACGGTCGAAAAAAGAATCGGGGAGATGCAACTTCCGGGCGGGCAAACGGTTTCGGTCCTGGATCTTCCGGGGGCTTACAGTCTCCTGCCGCGGTCGATGGATGAAGAAGTGGTCCATGATGTTCTCTTCGGGATACGCGGGGACACGCCGCCTCCGGACCTCGTGCTGCTGGTCCTGGACGCCGGCAATCTGGAAAGGAACCTTTATCTGGCAACGCAGGTCCTGGAAACCGGCATCCCCGCCGTCCTGGTACTCAATATGTGGGATATTGCCATTCAAAACGGTGTGAAGATCGATCTTCAGAAACTCGAGAAGCGGACCGGTGTTCCCTGCGTGACGACTGTGGGGATGAAACAAGAGGGGATCGGGGGACTGCAGCAGACGATCGCCCTGGCGCTCGCAGAACCGGGCGACGTTGCGGGACGGTTCTCTCTGGAGCCTTTTTTGCCGGCCGCTCTCAAGACCGAGATGGACAAGATCGTGGTTTTGATCCAAGATCGCATGAAGGATCGGCCCCGGGCTGTCCCTGGAGAGGCGCTCCGGATACTTTCGGACAGTCTTTTCCGGAACACTTTCTTCGGGAGGGTCAAGACCGGAGATCTTCTGCGGGTCGAGACACTCGGTGTCCGCGCTGCCTTGAAGCAGAAGGGCATCGACTGGACTTCGGTGGAGCCAGAATGCCGCTATACGGCGATCGATCATCTTTGCGCTGAAATTGTCTGCCGAACCCCTCAAAAGGCCGTGCCGTTCTCGGAGCGTTTGGATCGCATTCTGACCCACCGCGTCTGGGGT
>Ga0118677_10013206_pt1 | contig 11934 bp, 6 predicted proteins | sample AliMusrvi5mmetaG_FD_86154 | JGI IMG/M metagenome (GOLD analysis project Ga0118677, IMG submission 86154) | reverse complement strand
TCACCTGGTGATTCTCAGTCCGCACAACGAGACGATCCGCCAGGAGGTGGGCGAGGCATTTGCGAGTTATTGGAAACAGCGCAGCGGGCGCAGCGTCTATCTGGATTGGCGCACGCCCGGCGGCACGTCGGAGATCCGCATGGTGTTAGACGCAGACTTCAAGGCGGCGCGCGAAACCGGTCGCGAGGGCATCGGCGTGGACGTGCTGTTTGGCGGTGGCGAACCGGATTTCTCCGGCCAGGCAAAACACGGACGGCTCGTCACGCTGGAGACTTTCGCCAGTCATCCGGACTGGTTCGCACCGGCGGGTCCGATCATGGAAACGTTTTCCGGCGAGCGTTTCTATCCACCCGATCACGTGTGGGTCGGCACCTGCCTGTCGCAATTCGGGATTTGTTACAACCCGGAGGTCCTCAAGCGCCTGCACATCCCCTCGCCCACGCGCTGGGATGATCTGGGCGATCCGCGCTATGTCGGCTCCATCGCCCTGGCCGATCCAACAAAAAGCGGCTCGGTCGCCCGCTCGTTTGAATTGCTCGTCCAGGATCAAATGCAACGCGTCCTAACAAATCTGGAGCTTGACCGCGACGCCGCGCTGGCGCTTGGCTGGGCCAATGGCTTGCGGCTCATCCAACGGATGGCCGCCAACGCGCGCTACTTTACCGACAGCTCGTCAAAAATCCCCCTCGACGTCGGCCAGGGCAACGCAGCGGCGGGCATGTGCATTGACTTCTACGGGCGCTCCTATGCCGCCGATCTCAAAACCCGCGATGGCTCGCCGCGGGTGGTGTGGATCGCACCCATCGGCGGCACCACCCTCAGCCCGGATCCGGTCGGCGTGCTCAAGGGCGCGCCCAGCCCCAAGCTGGCACAGGCCTTTGTCGAGTTCTGCCTCAGTGCGCAGGGCCAGACGCTGTGGTTCGCCAAGCCCGGCAGCCCCGGCGGCCCGCGCGACCGCGCCCTGCATCGCACGCCCATCCGCAAGGACGTCTATACCCCGGCCAATCTGGCAAACTCGACGATGCCGGAGCTGAACCCCTATGCGGACCGCGGTAACCTGACCTATCAGCGCGACCTCACCGGGGCCGCCTTCAACACGCTGCGCCAGCTTGTCAGGGTCATGTGCATCGATTCCCACGACGAGATGAAAGCCGCCTGGCGGGCGCTCGTCGCGGCGGGAATGCCGGCCGACGCACTGGCGGTGTTTGCCGATGTGTCGCGCGTTTCCTACGCCACCTGCGGCAAGGGCGATGCGGAACTGGACAGCAGTGATCCGTTGGTTGGCGAGGCGCGCGCCGCAGCCCTCGGCGCCTGGTTCCGCGCCAATTACCGCAAGGCCGAAGCCATGGCTGAGGCGGGTTATTAGTTATTGGTTATGGTGCTGGTGGGATGGTTTGCCAATCTCGTGACGGACGGCATCCGCCAGCGTCTTGAGCAGGCCGAGGCGCGAGGCGCCGACCGTACAGTGCAACAGGAGTTCCGGATCCAGGCGACCTGAATTCGGCGTTTAAGTGGCTCAAACCAGTCGGTGAAATCACTCTCCGACCGCAGTCCCAGAGGCAGTCGCCTGCCGAGGACATCTTCGATTTGATGGCTATGACTGGTGTGACATGACCTGATGGGCTGGGCGATTTCGCGCTCCGCCGGCCCGATATTACCGCCATTCGACTTGTTGGATAAATATTGGCCACCATGCGTCGGGCGGCGATTGTCCGGAAACCCATGCCGCGCCAACTCCTACGCTCTCGCCGATAGTTTCCTTCCCAGCGAGCACGGTACCGAGACCGCCCCAAGATCGAAAATCCATCCGAAACCAAATGCGTCCAGCTCGATGTAAGTCCATACGGACGAGGTTCTCCCGCCCAGCACGGTGTCTCAGAGGCTCAGACATCCTGACGCGTGCCGGGAAATGGATGCGTTTGGGGAAAATGAATGAGCCGGTTTGGATCCGGGCAGGATGCCCGGTCCACGGTGGTGCGGGCATCCTTGCCCGCTATCAAGCTGCTCGTTAGCTCATACATATTCCCATGGGCTCAGAATATCAGAGGCTCGACGGTGCGAGGGATGGACATATCAGCCCCGCCTGTTATGCTGCCGCCCTCACCCATGCTTCATCGAGACACAAGACTGCAAGACCCAAGACGCAAGACCAAGAAGTCGCTTTCACTGGCACTCCCCATTTGCGCCTCTAGCCATGCTTGCTCTCCTCTTGCGTCTTGCGTCTTGTCGTCTTGGGTCTTCTTCCCATGAAACGCGGCACCGCCATTTTCCTGACTGCCATCACCACGCTGCTGTTTGCGGTGTTCTTCCTGTTTCCGGCCTGGATGGTGGTGAGGCAGGCGTTTGAAGGCCGTCGCGCGGATGGTTCGGCGTATATCACGCTGGATTTCATCGCGCTGGTGTTGCGCAATCCGATCTATCAGGAAGGCCTGTGGAATGCCCTGGTGCTGGGCGTCACCAGCACCCTCGCCACCCTGCTCATCGCCATGCCGCTGGCGCTGGTCGGACAGCGCTATGAATTCCCAGCGAAAAAGCTGCTAGGGGTGCTGGTGCTCGCGCCGATGATCCTGCCGCCGTTTGTCGGGGCGGTGGGCATCCGGCAGATCCTTGGCGTCAACGGCGCGCTCAACGCGCTGCTCATCCGGCTTGGCGCGATGCATGCGGACCTGCCCTGCGACTGGCTGGCCAATGGCCGCTTCGTCGGCATCATTGGGATGAATGCGTTGCATCTCTATCCGATTCTTTATCTGAACATCGCAGCCGCGCTGGCCAACCTTGATCCGGCAATGGAGCAGGCGGCGGAAAACCTCGGCTGTCCGCCGTGGAAACGGTTTTTCCGCATCACCCTGCCGCTGGCCATGCCGGGGGTGTTTGCCGGAGCGTCCATCGTGTTCATCTGGGCCTTCACCGAACTGGGCGTGCCGCTGGTTTTCGATTACGCGCGGGTGGCTCCGGTGCAGATTTTCGACGGCATCAAGGGCCTCGACAAGAATCCGATCCCCTATGCCCTAACAGCCATTCTGCTGCTGGTCGCCACCGCGGTCTTCGCCCTGTCAAAATGGGCCGTCGGCGGCTCCCGCCAAGGGGCCACGCCACGGCCGAAAGGGCTCGCCAGCTCGGTACGCTGCGGCCCATGGCAGGCGGCCGCCTGCACGGCGTTGTTTCTCGGGGTGTTCCTCATGGCATCCATTCCGCATTTCGGCGTGGTCCTTCTGTCGGTGGCGCAGCGCTGGTACGGCACGATCCTGCCGGATCAACTCACGCTCCACCATTACCTCGAAGCCCTCGGCAACGGCCTGGTGGTGCCCTCGATCGAAAACAGCCTGCTGTATTCCGGCTCCGCCACTTTGTTAGCCCTGGGGTTCGGCCTGGCGGTGGCCTGGGTGGTGGTGCGCAGCGACCTGCGCTGGCGCGGGTTTCTCGATGCCATGGTGATGCTGCCGCTGGCCGTGCCCGGGCTGGTGATGGCATTTGGCTACCTCGCCCTGTCGCAGGAGGGCAAGGTGTTTCACTTCCTGGTTGGCGCGGGTGGCAGCCCGTTCCTGCTGTTGGTCATCGCCTATGCCATCCGCCGCCTCCCCTATATCGTGCGCTCCGCGGTGGCCGGCCTCCAACAAAGCAATCCGGCCCTCGAGGAAGCCGCCCGCTCGCTGGGTGCCAGCCCGGCGCGGGTGCTACGGCGCATCGCCCTGCCGCTCATCGCGGCCAACGTCGCCGCGGGTGCCATCCTCGCCTTCGCGTTCGCGATGTTAGAGGTGAGCGACAGCCTCATCCTCGCCCAACAAACGCAACACTTCCCCATCACCAAGGCCATCTACACCTTGTTGAGCACCCTCGGCAACGGCACCGAGCTGGCCGCCGCGCTGGGCGTCTGGGCGATGGCGTTTCTAACAGTTTCAATCCTCGCCGCCGCCGTCCTCGGCGGCAAGCGCGGCGGACTGTTCAAGGTGTGAGACAAGACACAAGACACAAGACACGGAGGCTCGCCGCGAGACGCGGCGGACACGGCCTGCGGCGGGACGCCGCAGCCACGCGCCGTGAGCGCACCTAATTGGCCAGGCCGGCCAGTTCCGCGATGTGGACCAACTCGGCGGGATTGCCCGCGCCGAGCTTGTGCATGGCACGGCCGCGGTGGATCTTGACGGTGATCAAGGCCAGGTCGAGTTGATCGGCGATTTCCTTGTTGAGCAAACCGGTGACGACCAGGCGCACGATCTCGCGCTCGCGAGGGGTCAGCGAAGCGACGCGCACGCGGGCCTCAGCGGCGGCGAATTCCCCTTGCTGCTTGGCGCGGGAGCGCTGCAGGGCCAGCGCCACGGCATCGACCAACTCGGCGGGATCGAACGGTTTGGTTAGGAAACCGTCGGCTCCGGCGCGCATCGCGTTGACCACCAACTGCACGTTCCAGTGGGCTGTTAGAAACACCGTCGGAATGAACCAGCCCCGGCGCAACAGCTCCTCGTGGACCTGCACTCCGGTCATGCCCTCGCCCAACTGGTTGTCTAACAACAAGCATGACGGCACGGTGGGCAGCCCGTCGCGGAACAACTCCGCGGGTTCCGCATGCAAGCGCACCTTGTAGCCGTGAGCCGAGAGCAGGCGTTCCAAACCGGTACGAGTGAACCGATCATCGTCCAACACTAACACTGCATGTTCGCCGTTCATTGTGTCCTCCTTTCGGTCAACATCCTAACAAGCACAGCCGCATCCGGACGTCCGTCCTCCGGCCCTGCCCCGAGAATTGGCACAGGGCAGAGTCAGAAATAACAACTCGGTTGTCATTGGATTCGTCCATACGCGCCGCTTATACCTTAGTATAGGCAGGGGCGCAACCTTTTTCTGAAAAAATTCTCAAGCAGTCTTGAGTGTCAAGCGAGCTTCAGCGGCAGGTTGTCGTCCTGGCCTCCCTGGCGGATTTTCACGAGGAAAAATCCGCCATGGCGGAGAATCTCTCAACGCGCCCGGCAGCAGGGTCTGTGCGGTTGCCGCAGGTCGGCGGGCGCTGGCTATGAGGGAGGGGCGATTTGCCTGCAATATCTGATTCAGTCAGGCAGGCTATCTCCGCTTCGCTCCGGATCCGAATCGCCCTCGACCATGACGGGTCAATGGTGAGCGGAATATCCCCACTCATTGGCTCACCACGGGCAACGGGCGGGCCGCCCGTTCCCCTCTTGACGACGGCAGGGGGCGGCATTTCGGACTTTCCTTGCGGAGGACGGGGTGTAGGATTTCCCGCATGCCTTGGGACCTGCCCCATTCACCGCCGTCCAGCGCCGCGGAGGCCGTCGCGCGCCATGACGGGGTGGAGCGCACGTCGCCGGTGGCGGAGAAGATCGCGTTGTTCCGGTCCTTGTTCCGCGGTCGGGAGGAGGTGTACGCGCGGCGTTTTGCCAGTGCCAGGACCGGGCGCGCCGGGTATCAGCCGGTGTGCGGCAACGAATGGGTTCACGGGGTGTGTGAGAAGCCGCGCATCCGCTGCAGCGAGTGCGCCTGCCAGCGGTTTCTGCCGGTGAGTGATGAGGTGCTGCGCTGGCATTTGTCCGGCGCGGACGAGCGGGGGCGCGAGTTCGTGATGGGACTCTATCCGATGTTGCTGGACGAGCGCTGCTGGTTGCTGGCGGCCGACTTCGATGGCGAGCACTGGCGGGAGGACTCGACGGCGGTGAGCGAGACGTGCCGGACACTGGGCCTGCCGGTGGTGTTAGAGAGGTCGCGCTCGGGCGACGGCGGACACCTGTGGTGGTTTTTCGCCGAAGCGGTGCCGGCGGTGTTGGCGCGCAAGTTAGGTGCCCACCTGCTAACAGAAACGATGGAGCGACGGCCGGAAATCGGGCTGCGTTCGTATGATCGGTTTTTCCCCAATCAGGACACGCTGCCGCAGGGCGGCTTTGGCAATTTGATCGCGCTGCCACTGCAAAAGGCCGCGCGGGATGCCGGCAACAGTGTGTTTGTGAACGAGAGCTTCGAGCCGCACGAGGACCAGTGGGCGTTTCTGGCGGGCATCGAGCGGATCACGCCCAAGCGCCTGGAGGCCATTGTGACGGCAGCCGAAGGACGCGGGCGCATCGTGGGCGTGCGGCTGGCGAGCGCGGATGAGGACGATCCCGAGCCGTGGATGGCTCCTCCATCGCGCCGGCGCGAGATCCTGCCGACCGGTGGGATGCCCGCCACCATCGAGGTGGTGTTAGGTGATCAACTCTATCTCCCGAAAGCCGGCATGGGACCTTCGTTGCGCAATGCCCTGCTGCGCATGGCGGCGTTTCAGAATCCGGAATTCTACCGGGCGCAGGCGATGCGCCTGCCCACCTATGACAAGCCGCGCATCGTGGCCTGCGCCGAGGATCATCCGCTGCACCTCGCCCTGCCGCGCGGATGCTTTGAGGAGGCGGTGGGTTTGCTAGAGTCGCTGCGGGTCAAGGTTTCGGTTAGGGACGAGCGCTGCCACGGGCGGGAACTCGCGGTGGAGTTTTGCGGCACCCTGCGCGACGAACAACAGCAGGCCGGCGCGGCGGTGCTGGCACACGAAACCGGCGTCCTGGCGGCCACCACCGCCTTCGGCAAAACGGTGCTGGCGGCCTGGTTGATCGCACAACGCGGGGTCAACACCTTGGTCCTGGTGCACCGTCAGCAGTTGTTAGAACAGTGGGTGGAACGCCTGTCGCAGTTTCTCGGGATCGCGCCCAAGGCCGTCGGCCGTTGGGGCGGCGGGCGCAAGAAACTCACCGGCAACATCGATGTGGCATTGATCCAAAGCGTCATCCGCAAGGATGTGGTGCAGGATTTGGTAGGCGACTACGGCCACCTGGTGGTGGATGAATGCCATCATCTATCAGCACGCAGTTTCGAGCTGGTGGCGCGGCGGGCCAAGGCGAGATATGTCACCGGGCTGTCGGCCACGGTGACCCGCAAGGACGGCCATCATCCGATCATCTTCATGCAATGCGGGCCGGTGCGCCACAGGGTGGATGCACGACAGCAGGCGGCCGCGCGGCCGTTCAGTCACGAGGTATGGGTTCGATCGACCGGATTTCTGCCGGAGGGCGAGCCTGCGGCCGACAAGCGGGTCGAGTTTCAACGGCTGTGCGACGCGGTGATGCGAGCTGACTTCCGCAACCGGATGATCTGCGCGGAGGTGGTCGAGGCGGTGCGGGCGGGCCGCTCGCCGGTGGTTCTAACGGAACGCACCGGGCATCTGCTACTGCTAGCCGAGCTGCTCGGCGCGGAGGTGCCGCATGTCATCACGCTGCAAGGCGGCATGGGACGCAAGTCGCTGCTCGCGGCGCTGGAACGGGTGCGCGAAATTCCGCCCGAGCAAGGCCGCGTGCTGCTGGCCACGGGGCGCTTTCTCGGCGAGGGCTTTGATGACGCGCGACTGGACACGTTGTTTCTAACCATGCCGGTGTCGTGGCACGGTACCATCGCACAGTATGTCGGACGCTTGCACCGCTTGCATGACGGCAAGCTGAGTGTGCGCGTCTATGATTACGCCGACCTGGAGGTGCAGATGTTGGCGCGGATGTTTAACAAACGCTGTGCCGGTTATGAGGCGGTGGGCTATACGATCCTGCTGCCCGCCAGCGCCTTGCCGGGCTGGCCGACCGACGTGCCGCTGCCCGTCGATGCCCGCTGGAAACAGGACTATGCGGCGAGCGTGCAGCGCTTGATTCGCGACGGCGTGGACCGGCCGCTGGCCCAGTTGTTTGTCTGTGCCACCACAACGCCGGAGGCGGGGGCCGAGGGCGCGGATCGGGCGCGCAGTGCAAGTGAGGCGTTTCTTTACCGGCGGCTCGAGTCGCTGCCGGAATTGGCCAGCCTGTTCCGGCTCAATGCGCTGCTGCCGATTCCCTTTGACGAGCGCAGCCAGATGGAGGTGGATTTCCTGGATGCGCAGGCGCGCTTGGTCATCGAGATTGATGGCGGGCAGCACCTGGGCGACGCCGACGCCTGGAGGCGCGACCGGCGCAAGGATGCGGCGTTGCAGGCCAACGGGTATTTTGTGTTGCGCTTTCTCGCGGCGGACCTCGCCAAGCACTTGGACACGGTGCTCGACACCATCCTGCGCACTCTCGCCCATCTGCGGCGCAAGTGAAGCCGCACACAGGTGGCGGCGTTCAAGGAGTGGCGGACTCCGGCCGCCGTTGTCAAGGAGCGGCGGACTCCGTCCGCTGTTGTCCATGGTGAGCCAATGGGAAGAAGCAAACGGCTTCCCATTATCCCCTCATGGGCAAGGGGGACAAGATGTCCCCCCTCCTTGAGGGCGATTCGGACATCGCCCCTCCTTGACGACATGCCTGAGGCCGAGTAGGATTCAACTGCGAATTTTGTCCAACCCCCTCGCCGACATGCAAACGCCTGAGACGGCCGATGCCAAGTTCGAGGCCGCGCGCACGAAGATGGTGGCCGGACAACTCGCCGTGCCCTACCGCGGCATCACCAACCGACGGGTCTTGCAAGCCATGGCCACGGTGCCACGCCATGAGTTCATCCCCGAAACCCAGCGCCGCTGGGCCTATGAGGATGGGCCGTTGCCACTCGGCTACGGCCAAACGATTTCCCAGCCATACATCGTGGCATTGATGACCCAGGAACTCGACCCGCAAGCCGGCCACCGCGTGTTGGAAATCGGCACCGGTTCGGGCTATCAGACCGCCGTGCTCGCGCAGTTGGCCAAGGAGGTTTATACGATAGAAATTGTCGAGGCGCTGGCCACGCGCGCTGCGGCCGATTTGCGGCGCTTGGGCTACACCCATGCCTTTGTCCGCGCCGGCGACGGTTGCAAGGGTTGGCCCGACAAGGCGCCGTTCGACTCGATCATCGTCACCTGCGCGCCCGAACACATCCCGCAACCGTTGGTGGACCAACTCAAGGAAGGCGGCCGCATGGCCATCCCGGTCGGCCCAAAGCTGAACCAGGAACTTTATGTGTTAGAGAAGCGCGACGGAAAAATCCACCAGCGCGACGTGCTGGCCGTGCGCTTCGTCCCCATGACCGGCGCCGAGCAGGACGAGTGACGTGAGCGCGCCAAGGGGGGCACGGCGGCCCGCCCGTGATTTTCCTTCAACACGGGCGGGCCGCCCAATACTGTTTGCTTAGCACTCTTGGCTGTTTGAACAGAGGCACCGGGCAGGATGCCCGGGCCACCTGTGGCGCGGGCATCCTGCAGCTCGGCTGAGCTCGCCGAACGCCCGCCGCCTCTTCCTGTCTCGTTCCTGCATCGCCTAAGTAAACAGTATTGGGCGAGCTGCCCGTGCCGCTTTTGCGTCGCAGGGGGACTCAGGGCTTTTCCGCGGGCACAAACGTCAGGGCACCGCCATTGATGCAATAGCGCTCATCGGTGGGCGTGTGGTAGCCCTCGCCATCAAAGCGATGGCCCAGATGCCCGCCGCAAATCGCGCAGGTCACTTCGGTGCGCAGCATGCCCATGCTGGAGTCCTGGGTGAGTTTGACATTCTGGGCCTTGGCCGGATCGTAGAACGAGGGCCAACCGCACCCGGAATCAAACTTTTGCTCCGAGGAAAACAACAGGGCACCACACGCGGCACAATGATAGGTCCCCTTGCCCTGCTTTTTGAATTCCTCATACACCTTGCCATGCGCCGGCTCGGTGGCGGCCTGCCGCAAGATGCGATATTGCTCGGGGCTGAGTTGCTTTTTCCACTCGGCGTCGGTCTTGACCACCGGGGCGGTGGGTTCGGTGGGCGGCGTTTTCATGTCTTTTTTGTCGGACTCGCGGGCCGAGCAGGCCAGCAGCGACAGCGGCAAAGCCAACAGGATGAGAGTCCGGGTTGCATTCATGTCGCAATCCTGCGCGCGCTTGGGCGAAAATCAAGCCGCCCGGAGCAATTTTTTGGTGCGCCCCGCGGCCGGCTCAGCCCATCACCTGCTCGACGAACACCGCTTTCATGTAATCGCGGTTCATGCGGGCGATGTGCTCGACGCTGATTTCCTTGGGGCAGGCGGCTTCGCACTCGTATTGGTTGGTGCAATTGCCGAAGCCCTCGGAGTCCATTTGGCGGACCATCGCCAGCACGCGCTTTTGGCGTTCCGGCTGGCCTTGCGGCAGATGCCCGAGGTGCGAGACCTTGGCCGACACAAACAACATCGCCGAGGCATTCTTGCAGGCCGCCACACAGGCACCGCAGCCGATGCAAGCCGCCGCATCAAACGCCGCGTCCGCATCGGCCGTGGCCACCGGGGTGGCGTTGGCATCGATCGCCGAGCCGGTGCGCACGTCTATGTAACCGCCCGCCGCGATGATCCGGTCAAAGGCCGTGCGATCGACAATCAAATCCCGGATCACCGGGAACGGATTGGCGCGAAACGGCTCGATCCAGATGGTGTCGCCGTCGGCAAACTTGCGCATGTGGACCTGGCAGGTGGTGATGCCGCGTTCCTTGCCGTGGGGAATGCCGTTGATGGTGAGCGAACAGGTGCCGCAGATGCCTTCGCGGCAGTCGTGATCGAAATGGATCGTATCATCGCCCTTTTCGATCAGGCCCTCGTTGACAATGTCGAGCATTTCAAGGAAAGATGCCTCCGCGGGAATGTTCTTCGCATCGTAGGTCACGATGCGGCCTTGAGCCTTGGGGCTGGGCTGGCGCCACACTTTGAGGGTTAGATTCATGGTCATTCAATGAGGTTGGGCCAAGCCATGGCCGGGCCGCACGCGCAATCGCTGGCACCGGGGTGGTTGGCCCCGCCAAAATAGGCGGCTTTGCGAATCGGGCGAGGAGAAAAATCAAGAATCCCCCCGCAGCGCAATATCCGCGCATCCTTTGCAGAATGAAGCGGCATCCAAGACCCGGCCGTGTGCGCAATTCCGCCTCCCGCCGCGGCCAGGTGTCCGCCAACCGCTGCGCCAGGAATGCCGGGAAAAAAATCCGGGAAATTTCCTTGACGTCGGCGCGTTACCGGCTTACTCCGTGCGTGTCGCGACCGACCATCAGGCGGCCCGGCTGAGCATCCTCTCGGTTTTTGGGTTTTCCCTGGGGAGTATCAGCCGGGCCGCTTTTTTTGGATGGAGCGCGGGCTTTAGCCCGCCTGTTTCTCTTCAATCGCGTGCGGGCTAAAGCCCGCGCTCCTAACATCACGCCGGTCTTACGCCCCGTCGGCCATCTCCCCCACCCCGCGCTGTTTCCAGGCGTAAATCAGGAAGCCCGCCGCAAACAGCAGCATGAAAAGCGACAGGAATTGTCCCTTGGTCAGCGATCCCACCAGCGCCGCATCCGGCTCGCGAAAATACTCGGAAAAAATCCGGAACAGCGCGTAAAAGCCGAAAAACAAGCCGGTGAGCAAGCCGTTCGGGGCTTTGGGGAAGCGCACGCGCACCAGCCACAGAATGGCAAACAGCGCCACGCCCTCCAGCAACGCCTCATACAATTGCGAGGGATGGCGCGGCTCAAGGAAGCGGCCCAACGCGGCGGAAACCTCGGCGGAATGCCGGTTGGCCTCCAGCATTTTCTCATACATCGCGCCTCGGACGGCCATATAACCGTTAGCGCCCAGGCCTTCATCCATGGCCTGACGCCCCGCCATCAGGGCTTGATAGGCCCCCATCAGGTCCGGCTTCACCGCCGCGACGGCTGCCGCCGCCTGGTCGAATTTCGAGAACTCGGGGGCCTTGTCATCGCTCAAGGCCACGGGAAATTTCACCGCCCAGCTCACGCCGTGGGCCACCCGTCCATAGAGTTCGCCATTGATGAAATTGGCCATCCGCCCGAAAAACAATCCCACCGGGGCCACCACGCACAGGCCGTCGCCGAGGCCGGTCCAAGACACTTTCTCGCGCCGCGCGTAGATCCAGGTGAAGATCACCAGTCCCAGAATCCCGCCGTGGCTCGCCATCCCGCCCTCCCACACGCGAAACACCAGCAGCGGGTCGTCCATTAGCGCCCGAAACCCTTCCTTGGGGAGAAAATAAAACAAAATATACCC
>Ga0118677_10013204_pt1 | contig 11937 bp, 10 predicted proteins | sample AliMusrvi5mmetaG_FD_86154 | JGI IMG/M metagenome (GOLD analysis project Ga0118677, IMG submission 86154) | reverse complement strand
GAGTAGCACTTGAGGAAGGTGATCTGGCACTAAGATGCAACCTCATTTGCATTTCAGACGAAAAGATTAAAAACCATTCTGCCGGACATATCTCAACCACTGAAGCCATAGAATTAATTGAGGCGCTCAACGAGAAATTGGGAGGTGAAAAGTTGAGATTTTATCCTGGAGTTTCCTACCGGCACCTGTTGGTGATTAAAGGGGGGAACAAATCGCTTAAATGTGTTCCTCCGCATGATGTTACCGGAACCCCGGTCATCGATGTTCTCCCTTGTTCTTCCAATGAATCCGGGGAGGAAACTGCAAAGCTCTTATTGAACCTGATTCATAAGTCCAGGGAATTGTTTGAGAATCATCCGGTCAATGTGAAGCGCAAGAAGGAGGGGAAGGATCCGGCAAACTCTATCTGGCCCTGGTCTCCGGGGTATAAACCTTCAATGAAGACCTTAAAAGAGATGTTCGGAATCCAGAGCGGCGCGGTAATTTCAGCTGTCGACCTGATCCAGGGTATAGGGGTTTATGCTGGTCTTGATGTAATTAAAGTGGAAGGTGCTACCGGATTATATGATACCAATTACGAAGGCAAAGCTTTAGCGGCTGTTGAAGCGCTGAAAACCCGGGATTTTGTTTATCTGCATATTGAGGCGAGTGACGAAGCGGGTCATGAAGGTAACTATGATCTTAAATTAAAGACTATTGAGTACCTTGATAATCGGGTGGTCAAGTATTTGGTGGATGAAATAGCCAAAATGAATGAACCGGTTGCAATTGCAATTCTTCCCGACCATCCTACTCCCTGGAAACTGAAAACCCATACCCGGGATGCTGTACCTTTCCTGATTTGGTACCCTGGTATTCAGCCCGACAGCGTTGATCGGTATGATGAGGTTTCTGCAGCTAAAGGAGATTATGGAATTTTGGAGAGTCACCAGCTTATGGAGGAGTTATTGAGGAATGGGAGGATTTAAGGAGATTAGCATTTCTAAAATCCTAACAGCCTACAGCCTAATTTCCTTGATAAAGAAAGAATTATTTAAGCGTTAAGTAAAATGAAGTATTACAGCACCAACCATCAAACGCCGGACGTAACCCTTGAGCTGGCGGTTACCCAGGGATTGGCAGCCGATCGTGGGTTATTTATGCCCGAACGGATCAATCCGATGCCGGCCTCCTTTTTTCAGAATATCGGTTCCATGAGCTTTCAGGAACTCTCTTTTGAGGTAGCAAAAAAATTCTTTGGGGAAGATATCCCAGAGCGCACCCTTGAAAAGATTGTATTTAATACCCTGACTTTCGATACCCCGTTGGTGGAGGTGAGTGATCATATTTATTCGCTTGAACTTTTTCATGGCCCGACCTCTGCCTTTAAGGATGTCGGGGCCCGGTTTATGGCCCGGCTCTTATCCCATTTTTTGGGACAGGAGAAGAAGATGGTCCATGTATTGGTTGCCACTTCAGGGGACACGGGAAGTGCTGTTGCCAATGGGTTTCTTGGTGTACCCGGAATCAAGGTCCACGTCCTTTATCCAAAGGGAAAAGTTAGCGACATCCAGGAGAAGCAGTTTGCCACATTGGGACAAAATATCACAGCTCTCGAGATTGACGGAACCTTTGATGATTGTCAGGCCTTGGTGAAGTCGGCATTTATGGATGAAGAGCTCAAAAAGAAAATCACCATAACTTCAGCCAATTCGATTAATGTAGCCCGGTTTCTGCCACAGGCTTTTTATTATTTCAATGCGTGGGCAAAACTGGAGGATAAAACACGAAAAGTGGTATTTTCAGTTCCAAGCGGAAACTTTGGAAATCTTACTGCAGGACTGTTTGCAAAAAAAATGGGACTACCCGTAAGTAAATTCATAGCGGCCAATAATCTGAATGACATAGTTTTCAAGTATCTTAAAACCGGGATATACGAACCACGTCCATCGGTGTCTACCATTGCCAATGCCATGGATGTGGGTGACCCGAGTAATTTTGCCCGCATTCTGGATTTGTATCAAAATAATCATCAGGCTATTACCAACGAGATGACCGGTACGACCTTTACCGATGACCAGATCCGTGAAACCCTCCTTTCTGTTTATCAAACCAGGGGATATCTTCTTGATCCTCATGGTGCTGTTGGCTATCGTGCACTTTCTGAATTACTTAGGGATGACGAAACCGGAATTTTTCTGGAAACGGCTCATCCGGCCAAATTCACCGAAACTGTTGAAGAGGTGGTTGGGAAAGGAAATGTTCCCATGCCGCAGCGGTTGCAAAACTTTATGAAGGGAGAAAAGCTGAGTATCGAATTTCCGGCTGACTACGAGTCATTCAGGGGTTATTTGAATCAACTGGATTAGGAATCAGCATTCGAAAGAGGACAGTTTGGTTGCAACATGTGATTTGCTCCGGGTTGTTTAGGATTTCCTATGGTACCTGTTTTTATAATGCTGCTTAAATGTGAAGGCATAGCCCACAGTAATCGTCTCTGAAAATGGTCTGCTGGCCCCGTAAACAGAACTTTGCTGAATCGGTAAAAATGCATAATTGGCACCGATTTCAATAAAAAGGACTTCTTTTTTATTTAGTTTGCAGGAAAGGCCTAATAATCCGTTTAATCCAATATTGTTGGAATTAAGTTTTTGGGTGCCTGTACTATCTAACGATTGAAGCGCGATAGCAGCAACTGTATTTCTTGACTGATCTTCATAAATCGTGCCGGAACTGATGGTGCGGTTAGCGTTTAACAATAAACCGATTACTGGACCCACACCTGCATAAAAGCAAAATTTTCGTTTTAAGTACCAACTTTCCCTAATTAGAAACGGAAACATCAGGTAATTTAGGTTCATATCGCTTTTAAAATCTGAATAGTAATAAGGACCATTACCAGTCTGAACCAAACTTGCAGGCGTTGGAAATGCCTGGAATTTATTTAATCCTCCCTGAGATGAGTACTCAATACCCAGAGAGAATGATAATTTTGAAGAAACATGATACTCTCCATACACGCCAAAATCTTCACCTGTCTTGAACGAATTGCTATCGTACGTAGGATTACTGGCTTTTCCACCTGACAGCCCAGGGAAACTTAAACCCCCTTTGGCACCCAGGGTTATTCTTTGTCCATAAAGCGCATTTCCGGAAAGGAAAATTACGGTAACGAATATTAGCAGTAGATTATTCTTCATTTTATTCAATTCATAAGGTTTGACAAATTTAGGATATTTCCGATTTATGCTGACATCGGGATTTTCTTTTAGGAATATTTTTTGCAGGACTTGAGCCAAATCCATTACTTTTGCAAAAATTAAAACCCGGACTATGAAAAACCTGTTCCTTTTTTTTCTGATTCTGTCCCTTTTTTCAGCCTGTATGAAAAGTGAAAAACCTGCACCCAAGAAAAGCAATTTTCTTCCCGAAACGCATAAGCTTTCTTCGGATATCATGACTCCAGAGGTGTTGTGGTCGTTTGGCCGTGTTGGAGGAACCCAGGTTTCACCTGATGGGAAATCGGTGATTTTCGGCATTACTTATTTTAATATTGCGGAGAATAAATCGTATCGTGATATTTATTCGGTTTCTGTTTCCGGTGGAGAAGCCCGAAGACTTACCGATACCCCTGAAAAAGAGGGGGAAGAGCAATGGCGTCCCGACGGGAAGAAGATCGGATACATCTCTTCAAAATCGGGAAGTGATCAGTTGTGGGAGATGAATCCTGACGGAACTGGTAATACCCAGGTTTCCAATGTGGCTGAAGGTATTTCAGGTTTTAAGTATTCTCCTGATTTAAAGAATATTATATACATTAAGTCTGTCAAGTTAGACAAAGATATTCATGACCTTTTTTCCGATCTCCCACTGGCAAATGCCCGGCTTGAAACGGATCTGATGTACCGTCATTGGGACAGCTGGCATGATTATACCTATCAGCATGTCGTTGTTGCAAAATATAGTGAAACAGGTTTGTCTGAGGATAAGGATATCATGAAGGATGAACGTTTTGATTCACCGATGAAACCTATGGGCGGGATTGAACAGATCAACTGGAGCCCGGATGGTAAGAGAATCGCGTATACCTGTAAAAAGAAGGTTGGTAAGGAATATGCAATTTCCACAAATTCAGATATTTATCTTTACAATCTGGAGACCGGAACTACTACCAATCTGACTGAAGGGATGATGGGTTATGATATAAACCCGATTTATTCACCTGATGGACAAATGATTGCCTGGGAAAGTATGGCGCGTGACGGCTATGAAGCGGATAAGAACCGTCTTTTTATTGCAGACCTAAAAACAGGTGTGAAACGCGATTATTCTGCTGGATTTGACCAGGATGTCAAAGGGCTTACCTGGACCAAAGACAGCAAATCGATCTACTTTATCTCTGATATTCACGCCACCGACGAAATTTTCAGACTCGATCTGGAAGGGGCCAAAATCGCAAGGATAACCGAAGGTGTTCATGATTATCAGGATGTGTTTATAGCAGGAAATCAGTTGGTCGCAACCAAAGTTTCCATGTCGCATCCAGCTGAAATATACCGGGTCGATCCGGCAACCGGAAAAGACGAGCCAATCACTATTGCGACCAAGGGGATCATGGATCAGCTTACTTTCGGCAAAGTGGAGAGTCGTTGGATTACCACAACCGACAAAAAGAAAATGAAGGTTTGGGTGATCTATCCCCCTCATTTTGATCCTTCTAAAAGATATCCGGCCTTACTTTATTGTGAGGGCGGTCCCCAAAGTACAGTGAGCCAGTTTTGGTCCTACCGCTGGAACTTCCAGATGATGGCTGCCAATGGATATATCATTGTGGCTCCAAACCGGCGTGGACTTCCGGGTTTCGGCCAGGAGTGGAATGAGCAGATTTCGGGTGATTATGGCGGTCAGAATATGAAAGACTATTTAACGGCAATCGATACCCTATGCAAGGAACCCTTCATCGACAAAAACCGTTTGGGCGCAGTCGGGGCAAGTTACGGTGGTTACTCGGTTTATTATCTGGCAGGCCATCACCAGAAACGGTTCAAGACATTTATCTCGCATTGCGGTATCTTTAACCTGGAAGCGATGTATTCCACAACCGAAGAGGTATGGTTCACCAACTGGGATAACGGAGGCGCATACTGGGATTTGAATAACAAGGTTGCTCAGAATACCTATAAGAATTTCTCTCCACATAAATTTGTCCAGAACTGGGACACCCCATTGTTGGTAATCACAGGGGAAAAGGATCTTCGTATTCCGTACACCCAGGGGATGGGCGCCTTTAATTCGGCTAAATTAAAAGGTATTCCCGCTGAATTTTTGTTTTTTCCCGACGAAAGCCACTGGGTATTGAAGGCGCAAAACGGCATTCTGTGGCAACGCGTTTTCTTTCAGTGGTTGGATAAGTGGTTGAAGTGAGGAGAAATGAAAAAATGAAAGAATTAAGGAAGTAATGAATTAAAATTCACTATCATGACTGAAAATGTAATTGTTGATAAAAGTTATTCTTTTGCAGTTGGAATAACGAAGTTTTGTTTTGAAATACAAGACCATAGAAGGGAGTATGTACTTTCTCATCAATTATTAAAAAGCGGGACAAGTATTGGAGCGAATGTTGAGGAGTCACAGGGTGCAATTTCAAAAGCCGAGTTTATTGCAAAAACTCAAATTTCCTATAAAGAGGCAAAAGAGACCAGATACTGGTTAAGACTAATAAAAGATGCCGAAGTTTTTCAAAATGTACATTCAGAACAACTTCTCAAAGATTGCAACGAGCTTATCGTGATACTTTTATCGATTCTAAAATCCTCAAAAGGGGGAAAATAAGGATAAATGAAATAATTTTTTCATTCTTTCATTTTTTAATTCTTTCATTCTTTCATTAAATGATTTCCAACCGCAAATCCGGTATATTGCTCCACCCAACTTCCCTTCCCGGGAAATATGGAATTGGCTCGCTTGGCGAGGAGGCATACCGCTTTATTGACTGGCTTGCAGCATCGGGACAGAAGATCTGGCAGATTTTGCCACTTGGTCCAACCGATTTTAGTCATTCTCCATATCAGTGTTATTCGGCATTCGCAGGAAATGCCGATTTAATCGATCTTGATGAACTGGTTAAAATCGGTTTAATAGCTCATGAAATAAAGCTTCCGGTTAAGGCATTTCCTCTGGAAAGCGTAGACTACTTTCATGTCCGGAAATTCAGGGAGCCCTATCTTCAGCAAGCTTTTCATCGTTTTCGGGAAATCGGAGGATTTGGTTGGGAGGATTATCTGGGATTCTGGCAGGAAAACAGTTGGTGGCTTGAAGCCTGGTCTCTTTTTTATGCCTGCCGCAAAAACCTCAAAGGTAAAGCCTGGAGCTATTGGGAGGAATCATTGGTTAGGCATAAGCTGGATTCTCTTCATCTTCACTATCGGACCTACCGCGAAGATGTCGAATACCAGCGTTTTCTGCAATTTTTCTTTTTCAAGCAGTGGTTTTCCTTGAAAAGGTATGCCAATAGCTTGGATATTAAAATATTCGGGGATATTCCCCTTTATGTTTCCTTTGATAGCGCTGATGTTTGGGCTAACCAGGAAATTTTTTTGCTGGATAAAAACAGGAAACCGGTTATGGTCGGAGGTGTACCTCCCGATTATTTCAGCGAAACCGGACAGCTTTGGGGAAATCCTTTATTCGACTGGAAGAAACTGCAACACCGGAATTACGATTGGTGGATAGCCCGGCTGCATTTTAATTTGAACCTGTTTGATTTAGTTAGGATTGATCATTTCAGAGGTTTGGAATCGTTCTGGGCAATCCCTTTTGGTGAAAAAACTGCCATAAACGGGCAATGGCTGAAGGCCAACGGAGACGCGATTCTTGGTTTGTTACAAAGTCAGATTGGTTATTTGCCGATTATCGCAGAAGATTTAGGGACTATTACTCCGGAGGTTCATCACTTGCGTAAAAAATATCATTTGCCGGGAATGAAGGTCTTGCAATTTGCTTTTACCTCCGATGGTAAAAATGAACATCTCCCACATAATTATGATACGGATTTTGCCGCATATACCGGAACACACGATAACGATACCACTGCAAACTGGCTAAAAAAATTGAAAGGGGAGGAGCGCGAACACCTTCGTCAATATTTTGGCACATCTGGAATTGATCATTGGAAAATGATCAGGGCAGTTATGGGATCTGTAGCAAATATGACCATTATTCCCCTTCAGGATGTTCTGGGTCTTGATGCATCAGCCAGGATGAATACTCCGGGAACCATTGAAAATAATTGGAGGTGGAGATTATCCGATACGATTGATATGAAGGAGATTGGTGAAAAATTAAAGGCGGTGACTGCTTTATACAACCGATAACAGAGCTTCAACGAATTTTTCGGGTTGCTCTGAATGGAGCCAGTGGCCTGCATCCGGAATGCCGATAATCCGGGCATCCGGATATATACTTTTGATCGTTGGCAGATCATCGTCTGAAATGTAGTCCGAATTTAATCCACGAATAAAGGTAACCGGATAGCTAAGGATTGGTTTCCGGTCCTCGAACCACTCGCTGCTGACGCCACTTGTAATTGATACAAGCGCATGTTTAAGTACGGGAACATTTATTTTCCACTCAAAATAATTGTCTTTATTCCTCTGGATATTTTTGATCAGGAATTGCCTTAAGGTGCTGTTATGTAATTTTTCGGATAAAAAGTGATCGATCTCTTTCCGGGATGAAACTGCTACCAGGTTGAGCTCTTCCATCAAACCAAGGATCAGTTCATGTTCCAGAACCGTTTTATAGGGTCTGTCTGATAAGTTATAGCTTTTGGGAGCTATATCGGCCACGATCAGTCCGGCTACCAGCTCGGGATATTCAGCCGCAAACATCATCGCAACCTTGCCTCCCATACTGTGTCCCAGCACAATAGCCCGGCTGATGTGATGATCATTAAAAAACTGGGAAAGGTCATCCACCATATCCTGATAGGTATGGCTTGTAGTATGGGGTGAATAACCATGATTGCGGAGATCGGGAATGAAAATGGTAAACCGCTCCTCCAGCTTCCGGGCGATAGAGATCCAATTATCCGATGCACCGTAGAGTCCGTGAAGGATTATAACCGGTTCCCCATGCCCCGACTTTCTGAATATTAAGGTTACTGGCATTACCTCAGGCACTCTTTATATTTGAGTATCGTCAGTTCCAGCCCAAGGTATAAAGCATCCGAAATCAGTGCATGACCAATGGAAACTTCAAGCAGATTGGGGATTGACTGGTTAAAAAACCTTAAATTCTGCAGACTCAGATCGTGCCCTGCATTGACTCCCAGTTTAAGATCTTCGGCTGCTCTGGCTGCCAGCAAAAATGAACTGATTGCCAGATCAGGATTGAAAGGGTAAGCTGTTGCATAGGGCTCCGTGTAAAGTTCGATCCGATCGGCACCGATAAGCGAAGCACCCTCTATCATCTTAACTTCAGCTCCAACAAACAGCGAGACGCGGATTCCCGCAGCTTTCAACTCAGAAACGATATCGGTTAACAATCCCCGGTGTGCAATGGTATCCCATCCGGCATTTGAAGTAATGGCGTCATGAGCATCCGGAACCAGGGTAACCTGGTCAGGCAATACCTCAAGTACCAGGTCGAGAAAGGACCGGCCAGGATAACCTTCGATGTTGAATTCTGTGGTTATGATTGGTTTTAAGTCTCTTACATCTGAATAGCGGATGTGTCGTTCGTCCGGACGTGGATGAACAGTGATCCCTTCCGCCCCAAATTCTTCGCAATTTATTGCTGCAAGTTTAACATTTGGGATATTTCCCTGCCGGGTGTTTCGCAGTGTTGCTATTTTATTTATATTTACGCTTAAACGTGCCATAGTTTTGTTTCACTGATTTGGTGTGCAATTTACAACTTTGAATCGGTTTTTTATAACAAAAAATTCTAGTATCGTGATAGCCGAAAATCTGATTTCTGAATCAATTCCTACCGTCACTCCCGACGAGATTGGTTCCAAGGTGCTTACACTCATGGAGATATTCCGGGTTGCACATCTTCCTGTTGTCGTTGGAAAAGATTATTTTGGAGTAGTTTCTGACAAGGAAATTTATGATGCTGAAAACTTCGACGAAAAGATTGAAAAGTACATCAGCCCAAATCTTTTGCAACCACATGTCCATGTCAATCAGCATATCTTTGAAGTGGCAGGTGTTGCCTTGGGATGTGGAGTATCTATCGTTCCTGTGCTTGAACCGGATCATTCCTATATTGGATCGATCACCCGAACTGATCTTGCCTTTAAACTGGCTGAACTGTTTTCGTCTAATGAACCTGGCGGTATCATTGTGCTGGAACTTACAGAGGTTAACTACTCCCTGTCACAGATTGCACAGATTATCGAGGGGAATGACGCACGTATTCTGAGCCTGTATATTCATAAACCTTCTCCATCCTCCAAGGAACTTGATGTCACCATAAAAGTAAATGTAGTGGATCTTTCAGGAATTATTCAGACTTTTGCGCGCTATGATTACCTGATTAAAGCGACCTATATGGATCAATCACAGATTAGAACGCTTTTTGATGACCGTTATGATCAATTTATGAGATATATAAATGTCTAACATTCAGATATATAAATGAGAATAGCGGTCTTTGGAAGAAATATTAATCCGGTTTTTTACGATAGTTTGAAACGTTTGTTCGCCATTTTGCATCTACATCAGGTGGAGGTCGTGGTATATCGCCCTTTTTTAGAATATATGTACCGTGAAATTGCTTTCAAACCTGAAAAATTAACCGTCTTCTCGAACCATAAGGAATTGCAGAATGTCGATTTTTTCTTCAGTATTGGTGGTGACGGAGCATTCCTGGAAGCAATTTCATTAGTCCGGGATTCTGGAATACCGATGGTTGGTATCAATAGCGGACGACTCGGTTTCCTGGCAGATGTGGCTCAACAAGAACTTGAAAGTGCTCTTGAGCGTTTCTTTGATGCGAAATACTATCTGCAACCCCGTTCTTTGATTAAGCTTGAAACAGATATTCAGTTGTTCTCTGATTTTCCCTATGCCTTGAACGAGTTTACTGTACATAAACAGGATACTTCTCAAATGATTACGGTGCATGTTGAGGTTGGCGGTGACTATTTAAACTCCTATTGGGCAGATGGTTTAATTATTTCCACTCCTACCGGTTCAACCGCCTACTCATTGGCTGTAGGAGGCCCGATTATTACTCCAACGGCTGCAAATTTTATCATTGCACCTATCGCTCCGCATAATCTGGCGATTCGGCCGGTGGTCATTTCGGATAATGAAGAGATCAAACTCAGAGTCGAGGGGAGAGGCGAACGGTACCTGGCTTCACTCGATTCCCGATCGGATGCCTTTGGAGCGAATATTGAGATGAGACTAAGTAAAGCTGATTTTTCAATAAATGTTTTACAGTTTGATAATCAGTCATTTTATAGTACACTTCGGAATAAGTTAATGTGGGGGATCGACAAGCGGAATTGATCAGATTTATCGGTTCCGACTGCGGATCTAATTTTTATCCGTTAAATTTTGTCCGAAAAAGGGGAAATTAGGGTTAATCTATTACTTTTGTAACCTTTAGTAAAAAGAGGTTAGATCTTATTGTTGGATTTTTTTGATAAATTGATTGAATATTGTTGCAAATGAAAAAGTTGATAGTAGTCATATTGCTCATCATGTCAGTTGGTTGTGCCATGGCGCAGCATACGGCAGATTTGGGTGTACAGGTTGGAGCTGCGACTTATTGGGGAAATATTCAAAATGTCAATACGCTCAAATCCATCACGCCTGTTGTGGGAGTATTGGGCCGCTGGAATTTCAACAAGCGTTTGGCCGTAAGAGGGCAGCTGCTCACAGGAAATCTAAGTGCTGACGGATTTTATAAAGGTGCTTTAATTGGTCAGTCCGGATATAGACCCATTACAACTCCTGCCACATTTCCGGCGGATCCTAATTATGTCTACAATTTTAAACGGAATTTCCAGACTGCCGAGGCTTTACTGGAATTTAATTTCCGTAATTATAAATTGGGAAAAATGAAAAAGGAGGCTTTTACCCCTTTTGTAACCTTGGGTTTGGGGGTTTTCTATTCCAGAGCGCCACGGACTGGCTCTTTTATTCTTGATCCTACACCTTCAACTGCAGTAGGTGTTATCCCTGCTTTATATCCGCCCTATTTAGGTCCAGCTGGAACCACCAACTCTAAATTGACAAATGGTTTTGATGTTTCAACCCTCACCATTCCTGTAGGAGCCGGGTTGAAATTTAATATTACCAAACGGTTAGGCGGCATGGCAGAGGTTATTATTAGGAAGACGTTCTCAGACAACATTGACAACCTGAATGACCCGTCTCGGTATCTGGCCACTTCAGGACCTTCCTATGCAGCGGCAAAAACGGGATTAAACAATACAGATTGGTATGCAACACTTGCAGTTTCACTGACTTATCAGTTATGGGATGAAAAGGGGAATTGCGCATTATACGATAAGCTTAGAAGAAAGTAATGGTTATTGAAGAACTGAAGAAAAATTGTATTCCCAGACACGTTGCGGTGATAATGGATGGCAACGGCAGGTGGGCAGAGCTTCATGGCAATGACCGGATCTACGGGCACCGGCAAGGTGTTGATGCAGTGCGTTCAATCGTTGAAGGAGCCGGTGAAGTGGGAATCAAATATCTTACCCTTTATGCCTTTTCAACCGAAAACTGGGACAGGCCTAAAAATGAAGTGAATGCGCTGATGTCATTGCTGGTTGATGCAATTGTAAAGGAGATTGAAAATCTGAACGAAAAAAACGTAAAGATGCATGCCATTGGCAATCTCGATTCGTTTCCCTCTGATGTCCAGCTCAAGCTGGCCGAAGCCATCGAAAAAACATCTTCCAATACAGGACTTAATTTAATCCTGGCCTTAAGT
>Ga0118677_10013203_pt1 | contig 11937 bp, 10 predicted proteins | sample AliMusrvi5mmetaG_FD_86154 | JGI IMG/M metagenome (GOLD analysis project Ga0118677, IMG submission 86154) | reverse complement strand
GTTTGGGTATGAGAAGTTTTGATCAAACCATATTAAACAGGTACCATCAGTTGAGTGATGAAGTAGGCAATTTTAATTTGAACTATGGTATGAAATTTATCGGTGCGTATATTCTTTCTGCTAAGAATATTGCTGATAACCCGGTAGAACCGGAATGGAAGAAAGGGGATGAGTTTGAAGCGGTTGGGAAGAGTTTGTATCAGCGCAATCAATAAAAAAAATGAATATCGAATAATGAACAAGGAATGATGAAATATAATAGCGCCAGGATTTATCCTGGTGAATTGTAAATTGAATATTAGTTAATGTTGTTGTTCAGGCGACCAACAAATGCGGGGAATGATGAATGATGATTAGGCGAGGTTTTGATTGTTTTTAAGTAATTGCCGAATGCTTGCTAAATGTGAAAATAATACCAAGGGAACAATGCAAGAGGGCAGCCAGATAAATGGGAAATATACAATGGCAATAGCAGGTTGGTCGAAGGCAAATTTCTGAAAAGGGAAAGGAGCAGATAGAACCACGTTTGCAACCACATTGAGTAAAAGCCCTAAGCAGATACAGTTCCAAATAAGGATTGATTTTTTAGATAATTTATTTTTGATAAAGCCAAAATAAAAAATGAAAGGAGCGGATAGTCCAGACAAAATATCATAATTCCTTCCTTCAAAAGTCACCAGTTGTGGTACTGTTTTATAGACGAACAACCAGAATAGTACGAGCTCAACAGGAATCCGGATGATGTGCAATAGGGTTAAATATTTTAGGTCTAAACCATCTATGTAGTTTCTGCCTTTTTTTGTAGCAAACAGACCCATAATTACAACCAATGGCGGCAAAGGGAGAAGCAAGAACCTGGGAGGAATGGTGTTGGTTATTGTATAAAAACCGGAAAGCCCAACAAAAGTTTGTATCGTTAACCAGATTATCAAAATGGCTAGAATTGGTTTTGAATAGCTGGTTGCTTTATAGAAAATAGCAATGGTTACGAAAGTTGTTAAGCAGAAAATGATGCTGATATATTGGGGTAAATTTTGCATAGCATTATTGATAATTTGATGATCCAAATTAACAACTTATGTTTAGATTGTTACAACAATAGCAATTGGGTTAAATCAAAAACCTATGACCAGGCAATTGAGTAAGAGGGAAGTGACTGGTAGAAATAGTTCGATGATATAGGCAAAGCCAGGGTTTAAGAAGAAAGCAAGCGCTACATAGTAATCCTTGATAGTGATGAGGGAGTTTGTTGGTCAGGCGAGCAACAAAGGCGGGGGAATGAATATCGAATATTGAACAAGGAATTTTGAAATATTATACTACCAGGATTTATCCTGGTGAATTGTATATTGAATATTAGTTAATGTTGTTGGTCGGGCAAGCAACAATGGCCAGTGGCTTGGACGGAATGAAAAATATTGGACAATCCGTAGATACTTCTTTACTTTAACCAATGAAATGGTTTATCCCAGTTAGTATCTGTTATATGTTAGTTGCCTGCAGAACCAGCAAGGTTGAAAATGCAGCTATCATCAAAGTGCTCGAAACAGAATCCGCCACCTGGCGAAGCAGAGATTCGGCCGGCCATGCCAATTGCTGGTTTATTCAACCGTATAGCAGTGTATTGGTTTCTACAACAGATGGGAAAACCCTCGATATTCCTGCAACTGCGATGATAACGGCCAGTCCTGAACGAATGGGAAATGGAGGCAGTGCGGTTAATAGCCAGTACAAAATAAGCGTTCAGGGCAAGAGCGCCTGGGTAAGCCATCATGAAGAGTCTACCGATATGGAAGGCAAGAAATCCTATTCTTATGAGATCAGAATGTTGGAAAAAATAAGCGGGCAATGGAAATTAGTGGGGCAGTCTATACATATGCTTAAATAAGAAATTTTTCACCTGGCCTGGGTTGTTGGTCGGGCGACCAACACCGGCCAGGTGAAAAAATATTCTATGCCGTTGTTGGTCGCCCGAGCAACAACTTTTGCAATGTGACGAAAATATTTTAATCTTTTACATCAGTATTATTCACCGGCTTCTCATAATCCCATTCGCTTTTTATCAATTTCCTTTTTTCAGGATACACTTCATCACAAGTATTTCCTTCATACAATCTGCCATTCTTCATTACATATTTAATAGAGTTGGTATTGCGGATATTTAGTAATGGGTTTTTATCAAGGATAATCAGGTCGGCTAATTTACCTACTTCAATACTTCCCAGGTCTTTATCCAATCCCAAACCGGTTGCACCGAGAATGGTGGCTGTTTTCAACACATCGATATTTCGCATACCACCACTTTGCATGGCCCACATTTCCCAATGATAACCCAGACCCTGAAATTCGCCATGACTGCCAATGCCGGCCAAACCATTGGCTTCTACTAAAGCTTTCATTGATTTGGCATGTTTTGGAAATACATGTTCTTCTTTCATAAACCATCCTTCGCTTACCCTTCTCGTTTTTCCGGCCAATTCTTCATACGGCATAAAGTATTGCATCTTGCTATCATGATAAGGGTCTTCTGTTTCCCAAAAATAATTTTCTGCAAATGGTCCGCCATAGGAAACCAACAAGGTAGGCGTAACAATCATTTTAGATTGCGCAATCGTGGTAATCACATCTTTATATAAGGGATAGATTGGAATAGCATGTTCGTGACCCGGATAGCCATCCATTAAATTCGTCATATTTAATTTAAAATTCAATCCCCCTTCTGTTGTGGGCATCAATTGCTGATTTCTGGCGGCATTAATGATCAACTCGCGTTGTTGACGATTACCAGCCAGGTACATTTTGATGTATTTGGTATGATAATATTTGCTGTATTGTTTCAATACATTTTCTGCCTGTGCAGAATCTTTGATATTATAATCCCAAAAACCTACACCCGGGCCGGTTGAATAAATTCTGGGCCCCACCATTTTACCTGCTTCCACCATATCACCATACGTTAATACATCGGTTGTAGCGGTTTGTGGGTCGCGCGTGGTGGTTACTCCATAAGCCAGGTTGGTTGCATAAATCCATATTTGATTTTTTTGGATACCCCAGTTTGGCCACATATGCGAATGGGTATCTACAAAACCGGGTGTAATGGTTTCACCACTCATATCCATCACATTAGCATCGGAGGGTACTTTAAATGAGCCATGTTTGCCCACTGCTTTGATTCGGTTGTTCACAATTAAAATATCTCCATTCTCAATCACTTCATCCTTATTCATGGTAATAATGCGTGCTCCTTTTAATAAAACTGTTCCCGCAGGCATATCTTTCTGATAAAATACGCTTACCTCGGTTTCAGCTGCTTTGTATTTGGGGTCTTCTTTTTTTACAACAACTGGTGCTTTCGCTTTTGAAGTATCTGCTTTAACGATATCCTGTTTTGCTTTTTCTAAAGAATCTGCCAAGCGTTTGGTTTCTTCTTTCTTGGCAGTTTTTATACTGTCTTCCATAAATTCTGCACGATCAATATCATACACAAAATGCGAGGCACCCAGGCTCCAGTGTACTTTTTTCCCATCGTATTCCCATGTTGGAAACTCACCGCCCAATTCGGTTAACTTACGGGCAGGAAATTGCGCCGAACCTGCATCTGCAAGGGAAAGATTCACCACTTTTCCTGTTTGCGGTATGGTGAATACATAGATTTCATTATTGACCTGCGCCAATGCTTTTTTGCCCATCGGTGAAATCGTAATGGTACTTGCAGAGGAAGGCATACTCATCTCCATCGCTTCTGTTTCATTCTGATTCAGTAAACAATTATCTCCTGCCTTTATTTTGTCTTTCCAATTGCTCATACCTGCTGTGGTAATACCGGTAACATGCGCAATTGTTTTTTCATCTGTGCCATCCCATTTAATGGATAATAAATTGCCACTACCGTTGTTCAAATAAATCCTATCATTTGTTCCTTTTGCAAAATGTAGATTGGCTCTTCCATTCGCTTTATCAATCACGGTAATACTACTACCGGTAGAAGCTATCCAGCATATTTCATCTTCGGCTTCGTTATAACCGGGACCGATCGAATTTTTATAGGCCTGAGCCTTACTTCTGATAAAAACAATTTTATCGCCTTCGTTATTAAATACCGGGTTTTGGTAAAATCCATTTAATGGAGTCAGCTTTTGCTGGTTGCTGCCATCGGAATTGATTTTGAATAAATTGCCTCCGTCAGCACTCCAGGTAGTGAATACTATTGTTTTCCCATCATTGCTCCAGGCGGGTTGTGCTTCCGTAAACTCATTGGAACTAATTCTTTTTGGAGTACCATTGGGATAATCCATCACATATAATCGGTTCAATACCGTAAATGCCAGTTTTTTTCCATCCGGAGAAGGAACCGCATCACGTATTTGTGTGGCTAATTGATGCGAAGTATCTTTTACCGGATACTTAAATTCCAACCTTGCCCCTAATTCCAATTCAACATCTACTTCAAAAGGAATGTCAACAGCGGGGGAACCGTCGATAGGGATTCGATGAATTTTACCACCATAAGAGGCGATGATGTTTTTACTGTCGGGTGTAAAACACATACCTGGCAACACCCCCATCGTGGCAATCGACTCCTGATCATCTCTTTGAACGGGATAAGCCAACCATTTCTCATCACCGGTTTCTATATTGCGTAATACCAATCCTGTTTTGTCTTCGTACCGGCTGCCATATACCAACCATTTACCATCTTTTGATAAAACGGGCGTAAAGGCAGAACCATATCTGGAAGTAATGGCTGTTGTTTTCGCGTTGTTTCTGTCGTACACACCCAGTTGATATTGGGGCATGGATGCGTTATAATTCCATGGACCAAACCGGCGTGAAAAATAAATATATCTTCCATCTGCACTTAGCGCGGGATCAATGGTTTTTAAATTGGCCGGCTGATCAATTAACTGAACACCACCGCCTCCATTTTTATGTATCATGTATAATTGGATATTCAGTCTTCCTTTTGAATACACGATATAATCTCCATCCGGCGTCCAGGTTGCTGAAGGATAATTCTGGTCATTATCTTTTGTTAACTGAACGGTATCTTTCTTTTCAAAATCAATATACCAAAGGTTTTCAGAACCGCTTCTGTCTGAAGTAAACAATAATCTTTTTCCATCCGGACTATAGCGTGGATGTGTATCGAAGGCGAGTCCTTTGGTTATTTGAGTGCCTTTTCCACCGGTTGCGGGAATGGAATAAAGATCACCCATCAAATCGAACACAATGGTTTTTCCATCGGGGCTTATATCAAGCGAAGTCCAGGTTCCTTCATTTGTACTAAAATTAATTTTTCGTTGGGGTTTGGTAGGCAGGTCTTTATACTGTGTATATTTTACAGAGCTTTTCGCTGTTGTATCGGTATACTTTTTTATTGGATAGGCATCATGAATACCTAAGGCTTTGCTTTGGGTTAGTGCCGTTAATAAAAATACACAGATAGCCAAGACATGTTTAACATGTTTCATGCAGATAGTTTTAGAAAAGTAAAATAATATAAAATTTGGAAAATGACTAGTTTTTCTATGCCATAGTTGGTCGCCTGATCAGCAAAAAAAATACTGATTAATTCTATTTCAGAAAAGCCCCATCAATAATAAACAAAGTTGCCCCATCTATTGACACCGACCGATGAGAACTTACATCTTCAGAAACGACATAAGTATCTCCTTTTACCAATGTAATTTTTTCGCCTGTACTTAATTCTGTAATAAACGCGCCACTTACACAATACACAATATGTCCTTTTTGGCACCAATGATCTGCTATATATCCTTTTGAATATTCCACTACACGTATTCTCAATTCACCCAATTGAATGGTTTGCCATAAGGCAAAACCCGTTTCTCCTTTGTATTCAATTTTTTCAACTGCTGTCCAATCTATGGTTTGAAAAGGTATAGTATTCATATTATTAATTTATTAAAGTTGGATACCCGATGATTTAAATTACAATCTTATTACAATTTACATCAGAGAATTGCCGGTAATTTAGTTTGTTTTGTGGTGGGATCTATCATCTTCAATGCAAACACTTCCCAAAAAACTGCCAACCAATTCGTTAAGCATAACAGATAGAAGAGCCGATATGGTTCCCGTTAACAGGGTTCGTGAAAATACTTTTAAATACTGTAGAAAAACTTGCCATATGCGTAATGCGAAAAATTTCATCATCAGCTTCCTTGTATGTATTTCCCTTTCTGCCTTCTCACAGGATTTTACCAAGGTGGATAGCATCATTAATGCTGAAATTCAGCAGAAAAATATAGCAGGTGGCGTGGCTTTTATTTACCATAATAATAAAGAGGTACTGAACAAAGCATATGGATACGCTGATATAGCCAGGCAGCAGCCGATGCAGACAAATTCAATTTTTAGAATCGCATCACAAACCAAGGCCATTGTTTCCATTGCTTTTTTACAATTGGTAGAAAAAAACAAAATTGCATTAGATGACCCTATTGAAAAATATATTCCGGCTTTTTCGAAACAGAAAGTAGCGATACCTGAAAAAGACAGTTTTCAATTAGTGGATAAAATCCGATCTGTAACCATTCGTGATTTATTAACCCATACTTCCGGAATTTCTTCTGTAGACGAATATCCTAAGTTTAAACGCTTATATGAACAATACCAATTACATCAACCCTTAAATAATGGATATGCATCATTAAAAGAGGAAGTAGATCAAATTGCTGCCATGCCCTTGGTGCATCAGCCCGGTGCCAGATTCAGTTATGGATTAAGTACGAATGTAATTGGCCGGCTCATAGAAATTATATCCGGGTTACCACTGGATCAATATTTAGTAAAAAATATCTTTCTCCCTTTACAAATGAAGGATACTTATTTCTATTTACCAGCCGATAAGAAAGACAGATTGGTGAAAGTGTATATGAAAATAAATAAGGACAGTCTGGCAGAAGTGGATCCTTCCCTATATCCCATTAATTATCCTTTACAAACCAATAAACATTATTTCTCTGCTATCGGCGGATTGGTATCAACCACACATGATTATGCACTGTTTTTGGAATGTTTACTAAACAAGGGGATAAGCCAGGAAGGAAAACAAATTATTGGATCTGCGATACTTGCGCAATTCTGGACAAATCAATTGGGCGATAAAACTTTTGTTTTTGGAGGAGTTAAGTCGCTAAATAATTTCGGATTAGGGGTTGGATTAACTACACAAGCCGGACAAATTATCAATAATGCTTCTGAAGGAAGTTTTTTTTGGGGAGGAGCATTTAATACGGCCTATATGGTGGATAAGAAAAGGAATTTAATTACGCTTTTTTATTTTCAAAGAGTTCCTTTTGTGCTGCCTCCATTATTATCGAAACTGGAAAAAACTGCGATACAGATTGTAGATGAGGCGAATGGAAAAAACTAATGTTGGTGGTCATAACACCAACAATGGCGAAACTAATGTTGGTGGTCAGGTGACCAACAACGGCAATGGAGCGAACTGACAACGGAAACCTGTGTCGAGTGTCAATGGCGACGCTGCCGACCAGCAACTGGGGATAGCAATTCCCCAGCCTTTTACATAACTATTTAAATAACCTGCTAGCTTATTAATATCTGTTAAAGATGTTTATCTTACCATCATATAAACCCAAAACATGCCTAGAACTCCTTTATTTGTTTCAACCCTGGTAATGGCTATCGTATGCCTCTTAGGTTGCCGCAATGCAGACAATACAAAACCTTCTTCCGCCAAGGAAACGCCTGAATATTTTAACCTAAGGCCGAAATTGGAAAAAGACTATGGATATTCACATGCTGTAAAAATTGGTGACCATATTAAAATTTCGGGCGCGGTTAGCATGACCGATTCGGGGATCATTATAGGGGCCGGTAATATGGAACTGCAAATGAAAAACTGCTATAGTGATTTAGAAAAAATATTACAACATTATGGCTGTACCTATGATGATGTAGTGGCTGAAAATATCTATACTACCAGCATGACGGATTTTATCAAAGTATCCGGTTTTCGGAACTCTATTTATAAAAAACAATTCCCAACCGGAACCTGGCTGGAAGTGAAGGGGCTTGCTATTTCCGGTCAATTGATTGAAATTGATATGGAAGCGTATAAATCCAAATAAATCATCCTTATATTTTTCATTTATGGGTACAAGAATTTATCGTAAACCTTTGATACCTCTTTTTATTTTGTTGGTTTGTATGGGCGTGGATAGTGGTGCGCAGAAAATAAGTTTACTGGCATTATCTAAAAATGACCATATCCTGGCCATTGTTGATCCGGTTACCTATCAGGTTATCGCCAAGGTACCGGTTGGCCCCGATCCGCATGAAGTGATCGCTTCTGCTGATGGAAAAACTGCGTATGTTTCCAATACAGGTGGCGGACAATCTACCGAGATTAATGTAATTGACCTTGTTGCGAAAAAGCCACTACCCAATATCGATACCCGGCCTTTGGTTGGTCCGCACGGATTAACTTTTTCGGATGGCAAACTCTGGTTCTCTGCGGAAGGAACAAAATCTGTTGGCCGGTATGATCCCAAAAGCAACAAAGTAGACTGGAGTATGGGAACGGGTCAGGAAAGAACGCATATGGTTTTTGTAACACCGGATGCAAAAAAGATATATACCACGAATGTAAATGCCGGTACAGTAAGCCTATTAGAATATACACAAATGGCGCCTGGCCCAGGTGGTCCAATGGGGGGCCCGCCACCTCCACCTGGTGGGCAACCGCGAAAAGATTGGGTACATACGGTTATTCCTGTTTCAAAAGGCTCGGAAGGTTTTGATGTAACGCCCGATGGATTGGAATTATGGACAGCGGCTGCCGATGATGGAACGATTGCTATCATTGATCTGAAAACCCGCCGGGTTTCCACTACCATTGATGCGAAAGTAATCGGCGCTAACCGATTAAAATTTACACCGGATGGAAAGCAAGTATTGGTTTCCAGTTTAAGAACTGGCGATCTTTTTGTGTTTGATGCTGTTTCACATAAGCTGCTGAAGAAAATCAGTACGGGCCATGGCGGCGCAGGCATCTTAATTACTGAAGATGGGTCAAAAGCATTTATTGGATGTACACCCGATAATTATGTTGCGGTGGTTGATCTGAAAAAAATGGAGCTGGTTGCACGAATTACTATTGGAGGCGGACCGGATGGTTTGGCCTGGGCGATACAACAATAACAGCTTTGTTTATTAAAGTCCTACTCCATATTGATCTATCAGGTAAATAATGGCCGCCATATTCACTGCCCCTAAATGCAGTTCCCGTTTATTTACATTTTCAAAGACATCTGTTTTTGCATGGTGCAGGTCAAAGTAGCGTTGACTATCCACCAGCAAACTGGAAAGGATTACGTTTTTATCTGCGGTTGGCAGGGGTTCTATATCTGCTCCGCCCCCGCCACTGATTACTTCGCCACCATAAGGCTTTAACAGCGGGTTCCAGCGCTGAAACTTCTTTAATAACTCAGGGCTGCAACCAATACCAATAGCCCTTGGTGTAAAGCCACCATCATCACTTTCTATAGCAAAAATCATTTTCTCATGATGTTGTTTTGCCAGTTCGGCATATTTCAGTCCACCCTTGCCTCCGTTTTCTTCATTGGCAAATAATACAAAACGAATAGTGTGTTTGGGATGATAGTTCATTGCTTTTAAAGTTCTAAGCACTTCCATAGTATGCACTACGCCTGTTCCATCATCATGTGCTCCTTCGTTTACATCCCAGCTATCCAGGTGTCCACCAAGTGTAATGATTTCATTTGGAAATTCGGAACCGGTTAATTCAGCCACAACATTATTTTCATCTGCATCTGGTAAAAAATATCCATACGTCTGCAATTGTACACGAACCCTTCCCTTTCTCGCCTGCGCATACAAGGCTTTTGCATCAGCAGGTCCTAAAGCAATTGCGGGGATTTTGGGGAAGGAATCATTGTATTCCATAACACCTGTTTGCGACTCATTATCCGGTGCTGTACTCAGGGAATGAATCATAACGCCGATGGCTCCATATTTGGCCGCCCTGCTTGGACCATCAGACCGGTAAGTATAGGCATTTTCATAGGCCGTTCCGGTGATAATGATTTTTGGGTCGAGTATACTATGGAAATAAACGATTTTACCTTTTACTTCTGCTTTTCTTTTCTCCAACTCATCAAAATCGGCTACCGCCAGTACATCTCCTGTTATCATTCCTTTACTGGCCAGCGAATTTCCAAGAGCCATGACAGCTAAATTTTTATGAGTTGCTTTCCCATTTATTTCGATAATTGCTGCCAGGTCTTTACCGCCTCTTTTCCAATTGGGTGTTTTACAGGGTTGAAAGAAAACTTTATCAGCACCCATTGCTTCCATACTCTTCTTACCCCAGACAGCCGCTTTTTGTTGTGCGGGAGAACCTGCTAAACGTCCCCCAATATTCTTGGTTAACTCCCTCAGTAAATCATAGGCTTTGCCATTTACCATGATCTCATCTGCCATTTTTTTGATCATTACACTGTCGTTATTCGTCTGAGCAGTTGCCAAAAAAGGTAAAAACAAGAACAAAATCGATTTAATTCGCATAGAAGGGGTTTATTATTCAGATAGTGCTGAAATATACTAAAAGTTAATCTGAGAAAGGCGATAGCCTCTAGCAGAGGAAATTAGAACGGGGTTGATCTCGGATTGCGCAAGAAAGGTATGCGATAAGAAAATTAAGATTCGGCTTCAACATGTTTTTTAAAATTATCGAGTATGGCTTGCCAGCCTGCCGCTTGTATTTCGGCGGGATTGATCTCTTCCGGATCAAATATTTGTTTTACAAGTGTGGCATCGTTTTGAGCAATAAAACTAACGGCTACTTTTCGCCCATCCCCTAAAGAATAGTTGATAGACTTATACAATTCAACCTGATCGTATACACCCCAAAAATCAAAACTAAAAGACCCGTCTTTTGCGGCCATGGTATAACTAAACTTACCACCCACTGTTAAGTTATTTTCTGCTTTGGGGCAATGCCAATCGTTATTGGCAAAATTCCATTGGATTATATGATCTGGCTCGGTCCAGCATTGCCACACCTTACTAACTGATGCATGAATGACTGATTGAACAGTAATTGGTTCCATTTTATTATTCATTATTTATGATTCAAGATTCATTATTCCTTTGGCAATGGAAGATTTTGCTGACGCAGAAAACTTAAACGGTCGAAATAGCCTCTTTGAAAAATGATTAGGTCTTTCTCGAATTGAAAAAAACCACAACCTCTTAAGCCCAGTGGATCTTTCCACTCGAGAATGCCCCAATTACCTTCTTCAAAAATATTTTCAATGATACAAACCATGGTAGCCGAAGCGAATTCGGCAGAAAACATTTTTTCAATCTGGTCTCTGCCAGTCACCGGTTCTGTATATACCTGATGGTTGATAGCACTTGAAGCATACAATGAGGCAATTTTTTTAGCATCTGCTTTATTAAATGCATCCACCCATTGTATAATGAGTTCTTTTGGCTTCATAAGAAATAACCCAGGTTAGGTTGGGCAACTGTAAAATTGATACGATAGTATTTTGCTAAAGCCATTCTTACTACAAAGAGGATTAAAATAAGAAAGAGTAATCATTTCAACGATCACTCTTCCTGTTAATGCCGTTTATTCAGCCGTGGTAGGATCAATAATCGTTTTTACTTCACTTACTGAATTTGCAGGAAAGCCACCTTGCTTGGCATGCTCGCGAACCATTTCTTCGTTGGGTGCGATATAGATACAATAAATCTTATCGCCCGTTACATAACTTTGTAACCATTGTATTTGAGGCCCCAGATTACTGAGCACTCCACAGGAGGTTTGAGAAATTCCTTTTAGTTGCTCAGGGGTTAAATTTCCAGCACCCGGAATTTCTCTTTCGATTACATACTTAGGCATAGGGATTGTTT
>Ga0118677_10013201_pt1 | contig 11940 bp, 7 predicted proteins | sample AliMusrvi5mmetaG_FD_86154 | JGI IMG/M metagenome (GOLD analysis project Ga0118677, IMG submission 86154) | reverse complement strand
GATTCGGGTTCCACAGCGGTTCGTGCGGCTACGTACACCATTGGCGATGTTCTTGAGTCCTCCGGCGTCGGTGTCCCTGAGTCCTCCGCCGCACTTCTTGGGGCCTTGGGCGTTCTCGGACTGCTCCGCCGCCGCCGGGATCCCGTAACGCGCCGCAATCATTGAACAACATGAAAACAACAAGCATGGTTTTGGGTCTGGTAACGGTGTTTGCAGCCGCTTCGCAGGGAGCGACCGTCATTTCCGGCCCCTTGGGTGCTTCATTCAAGGCTGCCGACGGAACGACCAACATCCCTAATGGTTCCTTGGTGATGATCGTTGCCGATACCGGTAACAACGGGTTTCTGAATCTTTCCGCACAAGGAGCCGTCACGCTGGGTCTCACGGGTCTCACCGGGACAACCCTTACGAAAGCCCAGGCGGGTAGTTTCACCGCAGGTTTACTCTTCGGCGGCGACACAATCGTAGCCACTTCGCTATCCGGCACGTCTGGTTCCATCTCTTCCTTCCTGCCCAGCACTGATATTTCGAGCTACACGGGGGAGAACTTTGCGGTGATTTGGTTCGACGCGGCACCTGCTACCGTGGCCGCAAACGTTGCAGCCGATATCACAACGAGTTTCGGCATGATCCGGCTTGCCGATTGGACTTTGCCAGGTGGTGATGGGTTCTACACGATGAGTCCGACTGACGCGGGCGCTTTAGCTAGTTACTATTCCACCAGCGCTGCCACCACAGCCACCCAGGTGGGAGGCGGTTTTTTCACCGGTTCGGGTACGTCGGCTGATTCGGGTTCCACGGCGGTTCGTGCGGCTACGTTCACCATTGGCGATGTTCTTGAGTCCTCCGGCGTCGGTGTCCCCGAGTCCTCCACCGCACTTCTTGGGGCCTTGGGCGCTCTCGGACTGCTCCGTCGCCGCCGGATCCGGTAACGCTCCGCAATCATCACGGGAGATCGGAAGTGAGCGTATCGGAATCCGTTGGGAATGCGGGAATCCGCCAAACGCCCCATCACGGGCTTTCAGCCCTCCGAATATGTTTCCATGGTCTTATGCCATCTTTCAGTATAATCAGTGTAATCAGTGGTTTCCATTCCCGGATTTAGGCTAACTGGCATGGCCGTAGGCAAACCAGAGACCAGATAGAAAACTTGACCTAACGACTGGCGAGTATACACATCTCATGATTGCAGGACTTCGGTCTTGGTCGCGGCAGCGACCTCATGATGGTAGCCGTGGGTTTCAACCCACAGTTGGCTTGTCAAAATGCGATTGCGTCGCGGAGCGACGCTTGAAACCGGGGACTGCGATCCGAGGCTGCCCCATCAAGCGTCGCGCCGCGACGCAATCACCTCCCGTCCGTAAAACCGTGGGTTGAAACCCCACGGCTACCTTCGCAGGATCGCTTCGCGACCGAGGAAGACCCGCTTGCGATCCAGGTCATGAGAGGAATCATTCCCCCCGGCCATTTGATCGAGACCCATTCTGAGATGTGTATACTCGTCAGCCCGGTGGGCTGGGCTAAGGAATATCGGCCCTTTGGGCCTTAACTTGACGCGCATGCCCGGAGGGATGGCAGCTTGTAGCCGGGGGTAAACGAGGCACGAGCGACACCCCCGGATCACGCCGGAAAGAACCTCCGTACACCGGAGGTGTGCCCCAGCAAGCTGCAATCCCTCCGGGATTTGTGTATAAGGATCAGCTTTTCATTGGCAAAGCGGTGAAGCGCCCGCGCTTCACCGCACTCCAAAGCAAAAGAGAGGCGGGCTCGCGCCCGCCTCTCCCTGAATAATCCTTACTGTCGTGAAACCGATCCGAATCAGATCCGCCGGCGGCGAAGCAGGCCCAGAACTCCAAACGCACCAAGAAGTGCGGCGGAGGGCTCAGGAACACCAACACCGATTGTGAAGTCAGCAGAACGGATCGCCGTGGAAGTCGGGTCAGTCGCCGTTCCCGTACCGGTGAAGAAACCGCCGCCAACTTGAGTGGCCGTGGGGCCAGTACCGGTGGAATAGTAACTAGTCGGTCCGCTAGCGTCAGTCGGACTCAACGAGAAGGTGCCGCCGTCTGATCCCGCAAAGGTCCAATCAGCGAGCCGGATCATGCCAAAACTCGTAGCGATCGATCCGGCAATGTTTGAGGTTACGGTAGCAGGTGCCACATTGAACCAAACCACCGCGAAGTTTTTGTTGACATAACTCGAAATATCAGTGGAAGGCAGGAAGCTGGAGATCGAACCACCACCACCAGATAGCGAAGTGGCTACAACAGTATCGCCAAAGAAGCTTGTGCCCGCAGTAATCCCCGCTAGGTTAAACTGCGAAAAGCTTCTGGTACCTAACCCAGTTAGACCTGGCGCAATGGCTCCTCCCGTAGCAAGATCCAAAAACCCATTGCTACCGGTGTCGGCAACTATCATCACTAAAGCGCCAGTGGGAATGCTGGTCGTTCCGTCGGCAGCCTTGAATGCTCCACCCAAGGAACCTGAAATTACGGTCGCTCCCCGCGAAGCTGTTGTGAGCATCATCGCAACAGCGAATACGTTTCGTGTTATTTTCATGTTGTTTTGTTTCGTTATAGTCAGTTGTTAGTGTGGTTTTAGAAATAAAGAGTGCTTGATGGCTTCATTAATGAGAAATAGTATAAGGGAGTTGGGGCGTCCAATTAACTGAACCCGCAGGAGTGTATGGCGCCTTTCTGATCATCAGACCATGACCCGTTTTGAGCACAATAACTTTGGTGGCATCTACCGCACCGCTCCAAATATCGTCTTGATCATACCAACCAGCGGACCAATCCGGACTATTGCCCGTGACATATACATATCCCTTAGATGCTGGCTTACCCCGTAGGATTTGAGCCTCATCCCAAAGGTAAATAATTTCCAAAGGCGCACCGGGGTTATCGACCGCTTGAATCATGGACTGAAGGCCGGAATCCTGCAATGAAACGTCAACGGGATAGGGCGCGGCCAAATAATTATCATTAACGCCGCTGTTCACGGCCACCTGTATGACAGGTGCCAAATCGGGCACTTGACCCTTCACAACCATCGTCTGTGCTGCGACTTTAATCGTACGAATCGCATACATCCTGGCAAAATCAATCCGTACATTGTTCGCAATTGGGCCACTCCAAATGTCGTCGTTATCATACCATCCAGCGGGCCAAGCGGGGTCAGCCGCAGCTAAAGTGCCATCGCAATACACATAGAGTTTGTAGGGCTTGTTATAACCGGGAGCGGTACTACTAGCCATGACGAACGAAGATGGGTCCTGCGGATCGGAAGTCAGCCCCACGCCTGCGCCAGCCGGGAAGAGCGTGCTGAGGGTCCAATAGGGAATCACCTTGAAGGTGTTGGTCGAGGCAAAGCCGAGACTTTGCAAGGTGCTTACTGGAACGGTCACCGGCACCTGGACCGTAATCGTGGTCGTCGTGTTGGCGGTGATTGGGAAACGCTGGCCGATCAGGGTACCGGAAGTCACCTGCAGGTAACATTCAGGGCTGACAAAAGCACCAGCGGTGAGACCGGCAGCACCGACATCATTACCCGTGATGCTCGTGGAAGCCGCCGCATAAAGAGGGGGTTGCTCGAGAGGCGGCGCGATGGTGGTGTCCGAGTTGGCTGGGACATTGATGGTGACATACCCGACCGGAGTCGTGAATGCGGTGGCAGTGGCACCGTAGGCCATTCCGCAGGAAGTGGCGGCGAGGATGAGAGAATAGGTAAGTTTCATGACAGTATTGGATTAGGGTTGATACAGGGGATTTGTTTTTTGGGGTCTGATTTGTTGATGTCTAAAATGACTCCGCAAAGAGTATTGCACACCTTTCGGCGAGACGACACTTTTGCGAATTCATTGGTTTCGACAACAGGAAACAGCGCGGGAGGGGGGAGCGCAAGAAAAATTTGCAAAAAATCGGAAAAAAAATCAGCGGTGCGGGAGGCGGGCGGGCGGATGATTTTCAAGTGTTTGAAAATGTGCGGGTAACGAATCCGGCGCCTGCCTATCCGATAGGCCGGATGATGAACCGGGTAGGGATCCTGGAGCGTGAGTCTCCCGACGAACTGGGTCGAACAGGACGTGGCAGGACACTTGGCGCCGCAGTTATCCCGAGGCCCCGGTCCACCTCGTCCACCGCGGCAATTTCGGGGATTATTTTTGAGCGCTATGAGCCGCGGTCCAGTGGCATTGCGGCTGGAAGCCGCAGCTACGGCGCAAACCACGGCACGCCAACAGCGGCCCGGCGGATCGATCAGAGCGGCGGTTTCGCGCAGGAGTTGGCGGGCATCGATCCGGTGGTAGGGTAATGTCGGGTTCCGGCGGTTCAACCCGAAAACCGAAGTTAAACCCGAAATCCGAAGTTGAAATCTTGATAGGGAGCTGGAAACCACGGATTACGCGGATTTAACGGATTATTTGAAGAGGTCTTCTCCACCATTCGGAGTTCCTGAGAAGATGTGGGCCGATTCGATCTCAATCCGTAAAATCCGTGTAATCCGTGGTTCATCAGTTCTGAATTCAGAATCCAACATCGGAGTTCGGGTTCGAACGGCATTGATCACCACCGGGTGGCTTGGCGGAACTGTTGGAGGCGCTGGTCGATGTCGGCGGGCTGGAGGGATTCCAGGCGGCGGGTGGAGAATGCCTCGCAGGTGAAGGAGGCAAGGATCGCCCCCTGGATGATGGCTTGGCGCAGGGCGTCGGCTCCGTAGGGCGGCGGGCCTTGAGCGGCCAGATAACCGGCCATGGCGCCGAGGAACGTATCGCCGGCACCGGTGGGATCGGCGACGTGCTCCAAGGGCCAGGCGGTGCAGCGGAAGATCGTGGGAAGAGATGGTGGATCGTGGATGGTGGATGGTGGATGGGAAGAGGCGGATGAGATGCCGGGAACGGCTCCGCATCCGCCATCTCCGATCTCCGATCTCCGATCTCCGATCTCTTCCGAAGAGAACAGCATGGCACCGAATTCGCCGAGTTTGATGACCACGTGGTTAGGGCCTTTTTCCAGCAGAATGCGGCCGGCGCGGACGAGGTTCGAGGTGCCGGCCAATTCGCGGGCCTCGCCTTCGTTGAGCACAAAAAGATCGAGTTTCGGCAGCACTTCATGCAGGCGTTCATTGGCGATTTCGATCCACAGGTCCATGGTATCGGCGATGACGAAGCGGGGGGGGGAAGAAGAATTTTGAACCGCCAAGTCGCCAAGGTCGCAAAGAGACGCGGAGGAAGATGGATTTTGGGTTTTGGATGGAAGAATGGAAGAATCCTCGACCTCCGACCTCCGACCTCCGGCCTCCGATCTCCGATCCCCGATCTCCGATCCCCGATCCCCGATCCCGCACTGCGCGAGCATTTCCAACTGGTTGTCCGGAGACATGTTGGCGAGCACGACAATGGGCGCGGCGGCAGCGGCGGCAGGCACTTTGACCCGCCAGTTTTCCAACACGTTGAGGCCGACACGATGGGTGGTGCGCTCGTTCATGTTGGCGTGGTATTCGCCGGACCAGGTGAATGATTCGTTAGGCGAGCGCTCGACCCCGGCAAGGGAAACGCCGCGGCTTTCCAGCATGTCCAAATGTTCCTGCGGGAAATCGTGACCGATGATGCCAATCAGGCCGACCGGCCGACAATAGAAGGAAGCCGCAAGAGCGGCATAAGCCGCAGAACCACCGAGCAGGCCCGCAGCCTCCGCGTCAGGGGTTTTCACATGGTCGATGGCGATGGTGCCGCCAACGACAACGGTCGGGCGCGGCGCGGACATGGCGGATGGCGGCTGGGACATGACTGGCCACGAGTGTGCCCGGGGAGATACACGCGTCAAGAGCGCAGAGGCGCAAGGCGCGAGTCCGGTGAGCAAAGCACGGTGCTTCATACGGTCATGGGTTCTTCGGTGTAGTTGCCATGCGCGGATGCATTCCCATGCTGTTTCATGCCCATCCTTGGCGGCTTGGCGGCTTTGCGCGATCCATTTCTACCGGCGCAAGATGCGCCGGGCACGGTCTGGTGCGGGACGCGCCAGCCACGCTGCGTCAAGCCTCTTCCACTCATGACTCATGACCCATGGCTCATGACTGACCCTTGCGGAATGGCTTGCGAAACAGAGCATTCGGGCACCATAGTGGCTCATGCACACGTCTTCACTTGCCAAATACCGGGCGTTTCCAGCCATTCCGATGCCCGACCGCACCTGGCCGGACAAAACCTTGAACCATGCGCCCGAGTGGTGCTCGGTGGATCTGCGGGATGGCAACCAGGCGCTGCCCCAGCCGATGTCAATCGAGGAGAAACTGGAGTTTTTCGATCTATTGGTGCGGGTGGGTTTCAAGCAGATCGAGGTGGGATTTCCGTCGGCGGCGGATACCGAGTTCAATTTCCTGCGGCGGCTGATCGACGAGCACCGGATCCCGGCGGATGTAACCGTGCAGGTATTGGTGCAAACGCGCGACCACCTGATCCGGCGGACGTTCGAGGCGATCCGCGGTGCAAAACGGGCGATCGTCCATATCTATAACTCGACCTCGCCACTGCAGCGCCGGGTGACCTTCGGGGACGCCTCGCGGGACACGATCCGCAACCTCGCCGTGGAGGGTGCCAAACTCGTCAGGGATCTCGTCCCGAGCATGCCGGAAACCGAGGTGGTCCTGCAATACTCACCCGAATCGTTTTCCGATACCGAGCTGGATTTTTCGCTCGAATGTTGCCACGCGGTGATGGCCGTGTGGGAGCCGACACCGGCCAGGAAGATCATCCTCAACCTGCCGGCCACGGTCGAGTGGACCACCCCGAATGTGCATGCCGACCAGATCGAATGGATGTGCCGGCATCTGGAAAACCGCGAGTCGGTCATCGTTTCGCTGCACACCCACAACGACCGCGGCACCGGCGTGGCCGCCACCGAACTCGGGTTGCTGGCCGGGGCGGACCGGGTGGAAGGCACGTTGTTCGGCAATGGCGAACGCACCGGCAACCTGGACATCGTCACCGTGGCACTCAACCTCAACAGCCACGGCATCCCCAGCGGGTTGGATTTCTCCGATCTGCAAACCATCCGCACCGTGTACGAACGGGTGACCCGCCTCAATGTGCCGGAACGCCAGCCCTACGCCGGCGAACTCGTCTTCACCGCCTTCTCCGGGTCCCATCAGGACGCGATCAAAAAAGGCCTCGACCGCCGCGCCAGGGAATGCGTCGGAGATCCGCAGGTGCCATGGGGCGTCCCCTATCTCACCATCGACCCGCAAGACATCGGCCGGTCCTACGAGGCGATCATCCGCATCAACTCGCAATCCGGCAAGGGCGGCGTCGCCTACGTGTTAGACCGCGAACACGGGTTCGACCTGCCCAAGACGATGCACCCGCTGGTCGGTAAACGCATCTATGATTTGGCCGACTCGGTCGGCCGCGAACTCACCAGCGATGAAATCCGCGAGGTGTTTTTCCGCGAATTCGTCAACGTGTCCAGTCCGCTGGATGTGGTCGATTACGAACTCATCCACCAGGTGGCCGAGCGCGGCAAAGTGAAATGCGAGGCGAGCATCCTCAACCATGGCGAGCAACAGCACATCGAAGGCTTGGGCAACGGACCCATCAACGCGTTCGTGCACGCCCTCGAAAATAATGGCATGAAAGACTTCAAGGTCACCGACTACCGGTCCCACGCGGTGCGCGGCGGCTCCGATGCCAGCGCCGCAGCATACGTCCAGGTCCAACACGACGACGGCCGCCTGCTGTGGGGTGCCGGCGTCGATCCCTCGATCGAAATGGCCGGTCTCAAGGCGCTCGTCACCGCGTGGAATCTGCTGCGGCCGTGAGGAGGCACCACACTCCTGTGGTGCTTTTAAGGGGCATGGAGGTCTCCTCCATGGGCCGGGTGCGGCAAATGAAAGGACGGGACGTCATTTCCCCTTATGGGGCTCTCCTTCCGCCCAACGACAGTGTCGTCGCTCCTTACGAAGAGCCCCCCCGCACCGGTCATTGCAACTTGTTTCGGAAAACCTAAAGATCGGTGGAAATATTTTTTCCTCACGGTCAAGGTGGGTGGAGATTCCCTATTTGATAGGGATTCGGTGGCGATGGGATGGTTGCGGGCGGGCGGTGCGGGAAGCGGAATAACAGGATTCTCTTGACGCATTCCGGCCGTTCGGTGTAACGCTCGAAAACCTGATGGAATTCCTGTGAGCCTGATGAGTCGAGTGACTTGGTGAAACGGGAATCCACCGCCACCCCCAACTCCAACACCCATGAAATCCCCCCGGCATCCCGCACTCCAATTGGCCGCCATCAGCATGGTGGTTTTTCTATCAACCATCCACACGCGCACGCTTGATGCGGCGGTCACCCTCGATGGCGGCGACGCCTTCGTGAAAACGAGCACCCCGAGCGGTGATCTCACCGTGACCGGTGACCTCAGCATCCTGAAGGGCATCGACTTCGGCACTGCGGCGACCAACCCGGCCCTCAGCGCAGTGCAAATCAACTGGTTCGGTGGCGGCGAGAATGCCGCCAAGATTGATTTGACCGATCCCTTGGGGACCATGCAATGGCGGGACAATCTGGCTGCCGCACCCAGGGACAAGATGAAACTGAATGGCACCAATCTCCTGACTCTTTACAAATGCGATGGCACGGGAGCGGGCATCCTCCTCAACCCCAACACCAGCCAGATCCAACTGACAGGAACGGGTGCCGGAATCTATGCGGACGGCAACCCGGTTTTCACGATCGGGTCAAGCGGCAACCTGGCGTTTGGCAACCGGCCGCTCAGTTTGGGCAACACCACCGCATCGGGTTCGTCAAGCACCGGTGCGCTGACCGTCGCGGGCGGAATCGGTGTGGCGATGGACTCATGGATCAACGGCATCAGGGTGGGACGCGGCGGCGGAAATGTCACCACCAACACCGCCTGCGGCACCTCCACGCTCCAGCGCAACACCACCGGAGGCTGCGCCACGGCTATGGGATACTTCGCGCTTTATGGCAATACGACGGGATATTACAATACCGCTTCCGGGGCTTATTCCATGTATGGCAACTCCACGGGATATTACAATACCGCTTCCGGGGCTTATTCCCTGTATAGCAACACCACGGGAAGTTCCAATACCTCTTGCGGTTATCTTTCGCTTTATTCCAACTCTAACGGCGGCAGCAACACCTCGGTCGGTTATTATGCGCTTGGCCATAACCTTTCGGGCTCCTCGAACACCGCCATCGGTGCCTATTCCCTTGGTTGCATCTCCACCGGATCATTCAACGTGGCCATCGGACCTTATGCGGGATATTATCAGGCGAACGGCACCAGCATGACCGCCATGAACAACAGCGTGTACATCGGTGCCAATGCCCGCGGGTTCTCCAATCTTGAACAAAACTCCATCGTCATCGGTTTCAAGGCCGCCGGCGAAGGCTCCAACACCACCGTCATCGGCAACAACTATACCACCAAAACCCACATTTATGGGACGGTCAATGCAAGCGGGTTTGTATCTAACAACCAGCCCGTGCTGACCCCATCCTTCGGGTCGTATTCCACACTGTCAAACAATGCGGTTCTCGCCATTGGCAACAGTGCGTCCGCCACGCAGCCGGGCTCCATCGCCATTGGCAGGTCCACGCAAGCGTTGGGTTATGACTCGGTCGCCTTAGGAGATGCGTCCACATGCACCGTTACATCAAATGATAGCATGGCCCTGATGGGAGGCATAACAACCAGGCCCTTTTCATTTGCGGCAGCATACGGCGAAGCAGACGGGGACATGAGCATCGCCGTCGGCTTTGGCTTGGCAACTGGCAACGGATCCATCGCTTTCGGGGGAATTGACTGCCTAAACGGAAATTGGTCGGCCAACCACAGCGCGGGAGAGAACTCGGTGACCCTCGGTGGTGTCGGCAACCAGGCGTTGGGATTCTCGAGTTATGCCTCGGGGTTCTGGACCACGGCGTCGGCGAGTTATGCGTTGGCGCTGGGTTCCCTCAATCTCGGTTCGGGGACCAGCGCCGATTCATGGGTGGAAACGGATACTCTGTTAGAACTGGGGAACGGCAACGCCCCGCGAAGTTGGGAGGAACCGGCCGCGGTCAACCGCTCCAACGCGATCACCACGCTGAAGAACGGGCAGACGACACTGACCAACAAGGCATGGAAGGCGAATGCCGCAGCACCGCTGGCGGATCCGGGGCCGGACGCGAGCGGCGGGGAAGCGCTGGTGGTGGAAGGGCACACCCGGCTGAAAGGCAAGGTCATCATCGAGCAGGTCCAGGGAGACATCTCCATGGGGATTTATGGTCCGTGATTCCGTGAGGACTTCCGCAAACATCGGCACCCAACACTCCCCCTGCGATGAAAGCCTGTTTCCGTTCCGCTCTGTTAGTTCTGTTAGTCCTGCTGGTTCCCGTGCAGGGAGATCCCCCACGGTGGTGGCGGGAGGGCGAGCCACCTGTCATCGATCCGGCCGCAGCGACCAATCCGCTCGGCCCCGCCAATATCGGCCAGGCAAAATGGATGGCCAAACGCGCCCTGGATGCGCTGGCGGCCATCGACGCGCAACTCGCCGCCGGGATCGAGCAACGGCTCACCCAAGCCCAGCCCAACCCGGACGGCGGCATGGTTCCGGCGATTCTCGACTTCGGGATTCCCGCCGCGCCGCAGGACGCCGCCTGGCACGAGCGCCAGCATGCGCCGCTGCTGTTAGGCCAGCTCAAGGCGATCGCCGCGCCGTTCTATGACCAACTCCACGCGGCGGCCCCGTGGTGGCTGGATTGCGACAGTTCCGATCCCGCCGCGCAAGGGCAGCTCCAGCTCAACGGCACCAAGGACCCGTGGGATGCCGCCAATTTCTATCCATGGACTGCGGACCCCGGCGACGACGCCAACCATGCCATTGCCACCATCGGCCAGCTCAAGGCGGTGTTTTCCCTGCGTTTCGACTCCCTGGCGGCATCCCTGCCTGACGGCGACTACGACCATGACGGTCTCACCAACGCCCAGGAAACCGCCTACGGCACCGATCCGCGCAATCCCGACAGCGACGGCGACGGCATGCCGGACGCCTGGGAAATCAAGTGGGGCCTGGACCCGCTCAACCCGGCGGACGCCACCGCCGATACCGACGGCGATCACGTTTCCAATCTGCGCGAATACCAACTCGGCACTTGCCCGACCGGCGTATGGCGGATAGAAATCCTGCCCTTGGGTGACAACAAATATTTCCACTCGGCGGAGGAAGACGGTTCGGTCGTCGTGCAGGACTCGTTGATTCCGAATCCTGACAGCACGCTGGAAAAAATCACCGCGCCCGCCGCCAACACCAGCCGATCCGTGATCCCGTTCACTCCCGCCACCTGGAACCCGCCGGACACCATCCTGGCCGACCTCCTAACGGACGGCGTTCTGATAGCCACCGATTCCCTGAATCCCTGCGGTCCTGATTCCGCCGATCAATCCCTGCGCGTGTACCAAAGCGCGGAGGGTTACATGTTGCTCCGGCAACCCGGAACTTATGTCCACCCGCTGGCAGCCGATGTTTCCTGGCAGGCGCTCAACAACAATGGCGAGGCCGTCGGCCTCAAAGAACGCACGGTAGCCGCCACCAACGACCAACCGCAATCCCTCGAACAGGACGTCGTGATCCAATATGCGGAAGGCTCCATCACCATCCCCATGCCCGGTGAGTGGTTCCCGGCGGCATCCCCTCCTTCCCTCCAGGCATTCTCCGACGACGGCATCGTCCTCATCCGCCGCCCGCTGATCACCCAGGACGGCACCTCCCGTGTCGATGCCTACCTCCTCAATACCTCGACACGCGCGTTTTCCCCCGTCAAACAACCCGCCCCGGGCGGCAATGCCATCGTTTGCCTGGCGGTGAAAAAAAGTCGTCTGTTAGGCGGCGGTGCCACCCCGTTCCTGGTCACCACCGATGGCACGCCGCTCCGCCTGTCGG
>Ga0118677_10013200_pt1 | contig 11941 bp, 11 predicted proteins | sample AliMusrvi5mmetaG_FD_86154 | JGI IMG/M metagenome (GOLD analysis project Ga0118677, IMG submission 86154) | reverse complement strand
CTTTAACTCTTGGGCGAGAGGATTCCTGGTCTGGCTGATTAATCATTTGACCCTCATTTCCGAAATTCGAAAGACCCCGTTAGTAAAAAGATTGGACCCGTTGCTGCCTTGTATCCATCTGCAACGATAAGTGCCTTGGTAATTGATGCACAGGAACCGCCTGCGGCCTGAGCGGAAGGCACGAATGAAAGTGCCCCAACCAAAAGTGAGATTGATAAAGTACTAATAAAGATTTTCCGCTGCATGATTCTCCTTGTAGATGGCGATAAAGTCATTGTAATTGGCTAATGAGCGTACGTTCTCACGGTTTTCTTTGCGTTAACTGTGAATTAACCGACACCAGGCTGACAATTTCCTATCCCACACGGAGTCAAGGATCTAACAGGGCTATAGTGATTTTATGACCGCGCATCAGAAATTTGATCTCGCAGAAAAGTTTGACGGTTTTGAAGTTCGAGAATTCCTGCCCTGTGTAGTAGCTGATGTGATTGTGACGGGCGATGTTTCGACTGCGGGGAATCAAGGATTTAGACCACTTTTTAATTACATCTCAAGTAATCAAATTTCAATGACTGCTCCAGTGCTCGAGGAAGAAATCGATCCTGAAAAATGGCGATTCTCTTTCGTCATGCCGCACGGCTCTAAATTCGAAGATTTGCCAACTCCTCAAGGGTCACTTGTGACGCTGCGAGAACTAGCATCTCATCGCGCCGCAGTCTTGCGTTTTAGCGGGAGAACAACTCAAAAGGCAGTTTTAGAACATGAAGCTCATTTGTTAGAGCTTTTGCGGTCTCATGGATTTATAGCAACTGGAAAGGCTCGAGTCGCAAGATTCGATCCGCCCTGGAAGCCGCCATTTGCCCGGCACAACGAGATAATAATTCCGATTCAATAATACAAACAATAATAGGAATGAAGTTCAGTTAAACGAAACTTCCCCGATTCCATCGATGGAGTAGTGGCGAATTGAATGAACTTTGAATTCGCATTTATCAAATCCATCAACAACATCCCCCGAGAACCAACCGCCCATGGCGAGATTGATAACTAAATAGAAATTTGCATTAAAAGGCCACGCCTTTCCAAGTATTTCTACATCGTGACGCCCAATAGTTAAATATGCCCTTGAGTCCGCGTACCAAGTGATTTGGTCAGGTAGCCACTCAATAGAGAAGGTATGAACTCCTTCGGATAAGTCTGCATCGTTTATCAAAGCTCCAGTAATTCCCTTGTCCGCTTCATATCCCGGCCCGTGTAACGTCCCTCTGATTTCCTTAGGACGATTTCCTGCTCCTTCAAAAATATCAATTTCGCCACAATCTGACCATTTAACTTCGGAGATATTGGAACCTAGCATCCAGATAGCTGGCCAACTTCCACCGCCCTTCGGAGCTTGGACTTCAAAGTCAAAACGGCCATATTTGAAATCCACTTTTCCTACGGTTTGGATTCTGCTACTCAACCATTCTGCTTTTCCATAATATGCGTCTGGTGCAGATTGTGGATCTGATTTACGCGCGGTGATTGTCAAGCCGGAGTTCACTTCTGCATTATCTTCCGTGTAGAACTCGCGCTCCTGATTCCCCCATCCTGGGATTTCTTGAGCAGAACCATCACCTAGGTCAAAATTCCAAAATTTAGAATCGGGGCGCCCATCATGAGTGGGCAGAAATTCCTCTTGCCACAATAGTTCGTACTTCATCATTTACCCTCAATTCGACTCAAAGAAGTCAGTTTACTGTGGATTCTCTCGCAATAAGTTCGAGATCAAGATTTACGTTAACAAGTATTTCATTTTGGGGGAGCGTGAGTTGTCTGGCAACTTCACTTCCAAGTTTGTGCGAAGGCTGGGCAACTGTCGATAGCGCGGGGGAGCAATTTTTCGCGAGGTCAGTTCCATCGAAACCTATTACTTTTACCTGGGTGGGCACCAAGTAACCACTAGTTCGAAGTACTGAAACCGCGCCAATTGCCGACAAGTCATTGGCAGCAAAAACACCATCCAGATCATCACGCTTCTTTAAAAATTTTTCCAGCGCTCTTTTAGCGGTCTCTTCCGAATAATCACCCTCGATGATGTTGCTTTCTTTAACTTTAATGCCAGCCCGCCTGTGTGCGTTTCTATATCCCTGCAAACGCTCACGACCAGATTCGACGCTGAGATCTCCTGAAATGTGAACGATATTCCGACAACCGCGCTCAATCAAATGCTTTGTTGCAATTTCACCGCCAACAACGTTATCAACGCCAACATAAGTGAAGCGTGAGGATTCTCCCTGGCGACCACCGAAAACTACTCGAATTTGTTTTGGAATCTTGCGCTCAAATATTTCGATGTCGTGGTGCCAACCAAAAATCGCGATCGCATCGTAATTTCCATTTATAAGCGCTTTAACTAGCTCCTGGTCACCTTCGAGTTTGGAATGGAAGAAGAGAACCGGGTGAAGGTGGTGTTCGGCAACATATGAAATGAATCCGTCCACGACGAGTCTCCAGAATGGGTTTGAGAAGAAATTCTCTACAGATTCATCGAGCACTAGCGCGATAGATCCGCCATTTCCTCCGGCCAACTTTCTGGCATTGAGATTAGGTTTATAGTTGAACCTTTTTATGGTGGCTTCTACTTTAGCTTTGGTGTCGTCTGAAACTTTGGCCGTTCCATTCATAACCCGAGAAACCGTCGCCTTACTTACGCCGGCTTTTTCCGCTATTTCCTCGATGGTGTATTTCAACGAATCCACCTCTTCTTGGTCATTTTGCGGGTGTATTAACTCCGCCCGCGATGATCTCTTGGTACTTATGGAAACTCAACTTGGGAGTCCTCTCCTGAGAGGCAAAGTCTACATAAATCAGACCAAATCTTTTCGAATACCCCTCAGCCCATTCAAAATTATCGAACAGCGACCAAGCGAAGTAACCCTGAACGGGGACTCCCTCCGAAATTGCCTGATTCATGCTGTCAATATGGCTCGTTAAATAATCTACTCTTCGGTAATCCTGAATAGAGCCGTTCTCGTCAGGCCCATCGTTAAAAGCGGCCCCATTTTCAGTGATGTAGATGGCAGGGATCTGTGGCCAATCATGGTGAATTCGACAAAGCAGTTGCCCCAAGCCATCTGGAGTAATAGGCCAATCAAAGTCGGTGCGAGATGTAAACATAGACGCAGGTAACTCCATGTTCGCCACCCGTTGAATTGGGTATGGACTATTGGTATCCATCGAGACATCGCTAGGGCGCGCTCTACCAACAAATCCGTCACAGTAATAGTTGACTCCCAGAAAGTCCGGATCAGTCTTGAGGATGTATTCGTCGCCAGGAAGAATCACTTGGGTCAGAACACTGCCGTACTCCTCCACCAAATTCTCTGGATATTTGCCAGTCGTTAATGCGTCAATCCACCAACGGTTTTGATTGGCATCAACGAGATTAAAGACTTTCGTAGTTTCTTCGTCGTCAGAATCTGTGTGCAAAGTTGTCATGTTCACTGTGATACCAACTCGTGCATCAGGACAGACTTTCTTGATCGCCCGAGTACCATAACCATGGGCTAGAGCGGTGTGATGTGCTGCGGCAATTGCAAGTTCAGAATTCAACTTACCTGGTGCATGGACACCGGTGTAATACCCAAGAAACGCGGTACACCATGGTTCATTTAGAGTAATCCATTGATTGACGCGATCACCAAATTGCTCGGCACAGACTGTTGCGTAACTTTCGAATGCGAGGGGAGTTGATCGATGAGCCCAGCCGCCCAAATCCTCAAGATATTGCGGTAAATCCCAATGATAAAGGGTTGCAATTGGTTCAATATTATTCGCGATCAGAAGATTAATTAACTTATTGTAAAAATTAACTCCTTCTTGTTCCAAGGAATTGCTTGATGCAGGGAATAAGCGCGGCCAAGCGATTGAGAAACGGTAGGAATTGATACCTAATTCACTCATCATCTTTACATCTTCTTCAAGACGATTGAAGTGATCGATCGCTACAGCACCAGTATCTCCATTTTTTACTTTACCAGGGGTATTAACGAAGGTATCCCAAATACTATCGCCGCGATTTCCTTCGCCAATTGCTCCTTCAATTTGGTAACTTGAAGTAGCCGCGCCCCACAGAAATCCTTTATTCATCCTTTAACAGCCCCATCCATAATTCCTGAAACTAGACGTTTGCCAACGAACACAAACAGAACTAGCAGTGGCAGAGTTGCCATGAAAGCTCCACACATTTTTAGCGCATAGTCGACAGTATAAGTGCCGTTCAATTGATTGACCGCAACCTGAATCGTAAATCGTTTCGGTGAATCCAATACCAGACTTGGCCACAAGAAGTCATTCCATGTTCCCAAGAATGAGAAGAGCCCCAACACCATTGCACTCGGCAAAATAATCGGGACCACCACACTGCGATAGATACGGAAGTTCTTTCCACCATCAATTTTGGCTGCTTCAAGTAATTCGTTTGGAACCTGCGCATCAATAATTTGGCGCATCCAGAAAACTCCAAAGGCACCAATCATCGAAGGAATGACGATTGCTTTAAAGTCATTAATCCAATGGAAAAAGTCAGCCATCATGATGTACAAAACGACGATACCGAGCTGTGCGGGGAGCATCATTGTGCCGATGATTACGACGAGTGACGCGCGCTTGCCTGGGAAGGCCAGTTTTGCGTAGGCGAAACCCGCCATCGTGCAGAAAAAGACCTGGCATGCAGCCACGACTAGCGCGATCGCAGCGGTGTTGACCAAGGCATTTGTTAGTGGAACTGCCGCATAAACAGCCTTTAATTCCTTAAAGAAGTTCGGGCCAGGAACCATTGACGGCGGAATTCGCGATATCTCGGCGTTGCTATTGGAGGCGACCACAAAGAGCCAATAGAGCGGGAATATTGAGAAGAAGGCGAAGACTGCAAGTGCAATATAAGAGGTACGTGAAACCTTGCGGCGCTTCTTATGAGTCTGAGGTCCGGTAAACCATTCAAGTAGTTGGCTCATGTTATGAATCACTTCCTGAGATACGTCGGGTTACAAGAAAATTGACCCCGGAGATAATGACCGTCAAGATCGTAATCGCAACACCAATTGCTGCGGCGTAGCCGAGCTTGTTGTTGATGATGATCTGCTCGTACAAATAAAGTGCGAGCGTTGAGAACTGTCTACTGTCTCCACCTTGAACACCACCATATGTCAGCGGCTCCAAGAAGGTTTGCAGCCCTCCGATTGTTCCGACGATAAGCATGAAAGTTAGCGTGTTCTTTAGCTGTGGAATTGTCACATATCTAAATTGCTGCAACTTGCTAGCTCCATCTAAAGAAGCAGATTCATAAAGATCCCGCGGGATGGCAAGCATTGATGCAAGGTATATAAGACTTGTATAGCCTAGGTTGCGATAGATGATCATGCTCGCAATTGCGATATGGCTTGGAAGAGTCTGGCCGACCCAATTGATGTTGTGTATTCCAATGTGGGAAAGTCCTAGATAACGCATTGCTACGTTAACCATTCCGTAATTCTGACCAAAGAGTTCAGAGAAGATGATAGCTACAGAAAGAATGGAAGTTACCCAAGGGACGAGTAGTACGGTCCGCCAGAATACTTTGCCTTTTAGATTTGGATTCGCCAAGAAATTAGCGAGCAAAAGCGCCAAAATGGTTTGTGGCAAGAATGAAATCAGGAAAATTGAAAAAGTGTTTCGTACTGCGCGATAGAAGTACGGATCGGTAAATAAGTGTCTAAAATTTTCAAACCCGATGTAATTGTGTCCGGCTAGTGGATCCCAATGAAAAAAGGAGACATAAACCGTAAAGAGAATGGGCAGTAGCCCGAAGATTCCAAAGATGACGAAGAATGGGGACACGTAAAGTAATCCCCATTTATCATCCTTATGCTTCGGGGCTACCGAAGATGTTCGAAGTGACATGGCTGATGATTAGTTAATCGCGCGATTGATGTCGCTCAAAGCCTGAGCCCATGCAGCCTGCGGTAACTGCTTTCCAAGTTGCACTCGAGAAAGTGCCTGTCCAATCGTGCTATCAATCAAACGATCTTTCTTCCCCAACTCAAATGGCTGTACTGCATTTACGCTGGCAGAGTAGATCTTTCCGATGGGAGCATTGTTGAAGAATGGATCCTTTAATCCACCAACGGCTGGATCTGTATAGAGAGCAGTGACTGTAGGGAAGGTGAGGTTGTGAACGAACTCAAACTTCTGTTGCGCTGCATCCGTATACCAACGAATGAAATCCCATGCCTCTTGTGGGTGAGCGGCATGTGTTGGGATCGTGAGCGCACTTCCACCTTGGTTTCCAGCATTTCCAGGCAGAGTTGCAACATTCCATAGTCCAGAAGTCTTTGGTGCATATTGTTTGATGTACTCAAGCATCCATGCTGGTGCAAGTACTGTGGCGTATAGACCCTTATTTAGTCCAACGTTCCAATCAGGAGAATATTGTGCGACGTTTGTTCCAAGATTTGCCCGACTTGCAGCAGCTGTGTAATTAAATGCTGCTTGGATATTTGGATTGTTGGCGTACACAAGATTGCCCGAGTTGTCGTAATACTTTTGGGCTCCCTGATTTACAACAGCAGTGTAAATAGTTTGTGCAATATCAATAAATGCCTTGCCCTTTTCTTTTGCAACATACTTTTGACCTGTTGCAATGTACTTATCCCATGTTGGCCACAACGCTGATACTGCTGCGGGAGCTGTAGGTAAACCAGCTTTCTTGAAGAGATCAACACGGTAAGCAACAGCAAGTCCGCCGACATCTGTGGGTATTCCTAATACTTGGCCGCTATCCGCAACCATGTCGTTCCAACGCCAAGGGAGGTAACTTGACTTGAGCGTGGTTGCGCTGGGAGTGAGCGTGGAAAGGTCTGTGAGGTACTGGGTGTAATTTCGGAATTCACCCATGTATGAAATTTCGATTGCCGCGATATCAGGAACCGCAGAAGAAGGGAGTGCGTAACGCAAAGCTTGAGCGTTTCCATCGAGGTCGCTCTTTTTGGCGACGATGGTGATCCCTGGATGGAGCTTTTGATACTGGGTGACGAGAACCGGATCGATAACATTTCCATAAGTCCATATCGAAATTGTTATAGGAGCGGCCGCTTGACTGCTTGGAGAAACGACACCACCTAACACCGCAAAGAGGGCAATAGCTGCAACCCAGTATTTTCCTAATTTCGCTCTAGCCATTGGACTTGCCCCCTGATAAATAGTCGTTGACGCTTTTGCCTACCCCTAGTAGGGTTATTTATGAAAGCGGTTTCATATCCTATTAAAACTTGAGGTCCGCCAAATAGCAAGGGGTATTCTCATGAAACATCGCAGTTTCTTGGCGATAGCGATTGTCGCGATAGCGGGCCTCGCGGTGTCGACGCAATCCTCAATTGCAGCAGCGCCGGCAAAAACCAAGTTGCTTTGGTCAGAATCATTCAAGGGAAGCGCAGGCGCAGCCCCAAGTTCAAAGATTTGGAATACGGTCCTCGGTGATGGTTCAGCGCAGAATTTACCTGGATGGGGAAATGGTGAACGGGAACTTTATACAAAGAGCTCACTAGCGCTCACGGGTACCACTACCGATGGATTAGCTATCACAGCTTCCCGTCCTCCAGCAGCAGACCAACCTCTTTGCTACTACGGACCATGCGATTGGTATAGCGGCAAGATTGACACTAGTAAGAAGGTATCTTTTCAATATGGTTTGATCGAAGCGCGAATCAAAATGCCGGCTGGCGGAGGAACATGGCCGGCTTTTTGGATGTTGGGAACCAGCATTCTCGCTAAGACCTCTTGGCCTAATTGCGGCGAGATCGATATTGTCGAAACACAAGGCAACAATCCACTGAACGTACTAGGAACTGTTCACGGCCCTGGCTATTCCGGAGGTTCTGCAAAAACCGACACGACGTATTCCAAGACCGATCTCTCACTTGATTACCACACCTATGGAGTGCTCTGGCTGCCAAATAAAATTTCTTGGCTATTAGATGGCAAAGTTTATTTCACCGTAACCAAGAGTGACGTAGCGCCAAACCCATGGCCCTTCAACAATAAGTTCTACATGATCCTCAATCTTGCAATGGGTGGAAACCTTGGTGGGGATATCGATCCAACAATCAATTCAACAACAATGAATGTGCAATGGATCCATTACTCATCCGTCAACGGTCAAGGCAAAGTCACCTATAACTAACCACATCAGAACCAGGGAGCATGTCAATGAAAATTCGTTTTAGAACCACATACGGTCTCATGGCATTAGCCCTGCTCGCGACTGGTTTAAGTGCAACTGTGGCAAACGCCGATACGGCGTTTGTTAGCAACATCGGTTGGAGCGCTTTATACGCCAAGACTGGTGATGGAATTGTTGAACAAAACCGCAACATTTTTGACTCCAAAGGCGTACTTCAAACCAATGACTCGACGCAACACCCACTGGTCTGGGTACGGATTGACGTTACCCAAGTAACAGTTCAATATAAGGGTGGCGCTTCTGAGGCCAATAAGCAGATTCAATTTATTGCTGACAATGCTGGCCAGAAATTTACTTTTAGTGATGATATTTCTGCAGCAAACAAGGTTGTCACAACGGATTCGACTGGATCGGCAAATGTGACGTACACCGTTTCTGGAGTTACTGCAGATAGTTATTTAAGAGTCGGAATTGCTGATTGCGATTACATCAATAGCAAAACCACTTGTCCTAATTTTGCAAAGAACAAGAATGCCGATCTAGGTGGTCCATTGATTTTCCAATGGGAAAAGCCTGGTTACTATCCAATTATTAAATTGAATCTCACAAATTCTGCACGCGATGTGTATTGGGATTGGTCAGAGTTCAAGAACAGCTGGGTCGGTGAGCGCTCACACGTTTTCATCAAAACCTATCCAGTTGGTTCAACTATTACCTTGCCTTACACAGTGACCGATATTTGGGGAGCTCCAATTGCTAATTATCCAATCAGCATGGTTGCCCAAGGTGCCTACTGCGGAGGAACCGTTAAATGTAAATGGGGAAATACTCCAAGTGAAATAAATACAGACGCAAACGGTCTAGTCACATTCGTTGAAAAGAATAAGAACACCGCCGCTGATGCCTGTAAGAACGTAGACCCAACGACAAAGAAGCGTTGTGGCATCGGTGCAAACTTCCAACCAACGACAAATCAGATCCCAGAATCTTCGGATATCTTCTGGCCACAATTTGTTAATGACATGACCATGAATCCTGCCGCTATTAGTTATCGGGTTGTAAATAGAGGTGGAGTGGTTGCGCCAACAGGTAACGATGTAACGGTTAGCGGTGTCGTTGACCCTGCGCTTCCACTATCGACTGCTACCTCAACATCTGATGCAGCCGCCGTGAAAACTGTTTTGAGCGTTAGCTATTTGTATAACAATGCTAAAAGCACTTTGCAGCGCGTGCCACTTTATGCACCGGATGTCACGGTTACCGCGTCCGCTGGAGCCTATGTATTGCGAGTATGCCCCGACACCGTAAACCAGACTGATTGCCACGCTTCGGGCATGGTTTTCTCGCACGAAGTCACTGGAACCTCACAAATGGCGAACTCGCAGACCTTCGGATACACCTTCCCAGCAACCCTGATGTTCGCATCGTCGGTTGCTGGTCCTGCGACTTTCACGGTCAAGGTTGGAAACCAGAGTTACGTCATCAAGCAGACCTTCGGTACTAACTAGGAAACATGGAGCGATGATCATGATAAAAAGAAGAATCAATCTAGTTTCTGTACTAGCTGTGGTTGTTGCATCGATTGCTCCAATCGCCGCCACGACCGCAAACGCGACTTCGACTGCAGTAATCCGTTGGGATGCTGCTGATTCCTCGGGTTACGCTTGGTCACTCGAGAATTTAGCCGCTGATAATCCCAACAACACGGCTAATTTTCAGGTCTATTACACCCCAGCTGTGAAGTTGTACGACCTGGTAGCCGCCAACGGTTCGACGGTCAACTTAAAGTGGTTAGTCACGGATGCGAGCGGAAAAGCGCTCGCTAATACGCCGGTTACCTTGGCAATAAACCCTGCATACACATATCCAACTGCCACGCTTTCGACGCCGGTTCTAAATCCGACAAAGAATATGGATGGATCTGGGCGTGATCCGGTAAAAACCGATAACGCTGACATTCCATTGACGACCGATGCCAATGGTTACGTCACTTACACTCTGACGAACAACACAGCCAATGCCGACGCGGAAGCTTTGATCCCACACGACGGCGTAAGCGTGCCACCATCTAGCGCAAGCGTCTTTACTCAACTTCAGCTCTACGTTGGTACTTTTGCTAATTCAGCTGCGGGCCTCACAAGCCGTAACGCGATTCAGACATCACAAGACATTGATATTTTGGAAATTCACTGGGAGCTTGGAGCAGTTAAGGGCCCAGTAGTAGCACCTGCAACTGGACCTGGCGCAGGGGCTCCACCAGCAAATGTCATTCGTTGGAACCCAAAAACGACGACTGGAGTGAGCTGGAATGTAGTTAATAAGGCAGCCTTGACAAGTATTTTGGCCGGCGCCTATTTCACTCCAAATGTAAATTTCTTTGATCTATTCAACCTATTTGGAACAAAGACAACACTCGCTTGGCACGTCACTGACCCGAGCGGGAAAGCCCTGGCGAATGCACCAGTTACTTTGATCCTTAACCCTGCCTACTCAAACGGCACGGGAAATGTGACAGATCAAGCTGGAAATACTGTGCTTTTGGCGTACAACGGAAATCAGGACGGCGAAGACATTCCGTTGACGACTGACGCAAATGGAAATGTCACTTACACGCTTCAAAATAATGACACCGCGGCTACAGCCGAAGCGCCACCTTTTGATGAGCAGAGTCCACCAGTCTCAACAACAAATGTTTCAACCCAGGTGCTTCTTTATACAGGAACCTATGCAAACTATGCCGCGCGAACTCCATCATGGTCAGTTCAGAAGATTCAAGATGAAGACATTTTGGAAATTCACTGGGTAACTGGTTTGCCAGTTGCAACCACGGGAACTGTTTCATCAAATACGGGGGGAGTCGCCCCTGAAGGTGGAATTCAACCTACGGGTCCCGTTGATACGAGTAACTCCGGAGATGTTCCAATCGGGCAAGGAAGTGGCAAAGCACCAAAGAATTTGGTAGCCCCATCTCTTCCAAAGACCGCAAAGGTTGGTTCTTCCATAGTTGCTTCATTAGGTAAATGGAATCTTGGCGGGAACGCCAGTGCTTCCCTAACTTGGTATGTCTGTAAGACCGCTGGGGCTGCTGCTGACAAGGCGCCAGCAAAGTGCACGTTGATCCCAGGTTTTAGTGGCACTCATCTTGCCATCACCTCTAAATTCAAAGGTATGGCAATCCGGGTAGCCGTGACTCAAACAAATCAGAGTGGGGCGACGACAAAGTTCTCAGCGTCGACAGGACTGATTAAATAGATTAGATAGCAATGGTGAAATTTGTGAGGGACCCGCGGATTAAGCGGGTCCCTCACATCATCTTTTTTGCGCTTACTCTTGCATTGCTCCCCGCAGTAACCGTTTCCAGCGTTTCTTCTGCGGCAACCCCAGTCAGTAAAGGTGCGATCTGCAAAACCAAGGGTCAGATCGTTACTTCTAAGAAGATTCAGTATGTATGCGAAAAAGTTGGGAAGAAATTGCTTTGGGAAATTTATGTAAAACCAACACCAAAGCCGACTCCAACCACATCTGCGAAAGTCACTTCCAAGCCGATTCCAACTCCTAAACCCACTCCGACTCCCACTGCAACTCCTAAGCCCACACCAACTCCATTGCCAAGTCCGAGCCCTTCGCCGATCCCAACCCCCATTCTCACTCCTTCCCCGTCACCGACTCCTACTGCGAGCCCCACACCAACTCCATTGCCAAGCCCAACCCCGACGCCTTCTGCAACGCAGTCATCAGTAC
>Ga0118677_10006250_pt2 | contig 11943 bp, 12 predicted proteins | sample AliMusrvi5mmetaG_FD_86154 | JGI IMG/M metagenome (GOLD analysis project Ga0118677, IMG submission 86154) | reverse complement strand
TGGTCGTCTATGCGGGAGAGAACGATTTAGGTGATGGGACGCATCCGGAAGAGGTTGACCTGTATTTTCTAAATTTGATGCAACTTATTACTCGTTTTTGCGGGGCAATTCCCGTAGGATTTATTTCAGTAAAAACTTCAATATCAAGAATTCAACTCTATAGTTCAATTGAATATACAAATAAAATTATCAAAGCTGAAATTGACCAGAGCAATTCCTCCTGTACATTTATAGATATTATTGAAGCGATGCGTGAAAAAGGGATCGAAGAAAAAAAATTGTATGAACCAGATGGATTGCATCTAAGCGCTGAAGGTTACAAGACCTGGGTCAAAGAGGTTAAGCTTCAATTTTTGGAAAAGTTACTCCATCCTCCATCGAATCCTCAAATTATATCAAATTCTTAACACATAATCGCTATGAATCGCGAATATCACAAATGGTTTAGTCCTAATTTAAAACGTGATATGGAACTACTTGTCTATGGACACAGCGGTAAACGCGTGATACTTTTTCCGACACGAACTGCACGTTTTTATGACTACGAAAACTGGAACCTTTTTGAGCCATTTCAACAACATATAGAAAATGGCCTTGTACAGGTTTATGCATTGGATAGCATTGATCAGGAAAGTTTCTATTGTTTTTGGGCCCATCCGGATGGAAGGATACAACGTCATAATCAGTATGAAGATTATGTACTCCGTGAAGTAATCCCTTTAACCTCACAGAAAAATTGTAGTCCCGATTTAGTTTCTGTGGGATGCAGTATGGGAGCATATCACGCTGTAAATATAGCGTTTCGGCATCCCCATTTATTTAATAAGGTGGTGGCATTAAGTGGACGTTATGATCTTACCCTAAATTTAGGAATGTTTTATGATCTTCTTAGCGGGTATTATAACAATACAGTGTATTATAATATCCCAAGCCATTACGTACCAAATCTTCCTGAAGGGGAACAGTTAAATCACATCAGGAGGCTTCAAATCACACTGGTTTGTGGCAGAGATGATGTTTTTCATCAAAATAATGTAGAATTTAGTCAATCTCTTTGGAGTAAGAATATCACTCATAACTTTTACGAATGGGAGGGATCAGCACATAAGGTGAAATTCTGGAAACAGATGTTACCACTCTACTTGTAATTTTTAATACTCATATCAGCTACAGCTATATAACTATTCTACCTCGCTTATGACCGATCCGGAATTTTGCGGAGCAGGTTATTCCATATTCAGTTTCTTCAATTCATAAAGGTCAAGTCTTCTGTCCTTTAGATTTTTGACGCTTCCAAAATTGTGAAGTTCTCTTAACAAGTCTATATCAACATCCGATATTAAGATCATCTCTGTATTAGTTGTTGCTTCTGACTTAATTCCGGTGGTCGGAAATGCAAAATCACACGGTGTAAAAACCATAGACTGAGCATACTGAATATCCATATTGTGGACTTTGGGCAAATTCCCTACGCTACCCGCAATAGCAACATAACATTCATTCTCGATGGCCCGTGCCTGGGCACAATAGCGCACCCTTGAATATCCGTTTTGAGTATCTGTTAAGAAAGGAACGAACAGGATATCCATTCCTTCGTCAGAAAGCAGACGGCTTAATTCAGGAAACTCTACATCGTTACAGATCAAAATACCAATCTTACCGCAATCGGTGTCGTAAGTTTGCAGTTTGTTTCCACCCTTCATGCCCCACGCTTTGAGCTCATCTGGTGTGATATGGAGTTTTTCGTATCGTTCTACAGATCCGTTCCTCCTGCACAAATACCCCACATTATACAGGTTGTCGCCAACCACTTCGGGGAGGCTGCCTGTGATTATATTAATGTTGTCGGAGATGGACAATTTGGAGAATTCCTGTACAATTGCGGTTGTATATTCGGCTAGCTTGCGAATAGACTCCGCTTCTCCCAGTTTATTAAATTCTGCCATTAACGGGGCATTGAAAAACTCAGGGAACAGTGCAAAATCACTTTTATATTCGCTTAGTGTATCTACAAAATATTCAGCCTGTTGCATGAGTTCATTAATGTTTTTATAAGGTCGCATCTGCCACTGGACCAATCCCAGTCTGACAACCCGCTTTATATCCTTTGCCCGTTTGGATGGCTTTTCGTAATAGATATTATCCCATTTTAACAATACTGCATACTCATTCGATGCTTTATCTCCCTCAAGGTACCCTTTGAGTACTCGTACCGGATAAAAATCATTGGACAATTGGAAATTAAGTACCGGATCAGGGATTTCCCTTGATTTAACTTTTTCGATATACTCTTTTGGACTAAGCTCTGCCTCATATTTGTGATAATTTGGAATACGACCACCAAATTCAATCCCCTTTAGGTTCAGTTTTTCACAAAGCTCTTTCCTGTAATTATATAACCGTCTCCCCAGCCGCAAACCCCGGAATTCCGGCTTAATAAAGACATCAATTCCATATAAGGTATCTCCGGTCTTGCTGTGTGTTTCAAACGTATAATTACCAGTGACGATCTTATAAGTGTGCTGTTCTTCAAACTGTTCATGATCGATTATAATCGATAAAGCACAACCGGCAATATGTCCGTTAACTTTGATTACAATTTGTCCTTCCGGGAATTTATTCAGTAAAGTCCGAATTTCAGATTCTTCCCAATAAGGATTAGGTATAGTCTGATAAGCAACGATCATTGCCCGTTTCAATTCCTGATAATCATCAATAGTCAAAAAGTCAAGTTCAATGTTTTCAATTTTATGTTTCATTTTAATAGTATTAGAATTTTAGATCAACGTCATCATCCTAAATAGCAGCATCTCAGGAACATAAAAAACACTGCTTCACCGGATTGAAATAAATTGAATGTGCGTTAATCATACATTTCTTCTAATTCTTCTTCAGAGAGACCTGATATTCTGTAAGATATAAAGCTCTCACATATTAATCCAATAGCTACAGCTTCTCCATGGCCAATGAATTTGTCAAAGATTTTACTTGAAAGCATCTCAAGGGCATGCCCAACAGTATGTCCGAAATTCAGAATCTTTCTCAGATCAGATTCATAAGGATCCAGTGCCACTATCTCACTTTTAATATCAATAGATTTCTCAATAAGGTATTTAAGATTCTGAAAATGATTATTATTAATTTCATTCCAATAGCGGAAGTCTTTTATTAAAGCATGTTTGATAATTTCCGCATACCCATTAATGAGTTCATTATGTGGTAAAGTATTCAGAAAATAAGGATAAATAAAAACAGCATAGGGACGAGAGAACAAGCCTATTTGATTTTTATATATATCAAGATTGAACCCTGTCTTCCCTCCTATTGAGGCATCAACCATTGCTAAAAGGGTAGTTGGAATATTGACATATTCAATACCCCTCTTATACGTTGATGCGGCAAAACCGCCCATATCGCACAATACACCACCACCAAGATTCATTAATAATGATTTTCTGTCTGCATTTAATTGTGATAATTTGTCCCAGATATTCAAACAAGTATTAATAGTTTTATTTTCTTCTCCCGATTTGATTTCAATAATTACGGGAGCTTCTTTCAGATTAAGTTCTTTAATTAAAAGTGGCAATCAATGCAATTTGGAATTTTCATCAACTAAAATATATATCAGGGAATGCCTATCAACTTTTAATTTGACATTTAATTGGCTTAAATAATCAATCAGGATTACATTTCTGCTTTTTGAACTTTCAAGAGGCATATAAGGGAATTTTAAAGCATAAATTTAATTTATATTTCAATTAGTATTACAAAAAAAAAGCATGACATTTTTTTGCCATGCTTTTTTCTAATAAGCTTAAAAAAGCTTAGCTTAGCTTACATGTACATCTGCTGTACCGAAATGTCAATCTTTGGCTCATTCTTCTTGAGAAACAGATCTACATGATGCTTCTTCACCACAAACGGGAGCTGGAAATCGGCAATATGGAAAGGCAGGTCCTTCGTATTGAAGATTCGCAGCATATTCACTTTCTGGGTAATCTGCTCAATACACCGCTTCAGCTCGCGAACTCCCGCCTCCTTGCTCGCATACTCCGCAATAATATGCTCCAGCACATCCTTTCCAATTGACATCTTCTCCTGGAGATTCACATCCTTCAGTGCCGATGGCAACAGAAAGCTCTCGGCAATCACAAGCTTTTCCTTCTTCTCATAGCCCTCCAGCTGAATCACAATCATTCGGTCAAGGAGCACCTTGTCAATCTTATTGATATCATTTCCAGAGAAAACGAACATCGTGCGGCTCAAGTCCAGGGGGATACCCGAAAGATACTTGTCCTCAAATTCGCAGTTCTGTACGGAATCCGTCATATGGATGAGGAGATTCTGGACCTCCTCGCCCTTCGGTGTGGCGGAAATCTTGTCCAGCTCGTCAAACATCAGAACCATTGACATACTCTTCGCGGTAGCCAGCGAGTTCACAATCTTTCCTGCGTGCGACCCCTCATAGACCATCTGGTGCCCCGTATAAGTCGTGGCATCCGAATCACCACCTAGCGAGATGAATTGGAAGGGCCAGTTCAGAGCTTTCGCGATACCATTCTTAATCAAACTCGTCTTTCCAATACCAGGAGGTCCGAGAAGGAGCAAACTCAGGCCGCGCGCCCCGGAATTCGCAATCTTGGACGCGATGAATTGAAGAATCTGTAGCTTTGACTCATCCTGTCCATAAATCGCCTCTCCAAGATGCTTCCGCGCCCGCTCCATAAAAGCCCCACAAGAATCCGGGCCATCCTCCAATTTAACCGGCATTTCCTTGTAGATTCCAAGAGGGAGTGAAGTCAGCTTCTCCAGCCATGCTCTATGCTTATAATATTCCCCAGAAGACGGGTCCATTCCCTGTAGGGCATTGTATTTTGAGAGCACGATACCCTGTGTCTCGGCAGAAAGATTCATCGTGAGAATCTTGAACATCATGTTCTCCTCGGCCACAGCAGGACGTCTCTCCAGACTTGCGACAAGCTGCTTCTGTTTATCGGCGGGCAGCGAGTTGAATTGGTCAATCTGTTCGTCAATACCACCTTCGTCGCGCGGTTCCGTAATAAGTTTCACGAATTTATTGGTGATTTCGCTCTCCTTCTTCATATTATGCCGTTTCGGTATTAGGCGCTCCTGGGCATCCTCCGCCCCCATTCCACCGAAACTAATACTGATTTCGGCAGGGCCACGCTTTGACTTCGGCTTATACTCCTCTTCATCCTCGTCATCATCGTCGGTTTCATCGTCCTCATCAGTGTATTCCTCCTCAGACTCTTCCTCTTCCGACTCAATCTCCATCAGCTCCTCCTCCTTCGGAGTACGCCCCTTCTTCGGACTTACTACCGACTTACTACCGACGGATGACGCCAGACTGGTAGATGACGGGACTCTTATAGGAGGCGGCACGGCAGCACCCTTTTTCGCCTGACTTCTGGTACGCGGCAACACTGCCACCTTTTCAGGCACCTTACGAGTTTTCTTTACAGGAACGTCATCCGATCGCATAGAGGCACTCTCTTCCCCATCACTATAGGAAATGAGCCCTCGTATATTTCCATGACTATCCACGCTGTCATCATCGTCATCGTGCTGCCCCCCTCCACGACGCACATTCTTTGTTGGCTTCTTGCGACCCGGGGGATTCTCTCCCGGGTTGCCAGACTCCTTCTTACTCCGAATGGTATTCTTGGGCATTCTATGAATGCCGGTTAATTTGAATTAAAGGGCTATCCGCTGGTATCGCCCCTTTCAATTTTTAGTTACGGCGTCTGCGGCGCGTAACCCGGTTAATCATATTATTCGCGCTGTTCGCCACCGAGTTTCCGATTTTACGCACGCCATGGAATCCCTGGCGAACCATCTTTCCAGCAGTGGAGGCAACTCCCTTCACAATGTGGCCCGCAGAGTTTAACACGAATCCTACGGGGGCATATACACGGGCAACAATGCGTTTAGAGCCACTGCGTCTCGTAGCGCGTCTGGATTTCTTAGCCATTCTACAATGCCCATAGAAAAATTATTCAGAAAGAATATCCTTGATATCCATCAAAATAAACCGCGTCTTTGTCGTCTCACTCGGGTACGTCTGGAAATTCTGTATGAGTTCATTCAGAGTTTCCTTATTGGATTCATACACCGTCTGCCGCGCCAACACGAAGAATTTCCCCGTCTTCTTCTTCAACACCTTCGCCATTCGGAATAGGCAATCGCAGTATTCTTCCATAAGGGTCTTCTTATCCTCCTTCACACCGATGAGTAACATATTCTTTAGAATCTTCTGAAAGGTTGAATTCAAAAGACCCAGGTCCAAGATTTCAAGGGCAGATAACTCGGCGAGAAACTGGCTATAGCCTAGCCGATACTGCTTATTCTTCTGGCTCTCCACGAATTCATTGTAATCATTGGAAGTGGATTCATGCACATCGTCAAAAATCAGCAGATAATTTGACTGTAGGAAATTCATCTCCTGGAGGATGACCGTGTAGCGGGCCGAAATCTCGCACAAAAGTTTGGCATAGAGCGGGCAGAAAATCTCCTCAATCGCCGCCTTTTTGAAAACGAGTTTCATAAAATCGCGAATCATTTGCTGAAGATCCGGCTCACCCGAACCGAGAATCTGATAAAGAAAATCCCGGATTTCAGTGTAAGTTTTCGGACTGAACTTATTGAGCTTGGAAAGGATAATATTATTCAGAATTTTATCATCAACCGGCTGAGTGCTATTCTTGAATTTACTCTGGTATTTCGGAATCGGGGGCGGTGTAGCCATAGTATCCCCATTATGAACCTGTCTTACCGGACTCGGTCGTATATCTTGACTATTTTTGAAATTGGGCTTTTATCAACATTTGAATTAAATCTATATTGGCCTCCGGATTCAGAGGGCGCCTTTCTCCATTCTGTTTTGATATGACTCTGTAATTCAATCAAATCCCGCATCGCCAAAATGGAAGCACATACTGTAGTGGATGGTTTGGATACAACCGCCTCCAAGGCCAAAATGCCCTTGATATGCTTTTGAATATTTTCTAATGACTCCATCTCCCTGAGTTCTATTAGCCATAAGTGTTTAGATACTACGCGCCCCAAACAATATGATTCAAACACACGCCCTACTAGAATCCATGCCGCTGATAAAAGATGCGGGACTTGATACCCTACATGATATTTTAGGATGCCGTCTAAAACAGACAAAGCCCATTCTGAACGAGTCCCTGGAGAATGCCCTGAATCTTTCCGATAAGGGTTATATTATCCGAACAAATGCGATTGAGGCCTTTTCAAATGCCCCCTTTGAAATAATCGGGCGCTTCAACGCGAAATTCAAGGAAATTGAGGAAATTGAGAAGAGCCTGGAGTCCTTTCTTGCCCCGGAATCGGAGGACTTGAAGGAACTCCAGGAGGAGGCCCTGTCGCAACTCTCTTTCCAGGATGATTACTTCCGCTGCCTGAATTTCGTTCCCTACATGCTTCTTGGAATGTCCCTTTACAAGGTATGGCTTGTCCCTGCCATGGCAATTGTAGTCCCCTTTATTGCCTGGATAATTCCCTATATATTTTTGAAATTCATGTATAAATTGCCGATTTCCACGGAGCAGTATGGAGATATTATGAAGATGCTCTGGTCTGGAAGCCCGATAGACTTTGTTAAACATGGAAACGAGCCGCTCAAATTGAAGACCCCCGATCTCTTTTCGGCGAGAAGTATTTTGCAGGGTGCCTTCATGATTTTTTCATTCGCCCAATCACTGATTCAGCCGATTCAGAGCGCCTATCATTTGTACAAGATTGACAGGAATGTTTTGGAGAATGGGGGTAAGGTTATTCGCCTACGGACACTCTACCTGGAATTTCAGGAGGAATTCAAGAGTCTCCAAATTGGGTTCATGTATAAAAATTCGTTGAGGCAGCTGGACTCGGATCCTCGGAGAGCAATTCATCTTTTAATTGAAGAGCCTGAGAGATTCCGAATTGCTCTCAGTGAATTCGCTGAATTTGAAATTCTCTGGAGAATTGCGTGTTCCCCTCTTCTCAACAAGAGTGAATTAATCATGGGCGGTACTGGGGTACCGACTCTGACTGCCACCGACATAAATGATATTTCTCTGGGACCCGTGGCCGTTCCGTCCACCGTCTCTTTTACAGGAGAGTCGCATCACGCCGTCTTGACAGGACCGAATGGAGGTGGCAAATCGTCCTTCCTACGGGGAATCCTACAGGGCTGCCTGCTCTCTCATGCGTATGGAGTTGCTCCTGCCGAGAATTTCACAATTCAGAAATTATCGTGGATTTCGTCCGGCCTCTGCCTTCAGGATAGTCCTGGAAGCCTCTCCATGTTTGAATCCGAAGTCTTCTTCGCGGCGAATGTTCTGAAACGTACGGCAGAGGAAGGAGTGGGCCTCATTCTATATGATGAATTGTTCCATTCTACGAATCCTCCTGATGGAATTCGCACGGCGGAGGGATTCCTGCGACAGCTATGGACCCGCGATTCCATTATAAGTATTGTAAGTACGCACGTATTTGAATTGGTGGAGTCCGCTCCCGAGTCCGTCCAGCGGCTCTGTTGTTCGGCGGAGGAGAGAAAAAATAAGACTCTGAAATTCATGTATGATATCAAGCCCGGAATCTGTAGAGTTAGCAGTGTAAAATCAATCTGGGACCGGTTCGGATTATCCGCGGGAAAGCCCCGGTCTGAAAAACCAGTCAAGAAGCAGAACCCGTCCCAATGAGCGAAACTCTGTTTCTTACCGCGGTAATACTTTTACTGATTGGGTCAGTGGGATTTTATTTTTATTCCAGAATCGCCTATTCTGATCGCAAGATGAATTATCTTGAGTCGGTGCTAATTGATCTGAGAGTCAAGCTGGAGATGGAGAAGCAGCGCTCGGGTGCGCCGCCGCCCATCCCTGTAAAGTTGGCTGAGCCCCTTGAGGCCGAGGATTCTGAGGAAATCGCCACAGAGGGTGATGACAAGGCCTTTTATGCCTCGGTGATTGAGTCGGTCGCCGTGACTGCGACAGAGGCTGAGGAGACCGATGAGACCATTCCGCAAGATGCCACGAACGTCGTTCCGCCTGTAAGCCCCGACTACGACTCTATGACCCGTGACGAGATTGCCGCACTGGCCGAGAAGAAGTCCCTTCGGACTACAAAGAGAATGAACAAGGCCGCCATAATTGGGCTGTTGCGAGAAACCGAGAAGAATACTTCCACACCGACTGAAACAGGAAAGGATGGGGGCAGTCCCTTCTTGGTGGAAGGAACTACAACAGGCACTCCTATTTCTCTGGGCCAGCTTGCTTAATATGAATCTCTTTCCCCATAGAGAGAAGATAGACGGATGGATTCAAAATTGTTTCGCCTTCCTACAACCCCAAACTTCTATGGACAAGTACAGTCCGCAAAACCGGTCGATATACGAACTGTCGCAGTTGGCCAGACCATCCCTGCCCCCGACAGCCGATTCCCTGGATGGCCGGCCCCAATGGCGGACGGTCGTCTGGTGACGAACTACCAGCCTCATTGCGAGAGTAATATTCCCGCTGAAAAGCAATATCCTACGGTACGCTGGATGCAGCGCAATGGGGATGGAATCATTCACGCGAATCGGGTAATCGCTGGAAAACAGATGGGGGCGAATTATGGACTTGACTCTACAGTGGTCCCTCCTCCTTCGGATGTTGTATCCTGCACGCGGTCGGTGTGCTCCAGAGATTCCACCGGCGCTCCTGGCGGAATTGGAATGGAACGGAAGGAGACGGTTCCCGAATTATTCGGAACATATATGCTTCCTCATAGCCCCCGGCTACCGGCGAATACTCGTCGCACCTCAGCATATGAGGGAGGTCGCAATAGCCTTCGCGGCGCGTTGGTCTAAGAACTGGCCCCTTATCACTATAGGAAATGCTAACATCCCAGAGGATATTAACATTTGATATAGGAATTCGCAATTTGGCCTGGTGCCTTCTGGAGAAGGGTTCGGGTTTGGGTTCGGGTTTGGGTTCGGGCCTGGAGACTCCATGGAAAATTCTCGGCTGGGAGAATTACGATCTTCTCGCGGGATCTTCCTCCGAGGAGGCGAAACAGAAGGAAGTGGCTCTCTGTGAAACCTGTAAGAAGAAGGGGACGCATCTTGCCGCTGCTGGCGCCGCTACAGCAATTCGCTGCAAGAAACATTGTCCGCCGGACCATCCTCCTCTCTCGGACCTCTCAGGAAATCTTCTGAAAACAATTCCGGGTCTTCCCGTTCTCCGAATTCTCGCCGGTTCGCAATTCAAGAAACTTAAAAAATCGGATCTGGTGGAACAGCTTCGGAAGAAATTCTCCCTGCCGATTGAAAAAATAAAAGTGACGAAAGCAATTCAGACCGAGCTGGGAGTTCTTCACACGGCGCTTCAAACATTCGTGGCGGCGCGGGCAGAGCTCTTCCGAACGGCTCACCGAATCCTTCTGGAAAACCAACCGGCCTTCAAGAATCCTACAATGAAATCCATGCAGATTCTCCTGTTTGCTACCATCCGCGAAAGAGTTCTACCCGGTATCTCCTTCGTTGGATTTGTCCACGCTGGGAAGAAGACGAAGGGTACCGCCGGCGGCGATAAAGGCTACTCCGAGCGAAAGAAGGCCTCCGAAACACGAGTCCAAGATTGGTTTCAAAAGGAGAACGTCGCCGAGAAAGGGAAATGGCTGGACTTTCTCAAAGGGAATCACAAGAAAAATGATTTGTGCGATTGCCTTTGTATGTGCTTGGATGCTATTAAGTAAAAATTTACACGTTTATATGGCCTGAGTTTATGCGCACAGAGTCCATCTAAAAAGACCGAAACAAAACGAAGAAGAGATGAGTGGTGGTATAACAATTCATGAGATGGAGTCCGTTGCTCAGAGTATGGATGCCGGCGTGATTAACATCACTTCGGATCCTGGCGATAGCCTTGGATACAATATGCTCGCCAACTCGGGCAGTCGTTCAGGTGGTGGTGGTGGTGGTGGTACCCGACAGATATCCTTTGATTTGGGTGGCGGAGGCGGGAATGGGAACAGCTACGGGGGCGGAATATCCGAGATTGAGATTGGTTCTATTGAGCCCCTTGAACCCATTTCATTTAATCTGGGCGGTGGTGGAGGACCCATGAGTGGCCCTGCTGCCCCGGTAGAAATCCAGTTCACAAAGGCCACGAGCCCCTACTCGCAGCCTGATAGCAGCGACAAGAGCCTTTTTGCGAACTCGCAGACGGCTTCTGGCCCCTTTACTTCGCTCACCCCGGCGCCGTCGCGCCAGAGTCCCGAGGATGAGAAGAAGGAGAAGATTGACCTGCTCAATAAGCTCCAGCGCTTTGAGCAGAAGGGTCTCCCGGTGAGCCGTCGCTACACGATGGACAACACTCTGGACGAGATTAAGACGGAGCATTCTCGCCTCGCTGATGCCAGAAACCTGGAGTCTTCTCTCCGGTTCCAGCGCCAGGCCATGATGAGTGTAGTGACGGGTGTTCAGTGGATGAATGACAAGTTTGACCCGTTTGAGTTGAAGCTGGATGGGTGGTCCGAGTCCGTCCATGAGAACCTGGAGGACTTTGACGAAATCTTTGAGGAGCTCTATGACAAATACAAGGAGCGCGGCAAGATGCCTCCCGAGGCGCGCCTCATGATGGCGTTGGCCGGTTCTGGATTTATGTGCCACGTGAGCAACACCTTCTTGAGATCCAGAATGCCCTCCATGGACGACATTCTACGTCAGAATCCCGAGATGGCGCGTCAATTCGCGACGGCGGCGGCGAAGCAGGCCGGTCCCGGATTTGGAAACTTCATGTCAATGGCGATGGGCGGCGATAGCGCGAGCGCGGGCGCACCTGTCCAGCCTCAGCAGCAGCAGCCCGGTTTCTTCAACGGTAGCTCCCAGCAGCAGCAGGGGGCTCCTCCGATGGCACAGATGCCTCAGTC
>Ga0118677_10000890_pt2 | contig 11943 bp, 6 predicted proteins | sample AliMusrvi5mmetaG_FD_86154 | JGI IMG/M metagenome (GOLD analysis project Ga0118677, IMG submission 86154) | reverse complement strand
CTGGGGGGACAGGTCGCCCTGTGGGGCAATATCAACCCCATGCTCATGCTCAACGGCACGAAAGCCGAAGTGACTGCCGCGGCACAGGCGGCGCTGGAGGCCATGGCCCCCTGCGGCGGCCTGCTCCTCGGCGACGGCGCTAACGTCTGCCCGGGCACGCCCCTCGAAAACCTCGCCGCGCTCACCGAGGCGGCAGTCGCATACGGGGAGCCGGTCATAAGAAAAGGGGTCTCACAATGACCTCCCTATCGTTGAATGGCCGCTGGATGGTTTGTTCGGAAAGCCTGACGTGTCGTGATGAAGAGGGGTACCGGCAGATTTGCGCCGCTACGGAGACATGGCTGGAGGCGCGGGTGCCGGGGGAAATTCACCTTGACCTTATTCGCGCCGGCCTGCTGCCCGAACCGTCGGTGGGCGCCAATGCGGCGGCGTGCCGGTGGCCGGAGACGCGGTCGTGGTGGTTCCGGACCGCCTTTACCGTCAACGAAGCCTTCCGAGCGCATGAACGTCAGCAACTCATCTTTGACGGCCTGGATCTCTATGCGCAAGTATTCGTGAACGGTCGAATGGTCGGCGAAAGCGCGAATGCCTTTATCCCGGCGTGTTTTGACGTGCACTCGCAATTAACGGACGGCGAGAATGAACTGGTCGTGCGCGTCACGGCCGGCAGCGAGCTGGCGCGCGACGCCACCCCACCCGGACAGGGACCGGCGCCGCACCCCAATACCGCCGCGGACGGCGCGATTCCGAACCCGGCGCGCGCTGAAGACCTGTACGGGCATCGCGGGTGGTCCGGAAAAAAATGGTTGCGAAAACCACAATTCTCCTATGGGTGGGACTGGGTCGACGCGTTGCCCAATATCGGCATCTGGCGCGGCGTACATCTCGAAGGTCGCAGCCACGCCGTTCTGGCGGATTTGCGGCTCGATACGGTATGCCATGGTGGGCGCACGCGCCTTGCGCTGGAAGCCATTGTCGAAAACCTGCATCCCTGGAGCGAACGCCGTTGCGTGCTGATCCTCCACGTGCAGTCGCCGGACGGCACACCGGCAATCACCCGGCGCTACGATCTGGACGTGCCGCCCGGACTTTTACCGGTACGTGATCACCTCGACATTCCCAACCCGCAACTCTGGTGGCCGAACGGGATGGGCGCACAACCTTTATACCAGGTGCAGGCCAGCGTCAGCGACGGCGACGGCGGCGTCACGGATGCGCGCTCGCTGCGGATCGGCTTGCGCACCGTGGAGATTGACCGTACGCGACTGGAGGAAGGCGCCCGTTTCTGCCTTCGCGTCAATGGGCAGGATGTCTTCTGCCGCGGCGGCAATATCGGCCCGCATGATATGATACTCGCCCGAATCTCTGACGAGAAGTGTGAAACGATCGTCGCGGAAGCGCGGCACGCCAACATGAATATGCTGCGCATCAACGGGTGCTCATCCTATGAGGCGCCCGCGTTCTACGACGCATGCGACCGGCTGGGCATCCTGATCTGGCACGATTTCATGCTCACCTGCACCACCTATCCGGAAGACGCGGCGTTCACCAACGCGGTGCGTGACGAAATCACCACCATCGTGCGGCAATTGCGCCACCATCCGGCCATCGCCCTGTGGTGCGGCAACAATGAGTGTACCTGGGGATTTCGTGACTGGTGGAATCCGGACAAAACCCAACCCCTGGAATTGGGGGGTGCAGGCCTCTACAACCAGGATATCCCGGAGATCTGTCGCCAACTGGACCCACATCGTCCGTACTGGGTCAGCAGCCCGAGTGGCGGCGATGACCCGAACAGCGAATTAGCGGGAGATTGCCACTGGTGGTCGCCGTTCTTCATGAGCAGCGACATGGAACGGCGCATTCGCCACGAAACCTTTGATGAGTGTCGCGGGCGTTTTGTCAGTGAATATGGCGTCATCGGCCCCTGTCATCTCGAATCGTTGCAGGAGTACCTGGCGCCGGAGGAGATGCAGCCGGAAAGCCTGGCCTGGCGCCTGCACACCAATACCTTCGAGCAGGACACGGTACCCGCGGCAATTCGCCGACATTATGCGGATCCGGAAGGCTTATCCGTGCCGGACTATCTCCGCTACGGCCAACTGTTTCAAGCCCTTATCCACGGGCAGGCCATGGAAGCCCTGCGCTTTCGTAAAGCGGACCCGCGCGACGACTGCCAGGGGGCGCTCATCTGGTCCTATTCCGATTGCTGGGGGGAAACGGGGTGGTCTATCCTGGACTACTACCTGCGCCGGAAAGTCGGTTATTACTGGTTCCGCCGGGCGTGCGCGCCGGTGAAGGTCATCGTGCGGCAGCGCGGCGACAAACTGGTGACGCGCGTGGTGAACGACACGTTGTCACCGGTCACGGGCAGCGTGGACGTTGGCTGGTGGCGAGTGGATGGCACAGCCCGTGAACTGACGTCGCAGGCGATGGTCGTGCCGGCCAATGGCGTCTCGACCATCAGCACCGCGCCCTTCCCCGCTTCCGCCGCGCGTGATCCGCGGGAATGGCTCTATGCCGCGGTGTTGCGCGATGCGCGTGGCGCCCCGGTTGATCAATCGATTCTCACCTTCGTCCCCTACCGGCAACTGGCCGTCACCGCGGCTGATCTCGTCGTCACCGCATTGCCGGACGGACAGCTCCAGGTCAGCAGTTCCGTGTATTGCCATGCCGTGCACGTTGAGGACCATGGCCGGCAGTTGATCTCCGACAACTGGTTCGACCTGCTGCCGGGCGTGCCAAAACAGGTCGAACCGGCAAACGGCGCTTCCGCCGAGACGTTGGAGTTCTCACCCCTGCCCGCCAGTTGCCTGTAGCACGCGCCCGCCGTGGCGCGACTGTGTCGCGGACAGTAGCGTGAACGTAACCCTGAACTGGCGTGGTTCGTCACCGGGTTCCATAGGACGGATGGGACAAATGGGACGTCTAGCAGCCCGCGGATAAAGTATCGTTGTGCGCTGATGCCGAGATTTTCGCGTCAGGCGAACACTATATCTGCAACTCTATGAAGGCATAGACGGCAGATATAGTGTGACGCATCACACGAAAAGATCGGTGGCAGCGCCGACGAGACTTTATCCGCGGGCTGCTAGCCCGGATTATTCATGAAGTTATTGACTGCCGGGCAAACTGTGGCATTATTCGAAATGTTATGAATAATGCAGGATAGGACCACGCCACCCGCAATCCGGTGGAGTTCGTCACCGGATTGCGGGTGGCGTGCATGGTACTAAAGATACCACCCGGGCGTGCCACGGCGGGCACACGCTACGGGGCGGGGCCGACAAAGGTCAGCCCTTTGGTCTTCGTCACCGCATCGCCCGCGCCGGTGGTTACTGCCACATCGACCTGACCGGCAAGATGCGCGGGGGCTACGCAAACGATCTTCGTCTCCGACCAACTGGTGTAACTCCGCGCTTCCACGCCGCCGAAGGTGACGCGTCCCGTGCCGCGCAGCGCCCCGAAAGCCGACCCGTTCAGCGTGATCGTCGCACCACCCGCCGTGGCGGTGGAGGCGGGCGAGATCGTGGTCAATGCCGGGGGGATGAAAATGGTGAAGACGTTGTCGCTGCTGTCGGTGGCCACCGCGTTGGCGATGTCGGTGATCTTCACGCGGTATGTCGCACCGGCCGCCACGGTGGCCGGGAGGGTCCACCCGGAGAAACTGCCGGTATTCGCCGTGCCGCTGCTGATGGTGGCGGCGAGCGTCGTCCCGCTGAAGAGTTCCAACTTGACCTTGCCGGCAACGCCCGGGTAACTCCAGGTAATCGTCGGCTTGGCGCCGCGCGCCCAGCGTTCTCCGCCGTTGGGCGAGAGCACTTGCGGCGGCACAATGTAGGTGAGGGCGTTGGGTTTGGTCACCGTATCACCGGTGGCGGAGGTGACGGCGACCGCCACCAGGCCGGCGGTCTGCGCCGGAGCCAGGCAGACGATTTTCGTATCCGTCCAGCTGGTATAGCCCGTCGCGTCCACGCCGCCGAAGGTGACATGCCCTGCGCCGCGCAGAGTACAGAATCCCGTCCCGGTCAGGGTGATCGCTGTGCCTCCCGCGCTGGACGCGGTGATCGGCGCAACCGTGCTCAGCGTCGGTGTGACAAAGATGGTGAAGTCCGCGGCGCTGCTGTTGGTCGCCACCGGGTTGGCCACGGCGGTGACGCGCACCCGATAGGTGACTCCGGTGGCCACGGTGGCCGGGATGGTCCACCCGGTGAAACTCCCGGTATTGGCGGTTCCGGTGCTGATGGTGCTCGCCAGCGTCGCCCCATTATACAACTCAAGTTTGATTTTGCTGCTCGAGCCGGGGTAACTCCAGGTGATCGTCGGTTTCGAACCACGGACCCAGCGTTCGCCGCCGGCGGGCGACAACACGGTGGGGGGGTCGATATAGGTGAATCCGGTGACCTTCGCTGCCGTGCCCCCGTTGGCCGCTGTCACGGTAACCTCTACCGGTCCCGCGTCGTGCGCCGGGGCGCTGCAGACGATTTTGGTGTCCGACCAGGACGCATAACTTGCAGCCGTCGCGCCGCCGAAGTCGACGCTCCCCAAGCCCCCCGGCGCCTTGCCGAATCCGGAGCCCTGGATCGTGATGACGGTGCCGCCGGTGGTGGCAGCGGTCGCGGGCGCAATGCTCACAAAGATCGGCGGGGTGACCACCGTGATGCTCACCGTCGCCGGCGCGCTGTCCGCCATACCGTCGTTCGTCGTGAATACCAGCGTATCCGCGCCCAGGTAGCCCGTGGCCGGGGTATAGGTCAGGTTCGGCGCCGCGCCGGTGAGTTCGCCGTGCGCCGGCGTCGTGGCGACGCGGTAGGTCAGCACGTCGCCTTCGGCATCCGTGCCCGCCAGCGTGAGCGCCTGCGCCGTGCCTTTATTGACCCAGATAGTTTGCGGGGAGGCCACAGGCGCGGTATTCGTCCGGCTGGTCACTGCTTTCACGACGTCAGTTTTTGTCGAATCGCCGGTTGAAGTCGCCGTTAACAAGAGTGTTAGCTGTACAGGACAGGTCGGAGCAACCTGCACATATATCCCTTTTCCGGCGCCCGGGGCCAGGTTGCCGGTAGACCAACCACCCACGGAGGTGATGGCCGCCGTGATATTCGTATTGGTGGCAAGGTCAAAATACGTCGCCGTCCAACCATACAAGGCCCCGGCGGTGGTAACCACAAACGCATCGGAGGTATTCCCGCGGTTGATGATATTAAAGACATAGGTCCCAACATCACCGGGATTGAGCGTTTGCGCTATAGTCTGCTCCGTGCCGTTGGCATTGACGATGCCGTCGCCGGTGAACGCGATTTCATACGGATTGCGCAGCATCAAATCCGGTTGGTGATTGATCGGGTTGAAGGCGGCATTGAGCGCAATTGACCCAATGATACTGACTTGTGTTTGGGCATTGATGCCGGTAAGATCACCCGACCAGCCGTCAAATCCGGAATTTCCATCCGGTACGGCTTCCAAGGTCACCGTCGTACCGTGATCGAATGATCCGGTGAAAGGCAGACTTTGCAGGGTGCCATTCACTTTGATCTGTCCCTGGCCCGTACCGCTGTTCGCTATTGTCAAATCATATTGATTCAGATTAAAAGCCGCGCTCACGGATGTATTGTTGCTGTCGAGGGCAAGACTGGTCGCGGGGGCTGATGACGCGACATCACCCGTCCACCCGTCGAATTGACAGTTGATATCAGGAGACGCGTCAATATTCGCAATATCACCGAGGGCATAGATCAACGGTTGAGCATCTTGCCGCTTCACGCCGCGCAGCGTGACCGATCCGGTGCCGGTGCCATGCATACTGAGCTTCTGTGTTGCCTGTGTCCCACTGTTGACATCCACATTTCCGTCGCCGGTACCACTGGCGCTCAGGGTCAAAGCTACCGTTGGATTGACGGTGACGGTGGCGGAATCACGTCCGGTCTCATCCTGTTGATCCAGACCATATTCCGTTTCCATACCAACGATGGTGTAGATATGGGTGCCGGTTGGTTCTCCGGATAGTGTTTGGGAAAAGGTTTGCGTTCCTACCGTACCATCGCCACCCGCGAGCAGCTCGGAACTCCAGGCATTGGAGCTATCGGCATCCCGCTTAATGAAAAATCCCGTGTTATATTTGCTGGACACCCAGGTCAGCGTGACGTCATATCCCGACACGCTGGCGTCCGTCAGGGTGACGTGGAAATCTCCGACGTGGACGATAATGAATTCTTCATACGGCATGCCTCCGCCGTTAACTGAGCCGATGAGTTCATAACGATGCGACCCGTCATTAACGCCGCGTTGTGTGAATGGAGAAGTGACGCTATTGCCAATTTTGTTGGCATCGTGCTTAATATCGAAACAGTTTACCCCGCCACCGGCGGTCCACGACAAGGTTACCGGCGATCCCGACGGCAAAATGACGGTGGGCTGTGGCAACGTCACGCCTGACACGCCAGTGAAGGCCACCCATCTCGAGCAAGTGGCCGTGATGGTGATGCTGGCTCTATGTTCTTTTCCGTCGTCATGCCCAATTACCTCGTAAGTGTGTCGACCGATACGGACGGACGTTTCCGGAAAGCTAAACGTTGCTTGTCCCTCTGTAGGAACAAGATATTTGCCGTTAAGTTTTTCACCATCCCGGCGGACATTAAAATCGGTTAAACCGGAGCCAAAAGTCCAGTTGATGGTAACCGGGGCGTTCACACCGGTAGCGCCATCGGTCGGCGAGGTGATATTCAGATTCGTCGGCCCTTTCACAACGGTGATGGTGATGGTGTCTGATTGGGTCGGATGGTTGTTGGCATCATACCCCAGGATGACATAGGTGTGCTTGCCCGTTGGAACTGGCGAATCATCGTACAGTGGAGTGGTCTTGAAAGACCTTCGTATCCCATCACGACGAACTTCAAAATGGTCATTGCCCTTGTCTTTATTCCATTTCAGGGTCACCGTGGCGCCTTCTATCGTGTCGCCATCCGCGTGATTCGATATGTGGATTTTCGTTGATTCCGGAATCGTAACCGTGACGGAATCGGACGAACTGTTTCCTTGCTTGTCATAGCCAATGACCGTATATTTATGCGTGCCGGGATGCACTTTCCTTTCCGTATAATGGTGATCGGACGTGTGTGTCCGTATTACCGTACCGTGTAATACGTCAAAAACTAACCCGGGACCAGCGTCCCAGGTAATGGAAACATCGGGGCCGCTCAATGTGGCGTTGTCGTCGGGCGAAGTAATTTTTACATGATAATCGACTGTCCCAATAGTAAACGGTTGCCCGGACACCGGATTGCTTTGCGCCTTATCATTTGCCGCAATGACACTCCAGGTATAACTGCCGGCGTGAGGCAGTGTTATCGAGCCGGTATCCGTGCCCGCTAACCAGATCGTGCCATTCGGCCAGACGCGTGTGTTGGTGATATCATCGCGAATTTCACAGTAAAATTGAACCGGTTTACCCGCCGGATCACCGTTATTCCGCCATGAAAGTGACACGGAATTACCCGATACCGATGGAGCGTTGAGAGTCGGAGGGTATGGTGCTTGGGCAGAAGGAAGTGGCGAAGAATTATTGAGAAACACCGGCCAGCCGTATGTTGCACTGTTGCCCGCTTGATCAGACACCTCGACTTGAATATCATGACGACCAGACATCAAGTGGATGTCGTCTGGTAATATTGTCCTATACTCACCGTGAACATCTTCATCACGGTCGATTCTTCCAATCGGCTTCCCATCAATAGAGAAAGCAGCATGATCGACCCCTGATCCGTATTCTCCATCGGAAACATCACATGATATCTCTCGAATACTTGAGACCGTGTCGTTTTCTGCTGGGAACTCATTGGATATGGTAGGAGCTGACACATTAACGCCTTTTTCTCCATAATCACCTTGAATAGCATCCCCCATAAAATTATAATACAACATCCTTGGGAAACAATGTATCCAATCTGATTCTTTTAACTTCCCTTCTTCGTTTGGATAGAATCCAGTCCCATCATTATAGCCTGCTTGTTCGTAAGAAAACTCAACTAAACCATCACAACGAAAACGCCTTGTAGATAGACCGTTATCCGGTACTTTGTGTCTCAGATAATACCATGTATCATTCGATGTATCAGCATTATCCCAATTCATATTTGGATTCACATAAACAGAACCAAGGAAATCTGAAAAATGAGTTAACCGATCCCAGTTAGATTCATTAACAATATACTTCGAACCTATTTGTGCGAGTGCGGCCTTTATGATGGAATTTCTATTTTTATTATTAATACTAACAGATCTAAATCCACGCCAATTATTTTTATTCTTATTATAGAAATTTAATTGTGACACTGCATACACACCATCACCGTTAGCGGCAAGATAAAGTTTTTGTTGTTCTTCAGTAAGGGAACCGTTATATGTATGTCGGTTCCTTCCTAAATAAATTCCTGCATGATAAAAATCGCCAAAATCCCGTGGTATGTATGGTCCTATCCATGGGATATAAAAACTACAAAACGCGACATCTCCTATTTCAGCTCCAACTAAATGCTTATCAACCTGTGTTGGTTTCGAGAGGACTGGCGGTAGTAGACATCCTAGTAAAAACAAGGACACACACAAAACAAGTGACCGTCGTAGACATTTTTCCTGAAACATACACTTTCTCCTTGTAATTGCATAAAACCTCATCCAGGGCGGATGAGATCACCACGAGCAACATACTACCCCCCCCCGCGCGTGTCAAGCGCGCGTTCTGCTTTATCCAGCGTGAGCAAGGGGAATTGAAAATTAATTTACAAAATTTAATCTAATCCAAAAACGATGACATACGTTTTCTTTATGCGCCACGCGGTGACGGGTGGGTCCGCCAATGGCCTGTAGCGCGCGCCCGCTGTGGCGCGCCTGTGTCGCAACAGCATTATCCCCGCAACCCAACACCGGCGTGGTTCGTCACTGGATTCTATAGGACAGATGGGACAGATAGGACGTATAGGATCACGCTATCTACACTGCGGAGTCCGTCTCCGGATTTGCGGGTTGCGTGCACGGCATAGACCATATCGCCCGGCGTGCCACGGCGGGCACGCGCTACGGCGGGCTGACCTGAACGGCAGTCGAAGTAGAAGTTACGAGAAGCCGGTAAACCGCTGGTGATGGATCGTGCGGGGTCGAAAGAAGATCGAAGCGCCGGGGGGGGATGGACACCGGCGCTTTGCGCCGGTGTCCGGTGTTCCGGTCGGATTTACCCGTTGGAGATGGCGTTTTGCGGGCACACTTCGGCGCACGCGCCACAATCGACACAGGCATCAGGATCGATAACGTACTTATCCGAACCTTCGCTGATCGCGTCCTGCGGGCACTCGCTCACACAGGCGCCGCAACTCACGCATTCATCAGAAATGACGTAGGCCATTCATCTTCCTCCTAGTGTTTGTTTCCGGCAGTATTCGCTGGCGGCGGGCTTGCGCCTCCGCCGAATGGATATTCGCGCTTTCCGGCCAGCAACCTGCACAGTCGCAGCCTTATTATATACAAAAACACAGTCGCTCGCAAGAAAATCTCCCCGCGCACTTGCGGTCGCCAGACAGTTGCGCAATAATAAACAGGTATATCGTACCCCTTATAAGGAATGTCCGATGACTGAACAACATCTTCCACTGTCTGATTGCGCCCTTGAACTCATTGCGCATCGTTTTAAAGTGCTTTCCGATCCCACCCGCTTACGGCTGCTGCGGCTGCTGATGGACGGAGAGTTGAGCGTAAATGAACTGGTGTCGGCGTTGCAAGCGACCCAGGCGAACGTGTCGAAACATCTGGGCATTCTCTCCGACAGCGGGTTGATTGCCCGCCGTAAGGTGGGGGTGACGGCGCTGTATCGGATTGCGGACCCGACCATTTTCACGCTGTGCAATATTGTGTGCCAGAGTCTGCTGACGCGCGGCGAGCAGACACTGCAGCGTTTACGCAGCGATGACGCGCCGCTGGAGTCGTAAGTCCGATGACGTACCGTATTCTCTCCGCGGAGGAGTTGCGCGCGCTGGCCGCGCCGAATACCGACGCCCCGCTCTTCCGCGCGCACCCGGGTCGCGGGTGGGGCAATGTGGTGCACAAAGACCATGCCGTCCCCACGGTGGCGGAAGTGCACGAGTGGGAGATGGATGTCTACCTGGTGCTGGAGGGTACGGCCACGCTCACGCTGGGCGGCACGCTACTCGACGCCACCTCGCCCGGCGCGGGCCAATGGCGCGGCACGGGAATCACCGGCGGCGTGGACCACTCCCTCGCCCCCGGCGACTGCATCCTCATCCCCGCCGGCACGCCCCATATGGTCGATGCCCAGCACAGCCGTCTGGTCTACCTGGTCGTCAAACAGGACGAACGTCCGTAAGCGAAACGCGCGCCAGATAAAAAGCGCTACTTCGGTCCCAACGCGCGCGACAGGGCGCGGGCGGCCTTCTCCGCGTCTTCCGCAGTAACGGCGACGGCGCCGGTGGTCCGCCGCACGGACTCCAGGCCCGCCAGTCGCCACAATTCCACGACGGCCGGCGTGTGGCGCAACAGGTACAGTTGCCGTGTCATTGGGTCGCGCAGCAACGTACTGTCCGTGAACGACGCGTCCATCCCGGCGGGGAGCGGAGGAGTCAGCAGCAGGCCGTCGCTGGTGAGGAGGCGCACCGCTCCCTGGCCGTCCGCCAGCGCCACGACCTCACCCAAGACGCCGGGGGCCAGGTTGGCGCATCCCAAGAGGCGCGACACGCCGGGGAGTTGCCCGGGCAACGAGGGACCGGCGGGCATATCCACCTTCACTTGCGCCACCGGCGCGCCGGCCGCCGTGTAGAGCGTCAAATATTCCCCTTCCAGCACATACCAGCGTTTTCCCGGCTGTGCCGCGCTCCACAATACGCTGAAGGCCTGGGCATCGTGCCGTCCGTTGAAGAGCGGCAGCTTCGCGCAACGCGCGCGCCAAAACCCCAGGGCGTTGCGCCAGGCGGATTGTTGCGCGTCAAACGCGGCGGTCGTCGAAAAGGGTGGTAGTTTCGCGCCGATGACCACGTCATGCCCGGATTCGAAGAGCCCCACCAGTACCGGGTGCTCCGGGTTGATCTCCACCGACTGGGTGATGCCGTCATTATTCAGGTCATTCCAATAGCGGATGCCGACCCAATCCGCGCGATAGAGCACGGACCTGGTAACCATGCCATCGGCGGACAGGTCCCAGACGCCGTTGTCGGTGAAGAAATAGATTTTGTTATTAAAGAACCGCAGGTGCGCGGTCTGACTGCCGGCCAGCGCAGCGGAATGGGGCATCGAGGGTGTCTCGGTTGGTGTGACCCGCGCCTCCGCCTGCACGGCGCCGTCGGACAAATCCACATGCCAGGGGCGGCCATGCACATTGAAGGCGTCGGGGGTATCCGCGCTCGATTCCGCGGCATCGCGGTAGTCGCTGCCGCAGAAATACTCCGCGAGCAAACGCCCATTTTTCCCGGTCGGCAACCAGGTACTCAGGCGTCGGGGCGTGCCGTCGTCTTCGCTGACCCACAAGCGCCCTTTAGCGTCGAATGCCAGGCCGCCGGGGTGGGACAGCGCGTCCAGATCGAGGCGTCCAGTACTCAGGCGTCCGCCGGGTTGCCCTACCCCGCCGATCGGCAATCCGGTGGGCAGCGTGAAGGCGCGCACCATATTGGCCGCCGGTCCGCGGTCGACCACGAATACCGCTTTACCGTCCGGCGCCACGGCCACCGCGACGGGAGCGCCAAAGGTTGCGGTGACCAGCGGGCGCACACGATCATCCACCGGCGAATAGACGCGCACGCCGTCCGCGCAGACAAACGCGAGTTGGCCGGACCCGGGGAGCAACGCGAGTCCTTGCGCGCCTTCCGCCAGCGGGACGACGCGCAACATTTTCCCTTGCTTGAGCGACACCACCGCCAGGTTGCCCGACGCCAGGGCATAGAGTAAATC
>Ga0118677_10013197_pt1 | contig 11946 bp, 11 predicted proteins | sample AliMusrvi5mmetaG_FD_86154 | JGI IMG/M metagenome (GOLD analysis project Ga0118677, IMG submission 86154) | reverse complement strand
AGAAGAACACCAAAGGCGAAAAAGGCAGCAAGGGCGACAAAGGAAGCAAAGGTGAAAAATGATGAAGCATCTCTGGCTGATTCCAATTGCTTTTGTCTCGATGGCCGTGCCCGTGGCGGTGCTGGCCGGCAGCGGCGAGGGCGGCTTTGACGGCGTGGTCAACTCCATCGAGAGCCGGTACCACGTCCATGCCACGCGCATTCCTTTCCTGGGGCTCATCAGCCTGATCTCGCGCAAGGCCACAGGCGGCGGGGTTGGCGGCATCCATGTGGCGGAGTTCGACAACTTTACCGAGCCGGTGGACGGCGCGGAACTGAACCGGATGGTGGAAGAGAAGCTGGGGTCGGGCTGGGAACTGATGATTCGCGAGACCAGCCGCAAACCGGGGTCCCCGGCGACAGGTCCAGGTCGCGGGGGTGGTAAAGGCGGCGAACAGACGCTGATCTTTATCCACCCTGAAGGCAAGCAGATGGGCATGTTCGTTCTCGATCTGAGCGGGCATGAACTGGACGTGGTGCAGGTCTCTGTAGACCCCGATCATCTGAATCAGAAGATCGGACAGTACGAGCACCACCATGCCGACCATGATGATGGCGGGGACGTACCCGATTAGGCATGAATCAAACTGTCCATATGCCGTGAGCCGGCGGCTGGCTAGACTTGGAAGAGTATGGCCAGCCTTCCTCCATCGCCGGTTTCGGGTTACCGCGGCCGGCTTGCGCCCTCGCCCACCGGGTACCTGCACGTGGGCCATGCGCGCACCTTCTGGACGGCATGGCAGCGAACGCGCGAGGCAAGCGGCACGCTGGTTATGCGCATGGAAGACCTGGACGCCGAACGCAGCCGCTCGCAGTACGCTGAGGCTGCTCTTGAAGACTTGCGCTGGCTGGGCATCCGCTGGCACGAAGGGCCGGACAAGGGCGGGCCGCACGCGCCTTACGCGCAAAGTAAGCGTCGCAGCCTCTATCTTTTAGCGTGGCGCCGGCTGCTGCGCCGCGGATACCTGTTTCCCTGTCGCTGTTCGCGCAAAGACCTTGAAGCGGCGCTGGGCGCTCCGCACGAAGGCACCGCCGAATCTGGAAACGAAAAACTGGAACCCCTGGACGACGAGCCGGTTTATCCGGGCACCTGCCGGGGCAACCTGGGACACACACCGCAGCTACCCGGACCCACCACCAGCGAGATGGAAATGCCCGACGGCTTCAACTGGCGCTTTCGCGTTCGCGATGGCGAGATTGTGGCCTTCGAGGATGCGAACCTGGGCCTGCAAACCTTTGAAGCCGGCAAAGACTTTGGAGACTTTGTGGTGTGGCGGCGCGACGGAAGCCCCAGCTACCAGCTTGCCTGCGTCGCCGATGACTCGGCGATGGGCATTACCGAAGTTGTGCGCGGAGCCGACCTGCTGAAGTCGACGGCGCGGCAGATTTTGCTTTACCGCGCACTTGGATTTGAGCCGCCCGCATGGTTTCACTGCAAGCTGGTGGTGGACCACAATGGGCGACGGCTGGCGAAGCGGCATGATTCGCTCAGTTTGCGAGCGCTACGCCAGCGAGGGTTGACGCCGATGAATATTCTCTCAGCGGCTTTGCCGGTGGGGGCGTGAAGGCTGCGGGAGATCGAGATCCGAACCGTTCAGGATTGCGAGTTTCTGCCGGCGCGGGCATCGTCTAGCTTTTGAAACAGCTCGATGACGCTAACCAGAATCAAAGTGTCCGGCACGGTCAGTTCCCCTGAGCGAACCAAGTCGAGCCCAGTGGAACCGGCCTTGTAGGCCACGCGAGCGCTGGGGTCAATCACCCATACATTCTCAATGCCAAACTGCAGATACTCGCCGGCCTTCGCGGACGCTCTGCGAATAGTGTCCTCCGGAGACAAAATCTCGATAGCCACCAGCGGTGGTCGGGTGAGAATGCTCTCCCAAGGTGCCCCGCGCTTCATAACGCATACATCGGGAACCAGAAACCGCTTGGGAGTAATCTGAACCCTCTGTTCTGTCAGGGCAAAAATATTCCATGCGGTCGCATGATTTGTGAACAAAGTGGCAAGAAGGGTTTGCAGGTAGGCGTGCTCGATTTCTCCCAAGTTGCGCTCCACGACAACGCCGTCGTCATACTCGCAATCGGGTTCGTAAACCGTGGAGAGATATTCCTCCACGGGAACGAAACGGTCGCCGATGGGCTGTGTCGCCATGGCACTAGTATCCTCCTGTTGGCGGGCTGTCGCAACGGGTTTGAGGGCGGCGGCCAGCCGATCATCTCTAGCCGGCCCGCCGACTTCATGCCCCGTTTCCTCATCCATGCCGGATAAACGTCCCGGCCTGCAACTCGCCCATGGCTTGCCGCAATTCGGCTTGCGTGTTCATCACGATGGGGCCGTACCAGGCAACAGGTTCTTCCAGCGGCTTGCCTGAAACCAGCAGGAAGCGAATGCCTTCAGGTCCGGCCTGGACGACAATCTCGTCGCCGTGATCGAACAGCACCAGCGAGTGGTTCTTCGCGTCGTAGACCGGCTGCGCGTTGGGGTCGACGCCCGACTCGGTCAGCACGGCCTGCGGATCAGAGGCATCCAGAAATTTCCCCGAGCCCGCAAAGACGTAAGCAAACGCGTTGCGCGTGGTTTCTACCTTGATGCGCTTCCGCTTGCCGGGCGGGACCGAAATATCCACGTACCTGGGGTCGGCTGCAACGCCTTCCACCGGCCCTGTTTTGCCCCAGAACTCCCCGCAAATCACGCGCGCTTTGGTGCCATCATCCTCGGTCACCTCGGGAATGGCGGCGGAGGGAATGTCCTGGTAGCGCGGGTCGGTCATCTTCAACGCCGCGGGCAGGTTGGCCCACAGTTGGAAGCCGTGCATGCGGCCCTTGTCGTCGCCTTTGGGCATCTCCTGGTGCATGATGCCGCTGCCCGCCGTCATCCACTGCACGTCTCCCGCGGTCATGCGGCCCTTGTTGCCCAGGCTGTCGCCGTGCGCCACCTCGCCTGCCAGCACGTAGGTGATGGTTTCAATGCCCCGGTGGGGATGCCAGGGGAACCCGGCCAGGTAATCCGCGGGGTTGTCGTTCCTGAAATCGTCGAGCAACAGGAACGGATCGAATTCGGTTGTTTTGCCAAAGCCGAAAGCGCGCTGCAGCTTTACGCCTGCGCCTTCAATGGTGGGCTTGGTTTCGAGCATCTGCTTCACGGGACGAAGCGACATGGTTGACCTCCTCTGCCTTGCTCACTATTGGATGCGCGAGGAATATATTCGTTGCAACAAGTATTCTTGGGCTTCCGGTTCGTTGTCGAGATTCGTGCTTTTGCAGGTCGAAAGATGGAGGCTTGGGTCACCCGAGGTCCCTGAAATCCTAAAGGTAGGCCACTGCGATCTTCATATCGATCCGTCCGCCGGTGAACTGAAATGCGGCGTCCTCAAACTTCGGCGGGCCGAAATGGCCCTTCGCGTTGTTCGAGGCTCCTACGCCCTCGCGGGGAATGCCCAGGAAATTGGCGTCCAGCTTCCCATTGGAGTTTTCGTCGTGAAAAACCGCGATCGCATAACGGCCTGGACCGATGCCGATGAATTCGCAAACGCCCTCACCGTTTGAAATGGCGGATTTGGCGTGCGCCATGGCCTTGTTGTCGTTCTTCGGAAAGCTCTCGCCCGATGCGTAGAGCGAGCACATCACCTGGCCGTTGTTGGTGCGCAGCCCGCTCACGTCCACGTGAATCATGTTTAAGGCCGGTAGTTGCGGGGCCGTCTGAAATACCGGCAAAATCAGCGCCAACGCCAGGATAAGTCCTTGCACCGTTTCCACCTTCCAGTTAACTCGTACTCCATACTCATGCAACCACAAGCGTACCCCGGTTGATATGATTCTCGGCAGCATTTCGATTCAAATGGAAGTGGAAATAACGAGGAATACCGGATGGCTCTGGCAGTCAATCGCCCCAAGGCGGAAATCGCGACCTTTCTCTATGTAATCACCGGGGTTACGGCCATCGCCGGATTCCTCTACGGCTACGATACGGGCATCATCTCCGGGGCGCTGCTGCCCATCACCAGCGAGTTCGGCCTGGGCCACAGGATGCAGGAGATTGTGGCGTCGGCGATTTTGGTGGGCGCGGTTATTGGCGCGCTCAGCTGCGGCACCATCTCTGAGCGCATCGGCCGCAAGCGCACCATCATGACCGTGGCCTGCGTCTTTTGCGCCGGATCGCTGGCCTCCAGCCTCGCACCAAGTCCCGTGTTTCTCGCATTTGCGCGCATTCTGCTCGGGTTCGCTGTGGGAGGCTCGTCGCAGGTGACGCCCATGTACATTGCCGAGCTTGCCCCGCCCAGCCGGCGCGGTCGGCTGGTTATCAGCTTCAACCTGTCGATTGGAGTTGGCATCCTGGTGGCCAACATCGTTGGCTTTACCCTGCAGGATGCGTGGAGTTGGCGCTGGATGATCGCCGCTGCCGTCTTCCCCGCCATCATCCTCCTGCTCTGCATGTTGAAGCTGCCTGAGAGCCCGCGCTGGCTGGCGGAAAATGTCTCGATGGAGCGGGCGCGCGCGGTGCTCGAATCGGTGCGTGACAACGCGGCAGACGTGAATTTTGAAATGGAAGAAATTCGCCAGGTGGTCGCTGCCGGGGGCAGCGGACGCAAGGCCAAGTGGAGCATGCTGCTGGAGCCGTGGATTCGCCCCGCCGCCGTCGCGGCCTTTGGCGTGGCGGCCTTCACCCAGTTGGGCGGCCTTGAAACCATGATCTACTACACGCCCACGGTGCTGTCGGGCGCGGGTTTTGGCAAGTCAGCCGCGCTGCTGGCCAGCCTGGGCGTGTCCATTGTTTTTGTCTCAATGACCGCCATCGGCCGCCACATCGTAGACCGCGTCGGGCGCAGAAGGCTCACCCTGGTCATGGTTCCGGGAACCGTCATCAGCCTGGTCGTCTTAGGGGTTATGTTCCGCCTTGACATGGCAAAGACACAGACCGGCTCCATGTGGCTGGTGGCCTGCCTGCTGATTTATATGGTCTTCAACGCCGGGGGCGTCCAGGTGATCGGCTGGCTCATGGGTTCCGAGATGTTCCCGCTCGCCATCCGCGGCAAGGCCAGCAGCGTGCACGCGGCCACGCTCTGGGGCTCGAACCTGATTATCACTTCGACCGCGCTGAGCACGGTTGCCGTGCTGGGAACCGGCGGCGCCATGTGGGTCTACGCCGGGCTGAACTTCCTCTGCTTCCTCTTTGTCTGGCGCTTTGTGCCGGAAACCACCGGGCATAGCCTCGAAGACATTGAGAATCATCTGCGGGCCGGCAAGTTCATGTCCCTGAAGATGAAAAGGTGATCGAAAATCGAAGCTGGATTTTGAGGCTTTCAGTTGCGCCGCTTCCCAGTTTCCCAGTAAAGCTCGTACACTCGCTCTGTCGGTTGCTCTGAAAGGCATAAGCTGCTTCGAGCTATTCCCCCCGATGATGCGAAGGATTCAAACACCATGGCAACCATGTCGCTTGAGGTCGGAAATCTGCAGGAAGCTATCAGCAAGGTCAAGGCAAAGCTGCGCAAGGAACTCCCGGAGTATGCCCGGGTCTTCAGCGAAATTGAGACGGAGATGCGCCGCAAGGTGGCGCAAATCGTAAAAGAACGCGAGGCCGGCGAGCCCGTGATTCCCATTGTGCAATATGCAGAGATCGCCAGCGGCGCGGTAAAGCCGGAAGCCATTGCAGCCATCAAGGATCGCGGCGCCTGCGTGATTCGCTGCGTATTTCCCGAGGAACAAGCCTGCGCGTGGGATGACGAGATCGGCCGGTACGTTGAAGAAAACAATCTCGATGCAAAGCTGGTTAACCGCGCCGAGGACAAGTACTTTGGCACCCTGGCCATGGCAAAGCCGCAAATCTACGGCATCTATTGGTCGCGTCCGCAGGTGGAGGCGCGCCAATCCGAGTCGCTCACCAACACCCGGGTCTTTCTCAACCGCTTGTGGAAGGCTGAAAGCGAGGGGCGGCGGCATATCGATCCCGAGCAGGTGCCGGTGTATGCCGACCGGATCCGCCGGCGTCCGCCCGGCTCGGCTTCGCTGGGGCTCTCGCCTCACGTGGATGGCGGGTCAGTTGAGCGATGGCTCGACGACAACTTTCGACAGGTTTACCGCCACGTCTTCTCAGGAAATTGGCGTGACTACGATCCCTTCGATGCCGCGTGGCGGCCCGATGTGCGCGAGATCCCCTCTCCAGCGGTCTGCTCCATGTTCCGCACTTACCAGGGCTGGACCGCGCTCACAAAGCAGGGCAAGGGAGACGGCACGCTGCAGTTGATCCCCATTGCCAATGCAATGGCCTACATTTTGCTGCGTGCGCTGCAGGATGACGTTCCCGCCGACAACTTGTGCGACGCTGAGCCGGGACGCGCTCTGGGTGTGCATCCTGAGTGGCACGCGCCGCTGCTGCCCGCGCGCACTTCGATTCCGCTGATGCAGCCCGGCGACGCCGTCTTCTGGCACTCGGATTTGGTGCATGCTGTCGAAGATGAGCACACCGGCCCGGGCTACAGCAATGTGATGTACATTGGCGGAACCTGCGGATGCCCAAAGAACTCGGCTTACCTCAAAGGAGAAGCGGCAACCTTCATGGCTGGCAAAACGCCGCCCGATTTCCCCGCCGACAACTTTGAAGTAGACTTCAAAGGCCGCGCCACTGAGGCCGATCTGACGCCGCTGGGCCGCAACCAGTTCGGGCTTCCGCCTAAAGCGAACGCATAACGCCGCCGTTTACTTTAGATTTCCAAGCACGGCGGCACCAATCGTGGCCACCACAACCCCTGCCAGTGCGAGGTACGCGGCCCTGGTGCCCGGTCGCGGCGTGTGTTCCCAGAAGACTCCCAGCAGCGCATTCACCACAACGCAGAGTTGAGCAATGGTGAAGCCTTTTCCGGTGCCCAGGTGCTGCATCATCAGCAGCGCGCAGTAGTTGCCCGCAGTCCACAGCAGCCCTGTGGACAGGACGCGCATGTAGTGGGAAGGCTTCTCCAGGTGCAGCGACGACTTCGACACGATGCAGATGACCGCGCCGCCGGCAAACATGCCAGCCGCAAGCGGAAGCATGGCCACCCACATGGAGAGGCCGGAGATTCGAATGGGAATGAAGTAGCTGGCCCAGCCAATGCCCGCGCCTAACGCCCCCAGGTATCCATACAAAGCCGCGCCGCTTTGCTTTTTGGCATCTCCCTCGGACCCGGAAAAAATGATCATCAGAATTCCGCCGATGATCACCATGAATGAAACTACGGCCAGAACGATATTGAGAGTCCCGGTATGCAGGAACTCGCCGAACAGGATGATTCCCCACAGAATTGAAACGATAATATTCAGCGGCGACCAGATGCCGAAGGCCTTCGCCATCCCCAGCCGCTGGGTTCCGACAAATGCGCTCAATCCGCTCAACGCCCAGATGACGCCGCCGACAAAGGGCAGCCAGGCGGTGCCGAGCGTGAGCCCTTGAAAGCCCTTGAAGAAAGCGATGACGATGGCCGTCAGCAGCACGGCAAGCGTTACATAAAACGTGCGGGTCTGCTGGCCCTTCATGGGTACGTGCTGCGAGGGCGCAAGCCAGGTTCCCCAGGCAAATACGGTTACGAGGGCGTAAAAGACGTTCAGCATGGCAGGGCCTTACTCCGTGTCGTTATCGAGCGTGGTTGTGTCGGCCCCGTAAGCAGCGGCCCAGTCTGCATTGAAGTCGGCGACTCCTGAATCGGTCAGCGGATGACTGAAGATCATGTCGAGCAGTTGCGGCGCCATGGTTGCCGCGTGCGCACCGGCCAGGGCCATGTCATGTATTTGGCGAACATTCTTGAACGAGGCGGTCAACACTTTTGTCGAAAGCCCGTGGATTGAGAACATCTTGACGATATCCAAAACCACGCCCTCGCCATCGCCGCCAATGTTGTCAATGCGATTGACATATGGCGCCACAAAAGCAGCTCCGGCCCGGGCCGCAAGCAGGGCCTGCAGAGGCGTCAGAATCGCCGTCGCGGTAACAGAGAAGCCTGCGGAGGCCAGAATGCGGATGGCCTTCAGCCCTTGTTGCGTCACGGGAAGCTTGGGAAAAATTCCGGGGCCCAGCCGGTCGCGCAGTTGGTTGGCCTCGGCCACCATGGTTTCGGCATCCGGGCCCAGCACCTGTACGTGCAGCATGGTCCTTTCACCGATCACTTTGAGAATGTCGGTGAGGATATCGTGAAACGGGCGCTCTTCCCGGGCAATGAGCGTCGGGTTGGTGGTGACCCCGGCGACCGGATAGAAATCAAAACATCGCGCTATATCGTCAACATTAGCGGTATCCAACAGGCAGAGCATTGTTACTTCCTTTCGGTTCCAACAAGAAACTACATGCAGTTCCTGAAATCTACGTGTAGCGCCAGCCTCCCGGCCGGCTGTCGCGTGGGTCTCCAGACCTACGCGTTGCGCGCATTCCCGTCAAATGAATTCGGTCCTGCGAATAATCTCATCCTGAAGATCGCGGTCCAGTTCGACAAAATAGGCACTGTAACCCGCCACCCTCACCACCAGGCTTCGGAACTCGGCCGGGTTGAGCTGCGCCTCCCGCAGCGTCTGGGCTGAGACCACGTTGAACTGAACGTGCGGCACATGCAGGCTGCTGAATCCACGCAACAGCGAAACGAAATTCGCCAGAGCGCGTTCGCCTTCAAAAAACGTCGGCAGAAACTTCATGTTCAGCAGCGTTCCGTTCGATGCCAGCGACAGGTTCGCCTTGCTTACCGAATTCAACACCGACGTGGGCCCCTTCACGTCCTGTCCAGCACTGGGCGAGAGGCCGCCGTCCGCCAGGGGCGCGCCCGCGAGCCGCCCGTCCGGCGTAGCGCCTACAACGGCTCCCATGGGCACGTGGGCAGACACCGTGTAGAATCCCGGCTGGTAGGACCCTCCGCGGACGGTGGGATGCGCGCCTACCAAGTCGCTGTAACGGTTGGCCCAATCGTGAGCGAAGTGGTCTACGCGGTCATCGTCGTTCCCGTACTTGGGCGCGCAGTTCACAAGCCGCTGTCGCAGAATCTCATCGCCCGCAAAGTTCTTTCGCAGCGCATCCAGCATCTGCTGCCCGGTCACCCAGTGTTCGTTGAAGACGGCGAGCTCCAGGGCGGCCATGCAATCGGCCACGTTCGCCACCTGCACGCCCTGCACTCCAGAGAAGTTGTAGTGCGCCCCTCCAGCCGTCACGTCCACGCCGCGGGCAACGCAATCCTGAATCACCAGCGACAGAAACGGCGAGGGCAGTACCTCCGCGTGGATGCGGTCAACAATGTTGCAGCCTTCAACCATCAGCCGGACAAAATGCTCAGTCTGCTTGTCGTAACACGCCTGCAACTGCTCAAGCGATGCGATCTCATTCAGCGGCGGCGTGCGCAACCCGATCTGCGCGCCCGTCTTCGGGTCCGCTCCGCCAAACAGCGTCAACTCCAGAATCCTGGCCATGTTGAACATCGCGGCGTCGCTCCAGCCCAGCGCCTTGCCGGGAGTCGACAGCTCAACGCAGCCCACCACTGCGTAGTTCACTGCGTCTTCAGGCGATACGCCGCGCTGCATCTGCCCGGGAATAATCACTTCGTCGTTGAACACCTGCGGCATTCCGCTGCCCTTGCTGATTACAAAAGCGGCGGTCTCTAGAAAGTCCTGCGGGCTGTGTTCGTGAATGCGTATCGACAAGTTCGGCTGCGTCATGCACAGGTTTGCCTGCGCCCTCAGACACATGAAGCTCAGAACATTGGTGGCGTCGCGGCCATCCGCGGTCTGCCCGCCGGTCGTGATGTTGAAGCCGATCGGGAATCCCGCGAAGTAGCGCGCGCTTGAACTGCTGCGCAGCAAAACAATCTCGTTGCACTTCAGCCACAGGTATTCAAGCAGTTCCTGCGCTTCCGGCAGAGTCAACGAGCCGGATTCCAGATCCCGCTCCAGATAAGGAAGCAGGTACTGGTCCATGCGTCCGAGCGAAAAGCTGCTGGCATTCGATTCAATCTGCAGCAACACCAGCAGGAACCAGACCGCTTGAAGCGCCTCCCGGAATGGTATACGTACCGGGTGGGTCTACTACTATAAAATACGACCAATCGTCCACCGATTCAAACAGCCTGAAAAAAGTGAGCCTTACTTCTTTTTTCATGGATAAGACGGAGACCACCAACCAGCAATACAGGAATTTCACTGATTGGGTGATCGATTCCATAGCGATTGTGAAGTACCTGAAAGACGATGACCTTTTCCTTAAAGATGACAATGACACTACTGCTTCCGCAACGGCCAGACCTGCGGATACCACAGCTAAAGTTATTGATACTTCTGTGCATACAGCCATTGTAATACCACCTGCTCCGGGCGTTACAGATACGTCTATACATACCGCAGCAGTGGTGGATACGAATGTGGCTTCCAAAAAACGCATCAACTGGGCCAAGGTGGACCACGATAAAATATTTGACCCGTCCAATACCGACTACCACACTAAATTATTGCCCCTGCTGGATGAGAACGGCAACATCAAAAAAGATGCCTACGTTTTCTCCTATACATACAACAAATCTTTTGGCACTACTAACCTGAAAAACAACAGGAAGACAGAGAAGAAAACAGTGCCTGTAAACATATACCCGGATGAGCAAGTGTGGATGCAAGACCTGCCTAACTCTCAGACGGATATGTATGTGGAGAATTACTTCAAAGCAGCTCCATTCGATGATTACCCGGTAGTAGGCGTAAACTGGGCGCAGGCAAACGCCTATGCTTATTGGCGCAGCATTACTGCAGGTTCTTATTCTTTTTTGCCCGAGTATATGGACATGTACCACCTCACTTATACCCTGCCATCAGAAGCACAGTGGGTATACGCTGCGCAGGGCTTTTATGATATGATCGTAGCCAGCGATACCGCGGTTGTGGATACTATTCCTAAATTGCCATCAGATACTGTAGTGAGCAATGAAGGCCACGACAGTACATATATGGCAACCTACTACCAGGCTAAAGCAGATAAAGCAGCACAAGACAGTACTACCCTTGCAACTGCGGCAGACGCCAGGCAGGCAAGGATAGACAAACGCAAAGCTGATAAGAAGTTCAATTACTACATCATAGATTACCTGAACTTCTCAAAATATGGCGGCAAATATGCTACAGGCCAGCCACAAGGTGGCGTCGCCAGCGGCGATACTGCCTTTGGTGATGATGTACCTGTAATAGACAGCTCGCCTATCCACTTCGACAAATACGGTATGCTGTCTAATTTCAAGCAGGATGAAGGTGATTACTGGGAAGATGGCGCAGCGCTTTCTACGCCTGCCATGTCTTTTGCGCCAAATGAATTCGGACTGTATAATATGGAAGGCAACGTATCAGAATGGGTAATGGATGCCTATAGCCCGTCGGCATACAGCTTTGTATCAGACCTTAACCCGGTATTGTTGTATGATGCAGACTCATCGGACGCAGATGCCATGAAGCGCAAGGTGATACGCGGCGGTTCGTTCATGAGCAATGCCCGCGCCCTCAACCCCTATTACCGCGATGTGGAATTGCAGAACGTCGCGCATTGCTACCTCGGCTTCAGGTGCGTAATGCAAGCCCCCGAGATCCTGCACAAGAATGTTTCAACCCGCAACAGGACAGTTAAGGGTAACCGTATAAAAAACAGGATATTCCCTGAATTGCACTTACAGGAGATACACTAAATAAGTAAGCACACTAACCTATAGTAACTAACCACTTTTCTAATAATCACAATTACTAACCAAAATCAAACATTCACAAACTCAAAAAAAATTGTAAACTATGAGCAGTAATCCGCAAGCAAAAAAGAAAATCGGCCTCAATACCGTGATCTCCTGGGGCGCAAGTGTGGTAATCATTGGTTTGATGTTTAAAATTCTCCATCTTGCAGGTGGCGAATACATGATTGCCATCGGGCTCTGTGTAGAGT
>Ga0118677_10011667_pt1 | contig 11946 bp, 12 predicted proteins | sample AliMusrvi5mmetaG_FD_86154 | JGI IMG/M metagenome (GOLD analysis project Ga0118677, IMG submission 86154) | reverse complement strand
TGGTGGAGGAGGCGCGCCGCTTCCTCCGCGCCACGCTGCCGGCGAACATCAGCATCGAGACGGAACTCGACCCGGCCTGCGGCCATGTGCTCGCGGACGCCACCCAGATCCACCAGGTGATCCTCAACCTCGGCTCCAACGCGGCGCACGCGATGCGCGCCCACGGCGGCACGCTGCGCCTCACCCTGGGCCCGGCCGAGATCACGCCCGACCAGGGCGCCCGGTTCGGCGGCGTCGCGGCCGGCCGGTACATCCGCCTGTCCATGACGGACACCGGCCACGGCATGGACGAGGCCACGCTGCACCGCATCTTCGAGCCGTTCTTCACCACCAAGAACACCCGCGAGGGCACCGGCCTGGGCCTGGCGGTGGTCCACGGCATCGTGCGCGCGCACCGCGGCGTCATCGACCTCGAGAGCAAGGTCGGCGTCGGCACCACCTTCCATGTCTACCTGCCGATGAGCCCCGAGGACACGGCCGAGGACGAGACGGAGTCCCGCCCCGCGCCCCGCGGCGGCGGCGAGCTGATCTGCATCGTGGACGACGAGGGCATCGTGGGCCGCTTCACCAAGGCCACGATCGAGAAACTCGGCTATCAGGCCGTGGCCTTCAGCTCGGCGGAGGACTGCCTCGCCGCCTGGCAGTCGCAGCCGGCGGCGTACCGCGTGCTCGTGACGGACCAGACCATGCCCGGCCTGCAGGGCACCGAGCTGGCGGCCGCGCTGCGCAAATTGATCCCAGGCCTGCCCGTGGTGATCATGTCGGGCTACTTCTCCAAGATCTCCACCCACGAACTCGACGAGCTCGGCCCGGTGGAGCTGCTCGCCAAGCCGTTCACGACCGAGCAGCTCGGTCACGCCCTGCACCAGGCGCTGCGGCTGAACCGCGCGGCGGAGTGACGGGTTGGACCAAGGCCTTCAGAAAATTCAGTAACGCCAAGGGCGACTGGTTGGCCGGTGCGCTGAGGTGGAAAATGTTTGGGAACGCTCAACGCTTACCCTTCAACGCTCATGGGCCCGAGAAGGAGCCGCGGCGCCCTCGCCGCGCGCCTGGAATCACTTGAGCGTTGGGTGTTGAACGTTGAGCGTTGAGCGGCCGCCGGACGCGCCTCCCACACCACCCCGGGGCGCTTCCTAACTTTTCAGCAGCTTCAGCACCGCCTGCGGCGACTGGTTGGCCTGCGTGAGCATGGCCGTGCCGGACTGCACGAGAATGTTGTACTTGGCGTACTGCGTGGACTCCTGGGCGACGTCCACGTCACGGATGCCGGACACGGCCGAGGTCAGGTTCTGCCCCTCGACCGAGAGCGTCGTGGCCGCGAGGTCCAGACGCGCCTGGGCCGCGCCGAGCGTCGCCCGGCCGGCCGCCAGCTGCTGGAGCCCGGCGGTCGTCTGCGTTGCCGCATTCGCATCGGTCGCGTGGACCAAGTACTGGCCGCTGGCGTCCTGGGCCATGAGCGCCGCCATGGCGCCCGTGCGGAGGTTGACGTCGGGGATCGTCATGGTCTCCCCCGCCGTCGCGCCGATGGTGAGCGTGCGGCCGCCGGTGGCGGTGGCGCCGAACTGCGCCACGCCGTTGAAGTTGGCCAGCGGCGAGGTGACGTCGGCGGTGCCGCCGATCTCGGCCGTGCTCCCGCCAATCGTGGCGCGGAGCTGGTCCTGGAGGGTCTGGAATTCCTGCTGGTAGTTCGCGATGTCCGCCGTGTTCTTCGTCGGGTCCTGCGCCAGGGTGGCGAGCTCGCCCAGGCGCGTGACGACGTTGCCCAGGCTGGTGGCGGCCGCATCGGCGCTCTGCACGTAGGACACGGCGTTCTGCACGTTGGTCTGGGCGGCGGTCACGCGCAGGTTCTGGGCGTCGAACCGGCTGGCGCTGGCGAGGCCGGCCGCGTTGTCGGCGGGGTCGACGATCTTCGAGCCGGAAGAGAGGCGGTTGAGCGAGCGGCTGAGCAGGTCCTGGGTGCGGTCGAGGGTGCGCGCGGCCGAGAGGGCCTGCAGGTTGAGATTGGAGGTGATGGCGCTCATGGAATCGGGTTCAGGGGATGGAAGGTGGAGACGGAGTGGGATGGACGTTCAGGTCCGGACGGGCGGCGGCACGGCGGCCACGGGCTTCCTGGGCAGCACCGGCAGCTGGCCGGGATGGCCCGGGCGGACCGCGGCGGCCTGGTTGCTGGCGGCGATGTCGCTCAGCACCTCCTTGCGGAAGATGGGCACCTCGCGGGGCGCCTCGATGCCGATCTTCACCACGTCGCCTTCGATGCGGGTGATGCGGATCTCGATCGAGTCCCCAATGATGATGGCCTCGTTGATTTTGCGGGAAAGGACCAGCATGGTGGGATCAGGCTGTGCGGGCGACCGTGGCCGCCTGCGGGTTTTCGACGAGCGAGTGGTGCGCGCTGAAGCGCGAGTAGTTGGAGATGACGAGCTGGCGGCCGATCCGCGTGCGGCGGTTGACCACGAGCGGCCCGATGAGGTTGACGGTCGCCTCGACCGGCTGCTGGCGCTTGAGCGTGACGATGTTGAGGATCATCGCCTCGGCCGGGCTGCGGAGGTCGAGCTGCATGGCGTCCTCGTCGAAGATCTCGGGCTCGTAGCCAGGGACGATGCCACCCGGCTCGATGACGATGAAGTGGAGGGTCTCCGGCCCGTGGAGCTTCATCCAGAGGAAAGGGAGGTGGTCCGGCAGATAGAGCAGCTCGGCGCGCTGGTAGTCGGCGAAGCCGATCAGACCCTGCGGGAGGATCAGCTCGTTCGCGGGCGGCGAATCGAAATCAGTGGGGTAAAGGTCAGGCAGGACTTTCATGGTTCAGGAAGGCTTATTTCAGGTAATCGAGCAGCGAGTGGCTCATGATGTTGGCGGCAGAGGACAGCGCCGCCTGGTAGGCGGTCTGAACCTGGTTCAGTTTCACGATGGTCGTGGGCAGGTCGGTGGAGGTCTCGGACGAAATGAGGGAGTCGAGGCTGGTCGTGCGGTCCGTCTGCTGGGACTGGGCGGCCTCGATGCGTGTCTGGACGCCGCCGACGTCGGCGATGGAGGAGACCAGGAGGTTCTCGCTGGTGGTGAGCCCGGGCTGGACGGCGGTGACGGCGCTCGCGGTGCCGCTGGCCAGCGCGTCGCGCAGCGACACCAGCTGGTTGATGAACGTGGCGAGCCCGGCGTTCGTGGTCCCGTCCGTGTTGGGCGTGATGCTGCTGGTGGGTGACAGGGCGACCGCGGCCTGGGCCGAGTTCCCGGCATAGGTCACGCCCGTGATCTGGCCGCTGGCGTCGCGGGCGACGGTGAAGGGCGGCGCGTCGACGGCGGTGCCAGCGTAAAGGTAGCTCCCGTTGAAGGTGCCGTTGGCGGCCTGCACGGCCTGCTCGATGAGCTGGTTGGTCTCCGTGGCGTAGGCCGACATCGCGTCGGTGCCGAGCGTGCCCGTGCCCAGCGTGGCGAGCTCGCCGGCGCGGTCGGAGACCTGCTTGAGGTTCTGCAGGCCGGAGTACGAGGCCTGGCTCACCGCCAGCGCCGCGCTGGCGTTCTGGCCGTACTGCGCGAGCTGCCGGCGCTCGGTCGTCAGGTCGAGGACCCGCGCGACCGCCGCCGGGTCATCCTCGGGCGCCGAGATGCGCTGGCCGGTCGACACCTGCGTCTGCAGGCGGGCCTGCTGGCTGCTGAGCTGCTGGATCTGGCGGATGATGTTGTCCGAGACGGTGGTGCTGGCGACGCGCATGGGAAAAACGGGTGGGGCTTACCGGCCGAGCTGGTTGACGACGACGTCGAGCAGGTTGTCGATCGTGGTGAAGACGCGCGACGAGGCCTGGAAGGCGCGCTGGTACTTCTGGAGGTCGGCCAGTTCCTCATCGAGCGACACGCCGCTGACGCCGTCGCGCTGGGTGCGGACGAGCTGCTCGATGGAGCTTTGGTTGCTGGCCTGGGAGTTGGCGGTGGACAGCGCCTGCCCGAGGGCGCTGACGCTGTTGGCGTAAAAGGAGCTGAAGGTGCCGTTGATCTGGTCGCCGCCGGCGGTGGAGAACTTCTGGGACGCCAGCTGGGCGATGGCCGTGGCGACGGTGTTGTCGCCGGCGGCGCCGCCATCGCTGGCCTTGAGGTTCGCAGCCGTCACCGAGGGATCCAACTGGATCGTGGCGGCGGTGGTGCCACTGGCGGTGAAGAAGTCGCCCGTCGTGCCGGTGGGATTGTACGCGGCGTTGATGGACGTGACGAGCTGCGCGGCCAGCTGGTCGAGATTGCTGCGCAGCGTCTGCACGGCGCCGTCGCGGGCCGTCAGCGCGCCCTGGATCGAGCCGGCATTCAGGGCCAGGGCCGTCGGGGTCGCGCCGGCCGTGATCTGGGTGCCGTTGAAGGCGACGGGGCCGGTGACCGCTGCGAGGCTGACCAGGACAACGGGATTGCCGGAGGCGTCCTTCGCGCTGACCTGGACCTGGCCGCTGGCGCCCTCGGTGGCGGTGATCGGAAGCTTGGTGGCGAGCTGCTCCAGCACGGCCTGGCGCTGGTCGCGCAGGTCGACGGCCGAGCCGGGGCTGTTGACCTCGAAGCGCCCGATCTGGGCGTTGAGGTCGGCCACGTTCTGCAGCAGCTGGTTGACGGAGGTGACGTCGGAGCCGATCTGGGTGTTCAGGTCCGTCTGCACCTGCGCGAGGCTCTGGTCGGCCGACTGCAGGCGGTCGGTCAGGATGGCCGTCTTCTGGAGCAGGGTCTGGCGCTGGCCGACATCGGTCGGGCTGGCGGCGAGTCCCTGGAAGGCGTTGAACACGTCATCGAGCGCGGCGCCGATGCCGTTGTCGGTGGTGCTGGAGGAGCCCGACGCGGCGTCGGTGCCGGAGACCGACTGGCCGAGGCCGGCCTGGGCGCGCTGGTAGGCGCTCTGCTGCGCCGTGTAGTCGGCGGACAGGGAGCTTTCCCGCATGACCTGCTGGTCCAGCAGGCTGTCGCGCAGCTGCTGGATGGACATCGCCTGGAGGCCCATGCTCTCGGGACCCGTGGACGTCTGCACCGTGCCCAGGTCGCCGAACACGACGCGCTGGCGCGCGTAGCTCGCGTTGTTGACGTTCGCGAGGTTCTTGCCCGCGATTTCGAGCGCCCGGCTCTGGGCGCTGAGCGACTGGACCGAGGCGTTGAGGCTGCTGTAGAGACCGGACATGGCGGGGGACTCAGCCGGCCACGCAGAGCGTGGTCGCGGGCTGGGGCGAAGTCAGGGAGACCATCCCGGCGGGCGAGTAGGTCTTGGTGAAGGCGGAGGGCCGGAGCTGCTGGAGCACCTCCTGGTGGACCTCGATGGCGCGGGTGAGCAGCGTGTGGTTGTGCCGGCTGATGCGGCGCACGCGGTGCAGGAGGGCGTTGACCTCGTCGATGAGCGCCTCGAGCAGCGGGCGGGCGGCGGCCTCGATCTGCGGCAGCAGGGCGCGGAGCGTGCTGTGGCGCGGCTGGCCGTGCTCGGTGGCGAAGGCGGCGACGGCCTCCTCGCGCCGGGCGCGGACAGTGGCGACCCGGCGGGCCTGCTCCTCGATCGCGGCGCCCAGGCCCATCACGGCGTTGGGGTCGCGGTCAAAGAGGCTGCACTGCTGCTGTTCGAAGAGGTGCAGGAGGCCGCCGTAGTCGGCGAGTTCCTGGCGGAGGCAGTCGGCAATGAATTCCCAGGTGGTGGTCATGGTTGGGCGGTGGGCGTGGCGACGTGGGCCGCGCGGTGCGGCGAGAGCTGCTGTTCGATGATGCGGCCGAGGCCGAGGCCCGGGCCGGCGGTGAGTTTCTGCGCGATCGCGTCGGTCATCATGTCGCCGTAGACGCTGCCGGCGACGTCGTCGCCGCCGAGCATCGAGCCGACGCTCTTGCTCAGCAGCTGGCGGACGAGGATGGCCTCGAACTGGCCGGCGACCTTCTTGCACTGCGCGGCCTCGTCGGCCGGCGTGGCCGGGCCGCGGGCGACGGCCGGGTCCGACGCGCGGACCGGGCTGGCGAGAGTGGAGGCGAGGGCGGAAATGTTCATGACTTAGTTGATGACCAGCTCGGCCTGGAGGGCGCCGGAGCGCTTCAGCGTCTGGAAGATGGCCATCATCTCGCGGGTGGAGACGCCGAGTGCGTTGAGCGCAGCGGCCAGCCGCTCGATGGTGGGCGGCTCGTTGAGGACGGAGAAGCCGCCCTTGACCTCGTTCACGTCGGTCTTGGTGCTGGGCACGGCCATGGTCTGGCCGCCCTGGCTCAGGGCGTTGGGCTGGCTGACACCGATGCTCGAGCTCACGGTGATGGTCAGCGAGCCGTGCGCGATGGCGACATGGGAGAGGCGGACGGTGGAGGTGGCGACGATCGTGCCGGTGCGCTCGTTGATGACGATGCGGGCGACGGTGTCGGGGGCGGAGTCGATCTCGCCAAGCTCGGCGATGAAGGCGACGTCGCGGCCGCGGAAGCCGGACGGCAGGCTGACGCGGAGGGTGGCCGGGTCGACGGCCGAGGCCGCGCCGGGCCAGCGGGCGTTGATGGCGTCGGTCATGCGCGCGGCCGTGGTGAAATCGGGATTGTGCAGGGAGAAGCGCAGCACCGGCAGTGCGGCCAGCGAGAACTCGATCTCGCGCTCCACGATCGCCCCCGAGGCGATCCGGCCCGAGTTGGGCACGCCCTGGGTGACGCTGCTGCCGCTGGCGAAGCTGCCAAACGTGGCGATCAAGGCGACCGGGGCGCCTGGCTACTCAGGGCGGGCCTATCCATTCAGCGATATCAAGGACGGATTGCAGCGGATCTTCGACGCGTTCTACACGACGAAGCCCCGGGGCACGGGACTCGGCCTGGCGACGGTGACCCAACTGCTGGAAGAGATGGGCGGGCGGGTGAGCGTGTCGAGCGTGCCCTACGTCCGCACCGAGTTCGAGATCCGTCTGCCGGCGTGACAGGGGGGGGGGTGGAGCGGCCGGAGTTCGCGTGGGACCGTGGGATCCACCTCGTGGGTTCGGTCCTGTGGTTCGACGCCCGGCGCCCTGATGTCCTCACCTTCCTGTCCTCGGCCCGGGTGCGCGACGCCGGTCGTCTTTCCCGGGCGCTGTGCACGGACCGGACCCGCGCCCTGGTCCGGGTCGCACGGCCCGGTTTCTCCCCCCTCGTGGCGCCGTTCGGCCAGGTCCTTCGGCTCGGGCCGCTCGAAATCACCCTGCACCCGTCGGGCCACATGCCGGGCGCGTCGATCCTCCGCGTGGCGACGCAGGGGACCACCGTCCTGTATGCGTCCCATGTCGCCTTGCAGCCCCACGCGATGGCCGAGGCGGCGCAGGTGCCGAAGGGGGACGTGCTGGTGCTGAGGGCGGACTACGGGAGCCTGGACCGGTCCTTCCCGACTCGTGCCGACGCGCTGGCGCAGGTGGTGGACACGGCGCGAAGGACCCTGGCGACCGGTCGGACGCCGGTGTTCCTGGGGTCGCTGATGGGCAAGTCGCAGGAGGTGGTCCGGGCGCTAGTGGATGCCGGGGTGCCCGTGCTGGTCCACCGGGCCGTCGCGGCCGTCAACCAGCAGTATCGCCTGCTGGGGTTCGAGCCGGGGGCGGCCCGGCAGTTCCGCGGGGCACCGCGCCACGACCACGCGCTGGTGCTGCCCGAGACCCTGCGATTCAAGCGGACCGTCACCGGGCTGAAGCGCGCCCGACTGGTCTGGCTGTCCGGTCGCAGCCTGATGCCGGACGTGCTGGCCAGGATGCACGTGGACGAGGGAATCCCGCTGACGGGGCACCTGGACCCGGCGGGCCTCCTGGCGCTGATCGGACGGACGGGCGCGACGCGGGTCGTCGCCGTGGGGCACGGCGCCGAAGGGATCGCCCGGCGCATTCGTGATGCGGGCATCGAGGCCTCGGCGCTGCATGCGGAAGTGCAGTTGATGCTGTTCTGAAGCGCGCCGGATCGGGCCGGGGACGCCGGGACGGCGCCGATCACCTCGGACCGACGCGCGGACGGCGACGCGCGATCGCCAGGACGACCAGCAGGCTGAGCAACAGGCAGGCGGTGGCGGGCGCGGGGGTGCGGTTCGACGCGCATCCGCCGGCCGACTTCGATTCCTTGGGCGGGATGCACTGCCCGTAGTATTGCGTGTAGCCCACCGGGCACGACGTGGCGTCCGTGACCGAACGGTCGGCGGCGTTGGGGTCACCGGCCGAGGCTGAATCGCCGGGGCCACGGTCCGGCGTCGCGACGTCGCTTTCGCCGCCCGGATCCGGGGGAACGCCGGCGCGGCAGCGGAACGTGTTGTCGCAGTAGAGCCCGTTGCCACATTCCCCGCAGGAAGCGCCACAGCCGTCGTCGCCGCACTGCCGGACCCCGCACAGGGACTGGCAGGGCGCCACGCACTGGAATTCCGCGGTGCAGGTTTCGGGGGGGACGCAGGCGCCGCAGGTGCCATCGCATCCGTCCGGGCCGCACTGGTGGCCCGAACACTGGGGCTGGCAGGATCCGGCGACGCACTGGCCCGACCCGTCGCACTGCATCCCGTCGGTGCAGGACCCGCACGACCCGCTGCAGCCGTCGCTGCCGCAGGCCTTGCCGGTGCAGGAAGGCTGGCAGGTGCCCGTGACGCAGGTCCCCAGGGGGGAGCAGGTGGTGTTGCCGGTGCAGGTGCCGCAGGAGCCGCTGCAGCCGTTGTCGCCGCACTGCCTGCCGGTGCAGGCGGGCGTGCAGGAACCGGTGACGCACTGGTGGCTGAACGTGTCACAGGTCTTGCCCGAAGTACAGGTTCCGCAGGACCCGCCGCAATTGTCGTCGCCGCACTGGCGCTCGAAGCATGTCGCGGAGCAGGGCTTGTCGATGCACTGCAGGGCGCCCGTGCAGATCTGGCCCGTGGGGCACGTGCCGCAGTTGCCGCCGCAGCCGTCGGTGCCGCATTGACGATTGACGCAGGTGGGTGTGCAGACGCAGGTCCCGGCCTGGCACGCCCACGTGGGGCCGGGGTCGCAGGTGCCGCAGGACCCGCCGCAGCTGTCGTCGCCGCAGTTCTTGCCGGTGCACTGGGGCGCGCACTTGCACAGGCCGCTGACGCACTGCTGGCCGGTGGGGCAGTCGGGGCCGCAGGTGCCGCTGCAGCCGTCGGTGCCGCAGACCTTGTTGGTGCAGTCCGCGACGCAGGGACAGGTGCGGGGATACGTGCCGGTGGGGTCGGCCAGCTGGGAGGGGCCGCAGGTGTACTGGGTGCTCGACGCGGTCCAGTAGCACCAGTTGGTGGTGCAGTACTGTTCGCACAGGACGCCCGACACGCAGGTCCGGATGTGGTCCGCGTCGTTGCAGCATCCTGCCGCGGCGATCGTCCCGCAGGTGGCAGCGACCTGGGTGGTTCCGCTGGGGCATTGAGCGAGCGCCGGAGCCGATGTCGTCAGCAGGGTCGCAGCCGCAAGGACCGACGCCGCTGCGCAGGTGGCTCGAAACATCCGCAAGACCTCGGGAAACCCGCGTCATTGTAGTGGATGGATGCGGTGCGGGGCAAGGGCCGGGATCAGGCCAGGCGCGCCAGGATCGCCTTCAGGTAGGCATAGAAGCGGGCCGTGGACGAAATGGATAGGTATTCGTCGGGCGAATGGACGTTTCGCATGTCGGGACCCAGCGAGATCGTGTCGAGGCCGGGCACGTTCTCGCCGATGACGCCGCACTCGAGGCCCGCGTGGATCGCCGTGACGATCGCCTCGTGGCCCGAAACCTCCTGCCACACCGCGCGGCAGACCTTCAGGATGGGCGAGTCGATGTTCGGGCGCCAGCCCGGGTAGCCGTTGACCAGTTCTGCGGTGCCGCCCGCCAGCTCGGCCAGGGAACGGATCGATTCGCGCACGGTGTCCATCGCCGGCCCGACCGAGGAGCGGCTGAGGCACGTCACGGTGCACTCGGTGTCGGTCAGCGCGACGATGCCGATGTTGGTCGACGTTTCCACCAGCCCGGGGATGTCCTGGCTCATCACGATCGGCCCGTGGGGCAGGGAGTTGATCAGGCGGAGGATCGTCGCCGACTGCGCCACCGGGCGCAGGTCGCAACAAATCGGTTCGATCGCGATGGCGAGGTCCGGGTCGGCCTTGCCAAGTTCCACGCGGACGCGCGTCGCCAGCGCCTGGACCTTGTCCGCGAACGTGGCGGCGCGGTCGGCCGGCACCCACACGCACGCGCTGGCTTCGCGCGGGATCGCGTTGCGCTTGCTGCCGCCTTCGAGGCAGGCAACGTGGACGCCGTCCACGCCGGCGCCGGCTTCCAGCGCGCGGGCGAGGATCCGGATCGCGTTGCCGCGGTTGCGGCTGATGTCGAGTCCCGAGTGGCCGCCCTTCAGTCCCGTCACCTTGACGGTGAAGCCCGTCGCGCCGGCCGGAACGTCGATGCGCGCGACCGGGATCTGGACGACCGTGTCGCCGCCGCCAGCGCACCCGATGAACAGCGTGCCTTCGTCCTCGGAGTCCAGGTTCAGCATGATCCGGCCCTTCAGCATCGGGGCCCGCAGGCCGAACGCGCCGGTCATGCCGGTTTCCTCGTCGATCGTGCACAGGATTTCGAGCGGGCCGTGGACGCCGGTCGGGTCCTCGGCCAGGGCCAGCCCCGCCGAAACGCCGACGCCGTTGTCCGCGCCGAGGGTCGTGCCCCGGGTGCGGATGAAGTCGCCGTCCACCCAGGCGGGGATCGGGTCCTTCAGGAAGTCGTGCGTCACGTTCGAGTTCTTTTCGCACACGATGTCCAGGTGCCCCTGCAGCACCACGGTGGGCGCGGACTCGTGGCCGGGGGTTGCGGGCACGCAGACGACCACGTTGCCGACCTGGTCCACGCGAGAATCCAGGCCATGCTCGCGGGCGAAGGACAGCACGTACTCGCGGGCCGCCGCCTCGTTGCCCGAGCCGCGAGGGATTGCGATGAGGGACGCGAAATGCTTGAACAGGAGCCTGGGTTCGAGGTCACGGATTTCGGTGGACATGATTCCTCCCTGAGGGGCCAACATCCGGTGGGCCCGAGGCGACTCCGGCTGCGGCAGAAGATTGCATGCGCAAACCCTCGCCCCCGCCTTCGTGCTCGGGCCAAAGCTCGACGCACGAAGATAGCATCCCCCCCGGGAATCGGCCAGACGCAAACGGCGCCGAGGGCCTCTCTGTGGCCTTCCGACCTTGCGTCGGGACGCGGAACAACGATATCCTCGCACCGGTTGGAACGAGGATGAGGCGATGAGGATGGACGGCGTTCCAGGGCCTGGGCGAGGGTGCGCGGTCATCGCGTGCTGTGCCCTGGTGGCTCTAGGCTGTGCGCCGGGCTTGCAGGCCCACTGGCAGGGGACAGGGGAGCGAGGCGAGGCCCGCTTCTTCCAGTTCGCCATCGATCTCCAGTCGAAGGTGCCGACGGCACTGTGGGTGGGCGCTCACGGGGCGGAAACACGCCTGGCCGTGTGCGCCCTTGCCGCTTCCGACAAGGGCGATGTGGAATTCCAGATGGATCCGGACACCCCGGCGCTGAACTGCAGCGACCTCAAGCGTCCCTTGACCTTCAGGGGAGCCTTCGGGCGGGACGTGCTGGCCGGATCGGTGGTGGATTCCGCCGGTGCGGCCGTCGGCCGTTTCCGGGCGTTTCGAGTGCGGGAGTAGCATTTGCGGGTCGCGGCAGCGCAGTGCATGAACCGGAGGGCGACGTGGCCACGCTGAAGTTCGTCAACGAGCAGGGCGAGGACGAGATCCTTCGCTTCGGACCCGACCGGCCCACGATCCTGGCGGGCCGCAACAAGGAATGCGAGCTGAAGACCCGGAACAACACCGTGTCGCGACTGCACGCCCGGTTCCAGTGGGCGGGCGGGCGCTTCACCGTGACCGATCTCGACAGCGCCAACGGGACCTGGGTCCGCAAGCGCCGGATCGAGGAGGTCGAACTGGAGGATGGCGAGTCGGTGTTCGTCGGCAGCCTGCCGGTCGAGTTCCGGATGGATGCCGCCGATCGGGCGTACCTCGGATCGACCGTGGCCGAGCCTCCCCCCAT
>Ga0118677_10013196_pt1 | contig 11947 bp, 4 predicted proteins | sample AliMusrvi5mmetaG_FD_86154 | JGI IMG/M metagenome (GOLD analysis project Ga0118677, IMG submission 86154) | reverse complement strand
GGCGACGTCGGCTTCACCGCGGTGGCTGTCCGCGCGGTCATCCGGGTTCGTTCTGACAACCAATTCGGCGGCCTGGTCGCCGGTCGGCCATTTGGCTGGATTGGATGAACCGCCGGGCGGATAGACCGTCGCGTCGCAATCTCTATAAACTTCCTCGGATTTTCCGCCGCGCGCGCAGACGGCCGGTTGAATCAATTTGAAAATCCGGAGCAGCCCCTCCGCCGGGCAGGGATCCTCGTTAGGGGTCATCGTCCGGACGTGGAAGGTGAAGGGTTTGTCCGCCACCAGCCAATCGTCGGTCGCGACGCTCACCTTGAACGCGGTGTGTGCGGCAACCACCGAGGCGTGCACCGAACAGGTTTCGCCCGAGGCATCGGTAACGTCCGCGACAATCTGATAGGTGAACTCGGGATCGGTGGCCGGGTCGACCGCCGTGTCCGGGGCGGCGGGAAACGCGATGGTGAATGAGCCGTCGGCAGCGGTTGTGGCGGAGCCGAGGGCGATTTGGCTGGTGCCGATGCGATCCGGGGTGAAGCCGCTCCAGCGCATCCAATCCGGCCAGCGGGTGGTGCGGGTGACGCGCCAATTCACCACCGCTCCGTCAATCGGAGCGCCGGTGAAGGCGGTGGCCTCGCCTCTAACAACCACCTGCCCGCCCACGGCGACAGGATCGGCCGGCGCTTGGATGGCGGCGGAAAACTTCGGGCGTTTGTATTCCTCGATGCTGAATGACGCGCCGCCGTCGGGTTCGGCGGAAATCGCGTAGATTCCATTCAGGCCGCCGGTGGGCGCGGTGAATGTTCCCGAGAATGATCCACGCTCGTTGGTTGTCACCTCGATTTGTTGGATATCCCCGCCATTGAGCTTGTGGAAAACCACCGTGGTTTTCTTGCCGGCAAGGGTGCGATAGTCGCCGGTCTTGTAGTCCGAGTGGCACCAAATGCCCTTGAACGAGATGACTTGGCCGGGCCGGTAGATCGCGCGATCCGTGAAGATGACGATCCTATCCGAAGGTTCCTGTTCCATGTCTTCCACGGTGGCATCTCCGCGGGTATAAAACCCGCCGGGGCGGACGACCACGGTGTCATTGCCAGATCCGGCCACCGCGAGGATGCGAGATCTTTCCGTCTTGATCGAGGGAAGGGCGAACCAGCCGTTGGCGTCGGTGGTGGCGGACCCGGTGGCAAGTTCCTCGTCTTTTCCGACCGGATAGTAAAAACGCACTTCAACGCCGGCGCGCGGGGCACCGGTGACGGCATCGGTCACGAGGCCGGTGTGTTTGCCACATTCTTCGCGCATGACCATGGCAAGTGATGTGACACGCACGCTCATCATTGAAAGACGGTTGTTCTTGAGGCGGAAGGATGCGTCACCGCTGGAAACAATGATATAATAACCGGGCGGCAGGTCGGTCGGGGCGGGCAACCTGCTGGTGCGCGGGGCATAGTCGTGGTCATCGGGCAGCGGCGCATCCCACGATTTCACCGACTCGGTGCGAAGGAGGGCGGCCATTTTCGCGTCATTGTCGTCCCCCCCGTCGCACGGCGTGGGATCGCACTCCATCGCGTTGTCAGCCTGCCACTGATAGCGATAGGCGCGGAACCAGATACGCGAAACGTTGGAATGGTTCACCGTGATTTCCTCGCCGGAATGCGTCCAATGGGTGGCGGCCATCGGCCAGATCTGCCTTGTCTCGAAATCGTTCACGACATCCTTGCATAACTTGCCGAAGGCATGATCCGGAAACGCATCGGCTCCGGCCTTGGCGATTTCGTGGGCCTCCTTGGTGTGGTCCTTATCACTCACCTCGTTCACCAGGGACAGCCGGGCGTCGGCACTTATGGGGTGGCCGGCATTGTTAGAGACGAACGCGCGCAAGGCGGCCTCCAAGCGACCGGATTTTTTCGCGCCGGGAGCGACCGCGCCCGCCCAGCGGATGCGTTCGAGGTCGCAGTGGAGGAAAGCGGTGGGATCGCGGTCGGCCCGATGGAACTCCAGAAGGTCCTGATAGAGGCGGAGGGCGCGGAAATTCGGCGAGGTTTCATCCCGGATGCCCGGGTGCCAGGCGAGAAACGCGTCGGTCGTATCAAGGGCTGCTGCGGGATCGATCTCAAACGTGTCGCCGGGTTTGGCTGCGGCCGCTTCCTCGGACGCGTAGAACCCGATGGCCGCGTGGGCGATGAAATCGTATAGCGTGGGGCGGAGCGCGTCGCCAAGCCCGCCGGTTTCCAACAAACCATCGAACACGTTGACCGGGGTTTTCCGCAACGCCTCCTTGTCCGCGAGCGAGTCCTGGAAGCAGCGGTCAATCTCTGTTAGAATCCGGCCCAGGTCCCAGGTTTCGATGGCGGAGCCGGGGTTGGAGCCGAGGGAGCTGCGATTGGCAAACGCCCCCCGGTTGTTGCTGTAGTAAGAGAACATCCATTGGGCTTGGAGGAGACGAAGCATGGGTTTCACTTCGGGCGGCGCGGCGGGGATTTCGGCGGCGATTTCCTTGAGCGAGGCCAGAAGACCGCCCTTGGGTTTGGCATCCAGGGCGATGCGCAGGGCCATCGCCCTGGTGCCCTTGCCCCAGTCCTTGGCTGCAAAGGCGGCGGTCTCCAGCGGCCTGAGCAGGTCCGCCGCGGTTTGCGGTTGGTCGTTGTGGATGGCCTCATCAACTTGTGGCCATTCCGCCTCGCGCGGTGCGGCGGATAGCGGAGTGATAACGGCGCAGAGGAGGAGACAAAAGATTCTGCTAGGCATGGCGGTGAAGCGATAACAGGGTAAGACGGAATCAGGAAGCAGATTATTCAGGGAATGTGGGGTGTCACCTTGGACGGGCGCATGATGAAAATGTCAAGGAGGGGTGGATGCCCGGTTGCCTGCAGGCGGACTCTCAAGTGTGCGCCATTCGGGTCAGTCCCGACTCACCAACATTCGCGGGATTTCGCACTTGGGCAAAAGGAAAGCGTTAGACGCAAAATGCCATGGACTAATCCGATGGATTGGCAGACCATACATGCGCATTCGACCCATTCCACCTCAGATTGCAATGGGGTGTTCCGGCTTTCGGCACCGCCGCGACGAAATCCTGTTCCAAGTGCAAATAGAATCCATGTCACAAGACCCATTGCGCAAGTTCCTCCGCTGGCTGATTCCGTGCCTCCTCGCGCTGACACTGGGCACCGCCCTGCTTGTTTCGCGGTCCGGTCCTCCCCGGCAGGCGAAGCCAGGCAATGATCGGGTCGCCCATGCCAACCAGACGCATGCCACGCCGCAGATTGCCGGAAAACCCGCCAAACCCACCACCCCGGCGGCCATCCAAACGGCAAATCCCGTTCTAACAGCGGACCAGGCCGCCGCCAATCCGCCGCCCGCCACCCCACCGGCAAAGGCCCCCGTGCTGGCCACCAACCGGGACCTGCCTGCGGATTTCCTCGACCGCATCGTGTCCGGAAAATCGGTGTCGTTCACGCTGCCTGACGGGCGTCTGGTCACAGGCAATATTGAAATGATCAAGCGCGATGCCCACGGCATCCTGTTCGCGCAAGGGCGGACGACCCAACCGGATCCGGGATTCTATTTCTTCCAACGCCAAACCGTCCCCGGTGTCGCCGGTCCGTTGGTCGGCAACCTACGCTTCGACGGCAAGGATGACGCATGGCGGATCGATCCCACCGGCTCCGGCGGCGCCGCCCGCCTGGTCGCCCACAAGATCGATGAGATCATCTGCGCCAATTACGCGAAAATGCCCGAAGCCGACCGGGCGGCGATCGCTGGCGATGTGGAAAACGTCCCGCAGAACCATCCGACCAACATTCCGCTTCCTCCCTATCAGACGGTCATCCCGCTGCAAAGCCTGCCCGGTGCGACCGGGGTGATCTATCTGGATTTCGATGGCGAGCCCGGCCCGTTTCCCGGCTGGGGGAGTTTTGATGCCGCGCCCTCGGGTGCCAGCAATTCCCAGATCTTCGATGTCTGGAAAATGGTGTGCGAGGACTACCAAGGGTTCAACCTCAACATCACCACCGACCGCAAGGTGTTCGACAACGCGCCCGAAGGACGGCGCCAGCATTGTATCATCACTCCCACCACCACCGCCGCGTCCGGTGCCGGCGGCGTGTCCTATGTCGGATCCTATAACTGGAGCGGCGACCGCGTCAATTGGGCGTTCTATTCCACCGGCAAAGACTCGTGCGAGGTGATCGCCCACGAGTGCGGCCACGCGCTGGGCCTCAGCCATGACGGCAGGATCAGCCCGTCAGAAGGCTACTATGCCGGCCAGGGCAGCGGCACCACCGGCTGGGCACCCATCATGGGCGTCGGCTACTATCAGAATCTGTCCCAATGGTCGAAGGGCGAGTACCTCAGCGCCAACCAAACCCAGGACGACCTGAGCATCATCGCCAACAATAACAACAATGTCGGCTACCGGACCGATGACACCGGTGACACCCTGGCCACCGCCAAGTATCTGGAAATCGCCACCGACAACACGGTTTCCAACGAAGGCATCATCGAAACCACCGGCGATATCGACGCCTTCCGCTTCGTCACCACCGGCGGCCTGGCCACCCTCAACTCCAACACCGTCACCCTCAACCCCGACCTCGATATCCTCGCGGAAATCGTCAATGCCTCCACCAATGTCGTGGTCGTTTCCGATAATCCCGACCTGGGCATCAACGCGTCGGTATCCGCCACGCTTGCCGCCGGCGAGTACTTGTTGCGCATCCGCGGCACCGGCCGTGGCGATCCGCTGGTGGACGGATACACGAATTACGGCAGCCTCGGATCCTATCTGATCACCGGCAGCGTGGTGGGCGGGATCAAGCCGGTGCGGTTCTCCATCGCGGAAAACACGGCCACCGGCACCGCCGTCGGCACCATCACTCCGCGCAACAACCACGGCACGTCAACCCTTGTTTATGCCATCGCCAGCGGCAATACCAATGGTACATTCGCCATCAACTCCGCCACCGGCGCGCTCACCGTGGCCACCAGCGCGGCGCTCGATTTCGAAGCCCTGTCGCCGCGCTGGGACGATCCCGCCACCATCGAGATGTTCGTCACCATCACCGATGCGGCCAATCCCACGCTCGACGAGAACCTGCGCACCGTGGTCACCGTGACCGATGTCAATGAGGCTCCCACCATCACCGGCGGATCCGCCACCATCATCGAACACACATATGCGGGATCCAAGGTTTTCAAAGTGAGCGGGAGTGACCCGGATCATTATGACTTCGTCACCTTCAGCATCACCGCCGGCAACGCCGGCAACGTGTTCACCATCGATTCCGGCACCGGCCAAATCACCGTTACCAGCGACATCAGCGTGACCGCCGACACGGTTTACAATCTAACAGTCCGCGCGGCGGACCAGGGAAGCCCGTCACTCTCGGTCACCGCCAACGTCGCCATCACCGTGGTCAACTCCGCCGCCGGCTACCAACCGGGACGCATCGTGCGAACCTACTTCGAAAACATCTCGGGCTCCACCGTGGCCAACCTCACCGGCAACGCGAATTTCCCTAACAATCCGGACAGTCAGGAATACCTCACGGCATTCGACGGCCAGACGCACGGTGACAACTACGGCAGCACCGTCCGTGGCTATCTGATCCCGCCGACCACCGGGACCTATCAGTTCTGGATCGCCTCCGACGACGCCAGCGAGCTGCGCCTGAGCACCAATGCCACTCCCGCCAGCGCGACCGTGCGAGCCAGCGTGGCAGGCTATACCAACCCTTACGACTGGACCGCCAATTCGTCACAGCAAGCGGCGACGGTCACGCTCACGGCAGGCCAGGCGTATTACATCGAGGCCCGCCACAAGGAAGGCGGCGGTGGCGATCACGTGTCCGTCGCATGGACCGGCCCCGGCATCACCCGCCAGGTGATCCCCGGACTCTATCTGTCTCCTTACTATCAGAATTACGCGCCCAAGGTCACCGCAGCCACGTTCACGGTGCGGGAAAACGCCTATGTCGGCCAACCGTTTGGCGCGGCCACCGCCACCGATGTCAACACCCAGGATACCTTCAGCGGTTACACGATCACCGGCGGCAACACCGGCGGAGTGTTCGGCATCGTCCCGGCATCCGGCCAGTTGTATGTCGCCCAGGCCGGATTGCTCAATGCCACCACCACCCCGAGTTATACCCTGACTCTCCAAACCACCGACAACGGCACCCCGGCACTGAACGGATCCGGCACCGTGACCGTCAACGTCGTGGCCGCCACCACCATCAACGTGACCGGCATCGTCCAGGAAATCTGGAACGGTATCGGCTCCGGCACCGCGGTGACCGACCTGACGGGAAATGCCAATTACCCTAACAAACCAAGTGTCCGCCGCACCCTGACATCGTTTGATTCGGGCACCGACTATGGTGACAATTACGGTTCGCGGATCCGCGCGAAGTTCATTCCGCCGACGTCGGGTGCCTATGTCTTTTACATCGCCAGCGATGACGCGTCGCGCCTGTTGTTCGGTGCCAGCGGGGACGGCAGCGGTGCGGCCCAGATCGCCTCGGTGAGCGGCTGGACCAACCATAACGTGTGGACGACCTATTCCACCCAAACCTCCACCGCCAAAACATTGGTTGCCGGGCAGGCGGTCTATCTGGAAACCCTGCACAAGGAAGGTGGCGGCGGCGATCATGTCAGCGTCGGTTATACCTCGCCGGATGTGACCACCGTGACCGTCATTCCCGGATCGATGCTGCAGCCGTTCAACATCAACACCGTTCCGGTTTTCTCGCCCACCTCGTATTCCTACAATGTCAACATCGCGACTGTCACGACGGGCACGGTGCTGGGATCGGTGACCGCCTCCGATGCCAACGGCGAGACCATGGTTTATGCGATCCTTTCCGGTAACACCGCAGGCGCCTATGCCATCAACTCCGCCACCGGCTCAATCACCATCGCCAACCGCGCCGCGCTCGCCAATGGCGACACCACCCTCCAGGTCGGTGTCCAGGATGGCGGGTTGGGCGGTGTCTATCCGTTGGCATCGGCCACCGCCGCGGTGGTGGTCCATGTCACCGGCGGCAATCACGCCCCGGTCTTCACGTCCAATCCGCTGACCAAGCCGGCTGCCACCGAAGGCGTCGCCTACAGCCAAACGCTTACGGGGACAGCCACCGACGCGGATACCGGCGACACCCTCACGTTTGCCAAAACCAGCGGGCCCGCGTGGCTCGCCGCAGCCTCTAACGGCACCTTGACGGGCACCCCGGGAAACAGCGACGACGGTGCCAACTCGTTTGTCGTCCGCGTGACCGATACCTCGGGGGCCTATGCCGAGACCACTCTCAACATCAACGTCACCCCCGTCAACGACGCTCCGGTTTTCACCTACGACCCGATCAATATCTATGCCTTGAAGGGACAGCCGATCTCAGGATCCCTGTTGGCCACCGACGTGGATGTGGGCGACACGATGACGTTCTCCAAAGTCTCCGGACCTTCATGGCTCAGTGTCGCGTCTAACGGAACGCTCGCGGGCACCCCGTCCGCCGGCAACGTCGGTGCCAACGTTTTCACGGTTCGCGTCACCGATTCGGCTGGGGCGCTCGATGCGGCCACACTCAACATCACGGTGGTCACATCCCCTACCTGGAACAACCCGGCAGGCGGCAGTTGGACGACAGCAGGCAATTGGGTCGGCGGTTTCATCGGCAGCGGTACCGGTGTCACGGCGGATTTCAGCACGCTGGATCTCACAAGCGATGCCGCGGTCACTCTGGATGCCGCCCGCACAATCGGCAATATGGTGTTTGGGGACACCTCTCCCGGCAATGGCTGGACCCTCAACCCCGGCACGGGCGGGGTGCTCACGCTTGACAACGGCACCAACCAACCGCTTGTCACGATCAACACCGGAACCACCACCACCATCGGCGCGGTTGTGGCAGGCTCTAACGGATTTACCAAAGCCGGTGCCGGCACGCTGATTCTCACGGGTGCCAACACTTTCACCGGAACCACGACGGTCAACGCCGGAACGCTCAATGTCGGTGGCGGCGGCGCCACGGGCGCGATTCCGGCCAGCCCGTTGGCGGTTGCTTCGGGTGCCACCCTGGCCTATCAGTTTAGCACGGCCTTCACCGCGCCAGCCCAAGCGGTCACCGGCAATTTGTCCTACACCTCGGCGGCGCAACTGGGAATGGCCGGCACCTATGGCGGCTATCAGCTAACGGCCACGGGCGCGAATGTGAGGGTGAATGGCAGTCTCACCATCAATGCCGGTGCGGACGATGCCAGGATCACCGGCACCAGCACCTCGGCCGCCGGCATTTCCAGCGGCGGCCTGCGCAACATCACAGGCACCGGCAACGTCACCCTCACCGGCACCACCGGCACCGGCCAGTACCTCGACGGCATCTCGCTCGCGGGCGTCTTCACCGCCACCACCGGCACTCTGACACTCGACGGCACGGCGGCAACAGGCGGCGCTTATGGCATCGAATCCGGCGTTTCAGGTTCATGGGCCGGGACGATCAGCACCTTCGGCAATGTGGTTTTCAAAGGAACTGGCGGCGGTGGTGGCTCCGGCGGACACGACTCCGATCTCAACCTCGGCAATCTAACAGGAAATGGCAATGTGACGCTGATTGGCCGCAGCCGCGGCTTGAAATCATTGGGCACCTTCACCGCGACCGGAGGGTTGCCCTACAACGTCACCCTGCAAACCACGGCGGGCCATATCAACGGCCTGTTGGGGGCCGGTACCGATACCACTGGCAATGGCAATTATACCATCAACTCGGCGGCGGGAGTGGTTCTCAGCGGGCGGACCATCAACGCCGGCACCGGGACCATCAGTCTGACCTCCGCATTGGGATACACCGTCACCAGCAGCAGCACGCTCCAAAGCGCGAACCTTGTCATGGGAGATACGCGCACCATCGGCATCAGCACGGGGGCCTCCTTCACGCTCAATACCACCGGCACCATTTCCAATGTCATTTCGGGTGCGGGAAATCTGGCAGTCACCGGCGGCACGGTCACCCTCGGCGGTGTGGACACGTACTCCGGCACCACGAACATCAGCGCGGGCAACCTGACAGTGAACGGCTCGCTGGCCGCAGGGGCGGGCGTCAACATCGCCGCCGGTGCCACTTTGGCGGGTACCGGCACCCTCGCCGGCACGGTTTCCAACAATGGAACGCTGTCTCCCGGAGTCGGCGGCCCAGGTAACCTCGCCATCAACAACACACTCACACTCGCGGCGGGATCCGCGATCGCCTGGCAGCTCGCCGATTGGACCGGTACCGCCGGCACGGGTTACGACCTGCTCACGGTGACCGTGCTCAACATCACGGCCACCGCCGCCAACCCGATTGCGATTCAAATCAGTGAACAAGCCTTGGCGCACTTTGCGGAAACCGGGACCTCATTCACCCTGATCCGTAGTTCATCCGCAATCACGGGTTTTGATCCCGCCAAATTTTCTATCAACACATCGGGTTTCACCACCGGCCATGGAACTTGGAGTATCCAACAGTCCGGCAACAATCTCATGCTGGCATATGTGCGAGTCAATCCCGATGCCAACAGCAACGGCATCCTGGATACATGGGAAACCGCCAATTTCGGCAATGCCAATCCAGCCAGCAACAGCGCCGATGCGGACGCCGACGGCGACGGCATTTCCAACCTCATGGAATACGCGCTCGGCACCAACCCGTTGCAAGCCAATGGCAACCCGCTCGTCACCGATGTGGTGACCGTCGGAACCAACCAATATCTCCGCCTCACCGTCTCCGTGAACCCGGCGGCCATCAATCTCGTCTACACGGTGGAGGTCTGTTCCGATCTCGCATCGCCATCGTGGAATTCGGCATCGACGCTCGTCGATCCGGACAGCCCGCCCAATGTCCTGTGCGTCCGCGACACCGTTCCTATCAACTCCGCGACCCGTCGCTTCATCCGCTTGAAAGTCAGCACCAAGCCGTGACCTTATTTCGGGATGAAACTCGTTGTGTGGAGTAATGGTCCGGCATGGATTCGATGATTACCATGGCCGGAACGACCCCGCATCGCCCATCTTGCGAAATCGCTGTCTGATTCGCGAACCGCTCACGGCTTGAACACGGGGAGCCCTGCGGCAGGCCGGACTTCGGGTGGCGGATCAATGGTGAAGGTGATGGTGTCGCCGATGCGGTAGGGACCATAGGCGATCGGAATGACGGTGAGACCGACGACCGACTCGTCGCCTTCCTTGACCCGTCCGACATGGATGATGGCGGCGCAGTTGGGGCTTTTTTTCACGGCGAGGATGTCGCCCTCGTGAAACTCCCGCGCCAGGGCGGTATCCTTGGTGGGAAAAAGATATTCGATCAGCACCGGGTAGGGCGCGGGTTTGGTGAAGTCATCGGGTTTGATCATCGCCCGGGCACGAATCGCGAACCCGGAGGGCAGAAAATCGGACTTGCCGAGCACGCGCACTTTTTCCACCTGATAGTCGCCCTCGATGTAGGTGAGCGCCTGCGGATGGGAAAAATTGGTCAGGTAGTTGCGCATGAGTTGCGCGTTGAAACGGGCGAGCGGTTCGCCTGTTAGGTCGTAGAGTTTGCTGTAGAGGCCCTTGGGGTCTAGCAGGTTGCCGTTAGGCACATCAAGCACGGTGTAGCGTTTCAACTGCGGCAGACGGCCGAGTCTGCGCAGGATCTCGTAGTTGCGCGGAACCTCCGGATTGCCGATCACCTTCTTGCGCTTCGCAGCATCACTCCGGTTGACTCTCGTAAGCCTCGGGAATCCGCTCGTAGATCATATCGTGTCTTCCTCGGCGCCTTGCACGGCGTCAGGAAGCCGCTCGCTCCCCGGCCGGGGGTAGACACGTTCGGGCGTTCCGGGGCGCGGCAGGTCGAACGGCGCGGAGATGGCTTCGTCGGGCGTCATTGTTGTTGGTTGGATGGGGCGAAAAGTTCGCGTTTCTGGTCGGCGAGCGAGTGCTCGGTGGTGATTTTTTGTTGCAGTCTCATGAGGCCCTCGATGAGCGCCTCGGGGCGCGGTGGACAGCCTGAAATGTAAACGTCAACCGGCAGCAACTGGTCAATCCCCTGGAGTACGGCATAGCTGCGGTACATGCCGCCGCTCGAGGCGCACGCGCCCATGGCGATGCACCATTTCGGCTCGGGCATCTGATCCCAAATGCGTTTCACGGCAAGCGCCATTTTGTAAGTCACCGTTCCGGCCACGATCATCACGTCCGACTGGCGCGGCGAGAACCGCATCACTTCCGCGCCAAATCGCGAGAGGTCGAAGCGCGCGCAGGCGGAGGCCATCATTTCGATGGCGCAGCAGGCCAGTCCCATCGGCATCGGCCAGAGTGAATTTTTGCGCATCCAGTTGATGGCGGCGTCCACCTGGGTGAAGATCACGTTCCCTTCGATTTTTGAATCGTATGCGACCGGCAGGATTTCTGGCATTGTGGAACATTAAAGGCCGGTCTTTTCATCGCAAGCGGATTTTAATAAATTTTATCCGCCAAAAACGCCAAAGATCGTCAAAATAATAAGGATCAAACGGGATGATGAAAGCGCGTGCGTGACGCAATGAAATGAGAATTTCAGCGCCACTTGCCGCTCGTTCCCAAACTCAGTTTGGGAACGCACTTGCCGGGGGAAACTCTGTTTCACAGCGACGGGTAGGTCGGAGGGTGGCGCATCAAGCACTGGCAGGGCAACAGAATCGAAGATAGGGACGGGGAGGATGCGGGAGGCACAATTGCGAAGACAATTACATTCCCAAACCGAGTTTGGGAACGAGTTGCGCTTGGAATGGTGTGATCCACGAGCTTCTTCGCTTTGCATCACTCGCTTTTTCGTCTTAATTTCTACGCTTCCATGAAGTTTTCCATCGAGACAAACGGCGGCGGCCCTGCCCGTTCCCCAGCGGATTCCATTTCGTCTCCTGCAGAGACGCTCGATTCCGGACGGTTTGAGACCAG
>Ga0118677_10013195_pt1 | contig 11947 bp, 7 predicted proteins | sample AliMusrvi5mmetaG_FD_86154 | JGI IMG/M metagenome (GOLD analysis project Ga0118677, IMG submission 86154) | reverse complement strand
ACCCGGTGGCGCGCTGTCTCAGTACCGAGCTGCAGCGCACCCTCTATGCCGCGCTCGACACGTTGCCGCCGCTTAATCGCCTGGCACTGGTGCTGCACATCTGCGAGGGATATACTTGCGAAGAATTAGCGTCCCTGTTCGAGGTGCCGCTGACCACTATCGAAGGCCGGGTACATCGGGCCAAAGGACAATTGTGCCGCGTCCTCAGTGAGGATGCCTGGCAGAAAATCGGTCCGCGCGCGAACGCAAGCGAGAGAAAGGTGATCCTATGACCGAGCAACTTACCTCAGCCACGCTGGCTGAACTGATCAGTTTAACCCGCCGGTTCGGCACGCTGCTCAATGTCGGAGTGCCGATACGGCAAGCGCTACTTGCTGTTGCCGATGACGCCTCCCCGGCATTTCGGGGGATGTTGCAGCAGGCGGAGGCGCATGTTGCGCAACAGGGAACACTGGCAGGTGCGCTGGAGCCTTTCCCCGACATTGTCCCGGTCATCTACCGTGAGTGGGTACGACTGGGCGAGGATACCGGCACCCTCGACGTCGGCGCGCTAGAAATCGCGGAATTGCTTTCCCCGCTCGCGACCGGCGGTGGCGACCTGGCGCTGGGATGGGAGCGAATCGAAAGCGCCATCTCCCTCATCCAGTTCACCCGGCGCTTCGCTGACTTATTGGAAAAAGGCCTGGAGTGGTGGCGTATTCTGGTGCTGCTTGATTACGAATCCCCCCCGCGTTTCGCGCATATCATCCGCGAACTGTTGCCAAAACGTGATGATCCTCGCGCCTGGTATGGTCTCTGGCAGATCATGGAGCAATATCCCGAGACCTTCTCACCCTTCTATCGCGCAGTGGTTCGTTTGGGCTGGGAAGCACGCGCCATGGATGAAACCATGCGCAACCTGGCGGACTTGCTCATCGAGGACTGGACGCTCTCCCGGAGCAACCGCTGCTACCACGACCGCGCCTCACTCATCATCGACCACGGCGCCGCGCCCATCGCCACCTGGGCCGAATTAACTCTGGCGCAGCAATCCCTCACCACCATCCTGTTCTGCCGCGCCGGCAGTCAGTTACTGGCTTCCGGTCACCAACGGACAGAAGCTCTCGCCGTCGCCGCCTTGTTGTTGCCCCAGGATAAGCGCGAAACCTTGCTCGCCGGCCTCACCGAGGACTGCGACCTGGCGCAACTCCTCCGCGAGCTGGCCTGCTTCCCCGCCACCGTCACCACCCTCATCGCCGCCGGCCAACTAAGCGGTCGCATCGAATACGCCTTTAACCGTGCGGCGGAGATGTTAGTACCTTAAGCCTTCGAAACTGCGATAAAACAGATCATTATTACGTATGCTGATGGTTCTATCGCAGATTCGGAGGCTTAAGGTACCCGCAAGATCAATGCTATCTGTAATAAACAAAGCCAGGTTGTATTGACTGTTGGGGTTGTGGGCAAGGCTCACGTTGGCTCTAATGTGAAGAAGCGAAATCCGGTGCAGGCGACGGTATAGACAATGTGGCGGCGCACTGATAACCGGGGATAGCGCTGCTTCAGATCGTCGGCATAGCCAGTCACCTGCGCGATTTCCTCTGCACGGGGAGTTGCCCACTCGAGCACACCAAGTCGTTCACCTTCGGCTCGGGGAAAATGCTTGAATTCGAGCAGCAGTGCCTGGTTTTCGAATACTGTGTGAGGTCGTCCAATCGCCTCCCAATCACTGCGCCCACTGGGATGGTTCACCTCGATGGCGAAGATGAAATCCGGCGCGAGGTAGCGCGTGCATAGTTCGTAGAAGGTGGTGCGAAAAAAGTTTTCATTCGCTTTATCGAAAGCCTGTACCGGAATCTGTCCGATGTAGATGTCCCAATAACCGGCAAATAGCGCCGCCACGTCGTGGTCGCGCAGGAATTGCATAAACATCCCGGTGTACCCTGTGGATACTTCGATGTGTTCCATCTCATTGAAATACTCGGCGAACAGGGTTTTTACGGTAAGATTGGGAAAGCTGAGGGAAAAACGATTCTGGAAGGTTAGCATGCCCAGATAATAAAGGCTCAATGGCAGGAACTGCGCATCGAAAAACTGCGCCATATTGAACGCGCTGGCAAGCATGGTGGTGTCCACTGGCAACATGCCTTCGAATAGCAAAGTTTCGAGCATCGCGCGGGTATTGGCATCACCACCGGCCAGACGGCGCAGCCAGTTGAGGTCGACGCGCAGGTTATGGTCGATGGTTTCAGTGGGCAGCGTGCCCTCATTGATGACAAGATCATTCAGGTAAAAATTACAGATGGTGGAATTGTAGAGCGTCTCGACGGCATCGGGCAGCAGACGGTAGCCGTTGTAATGGGCGCGCAGGTCATCGCCTACCTGACGGCGCAGGTCATCGCCTACCTGACGGCGCATGCCTACCGGCCAGTTATGTTCGGCGAAAATATCATCCACATAGCTGTCAACTTCAGCCTGGGTGAATCCCATCATGTCGAGTACCTGTTTCTTCAGGGTGATGATCTGGCCGATATTGAATCCACTGGTCAGGTCGTCCATAGTTACCGGCAGCACGCCAGTCACGAATACCCGCGCGACTACCCCCTCGCCAACACCGCCCTTGATGACTTTATAGAAAGTACGCAGAAACGAATCGCCCGAGGTTAACTCACGATACAGGTCGTCCTGGCGTGCGGTCAGCAACTGGTTGGTGAAATTGTCGTATTCATCGATGATGATGTATAGTGGCGAGAGTTGTCGTCCACTGATCTCCGCTTGAAGCCGCGCCAGTGCCGCCGCGCCGCTCGCGGGAAGGTCGTCCACGGTTAACCCGGAAAAACGTGCAGCATTGCGTGCCAGAAAGACACGGAAGCTGTTCGCGCATTCCAGATCGAAATGGGTTTCGAGTTCCCCATATTCGGACGTGACGGCTATTTTCGAGAAGTCAAACCGCAGCACCAGGTGGCTGTTATGCGATGGTGTGGGTGACCGTCCAATATCGGTCTGCCCGAAAAGATGTTCAAAGCGATCCGCGCGGTTGATATCATAGTAACATTCTAGGATCGAGCACCACAGACTCTTACCGAAACGACATGGGCGCAGAAAGATGGGAATCTGGTACTTTTCCAACTCGCGGATGAAGCGGGTCTTGTCAACGAAGTAATAATCTTCGTTGATAATCTTTTCGTAATTGGCGACTGCGTATGGAATTTTCTTCGCCATCAAATGCGCGCCCCTTTGAAGTTCTATTGAAAATACTTAGGGCCGACACGGAAATAACTTCACATTCTGACTTGTTCGCTTGCCCGTGCTCTTTGTTGAGCGTCTTTGAAATATGGCCTCATATGTCGGCAGACGCTCGCCGCGATCACGACCAAGCGCCCGGCGTCAGAATGTGAAGTTATTTCCGCGCCGACCCTAGCGTATACCCATATCGCCGCATTCGACGGCGCTCTATTAGTTTGCAAGGTAAACTGAGCATAGCAATATTTTACTACTTTGTCATTCACTTTTTGGCGCTATAGGGTTAATTGTGGGTGATAGATCTTCTCCATGTCTTAATTCGTGAGCAACAGCCCGGCCCTTAGCCGGCGGGACGCCGGCGCTCCAGTTCCTTATGTCACCGGTATTGGGTCAGGGCCAATAGCGGTGACTTCAGGAACTATAAGCTTGCCATTCGCGCGTTCACCTAACCCCCCGGCCCCCTTCCCTGCGAAGGAAGGGGGAGTTGGCAGTTCAGTTTTTTACATGCAGCTTTCGTATTTCCACTTGTTTCTCCCCCTTCCTTCCCTGGGAAGGGGGTTGGGGGGTTAGGTGAACGCAAAAAGTCACTGGGTATCAGGTCAACGCGCGATGAGCTTATGTCACCGGTATTAGGTTTGTGCCAATAGCGGTGACATAGGCCCTTCGTCTTCGTGCTCGTGCTCGTGCTCGAATCGATTAGCCGACAAGCGATTTTTCGAGCACGATTACGAGCACGAGCACGAATCGAGCACGCTAACCTGGCGGTCCTTACATTTCATGAATAATGCGAACTAGCGTGCGATCCGGTGGGCTATTAACACGGTGCAAAAATAGAGCACCAATAGTGGAAGCATCATCAGCACCACGCTGAAGGGATCGCCGGTGGGGGTGATGACGGCCGCGATGACGGCGATGAGGAAGACGGCGATGCGCCACTGCGCGAGCAGCAGTTTCGGGGTTAAAATGCGCAATGCCACCAGTCCCAGCACCACCACGGGCAATTCGAAGGCCAGCCCGAATGACAGGTAGATTTTCAACGGGAAAGTGAGTGATTGCTCGAAATCCATGTTCGGGGTGACGCCGCTGGGGATGTAGGCCAGGAAAAAGGCCATCACCTGCGGCATGACCAGGTAGGCCAGCCAGGCGCCGAAGAGAAATAACACGCAGACCATGGGCACGATGGGGCGAATCGCCCGGCGTTCCCGCTCGGTAAGACCGGGACTGATGAAGCTCCAGAGCTGCCACAGGATCACCGGAGAGGCGAAAATAAGACCGAGAACCCCGGAGACTTTCAGCCGCACGAAGAATCCTTCAGCGGGGTGCAGTGTCATCACCACGCCATGCATGTGCACAATACTCCGCAATATCGGGCCGGCGATGAGAGCATACGCGCGGGGGTAGAGGAACCAGCCGACCACCACCCCGAGGCAGACGGCCAGCAGACAATATACCAGGCGCCGGCGAAGCTCAAGGAAATGACTGAAGAAGTCAGCCTCCGATTGATCATCTCTCCGGGTGAACAGCATGTCTTTGTTATACCACAATGGGGAGCAGTCAACAATATCAATCGTGCTCGTGCCAGAACGCACTGCCGCGGTATTATGCTCATCGGTCGCGATCCTCGCGCAATAACGCCAATGTGTCTTTACCATCGACAGAAGGATGGAATTGACTGTACCGTCCTTCGATCCGCTCCATCGCTGCCAGGCGACGGCGTTTGCGCTGAATTCGCGCGACAGCATCAGTCATCAGGTCAATGACTTCGGCGCCTATTGTTCGCCGACCATTTCCAGCCAATTCTTGTATCGTCTGGTACAAGGGTTCTGGAAAATTACGCACATAGAGCGTTGCCATGTTGTTTTTCCTCCAAACGGATTATACCCAATAAATAGCTCAATTGCAAGCAATAATACTATAAATTGCAAGCGAAACAGAAATCAAGGTCCGATATCTCAATGGCCACTTTTTCAGCTTCCTCGATGTAGGCTCTAATGTTACTCTGAACGACAACATGTTGTAAATTTGAGTTGCCCTCCTGTGGTCGCATCCGTTTTCGCGGTCGTGACACCTGGGAAGATCCTGAGTTGTCGTTCAGAGCAACATTAGAGCCTGATTATAGCTATACGAAAATGGCAAACTAAAAACCGACGCGAAAAGCGGGGACAGGTATCACATTTTCAATGAAGCTGTCTCACGTTTAGCAGGGAACTGTGGAAAATGTGTACCAGTCCCCGTTTTTCGCTTACCAGTTCTATTGTTTCATTTTCGGCCTGAAAGGCCAACAAGACCAGATCAACTTGTAAAATTACCCACTCGATACTGTTGATCGGTCTAATGGATCCGTTTTGGCTGGTTTTGTTCTCTTCGTAAGTTAATCGTAGCGGATGGCTACATTCACGTCAAGCAAGTTCAGGATTCTATCGGACGAATCGGACATATCAGACGGATTGGTCCGATCCGTCCGATCCGTCCGATTAAATCCTGACTCCTGACCCTCAGTTAATCATTTCGCTTGAAATATCCGTATACTTCGTCCATATGGCCTGTACATAGTTCTGTGTCTCTCGGAAGGGGGGCACGCCGCCATAACGTTTGACGTTATTCGGGCCGGCGTTGTAGGCAGCCAGGGCAAGGGTGATATTGCCGAAGGTTTGCAATTGTGTGCGCAGATAACGCACCGAGCCGTCAATGTTCTCTTCGATATCAAATGCGTTATGAACACCCAACGCCTCAGCGGTTCCCGGCATTAACTGGCCGAGTCCCCGCGCGCCGGTGCGAGAGACGGCATTGGGATTGAAACGCGACTCATGCGCGAGGACTACCATGGTGAGACGCGGATCGACATTGTAGCGTTCGCTTTTCTCCAGGATGTGAAACGCAATCGCCGTCGCCGTATTATCCGTGATATGCCCATTGATCGATTTGATCTTTTGCGCATAGCGTTTCTGCATCTCTTGACGTTGGACTATTCCCGAAGCACTTTGAACGGGTAACTTGGTATTGTCCGTATGCTCCCCCTGGTAGAAATAGACCGGGGGACGATGCTCGATGGGCATGGAAGTGAGCGAGAGTGCCTGGGTCGCAGTTGAATTCTGCACGGATGTTGCGATTATCGGATTCAGCCGTGTAAACGAAACTGCGTTGAGGACGGTGCCCGCGCTGGGAATGCGTCCCAGCACGCGCAGCTTGTTGGCAATCGCGATATCCTGATCTTCCGGTGCACCCGTGAAAATGAGAGTCTGGGTAGCATCAAGTTGGAGCAGGAATCCCGTTGAACCATTGCTGGTGAAGATGCCATTGATAATGCCTTCAACTTCGATCACTTGGCCGACATGGCCTGGGAACTGTGTTGCAAGCTGGTCGGTGGACGCCAGTGTCGTGATGGTCACTTTTCCGCGCAGGGCAGTATAATCCGTGGCGTTGACAGCATATACTTTAGCACCAATGCTGCTGATAATTCCCAGCACGACTACCGGAATAAAACCTCGTAAATGCACGAGTTCGGTTCTCCTTCTTTCCCGGCGACCATGCCAGCAATGGCGTTGTTAGGCCGGGTTGCATGTTGGTGTTTTCAGCAATCCCCAGGGGAACGCGCTGTAAGCGGCCTTGTGGATAGCGATATACTGTACCACATTTTTCAAAAAAAAGGAGTAGTCCGCCTTTCTTTTTGCATTTTTTCAGTTGTAAAGTGATGAAATAGAGGTTACCCCTGCATGGCGCGAGGTTTGTTGTCCCTGTTTTACACGGCGTAATTCAACCAGTAAAACTTGTTTTTATACTTAGGACTCAAGCAATAATAACTTGAACATTATCGCGCCGGACGCTTGCCCGTGCTCTTTGTTGAGCGTCTTTGAAATATGGTCTCATATGTCTGCCGACGCTCGCCGCGACCATGACCAAGCGCCCGGCGTCAGAATGTGAAGTTATTTCTGCGCCGACCCTTAGAGCTTGTCCCAAAGTACCCGTTTCGCAGATTCAAACGTGGACTTTGTGACAGGCTCATCATGAATAATCCAGGCGCTAGCCTGCATTATTCATAACTACTTCGCATAATGCTCAGCTAGCCAGGCAGTCTTTACCTTTCATGAATAATCCGGGTTAGAATATTTTCACAACTCCCGCATCATAACAGGCAAACCTTTTTCCTGCCCGTGTGTCAAATATCATGGTCGACTGCCCCATAGGCCAGGAGATTGTAGAGGTAATTCTGCAATTACCTCGGGAAACTATACCCCACTGACTGTTGATTCCCCCTGACGGAATCGAACTCTGGAGAATGATAGATGGTTCGTTGGTTGCGCATATCCATATTTTTTGCCGCGTTGTTGCTATTCACAGCCGCACAGGCGGCCGACAGTGCTAAGAATATCTTTAGTGAAGAGCTTGATTCTGAGCTATATGATTGTACACTGGCGGTTACTCCCGACAAGACGGCTACCGCCAGCAGTGCCATCCGTCTTGATTTAGAAAAGGGAAATGGCAAGCGGTATATCCGCGTTGCCGTCACTAAACAACGAATTACCGTTTATTCGATGAATGGAAATCGAAAAACCGTCAGCGGTCAGTGTGATTGTCTGCTGCCTGGCGACGTCACTTCCAAATTGGCGGTATTGCGCCGTGGCGCCACACTGGCCTTGAGCTTCAACGGGAGTATCCTGTATCGCGGTGATGTACCGCGTGCACCTGGCGCGCAAGGACAATTAGAGGCAGATAACGGATGGATGGTAGACGGGCCACGCGTGCTGCATCTGGATCCGGTGGCCTTTTCCGATAATTTTATGCGTACCGCTGATGCGAATGAGGCAGGAAACTGGACGATACAACGTGGCGAATGGGCGTTGCAATCCGCATGGGACCGCGATCCCAAAGGCAATGCGCATCGCTTTGACAATATTATTTATTCGCAAAATCCTTTTGCCTGGGCCGGGCGAAGCGCTGCGGGCGCCAGTGCATTGTGCACGGTGGGAAAAGCGTTCTGGGAAGATTACACTTTCACGGTAGCTGTGCGTCCCGGCGTGGAGAGCGCCGCCGGAGTGATGGTGAATATGGCAGATGCGACCCACGGATATCTGATACGCTGGAGCCCAGCCAATGACCATAGCGCGCAAGGCGACCGCATTGTGCTGTGCAGCATCGACGGGGATAAAACCACGGTCGTCGCGGAAGATCGCGGCGGGTATATCCCGGAACAGTGGTATCGGCTCAGCGTTAGCTCCTCCCTCGATGGCCTGAAGGTACTGGTTGATGGGTGTCCGCGCCTTTCCCTTAAAGCGGTAGCTCCCTGGCGCGGCGGAATTGGCCTTTATACCGAAGGTGTGAATGGCGCGGTCTTTAATGATGTCACCGTCTATGGCCATTCGTTGAAAACGGATCTCCTGACTGAAAGCCAACAGCGACACATCAACCAGCGCTATCAGGATGATAAAAACGGAATGCAGGAATGGGCCGCGCGTTCGGATTGGACTGCGTTTCCCAGTTCGCCGACACAACTGCTTTATCGTTGCGATGTCTATGGCGACCACTGGCTGGTGCTGACAGTGCGCCCTTTCGCCGGCAAAACCGGTGAATTATGGATGGCGCTCAACGGCGACGGGACAGACCCGGTCTCCGGGTATCGCGCGGTGATCAAACGGTACGATGACAAATTGAGTTATACCCTCTTTCGCGGCTCAACCCAGTTGGCCTCGAAAACCAGCAAGCCGTTGGGCACCACCTCGGACTATACGTTTCGTTTCTGGCACACCGGGAAGAGAATCTGGCTGGATCAGGATGGAGAAATGGTGCTGGAGGCGAATAATATCCAGCCGCTCAGTGGATTGCGCCCGTCGTATCGCGCCGATGGCTGTTTCGCGCTGGCGCATGATGTCATGGTGCTCGGACATAACATTCTGGATTACACTTTTGCCGATGCGCCCATGGATTGGCTAGAGCAAGGCACCTGGATGGAGACCACGCGCTGGTCCTGTGCGCCGCACTGGTCATTCCTCGCTGGTTGGAGCCGTGGTGATGTCGTGCTCTGGCAAAAGAAACGGGCTGATGGCGATCAATCCTTCGAGGCGTTTGTCGGCCCGAAGATGGAATATCCTCGCGAACACGATATTTATGATTATCATTACCGCGATTTCGGCATCACCATCTGTAGCGACGGTCATAATCCGCGCTCCGGATATGCCGGTATCTATGGCGCGCCGGACACCACCGGGGAGAAGAACAATCAGCGCACCATTCTGCTGCGCAATGGCGTCGAAGTCGCCACGGCCGATCTCAGCGTTCCCGGACGCGGCGTAGCACATCGCATGTGGTTCGACCTGGATCTGCGTAAAAAAGGCGCGGTGATCGAATTCTGGGTAGGGGGGAAAAAGGTGTTATCCTATACCGATCCTGCCCCCATCGCCGGCGGCGTGCCCGCCATCTGGTCAACGAATAACGGCATGTCGATTGCGATGGCGCAGTGGCATTCCGCCGAATCTCCGCAACCACGCCTTGAGCCGCAAGTGATTCTCGACAATCCCTGGTACCCCGAGTGGGCGAATATCAACATGCCGCTGAAACTGAACTATCCCGATTCATGGGCGACCAATGGCAAACCAGTCATACTGCAAACGAAGACACACCTTGCGCCTGAAGGTGAAACGAGCACAGTGACGGTGAAAGAGAAAACAGTCACCTTTACCCCCACTAAACTCGGAGAGTTCTGGTATGAGATTAACGCAACGGATAGCGCTGTCCAGTCGCCAGGATTCCATCTGTTCGGTCGCGCATTTAATCCCGCGTTGGGTCGCGATGACTCGCACGCCATTGTGCTTTATCGTTTTGAGGAGGGATCGGGAGAGGTGGTTCATGACCAGAGTAAGGTCAGTCCTCCCGCGAATATGACCGTTCTTAAAGACAATAATGCCAACGGCATGCCCTTCTGGGTTCCTGGCCAGGGCCTGACCGTACGCGGCGTCAATCCGCTTATCACGGCACACGGCGTGCCAAAGCTGATGGCCATTGCGAAAGCCCGCGCCTGCACACTGGAATTCTGGGTGTCTACCGATACGATTTATCCAGCCACCGGTTGGGCCGGCTGCCTGTTATCCTGGGAGATGAAAACCGAAGAGCGGAATTTCGCCGTCGGGCATATCACCACTAATATGGCCTTTGCATCGCGCAATGCACCCATTGCGTCCGGTGATGCTAATGTCTTCCTGGGGGCCGGATTCCGCACCAGCCTGCAGCACTATGTGCTGACCTGGGACGGCACCACCACGCGCTGGTATCTGAATGGCGTGATGGTAGTCGAGAAAAAGCTGGAATGGCCTACCGATCAATGGTCACCCGATTACGCACTGTTCCTGGGTAACCAGGCAGACCTGGGACGCAACTACCTCGGCACCTATTATCTGGTCGCTGTCCATGACCGCTGTCTCAATGACGCCGATGTGCTGCGCCATTACCAGGCCGGACCGTCGGCGAAAAATACTGGTGCGCCGAAATTAAAGTGAAGTAAGCTCACGAATAATGCGGTAAGTTACATGGGTGACAAAAAATTCGTGCTCGTGCTCGTAATCGAAAAGAGATAGTGAATTATGATTCGATTACGAGCACGAGCACGAGCACGAGCACGAATTTTTGTCCCCATAAGGGCAGTGAGCAAGTCCTAATCTCCTGACTTAATCCGGGTAGCTAACTGGGCCAGACGGAACCTGACACTGTCGCATGAGGATGCTATTTGTCCAAAGGGCTTGAATTCGTCAGACCTGGGAAGCGCCTGGATGCAATATACTTAAATCATCGGTATTCGTACTGTCCTCGTTTCTTGCGCTCGTTTTGCAGGTGAACAAACACATATGACATGCTGAGTCGCAAGGGTGATGATGCTCGTTCAACGATTGTCCCCCGGGAGTTACGGGATACCGAGGGACAGGCCAGGAACAGGCATTATTTTACTATTCCAGCACCGGCAACGCAGGCAGCATGTATTCACCGAACAAACGCCTTCCCTTGGGTAAGCACTGGGAGCGCGCTTGTCCCAAGCGCTTCCGCCTTTCGCCCAACCGCTTACTTCGTCTTCGGCGGTTTGGGATTACCGATGTAGCGGATAATCTCCACATCCTGCACGATGACCAGGCCTTCCGTCACCATCTCATCGAGTGTCGGCAGAAAATTGTTGATGCGCTCGGGTTTGTCAATAATATCGATGACGACGGGCAAATCTTCCGCGAGCCGTAAAATTCGTGCGGTATGGATGCGCGTGGTGGCGCCATAGCCTTCCACCCCATGCAGCACCGTGGCGCCGGCCAGGCCCTGATCATGGGCGTGCTGAACAATGGCCGAGTATAATGGCTGGCCATGCCACTGATCACTGTCGCCAATATAGATGCGCAGATGCTTTGCCGGACCTTCTATCTTCATAATAACTTCCTTCCGTAACACCTTAGTCGTGAGTGTCATACCTAATCTAATACTTATTCTCTATGCGGGGTATCCCCTTAACGCAAGTGACCGCTACATGTGGTGTTTCCAAACGATGGTCTGCCAGCACGACACAAAAGTCATCATTCGTCCACTTTCCCAAACTATTTATTATAGCCCAGCGCATATCAACTATGCATGCCCTTCGATTCTGCGCTATACAGTTCTGCAAGGTATAGCGCCTCACGTAGACGGTATGGGTCCATTGACCGCAGGGATGCGGTCATCCACCCCGAAGGGGTGAGATGCCCCTACACCCTCCGCCGAC
>Ga0118677_10013194_pt1 | contig 11947 bp, 8 predicted proteins | sample AliMusrvi5mmetaG_FD_86154 | JGI IMG/M metagenome (GOLD analysis project Ga0118677, IMG submission 86154) | reverse complement strand
AGTTTAAGTATCAGATGAACGAAATACAAGATCTCGGATGGATTCAGAGATGATAGAAAGAAAAAACCCACAGAATATTCTGTGGGTTTAAAATAATATTTTTAACGTTGAGCATATTTTTAAGCCAGCGGTTCCGATTCTTCAATAGGTGTGGCAATATCCCTGTCAACAAGAATCCTTCCGCAATATTCGCAAACAATAATTTTCTTTCTTGATGCGATATCGAGCTGACGCTGCGGTGGAATTTTATTGAAACATCCTCCGCAGGCATCCCGCTGAACAGTCACAACGGAGAGACCATTGCGGGCATTTTTACGGATCCGGTTAAATGCCATCACAAGACGATCTTCGATAAGACTCTCAATTTTAGTCACTTTGCTCTTTAATTTTTCTTCTTCAACAGCAGTCTCCGCTGTAATTTCCTGCAACTCTTTTTTCTTTCTGATCAGATCCTCTTCACGTTCCTTAAAAAGTTTTTCAGAGGCCTCCGCAGCTTCAGTTTTGGCTTTTATATCCTGTGTAAACTCCCTGATTTTCTTTTCGGAAAGTTCAATTTCAAGCGTCTGAAACTCAATTTCTTTCGAAAGAGAGTCAAATTCACGGTTATTGCGAACGTTTTCCTGTTGCTCTTTATATTTTTCGATTTTGGATTTCGAATCTTTTATTTCAGTTTTCTTATTCACAATTGCCGTGTTCAGGCTTTTAAGTTCGTCGCTGAAATTGGCAAGACGCGTCTTTAATCCTACGATTTCATCTTCAAGATCCTGCACTTCAAGCGGGAGTTCCCCACGCAGGGTGTTGATTTTATCTATCTCTGAAACAACAGTCTGAAGCTCATAGAGCATTTTTAGTTTCTCCTGAACAGAAACCTCTTTTCCTTCGGTTGGCTTGCTTATATTTACTGGCATATACTGAAAATTACAATTTATGTTACCTCTGACAAAGATACAATACAGGGTTCGTTTTTACCTGTGACAAACGGAGTGCAAAGGTAGGAAATTTTTTTATAAGTATTTCATAAAAAAGCTCCTTGGTGAATTGTTCGCTTTCGTAGTGTCCGATGTCGGCTACAACGATTTTCTCTTCTGCATCAAAAAAATCGTGATATTTCATGTCGGCAGTGATGAATACATCAGCTCCGGCTGCTATGGCATTGGATAAAAGAAAACTTCCTGAACCTCCGCAAACGGCCACCTTTTTTACTGGTTTCCCCAATAAGTAGGTGTGCCTGATGCATTTACATCCGAATATGTCATGCAGGCGGGATAAGAAACCGATTTCATTTTCGGCTCCGGGAAGTTCACCTATCATCCCTGCACCTATTTCATTCAGGCTATTTTCGAGGGAATAAATGTCGTAAGCCACCTCTTCGTAAGGATGGGCTTTTAATAACGCATTTATTACTTTATTCTTTAGATATCTTGGAAAGATTGTTTCGAACCTTGTCTCATTTTCAAAATGAAACTCACCGGGTTCTCCAACATATGGATTGGCAGCTTCACCCCCTCTGAATGTACCTGTCCCATCTGCGCTAAAACTGCACATGTCATATTTCCCGATCGAACCGGCTCCTGCTGTAAAAAGTGCCTCCCGAACAGAATTGAGGTGATCGTGAGGGATAAAGGTAACCAGTTTAAACAGTTGTTCTTTCACTGGTGCCAGAACACCCAGATTTGTCAACCCTATTTTTTCACAAATTTTCAAATTAACACCTCCTGAAATGTTGTCCAGATTCGTGTGGGCCGCATAAATGGCAATATCGCTTTTAATTGATTTAATCACACACCGCTCGACATACGAATTCCCGTTGATTTTTTTTATCCCTTTAAAGAGGATGGGGTGGTGGGCTATAATCAGTTCACATCCTGTTTCAATAGCCTCATCAATTACTGCTTCTGTAACATCAAGTGTTATCAGTGCAGATGTGACTTTCATCTCAGGATCGCCGATGATCAGTCCGGCATTGTCATACGATTCCTGATAGACAGGAGGAGCTACTGATTCAAGATAGGCGATGATTTCCCTGATGGTCATGATAATTAAAGAATTAAAAACAGATCAGTTGGAAGATGTAAATTGCCACGAAAATTTACGTTTACAAAGCCTCTCTTATTTCGAGGAGATAGCTCTTTATCTGTTGCAATTTTTGTACAATTTCAAAGGTGTTTTCTGTCTCCGTTTTATTTTCCCTGATTTTGGTCTTTGCCCCCTTTAACGTCATCCCTCTTTCTTTGACCAAATGATTGATTAGTGCCAAATGATTAATGTCTTCGAGAGTATAAAAACGGTCACCCTTCTTATTTTTAAATGGCTTTATCGTATCGAATTCTTTTTCCCAGAAACGGAGCGTGGAAGGGGCAAGCCCAAACTTTGCCGCAACCTCACCGATTGAATAGTAGTGCTTTTCTGATTTAGGTTCCTTGAATGCCACTGTAAAAATTATTTTAGTCGAAACTTTGTCCCATATTAGACGATATCGCAATCATCTTCTCGTATTCAGCAGGTGACAGATCCTGGAAATAGTAGTTCTGAGGATTCACTTTCACCCCGTTTTTACTCACTTCGTAATGAAGGTGCGGAGCGGTTGATGTTCCGGTACTGCCCACAAAACCAATCACATCTCCACGGTTCACCTTCTGTCCCACCTGAACATTAAGCCTGCTTAAGTGAGCGTAGTAAGTCTCATAGCCATAACCATGATCGATAACAACAGTATTGCCATAACCAATTTCCCTTTCCGCTGATTTAACTACGCCAATTCCTGTCGCAAAAACATCAGTCCCAATAGCAGCAGTAAAATCCATGCCATAATGGAAACGAAGGATTTTGTAAATTGGATGCATCCTCATTCCCCAGCCTGAAGCCGTTCTCTTGAGGTCATTATTTGATACCGGCATGATTGATGGCATACTCGCGATCATCTTCTCTTTATTCATAGCCATCTTGGCCACTTCATCGTATGACCTGGCCTGAACAAATACCTGTTTTGAAAGGATATCCAGTTTCTTCGTAGTATTAATGATCAACTCGGCGTTATCCATCTCTTCGAGTTTGGAATAACGATTGGCTCCTCCAAAACCTGCCATCCTAACCGACGAAGGGATTGGTTCTGCTTCAAAAATGACCCGGTAAATATTGTCATCACGATTTTGAATATCCTCAAGTACCTTCGAAATTTTTTCGAAGTCTTTATTCAGCAGATTGTATTGCGAAAGCAATTGCTCATTTTGGCGCCTGAGTCTCTTTGTTTGGGGAGGATCAAAAAACTGCAGGAAAATAAAGAAGAAAATTACTCCCGAGACAACCCCGGTTGATAAATATCCAAGTACACGCTTCACCAGCGTTTTGATATTTCTCTCTATTAAATCAAAACTCAGGGTATCCGGATTGAATCTGTAATTGGTTTTACCCATCTCTTTACTCTTTTATTTTGGTTCAATATGGCCAAAATTAGCGAAATAATCTAATTTTGCAACGATTTTTATAAAATATGACCTTACGATTGAGCGCAAAACTATAAAAATTATTCTTTTTGCGATCAATTCTGTGCCATTAAGGTTGATTTTAAAGGTTTTTAACAAATACATTATATGAATTCGAAACAGATTCGTCAGACATTTCTCGATTTTTTTGCTTCAAAAGCTCACGCGATTGTACCATCAGCCCCTATGGTTGTTAAAAATGACCCTACATTGATGTTTACCAACGCAGGGATGAACCAGTTTAAGGATATTTTTCTTGGAAATTCGCCCGCGAAGTCTCCCCGTGTAGCTGATACTCAAAAATGTCTGAGGGTTTCCGGCAAGCATAACGATCTTGAGGAGGTTGGTCATGATACTTATCATCACACCATGTTTGAGATGCTCGGAAACTGGTCGTTTGGTAATTATTTTAAGGAAGAGGCGATCGACTGGGCATGGGAATTGCTTGTCGGTATTTATAAAATTCCTGTAAATAAATTGTATGTCACAGTTTTTGAAGGAGATGAAAAGGACGGAGTCTCGATGGACACGGAAGCTCACAGTTTCTGGCGCAAATATCTGCCCGAAGAGCGGATCCTTAAAGGGAACAAGAAGGATAATTTCTGGGAGATGGGAGACTCGGGACCATGTGGCCCATGTTCCGAAATACATGTTGATATCCGGAATGAAGATGAGAAGAGTAAGATTGACGGACGTGATCTGGTAAATGAGGGACATCCGCAGGTAATTGAAATCTGGAACCTTGTGTTCATTCAGTATAACCGCAAAGCAAGCGGTCAGCTTGAAGAACTTCCTGCAAAACATGTCGATACCGGAATGGGATTTGAGCGGTTGTGCATGGTGATACAGGAGAAACAATCGAATTACGACACCGATGTCTTTCAGAATGTAATTAACCAGATCGGCTTATTGGCCGGGAAAAAATACGGATCTGAAGAAAAGGCAGATATCGCAATGCGGGTAATTGCCGACCACCTGCGTGCCATTTCGTTTGCAATTACTGACGGACAATTACCATCGAATAATAAAGCCGGATATGTGATCCGTCGTATTTTGCGACGTGCCGTCCGTTATGGATATACTTTTCTTGATTTCAGAAAACCTTTTATCCATCAGTTAGTTCAGGTATTGGCTGATACCATGGGAGAGGCATTCCCTGAATTGATTAAACAACAGGAGCTTGTTGTAAACGTAATTCGTGAAGAGGAGGATTCCTTTCTTCGTACCCTCGAAACCGGAATTAAAATGCTCGATACAATCATTGACAGGACCAAAAAGAACAACGGAAATGAAGTGAGCGGTGTTGTGGCATTTGAGTTATACGATACCTTTGGTTTTCCGCTTGACCTTACTGAACTTATCCTCCGCGAACAGGGTCTGACGGTGAACCGCGATGAGTTTGAACTGGCCATGGATGCACAGAAAACCCGTTCCAGAAGTGCTACACAGCTTGAAACAGGGGACTGGATTGAGGTCCAGCAGGCAGTTGATGAAGGCTTTGTAGGCTATGACACCCTCGAAGCTCAGGTTAAGATTAACCGTTACAGGAAAGTTAAAGGGAAAAAGGGAGAATTTTTTCAACTGGTTTTCAATACCACCCCATTTTATGCTGAATCGGGAGGGCAGGTCGGAGATTCAGGAACACTCGAAATAGACGGTGCTAAAATTGAAATATTTGATACCGTTAAAGAAAATAACCTGACGGTTCATCTCTCAAAGGAACTTCCGGAGAATCACGATAAAATTTTTACGGCAAAGGTTAATGTAATGAATCGCCGGCTCACCGAGAACAATCATACGGCAACACACCTTCTTGACCATGCTTTACGCGAAGTGCTTGGCAACCATATAGAACAAAAAGGCTCTTTGGTTACCCCTGATTCTTTACGTTTTGACTTTAACCATTTTCAGAAGGTAACTGAAGAAGAACTACTTCAGATTCAGCGACGGGTCAACCAGTTGATCCGGGCTAACGAAAAGTTGGATGAGCGACGCGAAGTTCCGATAGCTGAAGCAGAATCGATGGGTGCTATTGCTCTGTTCGGGGAGAAATATGGCGATAATGTCAGGGTAATCCGGTTTGGCGACTCTGTCGAATTATGTGGTGGTACCCATGTTCAGTCTACAGGAACTATTGGTCAGTTTGTAATACTTTCTGAAGGCTCTATATCTGCGGGTGTGCGCCGGATTGAAGCGATTACGGCCGGAAAAGCTGAGGAATATATCGAACGTAATTTAAAAACATTGAAAGAGGTTGCTCTTTTATTTAATAATCCGGCAGACCTTAGAGTGGCAATAGACGAATTGTTTACAAAATTTCAGGGGCTAACCAAACAGGTTGATTCTTTTGAAAAAGAAAATGCCGGAAAATTAAAGAAGGAACTTATGCTTAAGGTCGAGTCAATCGATGGCATTAATTTTCTTGCACAACAGTTGAAGGCAGATAACTCAGCAATTATTAAAGATATTGCATTTCAGTTAAAAGGGGAGATTGATAACCTGTTTCTTGTACTCGCGGCTGAGATTGATGGCAAAGCCAACGTTCATGTGATGATTGCCGATAATCTGGTGAAAGAGCGCGGATTAAATGCGGGTACGATCATTCGTGAACTGGCCAAAGCGGTAAATGGGAGCGGAGGGGGACAGCCTTTTTATGCAACAGCTGGAGGGAAGGAACCTGAAGGAATACCAGAATTAATCAGTAGTGCACGGCGGTTATTAAAATAGACCGGAAAAAAATAGGTAAGGCAGATGAACAATCATCTGCCTTAGTTTATTATCTGTTTACCACACTAAATATTTTTAGAATGAAGAATATTATAAATTTCCTTTTATCAGTTACAACCGCCGGGTTCCTGCTGCTGCTCTTTGCAATTGCTTTGGCATTCGCCACTTTTGTTGAAAACAGCTATGGAGTCGAAGCCGCTCGTTCGCTGGTTTACAATTCATGGTGGCTCGAATTAATTCTGCTCCTCTTATCAGCGAATATGATTTCCAATTTTATCAGGTATAAAATGTATAAGCCTCAGAAGCTAACTATGGGAACATTCCATCTTGCATTTATACTGATCATTATCGGAGCCGGTGTGACCCGCTATTTCGGAAGTGAAGGAGTCATGCATATTCGCGAAGGGGAATCTACGAATGTGCTTGTTTCGGCAGAGACTAAATTCAATGTAGTAGCCGAATACAAGGGAGAACAACACCGAATCTCGATGTCTGCCAGCCAATCATCGCTTTCAGGAAAAAAAATATCATCTGCGATTCATATAGGAGGGAAAGAGATTGTGGTTAAATTGGTTGAATATTTACCTGAGGCGCAGCGAACTATTGAACCGGATAGTCATGGAGAACCAATAATAGATTTCGTATATGCCCAAAATGGTTCCATGAAGGGTGAACTGCTTCATTCGGGCCAGGTAGTCAATGCAAATGATAATGTTACTGTAGGTTTTAATGCTTCAGCTAATGTGCGCTTTATGCTTAGGGGCGATAGCCTGATGCTCAGTGCCAGGGATACCATTAGCAGCATGGATATGCAGGGTAAAGATGCAATCAATTTCCCCCCTGGAACTGAAATTGAATGCGCCGAAAAAGTAATTTACCGGATTGGGAGTACTTCACTCGTGGTGAAGAGATTCTTACCGTCGGCAAAGGCAGTCGCTGTTGCCGGTAATGGGACTCCCACTGGTGAAAATGCCCTGACTATTCAGTTGACCGACAATCAGAAACAACAGTTAGTCACGCTGTGGACTTCCGGAAAGAATGAATCTTCAAAGTATACAGCAACCCTCGAAGGGGTGAATTACCGGTTATGGATTGGTCCGGAGGAGACGATTTTACCCTTCTCAATAAAGCTAAATGACTTTGTTTTATCAAGGTATCCGGGATCGAACAGCCCTTCGTCGTACGAAAGCCTGATTACCCTTACGGATTCTGAGCTGAGTGTGAAAAAGGATTATAAAATATTTATGAATAATGTTTTGAAACACAGAGGTTATCGTTTTTACCAGTCATCCTACGATATGGATGAAAAAGGGACAATCCTATCGGTAAACCACGATCTTGCAGGAACAGGAATCACCTATCTCGGATATTTTCTGTTGTTTCTGGGAATCCTGTTATCGATCTTTAATCCGCGGAGTCATTTCTTCGGATTGATGAAACGTGCCTCAGCCGGAACATCATTGCTATTGTTTCTCCTTTTGAGTAGTTTTTCTTCCGGCGCAGCTGAACCTCAGCCTGTTTCTCCGGTAATTGCGAAAGAATTTGCCAAAGTCTGGGTACAGGGGCACGACGGTCGGATTAAACCATTTAGCACACTCGCATATGAAGTGGTGATGAAGGTCTCCCGTTCGGAAGCTCTTGCAGGACAATCGCCTGAGCAGGTTGTGCTGGGAATGTCAGCACGTCCGCAGGAGTGGCAACAGGTGGAGATGATTGCCATCTCTGACGATAAAATTGAAGCCAAACTCGGGAGGAGTGGTGGAAAGGCGACTTTTGGCGATTTCTTCGATCAACAGGGTAACTATAAACTGGCCAATGATGTCCAGTTATCTTATGGAAAGAATCCAGCCGAACGGAATGTTTACGACAACAATATTATTAAAGTTGATGACCGGCTCAATGTTGTTTATCAGGTTTATCATGGTGATATGTTTCGTTTTTTCCCTTCGCCAAATAGTAGTGACCAGACCTGGTATACTCCAATAGCAAAACTGCCAGCTTCTTTTGGTCCTGACTCTGTAATTGTCCTCCGTTCTTTCCCGAATGTTCTTATGGCATTGCAGAGTGGGGATACGGAATCCGGGGTCAGATCATCAGCTTTTATTGTCGGATATCAGGAACGTTATGGATCGGCACTTATTCCGGGAAAAACGAAGCAGCAACTTGAAATTCTGTACAATCATATCAATATTTTTAAGGAGCTCTCCATCTGGTATGTCCTGCTTGGATTTATCTTGGTTGGACTCTTCTTTTATTCGCTGTTTACAGGTAAACCGCTGCGAAAAAAGGCAGTAACTTATGCTGTCATCGGCTTGTTCGTTGGTTTTCTGGCTCATGTCGCAGGATTGATCGTGAGAGGATATGTCTCAGGTCATATGCCGTGGAGTAACGGATATGAATCGATGATCTATATTGCATGGGCGATCATGTTGGCAGGGTTGATTTTTGCACGCCGAAATCCGATGGTTCTGGCTGCTGCAGCCATCCTCTCCGGTCTGACCCTTTTTGTTGCCCAGATGAGCTGGCTAAATCCCGAAATCACCAACCTTGTTCCGGTATTAAAATCTTACTGGCTGGCCATTCATGTGGCTGTGATTACGGCGAGCTATGGCTTCCTTGGTGTAAGTGCAATTATTGGCTATATCGTGCTGATAATGGCTGCTTTTCAAAACCCTGCAAACCGTGGCAGAATCATCCTGACGGTAGAGCACCTGACACTAATCAACGAGGCCGCGATGATTCTTGGACTATATTTTCTGACCATCGGGACATTTCTTGGTGGAATTTGGGCCAATGAATCGTGGGGACGTTACTGGGGTTGGGATGCAAAGGAGACCTGGTCGCTGATCACCATTCTGATTTACGGGTTCATTTCGCATATGCGGCTTATCCCTGGGTTCCGTGGCTGGTTCGCCTATAACCTTGCTTCTGTGATTGGTTTAATGTCGGTACTGATGACCTATCTTGGGGTGAATTATTACCTCTCAGGTCTCCATTCCTACGGAAGCGGTGAAGGGTTACAGTTCCCGATTGTATTGGTTGTCGTATTTGCGCTGATTGCCGTTATTGCAGTTGTGGCGAAAAAGAAAGAAGATACTCTTAGTGGGAGGTAGGAAATTGTAGTTTTTAACTCTCTGAATAATATTACAAATCCTGACAGGTTTCCGAAGACTGTCAGGATTTTTTTACTTTTACAAAAAAATGTAACCGCTATGACCGTAAAACGCACTTTCGATATTCTCGAACATTGTCTGAAAAACTATCCCCGTGCAGATGCTGTCTGCGGGAAATACGACAACCAATGGATTCCTTTCAGTACAGGGGAATTTGCCCGCAAGTCGGAATTACTTGCACTTGGACTCATGGCCATTGGGATGAAGAAGGGGGATCGTGTTGCCACAGTCTCTGGGAACCGTCCCGAATGGAGTTTTGTCGATATGGCACTGGCAATGTCGGGAGCTGTTCATGTTCCTGTCTATCCGACGATCAGCGAGGAGGAGTACCGTTATATTTTTGCACATGCAGAAACACGTTACATTTTTGTCTCAGACGATAAATTGTATAAGAAACTAAGTCCGATGATCGGACATATATCGGGGCTGGAACAGGTTTTTACCTTTAATCAGGTGAAAGGTGCGCCTAATATAGAATCGCTATATGAACTTGGAAGAGAGAACGAACATATACTCTCTCCGCTATTGGCGCAGATGAAGCAGTCGTTAGGAGAGGAGGAGATGGTTACGATGATCTATACCTCCGGAACTACAGGGATTCCCAAAGGGGTGATGCTTTCGCACCGTAACCTTGTGTCCAATTTCACTACACATGCCAATAATTTTGAGCTGGGACCTGCTCATAAGGCGATTTCGTTTCTTCCGCTATGTCATATTTTTGAACGCATTGTGAATTATAATTTCCTTTATAAAGGAATCGGTATGTACTACGTCGAGACACTCGCCGGGATTATGCCTGCAATTAAAGAGGTTCAGCCCGATGTTTTCTGCGGTGTGCCCCGTTTGCTGGAAAGAGTTTACAACAGCATTCTTACAAAAGGGAAACAACTGAAAGGGATAAAGAAACGACTCTTTTTCTGGGCCGTTGACCTGGGGCGTCGGTATGAGCATAACATGAAAATGTCTCCCTCGTATCGTTTCAAACTTGCCATCGCCGATAAGCTGATCTATTCGAAATGGCGTGCAGGTCTGGGTGGAAACCTTAAAATTGTAGTTTCCGGCGGAGCTGCCTTACAACCACGAATTGCCAGAGTTTTCAGTGCAGCAAAGATCTATGTTTTGGAAGGATATGGTCTGACAGAAACATCACCAGTTGTTGCTGTTGGTAATTTAACGACACGTGAATTAAAAGTTGGAACCAATGGGCCGGTATTGCCGGGCGTTCAGGTAAAGATTGCCGAAGATGGGGAGATTCTCACCAAAGGACCAAATCTGATGATGGGTTATTACCGCCAGCCTGAGCTCACTGCCGAGGTGATCGACGAGGATGGCTGGTTTCACACGGGAGATATCGGTGTGCTCGATGAGGGGAAATACCTGAAGATAACCGATCGGAAAAAGGAGATCTTTAAACTGACCGGAGGTAAATATATTGCGCCGCAAATGATCGAAAATAAGCTGAAAGAGTCGATGTTTGTTGATCAGGTGATCGTTATCGGAGATCATGAAAAGTTCGCCAGTGCCCTTATCGTTCCGAATTTCGAGTACCTTCACGATTGGTGTGCCGAGCAGCTGATACTTTTCAAGGATAATTCAGATTTGGTCGCTCAACCCAAAGTGCAATCTGAATTTCTGCGAGAAGTGAAGGAGATCAACAAAACCCTTGGACAGCATGAGGAGATCAAAAGGTTCAGATTAATTGCCGATTCATGGAGTCCGCAAACCGGGGAATTATCTCAGACACTAAAACTTAAACGCAAATTTATTGAAGCCAAATATAAAGGTGTAATCGAAGAGATATTTGCTGCTTCGCGCGAAGAAGATTAATATTTTAATTTGTCCAGGTCACGTTTCAGATATTTGAACATTCCAAATTTAAGGGATGCTACGGCTGCAAATCCACTCAGATCGCCCGAGGTAATTGAATTGTAACTTACATTTCCCGTATAACGATAGGTAGTCCCTAATCCAAGTTTTGCATATTTCCAGATATTGAATTCAATTATCATACCCGATTCAGCAAAAAGAAAGTTGGGAGTTCCGGATAATGTTCCGTTCGTGTTTCCTGTTATACTGAGCTTGCCAACTCCGGTAGTCAATGGAAATGTGAGATGAACCATCTGAAGAGGCCACAAGGTATACTCAAGATGCAAACCACCCCACCTCATTTTAAGATTGCCTGAGCCATTCGCTGATGGAAGATTGATATCCTTTAAAGTTAAATTGTATTGTACCCCGATCAGGATTTTTTTGTGAATAATCATCCCAACACCAAATCCGGGAATAGTGCTGGATTGAAGATCGATCTGACTGAATTGAACAACCGGATTGATGTAAAAATTCAGATCCCTGGGCTTATCCTTAAACAGATGGTCCATCGGATTTAGTTGTGCCTGAACTTGAAGTATCGTCAAAAAGAGGAGAATTAATGCCAGTAATTTCTTCATAACTTATTTTATTAAATGGCCCTGTTTTTAGTTTTAATATAAAATCCAATTATTAAAGGTAGGAACATATATGATTGTTTATTAAATAGAATATTTTTATTCTTGCACTAAATATAAG
>Ga0118677_10013191_pt1 | contig 11951 bp, 18 predicted proteins | sample AliMusrvi5mmetaG_FD_86154 | JGI IMG/M metagenome (GOLD analysis project Ga0118677, IMG submission 86154) | reverse complement strand
GTCCCATTCAACGGCCTCCAGTGACGCTGCAATGTCCCGCTCAAGCCTGCGTTCCGCAGCCTGCTGACTAGTCACTTTTCCGGCAGGATGTCCGCCTGAACGGTTCAAAGCATTCAACACATACCCTAGCATTTTCGGCTTGGACGAAGGCTCGATTTCGCGGACCCATCGCAGCAAACGAGGCATTCCATAAACAGAGATCCGGTCCGGAATCGTTACCGGGATATAGTAAGCACATGCCCGTAACATTGCCTGGGTGAGAAACATCTTGTTAGGCGGACAGTCCACGATCACGTATTCGTACTCATCCTCAAAGTGATTCAACATCTGCTTGCAGTAAAGATGCAGTTGCTCAACATGTTGACCGCCCCTTGCCAAGGTCTTTGCAATCTCGATATCAAGCATATCGATATCGAATGCACCCCGAATGATTCCCAGATTCTTCGGCGCCAAGGAGTCCTTCGGTGGAAAGACGTATTTGTTGAAATCAGTTTTTGTTATGCGGGTCCACTTCTCCGGGATGACAAGATTGAAGATTGTCAACTCAGTCTTGCTGACTTCGTCAGGATTGAATCCCAAGGCCAGTGAAAGGCTGCATTGCGGGTCGATGTCCAGAAGAAGCACCTTCTTCTTTGTCTCTTGGGCAAGGTAGTACCCCAAGAGGCAAGAGAGCGTCGTTTTCCCCACGCCACCCTTGTAGTTGATGATGGCCATGGAACCCGGGTGCCGCGGCGCGGTCATATTCTCCAACCCAGCCTTTGTTCCCTTATCAAGGATCTCATCCAACTTTGCCATGATGCCCCGCCTCCTTCGCATTCCCATTCCGCACGTCTCGTCCAGTCCCAACAATACCGGCCCATCCATCTGCGACACCTTGCACCGCCATTGCCGTCCGACCAGCTGGACCGGAATCCTCTTACCCCGGATCCATATATGGATCGTGTCCCTACTGCCCTCAACTGTTCTGCCATCTCTTCCACAGAGAACCAACGGTCTTCCCCCCTGTTCATGTCCTTTCGCGGAATTCGTATAGCTCGCTGTAGAACAAAAGCTACCAGACGAGGTCGGAGAAAACCAGAGAGAAATGGCAAGGACAGCGGCAAAGAATCGCCGCAGGGATTTCTGGTTATTGGATATTGGTTTCTGTGTATAAAGAAACGAGGCCAAAAAGGGCTATGGGCTTGAGAGGCCCGGCTAAGTTAAGTTGTGGCGGCTAGCCTGAATAATTCATGAACAGCCCTAACGGGCTTAACTACAAACGACTTAAGCAATTGTTTGTAGTTAACGCCGTAAGGCGTGTTCTTGTGAACAACCCGTTTGGTGGAAGGCGATTAAGATTGGTTGATGGGTCGGGATTAAGAAATCTTCCGACAATCGCTTAACGCCCCTTCATTCCGCCCTCGCTCACCTTGCCGAAAACCTCCGACAATCCCACGTTCCCGGCACCCATGAAGAGCCAAGAGACGAGGTAAGCGACCGCCAACGCCACGAGTAGCCAATACAGAACAGCCAATGCGACGCCACGGCCATCCTGTTTGCGGGACGATGCATATCCCGATGGACACGCGAAGAGGCGATAGCCGATCCAGAGATTTAGAAACGGTGCAACCGTCGCCAGCACCCACCATCTACTCATACCAAGGGCGGCAAGGCGCATCACTGACACTCGCGCGTAGATACACAACGCAATCGTTCCGCCAATCCAGTGCGGCCACCTATGATCCGGCAAGATGAGTTGAATGAGAAGTTGGAAGAAAAGGAAGATGAGGAGAAGGAAGGCGGAAGCGAGGAGGAAGGTGGAGGAACCGACAGCCGCCGGGCGTACACGGTGTCTGAACCGGTTCAGTCGAGTGAGTACGAACACTAGGATAAGGGGACGGATGACGTACATGGCAATCGACTGCACCGTCGGATTGTTACCCAACCCGTCGAACGGGGGCGGAAGATTGGGAACGCCTTCCCAGTTCTGTATGAAGGCCCGCACCTGTGGACTGACGGCCCAGTGTTGCAGGCATGCGACAACAGCAAGCAGCAGCACTGTCAGGATGTATGTTCCTCGATGGGCATAGGCCTGTACCACCAGTTGTGGTGATTGTTGCGCATGGAACTCCGGCAATCGCTGTGGTGGCGCACTCGACTCCGGCAAGGGCTTGAGCCGGAGTTTGGACGCACGGACCGACTCCCCGCCGCCAACAAGGGCGGCCATAGACGAATTCTGATCGTCACGTTTTAGAGGCTTGCCGTCAACGGGCAAGGTTCAGCCCTCCTTCTTCGTGGCCGCAGTTCCATAGCATCCCGCAGGCTCTTTGATCCGACGGCACCCTATCGGTCAGGTTATAAGAAATTGCTTTTGCGACATGGCCATCAACCATAACCATTTTTGCCTTGTTTGAAGTTTAAGAACTACGACTGGGATTAAAACACTGTCTTGAGCTAGCGTCAAGAACAGGTCCTGAGGCGAATTTGACAAATTGGCAAAAATCATATTACGTTTCTGCAATTGGGTGGCCCGACGGCTTGCTACTCTGCGAAATCAGCCTTCGCTACAAAGGAGTAACGGGGACAGACACGGATTTTCATTCACATGATACATCCCGGCGCCACCGCGCAGGAGTTCTGTCGTGCAGTTGCACAGGGAAGCGGGTGGCAATTACTTGCAGGCTTCAAGAAGATCGTAAAAAGAAATTATCCAGAATGCGGCATGAAACTTTCCTAATTCTTAAGGGCTGGTACTGTCAGGGGACAGCAACTTCCGAATACTGGAGTTTTCCAAATGGGTGAGGCGTTTCCTTCGGTATCTGATTTCCGCTTTCGCGGTATGAACCTGGAATTCCATCTGTGAATTGATCTCGTACTTCTGTTTACAGCGTGGTCAGAATGCATTCATCGGTTTTCCTTCCCGCGCCCGTTGGTCAAGAGTTCTTTCTCAAGGGCTTTGATTCTCTGTTGGATCAACTGCCTTTCTTCCTTGCTTGGGTTTGTCTGGTACTGGCGATGGAGTTTGCGCCACTTCTGCAACCACTGGTCGAGCCACGAAAGTAATTCCTGAATGTCCTTGTCTGGTTTCTTGATCATTGTCATCCTTCCTTTCTTACCGAATCAACGTGCCTCCTCAAACTGCGGCACGGAGCGACGCTAGTTTCCATGTGGGTGTTCGGCTTCCGGATCTCGAAGCATCTGGCGCAACACCCGAAGGACATCTTGACTCAAGACTCGACCTTCGGCTGTAATCGCACATCGCAGAAGGGGTCCAGACACCCTCTCAGTATCGTGTAGATAGCCGAGCAATTCGAGGTGGAAGACTACCCCTATCGAGTACTTGGATGTCCCGGCGGCAAGGAGTTGCTCACGCGATCCAGCGAGATAGGTGTTGAGTTGTTCAGAAGCACAGCACTGCAGGTGATGAACGGATTGGTATTCGCGGAACGTTGCACGGTCGGAGAAGGCGTGGCTGAGTGATATGCAAACGAGTCCCCGCGTCTTGCGCTCATCAATCTTTTCTCTAGCGTCCTTGGCTCTCCCCACAATGTTGTCGAGCGAGCGCGGTCTCTTGCACTCAACGGGCCATTTGTGCATCAACAGGTATTCTACACGCTTCTGGTATCGAGAGCATTGCTTGGTATGTATGAAAGAGGGACGAATACCGCACCGTAAGAAGTCATTTGCCGAGGTGAGTTCGTACGCAGCGTCGTAGAACTGCTCCTCCTGATCGGCGTCACCATGCCTTCGCGATGAAACGGTTTCAAGTGCCTGTTGCACGGTCGGCACACTGGAAGCATGCAAGCAAGCGATTGCATCAGCCAAGTGCCAGAAACACAGCAACGGATACCCAACTGTCACTGCACGCTCGTCTGTCCCAGCGTCAGTCGCACTGGATGCAAGATCCCCTGTTCGCGCGACGTACTTCCTCACCTCGTCCATCAGGTAGTGCAGTTCCGTGTCAGGGCCGGCGGATATTGATCTCTCCGCAAGAACGCGGCGGACCTCCGCAAGAAGCTGTTCAAACTCAGCAGCACCAATAATAGCCATTTTTCACCATTCCTCTCTTATCTATCTCCGCCGAACATATTCGCTTCAGTTTCGCCGCGGAAGCCCCGTAAACTGGAAGCGGTTCGGAAATTTTCATAGATTCATTGCTTTGAAGATGGTCAACAAAATGATGGAGATAACAAATGAAGTCAATTGTGTATCAAACAAGAGGCGTTGGATTGTGGCGACGGATTTTGGAATGGCGGGCTCAACTGCGGCATTCCGAACTGAAAGTTTGGAGTTCCGTAACACCCAATAGCGATCACGGGTTGTGCTGTAAAGCAATAGGATGCCCGACAGTGAAGAGATGGTTAGAAGAAACCAAGAAAGATGAATCAGATAAGGTAGAGCCGATGTCGGTTTCAGAAATTGGCTCTCAAAAGATAGCATAAACACCAATCCTCCGAACGATATACTAATGAGTAGTTTTGAGAAGCCGATATGGGCTAGTTTTAATTGTTCAAGAGGGTGTTCTATATTCATGTCTTTCTGATCCGAACATTATATTATCCATCAAAAATATCATGGCATCGACGATTTACCGAGCCATGATATACCTAAAGGCTTTGGCGGACAGGGCAGGCACGCAACGCCATGCAACGGTACTACGAGCAGTTCCAGGGCATTGCTCTGAAAGTGAGATTGGAGTGGTCAACGCACCAGGATTCATCCGCCAACCCCTCCCACCAATTATCGCCAACGCCAATAGCATAATTATCAACCAACACGAACAAAATACGACAGCCGCAATATGGATGGCAAGAATTATCCTGAGACAGAAATACCCGTGAGGATTTCGCAGGGTCACCGATCGGATCGCCTACCCCGATCTATGCTATTCGCTTGGCCCGTGTATTTGATTTCCCGGCTTCGCTCAGAGCTTTGGCATGGCAAGCCGGGGCTTCTTGAAGACCCGGCGCAGATCGAAGGGCAAAGATGGGCTCTCCGCTCCCCTCACGGGTATAAAGTTGCCATCATCTTCTCTTGCCGGAACTGGGCTCTTGTCCTGTCGAATGACAGGAACCTCCTTGATTCACCCAAATCCAAATGTCATAATTGCCGCATGATTTGTATTTGGTACACTCGCGGAGTGTACCCGCAAACAGCTGGGCTAGCCCGGCACACGCCGGACGTTAGGACACGGAACAGACGACAGAAGAGGATATCCTGACTTTCTGAATTATTGGTTGAGTCGTACAATTATTAGCGGGATTAACAGCACTAAGGAGCGGGTTATGAGAAGAACGATGAAAATGGTGGTGATGGGAATAGTATTGATGGTTTCTGCGGTTCTTTTAAGGGCAGAACAAACAAATTCTGATGCTTTATTGACATTGATTGTAAAAAAGCAGGGTCAGGAACAGGCTTTGATTGATGCCTACGGCAAGGTTTTGGATTCAATGATGGCCGAATTGAAAAATAAGGGAGACCTTGACAATTACATCATCGTGGATAACGAAAAGAAGCGATTTGTTGCGGAAAAGACTGTACCGTTTCCTGCTAGTGCCAAGGATATGTTCAAGGTGCCTGTGAATGGATATTTCAAGGCAAGGATAACGCTTTTGAAGCAATATATTGTGGTGTTGGATGGATTGATGAAGGTAGAGTTGAAAGCTAATCGGGTTGATAGTGCGAAGGAAGCGAAGGACGAGAAGGACAAGGCTGTGGCTGAGTTGGCTGATTTGGAAAGCAGGATGCCAAAGGAAGTTGCGCCTATTTCAACCAATACGGTTAAGATGGTAAATTCTGTGGATGTGAAGCGTGCGAAGATTGTTTCTGATTTGGTCGGCACTTGGGATGTAAGTGTTGGACAGAATAATTATAGAGCGAAGTGGGTTTTTAAGAAAGATGGAACGGCACAACAAGGTTCTGGTGTTGGAAATGTTAAGGGTGAATGGGCTATAGAAGATGGTAGAATTCGTTTTACTTGGAACAATGGAACTTGGGATGCCTTTTCTCTTCCGTTGTCGAAGTCGGTCAATGGCGATAGTTGGGCAGGTTCGGATAAGGTTAGGGCTACCAAAATAAGATAGGCAGGCTCTTATTGAGGACGGACAGAGACGGAGTATTCATAATGGCGTTCCTGATGTGGATGAGAGTAAGAGATTGCCGCAGCGGTGAAATGTTTTGGGCGCAACGTGACTTTGACGAGGATACCATCACGGTTATTCGAAAGCATGACGTCAATGGTCGATCTACTCCTGATTGGTTCCATACCATCACAGCAAAGTTTGCCAATAAGTATGAGATAATCGACGCGCATGATCGAGAAGGGTATGAACAATATGGATGGTGTTTGCTGGGTTGGGACGAGATTCCAATCTAGCCAGAATCGTTTCTCACGCGACAGTAGGGACGGTGCAGGGGCCAGACATGGATTTCGACTGAAGAGGCCACGTGCATCCTTCTTCGCTCGGAAGCTTCCGCCGTCGCTCAAGGAGCTATGGCGCAAGGATACGGGGACAGATACGGATTTCCACAAAAAAGTCGGCAGTGGTCACATGCGCCCACAGGATTCAGCCACGGCGCCGGCGCTTGACTTCGGCCATAATACTGCTGATCGAAGGATTACCCAACCACTTATGGCGATTAGCGGTATAATCACCTCGAACCAGTTCATACTGCTGAAGAAAGCGTACCGCGTCCCCAATACCATAATAACATCGAGTCATGATAAATGAGCTTATTCACTATTATAGGCCAGATCCCGCAACTTCCCGCCTAGCCGCCGCCCTGTGCGCCAAGATCTCGCTTCAGGCCGCTAAACTGTGACAAAAATTATAATTATTGCATCCATATCCAGGAATAAATAGGCTCCCAAAAAGACGAATTCCAGTGTATTAAGATTGTTCGTCTAATATATGTCGGCAAGAAGGAAAGAACAATATGCGCGAAATACTTGCTCAATACGCTCCAGCCTTCGTCATCGTGGTGGGAACTTTAATCACAATTATTGGCACATTCTGGGCCGCCGTTCGCCAGACGAATAATAACCGTGTTCTGATGCAGAAAAATGAACGCATCCGCGAACTCAGCGAGAAGGTCAGCGAAACCATGACCGGAGGCGACAGTTTCTGTTACCTCCAACTCCTACGACTCGATGGCGAACCCAGTCTCTTTCAAGCCGCGCTAACCCATTCAGGTAAGTATCCTTTGTATGATGTCTCGCTCACAATAATTGATCCAGATGAGCCGTACCGAGTGGTGGAAGGCAAACTTGACTGGAATGACGTGATGAAGAAACAGCATGTGTTCCGAGTTGGCAATCTCTCCCCGAAACAAACAACCATCGTACAGGGTTTGGCGCTACCGCAACGCGATGTGATTCGTCTTAACATTCTTATTAGTGCAAGGAACGGGTTCATCTCCGAACGCCTGCGGTTCGTACAACAAGGAAACATGTGGGTGCAAGCGCTCACAGCGACCACAGCCGGCAATATGAATACTCCAAGAGTCCTGATTGAGAAGATTGACGATGCTTTTCCAAGAAATGCCGAAGGACAAGTAGAATGGTGAATGGAATTACCAAATCACGCGGCGCTCCCTATTCGCAACCCGCGGCGGATTGCCCAAGGGAGAACGCGGGCGTTCGAGGATAAAAAGAGGATACGGAAATGAATGAACTGACACTTTCACTCATCTACTTGGGCTTACCAGGTATTTTGGGCGCTTTCCTGGTGGCAAAACTGACGGGGCAGCGGCAAACGACAGCCACATCACAGGTTCTTGCCATCTTCGTCTTCTCCGTCGCCTCATACTGCGTTCTTGCCCTCTGCGATGCCACTGCCAACCTGTACTTCAATGACACGTTCAAGTCTGACCTTGTAGCCTTGGTTCTTGCCAAGAACAGAAACGTCTCCATCACGCTCCTTGGCAGAGCGGTAGCCTCGGCTATATTCGTCTCTTACGTGCTTGCGTATATCCATCGACATAACCTTGTCAACCGGGTCGGACAGAAGATTTGCGCCACGAACCGATACGGCGACGAGGATGTCTGGCATTACTTCCACAATGCGCCGGAAAACCAGAAGAATGCAGGATGGGTCTTTGTCCGCGACCTCAAAGCGAACCTCGCGTACCACTGCTATATCTCGACATGGTCCGACACAGGCATGGATCGTGAATTGGTCCTTTCGGAAGTAACTGTTTTCACCAACGATACAAGTGACTATCTCTACAAGTGCGCCCATCTTTATCTATGCAGGAACAAAGACGACCTCATGATCGAGGTGCCAATCGAGAAAGCAGAAGAGGCAACGGAGTACAAATGGGAAGACCCAACAAAAAGAAAGGAGTAGATGAACATGACTGATAACAAACGACCACTAACTGAGGGCATGGAGAAGAAAGGCGGGGTCAACGAAAGGCCAGTGAGTCCAAAACAGCAGATAAAACCACCACCACAACGCCCGCCGAAGAAATAGCCTCGAACAATTCGCAGAAGAGTGCCTTTCCAAATCGCGACGGTTTGGAAAAATTCTTGGCGATCACGTTAAGCCGCGCGGCGCGGCTTAAGTGCGAGTTGCTGTGCTAGCGGTCTGGCGGCCGCGAAGCGCGCCGACTTAGGTTTACGGTTGCTCAGTTCGTAGTTCGGCGAATCAGAATGAAAGATGGACAACCATACAGCGAGTTCGCGCAATACCCTGAGATCACCGGGCCGCAGCAGTATATTCTGTGCGCACTAGGCTTGGCCCTCTTTGGGGTTCAGGGCACGGAGGCAAAATTGAAGTTCCTACTTTCATTTGTCTTTCCGCACCAAGAGGATGCCACGCTGACGGACCTTTACGAGCGCGACAAGAAGGCGAGCAAAGCTACTTTAGGCATGTTGATTACCAAACTCCGCGAGAGAGCTGACGTAACAAGGGAGTTTGAGGGGATGCTCCAGTCTTTTCTCGACCACAGGAACCGCTTCATTCATGGCCTTCTGATGGAGAAAGGGTTCAATATCGGAATGGACGAGGGAGTCCAGAATGTGCGGAAGTTCATAGACCAACTGGAGTTCGAGTGTTGGCACATCGACGCGATTCTGGTCGGGTACATCGTTGCTTTCACAAAGGCCATCGCGATCGCCGACGAGACGATTCCCAAGGACAGCATCTACTTTCAGAACCTCCCGAAGTATTTCTCGCCGGAGATAGACTGGAAACAAAAACACGCCGAATCAGGCACCCACCGGCCAGCGTCGCTAGTGCGCCGCAGCTTCAGTGCCGGGCATTCAACGAGGTAACATGAGTAACGAAGACAATGACGAGGCGCTCCCACTGGCCGGGGCGAAGTTCGCCCAACAAAAGACACCCGTGAAACGCGACAAGATTGTCGGCGAGTTCTCCGAAGCAGTTATCAAGAGCATACAGTGGCTTCGCCAGCGGAACATATTTACATTCTGCGCTTTGTGTACTATTAATCCGCTAAAACGAGCCTTAGAACCTATTTGCATGGCCGAATCTGGCTTCTAAAGAAAGTTCTCAATGGGAGATTACTGACATGACAAGAGCATCGAGGTATTTATTGTCAGGATATACGTGCCATCTGACCCATCGTTGCCATGATCGGCGCTGGGTGCAAGACGATTTCATATATGGTTTGACAATAATCAATGATATATCTAACTGTTTACAAATGACGGAGGTGTAAACATTGCAAACTGTAACATTATCTGTGCGTGTCCCCAAGGCTGAGGCTGATCGCTGGGGGCAGTTGGCCCGCGACGTCGGGATGGATCGAGCCACCCTTTTAAAACAGGCATTGCGATCAGGATGTGCCAACGCATTATTCGAACGCGCCTGCGCCTCGTACCGCCGAGGCGAAGTCACGCTTGCCAGGGCGGCTGAATTGGCCGGATTAAGTCTGCGCGAGATGCAAAATTATAACAGTTGCGCATCCGGAATATTTCTCGGCAGGGATGAGTCGATCCGATAACGAAGCGCTGACCCTGGCGGTCCGCAGGCACGCCGACCTGCTTCTTGCGGATGAGCGCCTGATGCGCGACATGGCTGTAGTTGAGGGCATTCGTCCCCTGGGAACCTTGGGAATTCTTTTATTGGCCATGAGGAAACGTCTTCTCAACAGAAAAGAAACACACCAACTTGTCGAAATGCTGGTCAGGGATCATCAGTTTCGAATCAGCGTCGCTTTGTACGACTCAGTCTTGTCGAAAATTGCAGCAGCCCGATGAACGGTGTGGCTTTCTGGGCCGTATATGCACTTTTGACATTTGAAATTCGGTTGAGAAATCGATTCAAGGCACTTCCGAATCCATGAATTTCAGGGGACGTTTCAGGCAACAATCTAGTCTCTCCCTGGAATGAACTGAAAAGAAACAAGGTGCTCTTCTGGTTCCACAATCAATGATCAGCAAGGAGACGGGGACAGACACGGATTTCCACGAAATAAGTCGGTAGTGGTCACAGGTGCCCACAGGATTCAGCCACGGCGCCGGCGCTTGACTTCGGCCATAATACTGCTGATCGAAGGATTACCCAACCACTTATGGCGATTAGCGGTATAATCACCTCGACCCGGTTCATACTGCTGAAGAAAGCGTACCGCATCAACAGGCCCAAGCGTCTTGTTCAACGCGCTGATACCTGCCCTTCTCACATCCGCTAATGTCTTCAAAACCTGCGTCATCGCTTCCGCTCCCTTAACCATTCAACAGGGTTAAATATGCTCACAGCCAACTTTGCTTTATTCTTCTCACCTAATCCTACCAACTTTTTATCAGTACTCAAGAAATAATCTGCACCCGCCGATTCGGCACAAGCAATGTGAAATGCATCGTATGTCTTGAACCCCATTTTCACCAAATCTTCTGACCGTAACATTTCCGCACTCCCAAGGGCTAATCGATGCTTTGACAAACCTAGAAGGTTTCGAATTTCATTTCTTTGCTCAATATCAGGATTATTGTCATTCTCTAGTTCTATAATCTCACTACTGATCAAATCGTACCGTCGTTCGTATACTTCCTTCAATATCAGCAGCACAGATTCCGCCTCAAGCTTGACCCGTGGTTGCTCCTGGGCATCAAACAATCGGCCAAAACAGCATACATCGAAATAGAGTTTCATAATAGACATCCGCTATTACCCATGCCGGTATTGTGTCGAAATCCGCATTTCTGAACTGATTTGTAGCATACCCAGTTGATATTACCACACCTTTTGTATTCCGAAATATGGGTGACGTGGACAGACACGGATTTCAACTTGCCAGCACTGCAAAGCTGAGGAAATACCATTCCCCGCTTCCGCGCTGGACATGAACACCGCCACCTGTTACACGTTCCCCTCCCATGGCACTATTAAGTCTGAAAAATGTCAGTTTGAGTTACGGCGGACACCCTCTGCTCGATGGTGTGGAACTCCACATAGAACAGGGAGACCGCATCTGCCTGCTCGGCGTGAATGGAACCGGTAAAAGTTCCATGCTGAAGATTCTCGCCGGCGAGATCAAGCCGGACGAGGGCGAAGTAGTCCGCTCATCCAGGCTTCGCGTCACATGCCTGCCCCAGCAGGTCCCGACAGAGCTTGATGGCCGCATCATCGATATAGTCCACCCTGACCCTGATTCACACGACCACCTGCCCCACGAGGCGGAAATGATCCTCAGCCGGCTCGACCTGGACCCGGAGGCAGAATTCGCCACACTCTCCGGCGGAACCCGCCGCCGTGTTTTGCTGGCAAAAACTTTGCTCGGCTCGCCCGATATCGTGGCTTTCGGGGGTCGTATATGGACTTTTGACATTTGAAATTCGGTTGAGAAATCGATTTTAGCATACAGTGGCTTCGCCAGTGGAACATATTTACATTCTGCGCTTTGTGTACTATTAATCCGCTAAAACGAGCCTTAGAACCTATTTGCATGGCCGAATCTGGCTTCTAAGGAAAGTTCTCAACGGGAGATTACTGACATGCCAAGAG